>TARA_R110002073_G_scaffold18564_4_pt1 | contig 16463 bp, 16 predicted proteins | sample TARA_R110002073 | Tara Oceans TARA_R110002073 (sample SAMEA4397174) | marine metagenome | biome: Polar Biome; feature: [DCM] deep chlorophyll maximum layer (ENVO:01000326); material: water (ENVO:00002006), including particulate matter (ENVO:01000060) such as... | depth 40 m
GGCTGGTTCGCAAAGCGACGCAGATCAGTTCCTTCAGTGATCTGTCACGCATTCTTCTGACGCTTGCGGCCGGGTTCATCGCGTTCTGGCAAGTCAACGCGCAGTGGCAGGTCGAGAACGAGCGCGCCGCGCGCCTGGCGTTCCGCGAATTCCTGACCGTGTCGATGAACAATCCGGCCTATTCGCGCCCGGATCTGCTGGAGCGGCAATACACGCCGCTCGAATACGAGCAATACTTCTGGTATGTGAATTTCATGAGCCAGACTTTTGAAGAAGTCTTTGCCTATGTGCCCGAGGTCGATGCCTGGGTCGACCTGGCGGAAACGCAGATCGCGTTGCATTGCGCCTTTTTTGATTCAGACGAATATGTCCCAGAGCTTTATTCGCGGCGGTTTCAGGATACCGTGGCCAGGATCATCGCTGAAAATCCGATGGGGGCCTGCCGATGAACAGGGCAGCACCAGCGTTCAGCGGCCATTCGGCGCCAATGCGTGATACCCGCGCCAATCGTGTTGCCCGTGGTCCGCGCCGCCGCGTTCTGGTCCCGGCCGCGCTGGCGTTTTGCGCCGGTCTGGCGGCGACCACGGTCATGGCGCAAACCCCGCGTATGGCCAGCGCCGGCGGCAGCCAGTGGGGTTTTTACCTTCTGGAAAGCGGCGCGGCGATGGAAACCCTGCTGACCGGCCAGCCCAGCCTTTACGGGCAACAACCCGAGGCGATCATCACCGTCGTCAGCCGTGACGGGCGGGCGCTGCGCGAAAGCGATCGTTCGCTGGCGGTCGGCGTGGCACACGGCCTGTGCGAGCAGACCGGACGACGCTTCAACACCCAATCGCGCGGCCATTGGCTGGAGTCGGGCGGCCTGGGCTTTCAGGGGGCATGCACGCAATGGTAATCCGTCTGCCCGCCCTGGTGCTTGGCGCCACCCTGATCGCAGCGCCGCTTTGGGCCGCGCCGCAGGAAGAAATCAACGCCACCCTGGGCGCCGATACCGAAATCTGGAACGGTCTGTTCGCGATCGCGCTGGCCGACCAGATCCGCGAGAATTGCGACAGCATCAGCGCGCGGAATTTCCGCGCCATGCGGTTCATCTACGGGCTTTACGGCCGGGCCCGCGAATACGGCTATTCGCGGCAGGATATTCAGGCCTTTCAGCGTGATGACGCGGTCGGTGACCGCATGCGCGCCGAAGTGATGGCCTATTTCGCAGAAAACGGGGTGCGCGAAGGCGCATCCGAGACCTATTGCGCCTTGGGGCTGGCCGAAATCTCGGCCGATACGCCGGCGGGCAATCTATTGAGAGCAAGGTAAGCCATGTCAGAGCTTCGCACCATCATCATCGACGGCCACGAGATCGACGTTCCCCCGGCGATGACCCTTATTCAGGCCTGCGAGCAGGCCGGGATCGAAGTGCCGCGCTTTTGCTACCACGAGCGTCTGTCGATCGCCGGCAACTGCCGCATGTGCCTGGTCGAGGTGGTCGGCGGCCCGCCCAAGCCCGCCGCAAGCTGCGCGATGCAGGTCAAGGACCTGCGCCCGGGGCCGGACGGCGCGCCGCCCCAGGTCCGGACCAATTCGCCGATGGTCAAGAAGGCTCGCGAAGGGGTGATGGAGTTCCTGCTGATCAACCACCCGCTGGATTGCCCGATCTGCGATCAGGGCGGCGAATGCGACTTGCAGGACCAGGCCGTGGCCTACGGGGTCGATTTCAGCCGTTACCGCGAGCCCAAGCGCGCGTCCGAGGATCTGGATCTGGGCCCGCTGGTCGAAACCCACATGACCCGCTGCATCAGCTGCACCCGCTGCGTGCGCTACACGACCGAGGTCGCGGGTCTGACCTTGATGGGCCAGACCGGGCGCGGCGAGGATGCCGAAATCACCAGCTATCTGAACCAGACGCTGGAATCGAACATGCAGGGCAACGTGATCGACCTGTGCCCGGTGGGCGCGCTGACGTCGAAGCCCTATGCCTTCACCGCGCGCCCGTGGGAATTGACCAAGACCGAAACCATCGATGTGATGGACGCCCTGGGTTCCAACATCCGCGTGGACACCAAGGGCCGCGAAGTGATGCGCATCCTGCCGCGCAACCATGACGGCGTGAACGAGGAATGGATTTCCGACAAGACGCGCTTTGTCTGGGACGGGTTGCGCCGCCAGCGACTGGACACGCCCTACATTCGCGAAAACGGCAAACTGCGCAAGGCGACCTGGGCCGAGGCCCTTTCGGCGGCCGGATCGGCGCTCAAAGGGGCCAGGAAAGTGGCCGGTCTGGTTGGCGATCTGGCCTCGACCGAGGCCGCTTTCAGCTTGAAAACGCTGGTGGAATCGCTGGGCGGATCGGTCGAATGCCGGGTCGACAACGCGCGCCTGCCGGCGGGCAACCGTTCAGGCTATGTCGGCACCGCCCTGATCGAGGATCTGGACGAGGCCGAGATGATCCAGCTGATCGGCACCAACCCGCGCAACGAATCGCCCGTGCTGAATGCGCGGATCCGTGCCGCCTGGCTGCGCGGCGCGCAGATCGGCCTGGTCGGCGAGGCCGCAGACCTGACCTACGACTACGCCCATCTCGGCACCGATCGCGCGGCGCTGGAAAGCCTGTCGGGCCGTGAAATCTCCGACGAGACGCGCGCCAGGAAATCGGTGGTGATCGTCGGGCAGGGCGCGCTGCGCGAGGCCGATGGCGCGGCGGTTCTGGGCCATGCGATGCAACTGGCCGCCAACAGCGACTCGCGGCTGATGATCCTGCATACCGCCGCCGGCCGGGTCGGCGCGATGGATGTGGGCGCGTTCACCGAAGGCGGGCTTGAAGCCGCGACCGATGGCGCGGATGTGATTGTCAACCTTGGCGCCGACGAGATCGACATCGATGCCGGCCCCCTGGTGATCTATCAGGGCAGCCACGGCGACCGGGGCGCGCACCGCGCCGATATTATCCTGCCGGCAGCCGCCTATACGGAAGAAAGCGGGATCTTTGTGAACACCGAAGGCCGCCCGCAGATGGCGATCCGCGCGGGCTTTGCCCCGGGCGAGGCCAAGGAAAACTGGGCCATTCTGCGCGCCCTGTCGGCCGAGGCCGGGCAGGTGTTGCCGTGGGATACGCTGGGCCAGCTGCGCGCCGCGCTGGTCGGCGCCGTGCCGCATCTGGAACTGATCGACATGGTGCCCGAAAATGACTGGCAGGCCCTGCCCGCGGGCAAGTTGGGCGCTGCCGGCTTCAAGGTCATGGTCAAGGATTTCTACCTGACCAATCCGATTGCCCGCGCGTCGGCCCTGATGGCCGAACTCAGCGCCGCCGCAGCGGCACGCGCGGCCGGCAAGATGGCGGCGGAATAACCCCGATGAGCACGCGCGCCCTCATGTTCACCACCCTGTCGCTGTCCCTGAGCGGGCTGGCCGGGTGCGTCACGGCGGCCATCCCGCCGGGCGACGTGGTGCTGGGCGCGCCGCAGGATGCGGTGTATCGCGGGGTGCAGACCGCGTTGCTGGAAGATGATCTGGTGCGGTTCGTGGTGCAGATGGAAGGCGCGCGCGATGCCCGCGACCCGATCGCCTATGCCCGCTGCGCCGCCGCCCAATACGCCCTGATCCGGGGCTATGGATTCGCGCGCCACGTGCGCACCAATGTAACCGAACAGGGTGGTCTTTGGCGGGCCGATGCGGTTTACACCGTATCACCCGCGCTGCCCCGTGGGTTCCGGACCATCGACGCCGAAGTCACGGTTGCCGATTGCACGGAACAGGGGATACCGACGGTCTGAGGAAAAGACATGGCTGACTTCTTTACCAACACCAACCTGGGAATTTTCCTGCTGACTGTCGCGCAGGTGCTGCTTGTCGTGGTGCCCCTGCTGGTTGCGCTGGCCTTCCTGATGTATGCCGACCGCAAGATCTGGGCGGCGGTGATGATGCGCCGGGGCCCGAACGTGGTCGGACCCTTCGGCCTGCTGCAAAGCTTTGCCGATTTCATCAAGTATATTGTCAAGGAAGTGATCTATCCCGCCGGAGCCGACCGCGTGGTGTTTCTGCTGGCGCCGATGATTACCTTTGTCATGGCGATGATCGCCTGGGCGGTGATCCCGTTCAACGATGGCTGGGTTCTGGCCGATATCAACGTCGCCATCCTCTATATCTTCGCGATTTCCTCGTTCGAGGTATACGGCGTCATCATGGGCGGCTGGGCGTCGAACTCGAAATACCCGTTCCTGGGGTCGCTGCGCTCGGCCGCGCAGATGATTTCCTACGAAGTGTCGATCGGCCTGATCATCGTCGGTGTGGTGATTTCCACCGGGTCGCTGAACCTGACCGCCATCGTGCGGGCGCAAGACGGCAATCTGGGGCTGCTGAACTGGTATTTCATCCCGCATTTCCCGATGCTGTTCCTGTTCCTGATTTCCGCCCTGGCCGAAACCAACCGCCCGCCCTTCGATCTTCCGGAAGCGGAATCGGAACTGGTGGCGGGCTATCAGGTGGAATATTCCTCGACTCCGTTCTTGCTGTTCATGATCGGCGAACTGGTCGCCGTGGTGCTGATGAGCGCGCTCATCAGTCTGCTGTTCCTTGGCGGATGGCTCAGCCCGTTCGGCTTCCTGCCCGATGGCGTCCACTGGCTGATCCTGAAGATCCTGGTGGTGTTCTTCGTGTTCTCGATGGTCAAGGCCATCACGCCCCGCTACCGCTACGACCAGTTGATGCGGATCGGCTGGAAGGTGTTCCTGCCGATGTCGCTGGCCTGGGTGGTGATCGTGGCGTTCCTGGCGAAATTTGAAGTGTTCGGCGGCTTCTGGGCCCGCTGGGCGATTGGAGGCTGAACATGGCGACTATCGACTACGGACGCTCGCTGAAATATTTCCTGCTGGCCGACTTCATCAAGGGGTTCGGGCTGGGTCTGCGGTATTTCTTCGCCCCCAAGGTGACGCTGAACTACCCGCATGAAAAAGGCCCGCTGTCCCCGCGCTTCCGGGGGGAGCACGCGCTGCGCCGTTATCCCAACGGCGAGGAACGCTGCATCGCCTGCAAGCTGTGCGAAGCCATCTGCCCGGCGCAGGCGATCACCATCGACGCGGAACCGCGCGATGACGGCAGCCGGCGCACCACGCGCTATGACATCGACATGACGAAATGCATCTATTGCGGCTTCTGCCAGGAAGCCTGTCCGGTGGATGCGATCGTCGAAGGGCCGAATTTCGAATTCGCCACCGAAACCCGCGAAGAGCTGTTTTATGACAAGGAACGGCTGCTGGCGAATGGTGAGCGCTGGGAGGCCCAGATCGCCCGCAACCTCGAACTCGACGCGCCCTACAGGTAAGATGCGATGACCGAAGCCTATACAAAGATGATCCAGCAGATGATGGAAAGCGGTCAGGAAATGATGCGCACCTTCAACCCTGCCATGGAAACCATGAACGCCAAGGGCTTCGAGTCGATCTTTCCCACCATGTCCAAGGACATGATGGAGATGTGGTTCGGCCGTGCCTTCAACCGCGAAGGGCTGGATGCCAGGACCCGGTTGCTGGTGACGCTGGGCGCGCTGACGGTGCTGGGCGCGCAGGCCGAGGCGCAAGTGAAGATGACCGTGCGCCACGCGCTCGAGGCCGGCGCCACCCAACGCGAGATCGCCGAGGTGATCTGGCAGATGAGCATGTTCGGCGGGCTGCCCGCCATGCAAAAAGCCCTGGAACTGGCCCAGAGTGTCTTTGCCGAAACCAAGGAGACGGACGCATGAGCGTTGCCGATTATGCCTTTTATGCCTTTGCCATCGTCGTTGTGGTGGCCGGCCTGCTGGTGGTCACCGCGCGCAACCCGGTGCATTCGGTGCTGTGGCTGATCCTGTCTTTCCTGTCGGCGGCGGGGTTGTTCGTGCTGCTGGGGGCCGAGTTCCTGGCGATGCTGCTGATGATCGTCTATATCGGCGCGGTCGCGGTGCTGTTCCTGTTCGTGGTGATGATGCTGGACATCGACTTTGCCGCGCTCAGGGCCGAGATGAGCCGCTATTTTCCGCTGGCCGCGCTGGTCGGCGTGGTAATCCTGATGCAGTTGGCGCTGCTTTACGGCGCCTGGACCCAGGCCGATGGCGCCGGCGCGCTGATGCGCGCGCCGACCCCGGATGCCACGCAGATCGACAACACCCAGGCGCTGGGGCTGATCCTGTTCGACCAGTATTTCCTGATTTTCCAGCTGGCCGGGTTGATCCTGCTGGTGGCGATGATCGGCGCGATCGTGCTGACCTTGCGCCACCGCACCGATGCCCGGCGCCAGAACGTGCTGCACCAGATGTGGCGCGATCCGGCCAAGGCGATGGAGTTGAAGGACGTGAAGCCGGGGCAGGGGCTGTGAAGCCGCTTTGATCGGGGGCGTGCCTGGGCGTGTGCGCACGCCCCCTGCGCTGCATCCGGGCCAGACGGGCCCAGCACGGGCGCGACCACGCGCCGAGGAATAACAAGACAGGCGGACAGACCGCCGACGAGGGACGAATATGGTTGGACTAGAGCATTACCTGACGGTGGCGGCGGCGCTGTTCGTCATCGGGATCTTCGGGATCTTCCTGAACCGGAAGAATGTCATCGTGATCCTGATGTCGATCGAACTGATCCTGTTGTCGGTGAACATCAACCTGGTGGCCTTTTCGTATTACAGCGGCGATCTGGTCGGGCAGGTCTTCACCATGTTCGTGCTGACGGTTGCCGCCGCCGAGGCCGCCATCGGACTGGCGATCCTGGTCACCTTCTTCAGGAACCGTGGCACGATTGACGTGGAAGACGTCAACGTGATGAAAGGCTGAGCGCGATGGCTACGATCCTTCTTTTTGCCCCCTTGCTGGGTGCGATCATCGCGGGCCTGTTCTGGCGCGTCATCGGGGAAAAGCCGGCGCAGATCATTGCCGCCGGGCTGTTGTTCCTGTCGGCCCTGCTGTCGTGGATCCTGTTCCTTGGCTATGACGGCCAGGAACAGACGATCCAGATCCTGCGCTTCATCGACAGTGGCACGCTGGTCGGCGACTGGGCGATCCGCATGGACCGGCTGACCACGGTGATGCTGATCGTGGTGACCACAGTGTCGTCGCTGGTGCATCTCTATTCCTTCGGCTACATGGCGCATGACGACAACTGGACGCCGTCCGAGGATTACCGCGCACGGTTCTTTTCATATCTGTCGATGTTCACCTTCGCCATGCTGATGCTGGTGACCGCCGACAATCTGGTGCAGATCTTCTTCGGCTGGGAAGGCGTGGGGCTGGCCTCGTATCTTCTGATCGGCTTCTACTGGAAGAAGGAAAGCGCCGGCGCGGCGGCGATGAAGGCTTTCATCGTCAACCGGGTGGGCGACTTCGGTTTCATCATCGGCATCATGATGCTGTATTTCCTGACGGATTCGGTGTCGTTTACCGAGATCTTCAGCCAGGCCGAGGTCCTGTCAGAACGCACAATCAGCTTCCTGGGCATGGAATGGAACGCGGTGAATACCGCGATGTTCTTCCTGTTCATCGGGGCGATGGGCAAATCGGCGCAGTTGTTCCTGCATACCTGGCTGCCGGACGCCATGGAGGGCCCGACGCCGGTATCCGCGCTGATCCACGCGGCGACGATGGTGACGGCCGGCGTGTTCCTGGTCGCGCGCTTTTCGCCGCTGATGGAATACGCGCAAGACACGCGCAATTTCATTGTGCTGATCGGCGCCTTGACCGCGTTCTTCGCCGCTTCGGTGGCGCTGGTGCAGAACGACATCAAGCGGGTGGTCGCCTATTCGACCTGTTCGCAGCTGGGCTACATGTTTGTCGCGGCGGGCCTCGGGGTCTATTCGGTCGCCATTTTCCACCTGGTGACGCATGCATTCTTCAAGGCGCTGCTGTTCCTTGGGGCCGGGTCGGTGATCAACGGGACGCACCACGAACAGGACATGCGCCGCATGGGTGGTTTGCGCAAGAAACTGCCCTATACCTACTGGGCGATGATGATCGGCACGCTGGCGATCACCGGTGTCGGCATTCCGTTGACACAGATCGGCTTCGCCGGGTTCATCTCGAAGGATGCGATCATCGAAAGCGCGTTCGGCGGCGGCGCGACCTATGCGTTCTGGCTGCTGGTGATCGCCGCGGCGATGACGGCGTTCTACAGCTGGCGGCTGATGTTCATGACCTTCTTTGGCACCAACCGCGGCGACAAGCACACCTTCGACCACGCGCATGAAAGTCCGATATCCATGTTGATCCCGCTGGCGGTGCTGGCCGTCGGCGCGGTTCTGGCCGGCATGGTCTGGTACAAGCCCTTCTTCGGGTCCGTCGAATACGTGCATGAATTCTTCGGCAGTTCCATCGCCATGCTGGAAGGAAGCCAGGCGACGCTGGAAGCCGCGCATTACGTGCCGTCCTGGGTCAAGGTTTCGCCTTTCCTGGCGATGCTTCTGGGCCTGGGCCTGGCGTGGCTCTTCTATGTGCGGCGCACCGATTTGCCGGGCAAGCTGGCCGCGAACCAGCCCATCCTGTATCGGTTCTTGCTGAACAAATGGTATTTCGACGAAATCTACGATGCGGTGTTCGTGCGACCGGCCGCGGCGCTGGGACGGTTCTTGTGGATCCGGGGTGACGGGGGCGTCATCGACGGCTTCCTGAACGGGCTGGCGATGGGGGTCATGCCGTTGCTCAACCGGGTCTATGCCCGGGCGCAGTCGGGCTATGTCTTCCACTATGCCTTCGCCATGGTGATCGGCATCGCGGTTCTGGTTACCTACGTTACGCTTACCGGGGGCGCATACTGATGCTGAACCTTCTGTCCATCATTACCTTCCTTCCGGCGGCGGCGGCCGTAATCATGGCCTTCTGGCTGCATGGCGACGACGCGAATGCCCAGCGGCAGGCCAAGATTCTGGCCCTGGCGGCGACATCGGTCACGTTCCTGATCTCGCTGATCCTGCTGTTTTCCTTCGATCCCGCCAACCCCGGTTTCCAGCAGGTCGTCGAGCGCGAATGGATCATGGGGCTGACCTACAAGATGGGTGTCGACGGCATATCGGTGCTGTTTGTCATGCTGACCACCTTCCTGATGCCGATCACCATCGCGGCGTGCTGGAACGTGAATATCCGCGTCAAGGAATACATGATCGCCTTCCTGCTGCTGGAAACGCTGTTGATCGGCGTGTTCGTGGCGCTGGATCTGGTGCTGTTCTACCTGTTCTTCGAGGCCGGGCTGATCCCGATGTTCCTGATTATCGGCATCTGGGGCGGCAAGAACCGGATCTATGCGGCGTTCAAGTTCTTCCTCTACACCTTCTTCGGGTCGGTGCTGATGCTGGTGGCGATGATCTACATGTTCATGCAGGCCGGCACGACGGACATCCCGACGCTTCTGACCTATGAATTCAGCGCGGGTCCGCTTTCGTTGCTGGGCTGGCAGATCGCCGGGGGCGCGCAGACCCTGCTGTTCCTGGCGTTCTTTGCCTCGTTCGCGGTGAAATTGCCGATGTGGCCGGTTCACACCTGGTTGCCCGACGCGCATGTGCAGGCGCCCACGGCAGGGTCGGTCCTGCTGGCGGCGGTGCTGCTGAAACTGGGGGGCTACGGCTTCCTGCGCTTCAGCCTGCCGATGTTCCCGGTGGCCAGCGACCTGCTGTCGCCGGCGGTGCTGTGGCTGTCGGCCATCGCCATCGTCTATGGCTCGCTTGTCGCGCTGGTGCAGACCGATATGAAAAAGCTGGTCGCCTATTCGTCGGTTGCGCATATGGGCTTTGTGACCATGGGGATCTTTGCCCTGAACAAGCAGGGCGTTGACGGGGCGATCTTCCAGATGCTCAGCCACGGCTTCATATCCAGCGCGCTCTTCTTGTCAGTGGGCGTGGTCTATGACCGCCTGCACACCCGCGAGATCGAAGCCTATGGCGGTCTGGTGAACCGGATGCCGACCTATGCGGCCGTGTTCCTGGTGTTCACCATGGCCAATGTCGGCCTGCCCGGCACTTCGGGATTTGTCGGCGAATTCCTGACCTTCATGGCGGTCTATCAGGCCAACACCTGGGTGGCGGTTGTTGCTGCGACCGGCGTGATCCTGTCGGCCTGCTATGCGCTGTGGCTTTATCGCCGTGTCGTGTTCGGCGCGCTGGTCAAGGACAGCCTGAAATCCATCGCCGACATGGACGCCCGTGAAAAGATGATGATCGCGCCCTTGCTGGTCATGGTTTTGCTGCTGGGGGTCTATCCGGCGCTGGTCACCGATATCATTGGCCCTTCGGTCGACAATCTGCTCACCCATTTCCAGGCCGCGGTTGGCATTGATGCCAGCGCCCAGGTGGCATCCACTGCCGCCGCCGCAGCCCCCAGTCAGTGAAAGGCCCATCCCGATGAATTCGGCTGATCTTTCGATTGCCCTGCCGGAAATCCTGCTGTCGCTCTGGGCGATGGTGGCATTGATGGCCGGGGCTTATTTCGGCAAGGACAAACTGGCGAGTTTCCTGACCTGGGGCACGGTTGCGGTGTTCGGGTTTCTGGCGATCCTGGTTTCCGTGCTTGAACCACAATCCCGCGAGGGGTTCGGCGGGCTGTTCATCGACGACAGCTTCGCGCGGTTTTCCAAGGCCGTGATCCTGGTGTCGGGCGCTGCGGTGCTGGTCATGGGCATGGATTACCTGGAACGCACCAAGTTGATGAAGTTCGAGTATCCGATCCTGGTGGCGCTGGCCACGGTGGGCATGATGGTGATGGTTTCGGCCGGAGACCTGATTACGCTCTACATGGGGCTGGAGCTGCAATCGCTGGCGCTCTATGTATTGGCCGCGTTCCGCCGCGACAGCGTCCGCGCGACCGAGGCAGGGCTGAAATACTTCGTGCTGGGCGCCCTGGCCTCTGGTCTGCTGCTGTATGGCGCGTCGCTGGTTTATGGTTATTCGGGCACCACGCGTCTGGCCGATATCGCCAGCACCGTGCAGGGCGATCGACTGCCCATTGGCCTGCTGATGGGGCTGGCCTTCATGCTGTCCGGCCTGGCGTTCAAGGTTTCGGCGGTGCCCTTTCACATGTGGACGCCCGATGTCTACGAAGGCGCGCCAACGCCGGTGACGGCCTTCTTTGCCACCGCGCCGAAGGTTGCGGCCATGGCCCTGCTGGCGCGGTTGGTTTTTGACGGGTTCGGCGCCGCGTCGGCGGATTGGGGCCAGATCCTGGGCTTTCTGGCGGCGGCATCGATGGTCGTGGGGGCGGTCGGTGCGCTGGGGCAGCGCAATCTCAAACGCCTGATGGCCTATTCGTCCATTTCGCATATGGGTTTTGCCCTTTTGGGTCTGACCGCCGGCACGGTCGCGGGTGTCGAGGCGACGCTGATCTACATGGCGATCTATGTCACCATGTCGATCGGTGTGTTTGCCTTCATGCTGACCATGCGCCGCGAGGGGCGACCGGTGGTGCAGATCGACGATCTCAACATGCTGTCCAAGACGCAACCGCTTCAGGCACTGGCACTGCTGATCCTGATGTTCAGCCTGGCCGGTGTGCCGCCGCTGATCGGCTTCTGGGCCAAGTTCGCGGTTCTGACCGCGGCGATCGGCGCGGGCTATGTGCTGCTGGCGGTGATCGGCGTGATCGCCTCGGTGATCGGCGCGTTCTACTATCTGCGGATCGTCTATTTCCTGTATTTCGGCACCGAATCCGACCCGCTTGACCGCGATGTCGCGCCGGTTCAGCGTTGGCTGACGCTGGTGGCCGCGGCGATCACGCTTCTGGGCGTGATCAACCTGTTCGGTCTGGAAGGCGCGGCCAGTGTCGCTGCGCAGGCGCTTGCCAACTAACGCGCCGGCCTGGCCGCCGGACTATCAACGGCTGGTGCTGGCGCAGGTCGACAGCACCAACGCCGAAGCCCAGAGGCGGGCCGGATCCCTGTCCGGCCCGTGCTGGATTCTGGGTCTGCGCCAGACCGACGGGCGCGGGCGCCGGGGGCGCGCCTGGGCCGATCCGGCGGGCAACTTCGCGGCGACGCTGGCGCTGCGCTCCTCGGATGGGCCCGCCAGACTGGCGCTGCGCACGTTCACCGCGGCGCTGGCCCTGCGCGAGGCGCTGATCTCGGTGACCGGTCTGGACAAAGCCTTTGCGTTGAAATGGCCCAACGACGTGTTGCTGAACGGCGGCAAGCTGTCGGGCATCTTGCTGGAAAGCGCGGGGCAGGGCGTTCTGGCGCTGGGGATCGGCGTGAACCTGCGCGATGCCCCCCCGGCGGACCCGGATGCCGCTTTTGCGCCCGTTTCGCTGCGCGCTGAAACCGGCGTCACCGTCACGCCCGAACAGTTCCTGGACCATCTGGGCCCGGCCTTCGCTACCTGGGAAACGCGCCTGACGACCTACGGGTTCGAACCGGTGCGCGCGGCTTTTCTGGCCCATGTCGCCCGGTTGCGAGAACCCCTGGTGGCGCGCACCCAGGCCGAGACCCTGCATGGCGTATTCGAGACCATCGACGAGACCGGCGCGCTGGTGCTGAACACCGCGCAGGGCAGGCGCACCGTGCCCGCCGCCGACATCCATTTTCCCTGAATGCAGGAGGGGACCATGCTGCTGTGTATCGATTGCGGAAACACCAACACCGTCTTTTCGATCTGGGACGGGACGCGCTTCGTCGCCACCTGGCGCACGAAAACCGACCACCGCCGCACGGCGGATCAGTATTTCGTCTGGCTGTCCACGCTGATGTCGCTGAACAGGATCGACGCGGTGATCACGGATGTGATCGTGTCCTCTACTGTGCCGCGCGTGGTGTTCAACCTGCGGGTTCTGTGCGACCGCTATTTCGACTGCCGCCCGCTGGTCGTGGGCAAGCCCGAATGCCGGTTGCCCGTGGATCCCAGGGTCGAGGCCGGCGTGCGCCCGGGGCCCGACCGTCTGGCCAATGCCGCCGGGGCCTTTGACCGGCATGGCGGGCATGTCGTGGTGGTCGATTTCGGCACCGCCACCAATTTCGATGTGGTCGCCGAGGATGGCGCCTATATCGGCGGCGTGATCGCGCCCGGCGTCAACCTCAGTCTCGAGGCGCTGCATCAGGGCGCCGCCGCCCTGCCGCATGTCGATATCTCGCGGCCGGACAAGGTTATCGGCACCAATACGGTGGAATGCATTCAATCGGGCGTCTTCTGGGGCTATATCGGCCTTGTCGAAGGCCTTACCGCCCGTATCAAGGCCGAATACGGCCACCCCATGAGAGTTGTCGGCACCGGGGGGCTTGCGCCCTTGTTCGGGCAGGTCGATAGCATATTTGACGTGATCGAAGACGATCTGACGATGCACGGGCTGACCGTCATCTTTAATACGAACAGGAACCCCGCATGACGCGCGAAAGACTGATCTACCTGCCCCTGGGTGGGGCCGGTGAAATCGGCATGAACACCTATGTCTATGGCTACGGCCCCAGGAACCGCGAACGCTATATCGTGGTCGATCTGGGGGTCACGTTCCCGGACATGGACGGCTCTCCGGGGGTTGATCTGATCATGGCGGATATCGCCTGGCTGGAGGAACGCAAGGACCGGGTCGACGGCATCTTCATCACCCATGCCCATGAGGATCATGTGGGCGGTCTGGGCCATTTGTGGAACCGTCTGCGCGCGCCGGTCTATACCCGCGATTTCACCGCGCGGATTGCCGCCAGGAAGATGATCGAGGCGGGCCAGCCCGTGGACCAGATCAATACCGTCGGTGCGCTGCCCGATACGGTCGAACTGGGCCCGTTCCGGGTGCAGTTCGTGCCGATCTCGCATTCCTTGCCCGAAGCGTCGGCGCTGTTGATCGAAACGCCGGCGGGGCGCGTCCTGCATACCGGCGACTTCAAACTGGACATGGCGCCGGGGGTTGGTGAGCCATTCGACGAGGACATCTATAAACGCATCGGCGATGGCGGTGTGCAGGCGCTGATCTGCGATTCCACGAATGTCTTTTCGCTGCATCCGGGGCGTTCGGAAAGCTCGCTGCCGGGCGCGATCACTGAACTGGTGCGCGACGCTCCGGGCATGGTTGTCGCCACCACCTTTGCGTCGAATGTCGCGCGGGTGCGCACGCTGGCCAAGGCGGCGCGCGCGGCGGGGCGGTCGGTCTGCCTGCTGGGGCGGGCGATGCAGACCATGGTCCGAACCGCGACGGAAGCCGGCCTGCTGCTGGATTTCCCGCCCACAATCAGCGCCGAGGATGCCAAGGACGTGCCGCGCGATAACCTGATGCTGATTGTCACCGGGTCTCAAGGCGAACGCCGCGCGGCTTCGGCGCAATTGTCGCGCGGGTCCTATCTGGGCTTCACGCTGCAAGAGGGCGATCTCTTTCTGTTTTCGTCGATGACCATCCCGGGCAACGAACGCGGCGTTCTGAAGATCGTCAACGCGTTTTCGGAAATGGGCGTCGATGTGGTCGATAACACGATGGGCGCCTATCACGTGTCCGGCCACGCCAACCGCCCGGATCTGGAGCGGATGCACGACCTGGTGCGCCCCCGAATGCTGGTGCCGATGCATGGCGAGCATCGCCATCTGCGCCAGCATGCGCGGCTGGGCGCGGCGCGTGGCCTGACCACCGCGATAGCCCCCAACGGGACCATGCTGGACCTCACCGGCGACGAGCCATCGGTCGTGGATTATGTTGACACCGGAAGGCTTTATCTGGATGGCACGGTCATTTACGGCGCGCTTGACGGGATCGTGCGCGAACGCATGAAACTGGCGCTGAACGGTCAGGTCGTGGTGACGCTGGTCATCGACGAAGACGGCTTGCCGATGGGGGATCCCTGGGCCGATTGTGCGGGACTGGCGCGCAAGGGGCGCTCGAACCGGGATCTGTCCGAGGTGATCGAAGAGGAACTGGCGGGCGAACTGGAGCGCACGACGCGCAAGATCCTGGACAATGATTCCAAGCTTGTCGAGCTGATGAAACGGCGGGTGCGGTCGGTCTGTGTGGATGAAATCGGCAAGAAGCCCGAGGTCATGACGGTGATTTCGCGCCTGTCCGAGGAATAGCGCGCGCGCGAGGCAGTCGGCAAGAAATTCTTAACGGACGCCTGCGATCCTGACCAAAAGGCAGGATTCCCAGTCCATGAATGTCGAACACCGCGATCCGGTCCTGCGGCGGAAACTCGCGCCCAAAGCGGACCCCGTGCCTGACGCTGAACCGGTCGTTGCCGGTGCAGCGGCGGGGCTGCGGCGCGCCTTTGCCCGGGCGGTGTCGGATGCCGCGCCGCTGGTCGCGGATGCCGGGGCGATCCGTCGACAGACCGTCACGGAATCAGAATTGCTGGACATGACGGACGGTGATTCCTTTGTCGGGCTGCTTGTCGATGCCAATGGTGAAACGGGTCTGGCGTTGATGGATCAGTCCGGCTTTTCGGCCGTGATCGAAGCCATGACTATCGGCCGCCTTGCGCCGCGCGCACCGATCCCACGGCGCCCCACAACCACCGATGCCAGCCTGCTGGCCGAATTGCTGGATGCCACACTGGATGGGATGGCGGACTCCGGCCTGTCCACGCTGCGGTTTCTCCGCGCCGTGGCCGATCATCGCCTGTTGTCGGTGCTGATCGACGACATCGACTATGACTTCGTCAGCGCCGATTTCTCGCTGATGTCCGGCGAGATTGAACGCCCGGCAGTTGTTGCATTTGCCTTGCCGCGGCAGGCGGTGCCCGATTCCTCGGAACCGGTCCCGGTTGGCACAGATGCCGGGTCCGGCTGGGCACAGGCGCTGGAAAGCTCTGTCATGGCCGCCCCAGCCTGCCTGCATGCGGAGCTGGGGCGCGTGACCATGCCGCTGGCACAGGTGCTGGATCTGGGGGTCGGCGGCACGCTGACGCTGCCACTGTCCAATCTGGAAGACATTCAGCTTGTCGCGCTTGACGGGCGGGCACAGGCGGTTGGGCGCCTGGGGCAAAGCCGGGGCAATCGCGCGGTCCGGCTGACCAGCTGGCCGGGCGGAATGCCTGTTCCAACGGAAATGGTCGACGCGCAACCGCCCGGTGCCGCGGCCACTCAGGAAAGGATCGGCTCCGCGGAAATGCTCGCCGCGTCGGCGCCGGCGCCGAACGCGCTGGACCGCCCCCTTAGCGGAGCGTCGGGATCGGGCCCTCGGTGCGCCCCTGGGTAAATTGACGCAACACGGGATCAGCGCTTTTCAGCGCATCGGTCGCTGCGCCTTGCCAGTAAAAGCGCCCCTCGTGCAGCATTGCGACCGTATCGCCCACCTCTTTTACGGTGCGCATGTCATGGGTGATGGTCACCGCCGTCGCGCCCAGTTCGGATACCACCTCGCGGATCAGGGCGTTGATGACCGCCGCCATGATCGGGTCCAGCCCGGCAGTGGGTTCGTCGAAAAACAGGACCGGTGGATCCCCGGCGATCGCGCGCGCCAGCCCCACGCGTTTTTGCATCCCGCCCGACAATTCGGCGGGGAACAGGTCGGCGGTTTCGGGGCCCAGCCCTACGCGCGCCAGTTTTTCCACCGCAAGGGCGTGCGCCGCCTT
>TARA_R110002073_G_scaffold29776_1_pt1 | contig 16455 bp, 17 predicted proteins | sample TARA_R110002073 | Tara Oceans TARA_R110002073 (sample SAMEA4397174) | marine metagenome | biome: Polar Biome; feature: [DCM] deep chlorophyll maximum layer (ENVO:01000326); material: water (ENVO:00002006), including particulate matter (ENVO:01000060) such as... | depth 40 m
AAAAAATCATTCAGCGCATCATATAGCGGCTGCATATACGGATCGACCTTGTCCTTCATGTCACCTGGAAGATAACCGAGTTTCTCCCCTGCTTCGACAGCGGGGCGCGACAGGATAATCTTGTCGACATGTCCGCCGATGAACATCGACACGCCCACTGCGACGGCCAGATAGGTTTTACCGGTCCCCGCCGGCCCGATACCAAAGGCCAGTTCATTGGCGAATAGCGAATGCACATATGCTTTTTGTGCCGCTGTACGCGGTTCGACGCGCTTTTTCCGGGTCTGGATTTCGATGCCACCCAGAATTGGCATTTCTAGCTGGTCACCTGCGCGCACCCCTGTTCCAACAGCGGAATCGCCCATTCGCAGCAGACTATCGACATCGGCAGGTTCTATGCCCCGGCCGCCTTCCAGGCGGGCATAAAGCGTATCCAGAACCGATGCGGTTCGTACGATCGCGTCGTCTTCGCCCATCACCGAAAGCTGATTGCCCCGCCTGACAATCTGTACGCCAAAAGCTTTCTCAATGGCGGCAAGATGCGCATCGTAGGCACCGCACAGGTCGATCAACAGCCTGTTATCGGGGTATTCCAATAGTTGTGACGTGGTGCCTGAAGGCGGGATAATTTCACTGGAGCTCAAAGCCTGTTCCTATTCGAGAGTGTACATTTAACGATATGGGGCATTCGCAGCAAATGAGAACCCTCGATATCAGACAAAAAAGGCCGAGGCGCAAAACGCCCCGGCCCGAGAACGATGGGATCGCCCAGCAAGATCAGTTGGGGTCGGGGATCCGGGATCCGCCCTTGAAATCACCCACGGTATAGGTCGGCTGGGCCACACCCGAACAGACCGGCTTGCCATATTTATCCAGACGCTGGCTGAGGTAACCCTCCAGACCGTCGTCGATGATCCAGTGATCGCACCCGTTGGGATCAACCCAGATGCCAGCTTGCAATTGGCTAAGGTGTTTGGTGTCGATGCCGCGGTCGATGCTTTTGTCTGCGGGATACCCGCGGCCTTCGAAATCCGCACATGCCCCGAGGCCCAAGGCGCTGGCGACGACCAATATAACTTTTGTTTTTATCACGTTCTTATCCCCCTAGCGGATGCAGATAATTTCGACACGGCGATTCTTCGCCATGCCAGCCGCCGTGCCGTTCGGTGCCGCCGGTAGACGTTCGCCGTAACCCCGGACATCCGCGATACGTGCCCCGGTTTGCTTGGCAATGACCGCAACCGAATTCGCCCGGTTCAACGACAGCCTCATGTTGTATTCGTCAGAGGCGCGGCTATCGGTATGGCCGTTGATGATATACGAAACCGCGCCGGTAGTTTTAAAAAACTCGGCCAGACGCGCCTTGCCTTGCTGATTGATACGGTAGCTGTCAGTCGCAAAAAACTGATCGGTATTCATGACGCCGCAGACATTGCCCCGGCGGCAGACCGGAATGCCCTGGCGGCTGACGTTAGGGGTCATGTACCCTTCTGCGCCGTCATCCATCACCCAGTGCTCACACCCATCCGGGTCAACCCAGATCGTAGGGATATACTGCCCCTTGTCGCGCCCACCTTGCGATCTGGTTTGAGCATCGACAACCGATGCCTGGAATACGAATGTCGCGGCGATCATCGTACCAGCGAACAGCCGAAGCCCTTTGGAAAATGTGTCTAACACAGCCTTCGTCCTTTTTCTTATGTCCCCCGCTGAAAAGACCGCAAAGACACCGAAGCACCGCAGCTTTCCGCAATAATATCGAGAGATTAAGAGGTATTAACGGTTCTGTGAAGTAAGAATGCAGCGGTATTTATTATATTATGGCAACACTTAGGCCAATACGCGACAATTGTGGACCAATTGCATGACAATCAGCCGGGCCGACGTCTTGGCTTTTTCGTCTCAAAGTTGATGCGCGGTCAATGAATTGGTTTTTGCGTCTACGATTCTTACCTTTACGACCTCACCTATCGCGGCCCGGGCGTTGTCGATATGAACGGAATGAAGATATTCGGATTTACCCACCATCTGCCCGTCGTCACGCCCGGTTTTTTCGACCAGAACCGAAAGGTCTCGCCCCACCATCGCGTCTTGAATGGCCCGTTGCTGATCGGTGATAAGCCCTTGCAAACGTTGAAGGCGCGCATCGGCCACCGCCGCATCCACCTGGGGTCGCTCTGCTGCCGGGGTGCCGGGACGGGTCGAATACTTGAATGAATAGGCATAGCCATAGTTCACTGTCCGGACCAGATCCATCGTCGCCTCGAAATCGGCGTCGGTCTCCTCAGGAAAGCCAACGATGAAATCGCCCGACATGACGATGTCGGGACGGGCGGCGCGGATACGTTCGATCAGCCTGAGATAGCTTTCGGCGGTGTGGCTGCGGTTCATCCGCTTGAGGATACGATCTGACCCCGACTGCACAGGAAGGTGAAGATAGGGCATCAGCTTTTCAACCTCGCCATGGGCGGCGATCAGTTCATCATCCATATCGTTGGGGTGGCTGGTGGTATAACGAATACGCTCCAGCCCGTCGATTTTCGCGAGTTCACGAATAAGACGCGCAAGCGTGTAATCGGCACCTTGGGGGCCGGCTCCATGATAGGCATTCACGTTCTGGCCCAGCAATGTCACCTCGCGAACCCCGCGTTCGACCAATTCGCGCGCTTCGTTCAGGACCCGGCTTGCCGGGCGCGACACTTCGGCACCGCGTGTATAGGGCACCACGCAAAAGGCGCAGAATTTGTCGCATCCTTCCTGCACTGTCAGAAACGCGGAAGGTGCGCGCCGGGCTTTGCCCCTGCCCTTCATCTTGTCGAACTTGTCCTCTTCGGGGAAATCCGTATCAAGCGCAGTTTTTCCGGAACGCACCCGGGCCTCCATTGCAGGCAGACGGTGATACGATTGCGGCCCCACCACCAGATCGACGGCGGGCTGTCGGCGCATAATTTCAGCCCCTTCAGCCTGGGCAACGCACCCTGCGACACCGATCTTCAGATCGGGGTTCTGGGTCTTCAGTGGTTTCAGGCGACCGAGTTCGGAATATATCTTTTCCGCCGCTTTTTCACGGATGTGGCAGGTGTTCAGCAAGATCATGTCGGCGTCAGCGGCCGTCTTGGTTTCGACATAGGTATCGCCCAAGGCTTCGGCCATGCGTTCACTATCGTAAACATTCATCTGGCAGCCATAGGTCTTGATGAACAGCTTTTTGGGCGCGGTCATGATAAGGTCCGTTGATACGAAGTGCAAAAACGCGGTCTAACAGCGCCAGCGTTGTCTTGCAATGCGTCCCGATTTAGCCGATCTAGAAAGGGTATCCACTGACGTCGGGGTTTCATGCAATATCGCAGTCTTGATCACTTTTTAAGCGAAGGGCAAGCCGCGTTGGCAAAGGGTCCGATCGCCCTGATCCTTGTGGAAGATGACGTTGAGATCGACACCACCGTAAGGCATCACCAGCAATACAGGTTTTCCCAGGTGATCGTGTTGATGCCGCCCAGCTTTGAACTGGCGCGCGATGTGGCCGGGACCGTCATTCGCATTGACTATGACCCCGACAGGGACCTAGCGCTGGAGACTGCCGTCAACCGGATGATTGACGCCGCACCCGGGCAGTGGCTGTATTTCTGCTACAATGCTGAATATCTGTTCTACCCGTTTTGTGAAACGCGCAGCATCGGCGAAATGCTGGGCTTTCACACCGAAGAGCGACGGGATGCGATGCTTACGTATGTCGTTGACCTTTATGCAGAAGATCTGGACAGGTATCCCAACGCGGTATCGCTGGATCAGGCGCATATGGACCGCTCGGGCTATTACGCGCTTGCCCGCCCCGGCGACACTATTGAGGCACCTCCCAAAGACCGCCAGTTGGATTTTTACGGCGGACTGCGTTGGCGGTTCGAGGAGCACGTCCCCGCGTCCCGGCGCAGGATCGACAGGATATCTCTGTTCAAGGCCAAACCGGGCCTGCGCCTGCAGACGAATTTTACTTTCAACGACGAAGAATATAATACCTACGCCTGCCCCTGGCACCATAACCTCACAGCGGCGGTATGTTCATTCCGCACGGCCAAGGCCTTGAAAAGAAATCCAGGTAGCACGTTCGATATCCATACGTTCAAGTGGCACAACTCCGCGCCGTTCGAATGGCACTCACGCCAGCTCTTGGATTTGGGCCTGATGGAGCCGGGACAATGGTTTTAAAATTTCTTTTCGCGTCAAAACCCGGCCGATGAAACGCCAGGTCCGGGGGTGTCCCTACGGCCACGCCAATGGGCGCGATCGGTCTAACGCGGTGAGGATTTGCGGCGCAGACGGATAACCACATCGACCGATGCGATTTCGGCCCCGTCCGGTGCTTCGGGGAGCTTCGCTATCACCAGCTGATCCGAAGGCGCGTCGGTCAGGCAACCCTCGTCCTCCCAGAAAAAATGCGGGTGGTCATGGGTGTTGGTGTCGAAATAGCTTTTCGACCCGTCCACGGTAACCTCTTGCATCAATCCGGCGTCACAAAAGGCGCGCAAGGTATTGTAGACCGTGGCCAGTGAGACCGCATCGCCCTGCCCCTTGGCCGCGTCAAACAGGCTTTCGGCCGTCACGTGTCGATGTTGACCATCGCCCACCAAAAGCTGCGCAAGTGTCATTCGTTGCCGGGTTGGCCGCAGGCCGGCCTTCGATAACCAATCGGAACTGATCTTCTGCATCACTTGGGTCATTACACACTCTTGGGCCATTCGGGATATATATAGAGGACAAAGTGCATGGTTTTCAAATAAAAACCCTGAATGACCTTGGCACCTGCACCCTTGCGGGCACCATCTGCGCAATGCTAGACCGCTATGAACTTGAAATTCTGACCGCAGGAGCCGCGACAATATGGCCGATTACCCCACCAGTTTCGACAAAGAAGGTCTGCTTAAATGTGCCCGTGGTGAACTTTTCGGTCCGGGAAATGCGCAACTGCCTGCCCCGCCGATGCTGATGATGGACCGGATTACAGATGTATCCGCCGACGGGGGCGCGCACGGCAAGGGTCATATTACCGCAGAATTCGACATCACGCCCGACCTGTGGTTCTTTGACTGCCACTTCCCCGGCAACCCGATCATGCCGGGCTGCCTTGGCCTTGACGGTCTGTGGCAGCTTACCGGTTTCAACCTGGGCTGGCGCGGCTGGCAGGGGCGCGGTTATGCGCTTGGCGTGGGCGAAGTGAAGCTGACCGGCATGGTACGCCCCGACCGCAAGATGCTGACCTACAAGATCGACTTTACCAAAGCCATCCAGACGCGCCGCCTTACCATGGGTGTGGCCGACGGCATCGTCGAAGCCGACGGCGAAGTCATCTATATGGTCAAGGACATGAAGGTCGCCCTGTCGGAAAGCTGAGCCGACAGATGACTTGATTTGTCGCCCTAATGGCGGCAAACGGGGATTGAACGCGCGGCAAGTACCCATGAGGATGCCAAGCGTGCGACAAACTGGGCCGAGGCCCGAAAGATCAAGGAGAGCGCCATGCGCCGCGTCGTCGTCACAGGGTTAGGGATTGTCTCATCCATCGGGAATAACGCTGAGGAAGTGCGTGCATCTCTCATGTCCGGGACCAGCGGCATTGTCGCGAGCCCGGAAATGGCCGAGCACGGGTTTCGCAGCCGGGTCGCCGGCACACTCAAGATCAATCTTGCCGATCATATCGACAAACGCACGTTACGCTTCATGGGTGACGGTGCAGGATATGCTTACCTTGCCATGGGTCAGGCCATCGCCGACGCAGGGCTGACCGAGGATCAGATCAGCAACCCGCGCACCGGTCTGGTCGCCGGGTCCGGTGGTCCTTCGACTTCGGCGATATTCACCGCGCATAACATCGTGAAAGACACCGGTGCGACCAAGCGGATCGGGCCTTTCGCGGTTCCGAAATCCATGTCATCGACAGTCAGCGCAAACCTCTCGACCGCCTTCAAGATCAAAGGCATCAACTATTCCATCACCTCCGCTTGCTCAACATCGCTGCACTGTATCGGCAACGCGGCAGAGCAGATCATGATGGGCAAGCAAGACATCATGTTTGCAGGCGGCGGAGAAGAGCTCGACTGGACCCTGTCGTGCCTGTTTGACGCGATGGGTGCCATGAGCAGCAAATACAACGATGCCCCCGAAACTGCGAGCCGGGCATTTGACGCCAATCGCGACGGGTTCGTGATATCTGGTGGCGGCGGTATGGTGGTGCTCGAAGAGCTTGAGCACGCCAAAGCGCGCGGGGCAACGATCTATGCCGAAGTAACCGGTTATGCAGCCACATCGGATGGTCATGACATGGTGGCACCGTCGGGCGAAGGCGGCGAGCGCGCCATGCGGTTGGCCTTGCAAACCCTGCCCGAGGGGCGGAAAGTCGACTATATCAATGCGCATGGAACATCGACGCCGGTGGGCGACGTCGGCGAGATCGAAGCGGTCCGCCGGGTTTTCGGGCAAGGCAATACCCCGCCGGTGAGTTCGACCAAATCCATGACCGGTCATGCCCAAGGGGCCGCCGGAGCGTTGGAAGCGATTTTTTGCCTGCTGATGCTCAAGGACGATTTCATCGCAAAATCGATCAATGTCTTCGATCTCGACCCGAAGCTGGACCCGTCGGAAATCGCGCTGGAACGAGTTGACAACGCACAGCTGGATTCGGTGATGACCAACTCGTTCGGGTTTGGTGGCACCAACGGGTCGATGATCCTTTCCAAATTCAAAGAATAAGGGCCGCAGATGTCTGGTATGCTTAAGGGAAAACGCGGCCTGATCATGGGTGTCGCGAATGAGAGGTCGATCGCTTGGGGTATCGCGCGCGCCATGGCCGAAGCCGGAGCGGAAGTGGCGTTTACCTATCAGGGCGATGCGTTCGGGACCCGGCTTAAACCATTGGCGCAGAGCGTTGGTTCGGATTTCATGGTAGATGTCGATGTGACCGATGACGCATCACTTGACCGGGCATTTGACCAGCTTGGGGCACGTTGGCCTACGATAGATTTTGTGGTGCACGCCATTGCGTTTTCGGACAAGTCCGAACTGACGGGGCGCTTCATGGATACGTCACGTGAGAATTTCAAACACTCGCTGGACATCTCGGCGTATTCCTTCATCGAAATTGCCCGCCGAGCGCATCCCTTGATGAAAGAAAACGGCGGCACGCTGCTGACGCTGACATATCAGGGGTCGAACCGGGTTGTCCCAAATTACAACGTGATGGGTGTCGCCAAGGCGGCCCTTGAATCCGCTACGCGTTATCTGGCCAATGACCTTGGACCCGAGGGCATTCGCGTCAATGCAATCAGCCCCGGACCGATGAAGACGCTTGCCGGTGCCGCGATTGGCGGGGCGCGAAAAACCTATAAACATACCGATCAGAACGCCCCGTTGCGTGCGAATGCGACATTGGAAGCTGTCGGCGGAACCGCCGTCTATCTGGTATCGGATGCCGGGGCCTGCACGACCGGCGAAACCATTCGGGTAGACGGTGGGTTTCATATCCTGGGCATGCCGCAGGCGGAAAATCTCTAAACGTTGTTTGACGTGTCGCTGACGGACCGGGGCGCTGCCCCGGACCCCGGGATTTCATGCCATTTGGAAGGCCCGTGGCCCTATTGCAACGGTGGGGTCTGATAGAACCACACCTTCATGCCGCCGTGGGCGATGGCGGCACCCTGCGGCTTCCAGGGCAGGCCTGTGGCCTTGGCCAGCGGCGGTTCGGAGGTCACCAGACCGACACGCCAGCCCTTGAACCGATCCAGCAATGTTTGACCTAAAGTTGCGTATAGCGGGTAGAGCAATTTCTTGTTGCCGATGCGGCCGCCATAGGGTGGGTTTACCATAACCAACCCCGGCCCCCCTGGCGGGGGTTGCAACTGACCCGCTGCGTGGTTTTCGAAATTGGTCAGATCCGACACGCCTGCACGTTCGGCATTGGCGCGGCTCATACGGATGGCACCTGCGTCACGGTCCGATCCGAAGAAACGCAGGTTGGTTGATTTCGGGGCAGTGTTGCGCAGTGCGGCAAAGGCGTCAGCGTCGAAAGAGGCCAGGGATTCGAAGGCAAATTGGCGGCTGCGGCCTGGGTTCAACCCCAAAGCGATCTCTGCGGCTTCGATCACGAATGTACCCGAACCGCACATGGGGTCGACGACTGTTTCCGTGCCGCGGTAGCCGGCCTTGCCCAGCAAGAGCGCAGCGAGGGTTTCGCGCATCGGGGCTTTGCCGACGGCTTCCTTGTGGCCACGTTTGTGCAGAGATTCACCGGAGGTATCGAGGCTGATCGTCACCACATTATCGTCGATCCGTACCTTCAGCACCAGGGCTGCTTCTGGTGAGATCGTGGCACCCAGGCTCTCGTGCAGGGCCGTTTCGATCCGCTGGGTCGCGGCACCGGCATGGTAGATCCGTGAAGCCTTGGTTGTGACCTGGACGCGCACCGGCACGTCGGGGCGCAATATCTGTGCCCAGGGGAATTTCCGGGCCCGCTTATCGAGCTGTGCCAGATGGAACGCCATGAACGAGCCAATTCGCGCCAACACCCGCGTGGCCCCGCGGAGTTCCAGGTTTGCCCGCCAGACATCGGACCAGCCGCCCTGGATGGTGATACCTCCGGGTGATACCAACGGATTGGCGAAGCCTTTTTCGATAACTTCGTTCAGCAGGATATCTTCGAGACCCGGCGACGCGACAATGAAAATATCAAAAGTGTGTTGTGTATCCATGGTCGCTGCTTACTGCGGGCAGCGCCGGGTTTCGAGCATAATCTTCGGCAGGCCGCCCCAGCGTTGCGCGTTGTACCGCGCAATCGCCTGCACCGGGGGGGGCGGGCCGCGGTGCGGGCAGTCCCCGCACCGACGTCTTGGTCAGGCGGTATCAGGCGATTTTCACCAGCTTGATGTCAAATTGCAGATCTTTGCCCGCCAATGGGTGGTTTGCATCCAGGGTCACGGTTGCATCATCTACTTCGACGACCGTCACCGGCATGGCCTGACCATCCGGGGTTTGCATTTGTAGCTGGGTACCCACCTCGAGAGGGATATCCGCCGGAATCCCTTCGCGTGGCACAGCCTGGCGCATTTCCGGGTTCAGCGGCCCGTAGGCATCGTCACTGCCGATCTTGACGATCTTGTTGTCGCCGACTTCCATACCGGGAAGCGCAACATCAAGGCCGGGAATGATTTGGCCGGACCCGACCACGAACTCCAACGGCTCGCGACCTTCCGAGCTGTCAAACGTGCTGCCGTCAAGTAACGTGCCAGTATAGTGGATAGCGACCGTATCGCCGGCTTTAACCTGCGTCATAAAATATTCCTATCATTGATGATTAAATACAGGAGGCCGCGTATCTGCGCGGGTGCTCCGGGTTCGGTGCTTAGTGTTTCAAGCCTGCGCGCCGCCGTAAACCCCCTTGGCTCCGGTTTTTCGGCCTTTTCTGTCCCTGCGGGCCGTGGCACTGTGCTGCGTGAACAATCCGAAAGGACAATACATGCCGATCACGACCTGCGTTTTTGACGCATATGGTACACTTTTCGATGTCACCGCCGCCGCACGGCAAGCTGCATCCGAACCGGATTTCGCCGCATTGCGGAACGATTGGCCGCAGGTGGCGGAGCATTGGCGCCAAAAGCAGCTGAATTATTCCTGGCTGCGTGCCGTGACCGGGGCGCATGACGATTTTTGGCAAGTCACCCAGGATGGGCTGGACTGGGCTCTGGAAAAGACCGGGCATGATGGCAACGCTCCGCTAAGAGAGCGGTTGTTGGCCCTGTATTGGGAGTTGCAGGCGTATCCCGAGGTGCCAGAAATGCTGCAAACCCTGAAAGACGCGGGGTTGAACACGGCGATCCTGTCGAACGGATCGCCTGCGATGCTGCAAGGGGCCGTCGACTCAGCCGGTATCGGCGGCACGTTGGATGTTCTGCTATCGGTCGAAACGGTCGGGGTCTTCAAACCCGATTCCCGGGTCTATGACCTGGTGGGCCAGCAATTCGGGTGCAGCAAGGACGAGGTTTTGTTCGTGTCCTCAAACGGTTGGGACGCAGGGGCCGCGACAGGCTATGGATTTACCACCGCCTGGGTAAACAGAAATAGCGATCCGGTAGACCGATTACCGTGGACACCGGTGCATGTTCTGAAACAACTGGACGGCATTCCCAAACTGGCTGGTGTATAATGCCAACGTTCAACAGTTCAGACGGGCTGAGCCTGTTTTACACGGATGAAGGTGGCCAGGGCCTGCCGATACTGTGCCTGGCGGGGCTTACACGATCTACGGCGGATTTCGACTACGTGACCCCGCATCTATCCGGTAACCGGTTGATCAAGATGGATTATCGTGGACGCGGGCGGTCCGATTTCGACCCGGACTGGTCCCACTATTCGCCCCCTGTGGAATGCCGAGACGCTCTTGAGCTTTTGGACCATCTCGGCATCGACAAAGTGGCCATCCTGGGAACCTCGCGCGGCGGGCTGAACGCAATGGGGTTGGCCGTGGGTGCCAAGGACCGTTTGCTGGGCGTCGCGTTCAATGATGTGGGACCGCATATCGACCCGCAGGGGCTGGACTTCATCATGCAGTACATCGGCCGTGATCCCGCTGCCAAGACCCATGTCGAAGCGGCCGAGGCGATGCCGCGAGTATTTCCCGAATTCGAAGGTGTGCCCGAAAGCCGCTGGATGGAGGAAGCGGTCAAGCACTACACCCAGACCGATACCGGCCTTACCATCACCTATGACAAGCATTTGCGCGACGCCGTTGCCAAGGCGTTTGCCAAGCCCTCGCCCGATTTATGGCCATTTTTCGATGCGCTGGAGGGCTTGCCGCTGGCCTGCATCCGCGGGATGAATTCCAACCTGCTTAGCGAAGACACGCTGGCGGAAATGGAAAGAAGACGCCCCGATATGGTGGTTGCACGGGTTCCAGGCCGCGGGCATATACCGTTTCTGGATGAACCCGAAGCGGTGGCGGCCTTGCGCAAATGGATCGGGAAAATGCAATGAACATCGACATGATCCGTGCTGCTGCCAGACGCCTGGAGGGGCACGTGCGGCGCACGCCTTTGCTGAATTCGCCGTTTCTGGATGACATCGCGGGGCGGCGTGTCTGGGTAAAGCCCGAATGTTTGCAGCACACCGGCAGCTTCAAGTTTCGCGGCGGTTGGTCGGCGGTTTCGGCGTTGGATCCAGAAGTTCGGGCCAAAGGTGTCATCGCCTTTTCCAGCGGCAATCACGCCCAAGGCGTCGCCTATGCGGCCAAGCTGCACGGGGTGCCTGCGGTGATCATCATGCCCGCCGACGCACCGCGCCTGAAGGTCGCCAATACCCGAGCGCTTGGGGCCGAAGTCGTGCTTTACGACCGCATGAGCGAGGATCGCGATGCCATCGGCGCGCGGTTTTCCGAAGACCGAGATCTGACGTTGATCAAACCTTTCGACAATCCGCAGGTGATTGCGGGCCAAGGCACCACGGGGCTCGAGATTGCGCAACAGGCGGCTGAGGCAGGGATTGAAAACGCCGATGTGATTGTGTGCTGTGGCGGTGGGGGGCTGACATCCGGTATCGCGCTCGCGCTTGAGGTCGACGCCCCTACCCTGCGGGTGCGCCCCGCCGAACCCGAGGCGTTCGACGACGTGGCCCGTTCGCTGCACACAGGACAGATACAGCGCAATGCCAACAGCGGCGGGTCAATTTGCGATGCAATTGTTACGCCGCAACCCGGCAACCTGACCTTTCCGATCATGCAACGACTGTGCGGTCCCGGTCTTGCGGTCAGCGACGACGAAGCTCTGCAAGCGGTTGCCCACGCGTTCAACCGTCTGAAACTCGTTGCCGAACCCGGTGGGGCTGTGGCGCTCGCCGCCGCTCTTTTCCGCACGGATCAGATAAACGGCAGCGATGTGATTGTAACCATTTCGGGGGGGAACGTGGATAGCGATATGTTCGCCCGCGCCCTTGCCACTCTTGATTGATCCAGCAAAGGAGCCACAGATATGAAGCTTTTTGATACGGGCGAAGTGCGCCTGCATTATCGCGTCGACGGCCCTGACGACGGCGCGCCGGTGGTCTTTGCCAATTCGCTTGGCACCGACATGCGCCTGTGGGACCCTATTTTGCCGTTCCTGCCCAAGGGGTTGCGGATCATCCGATTTGACAAGCGGGGCCATGGACTGTCGACCTGCCCGCCTGCACCATATAAAATGGGGTCCTTGATCAGCGACACCGAAAAGCTGATGGATTTTCTGGAAGTAAAGGAAAGCGTCTTTGTCGGCCTATCCATTGGCGGCATGATCGCACAGGGCTTGGCAACCAAGCGTCTGGATCTGATCCGGGCGCTGGTCCTGTCAAACACCGCCGCCAAGATCGGTACGCCAGACATGTGGGCCGAGCGGATCAAGGCAGTAGAGGAGAACGGCATCGAAAGCCTGGCCGACGCGATTATGGAGCGTTGGTTTGCCGCTGATTTTCGAGGCACCCCAGAGCTGGAACTGTGGCGCAACATGGTCGTGCGTCAGCCGGACGCAGGCTATGCGGGGTGTTCCGCCGCGATCTCGGGAACAGATTTTTATACGCCCACCGCCGCGCTGCGCTTGCCCTGTCTGGGCATCGCAGGTGCTGAAGACGGGTCGACCCCGCCCGATCTGGTTCGCGAAACGGTCGACCTGATACCCGGTTCAAAGTTTCATGTCATCCGCAAGGCCGGGCATCTGCCTTGCGTGGAACATCCTCGGGAATACGCCCGCGTGTTGACTAATTTTCTAAGAAGCGTCGGCCATGTCTGACATTTTACTGGTACACGGCTCGTGTCACGGCGCGTGGTGCTGGCGTGATCTGTTACCCGAATTGCGCGCTTTGGGGCATGCGCCCCGTGCCATAGACCTTCCAGGACACGGGGATGACCTGACACCCGTCAACGATGTTACCCTCGACAGCTATGCCGACGCGGTGCTCGCGGCGTCGACCCCCCAGACCGTGGTGGTGGGCCATTCGATGGGCGGGTTCGCGATCAGCGCCGCCGCGCAAAAAAACCCTGCTGCGATGGCGCGGCTGATCTATTTATGCGCCTATGTGCCGGCCGCCGGAATGACCCTTGCCGACATGCGCAAGCAGGCCCCCAGCCAGCCCCTGATGCCTGCGGTGCGCATGGCCGACGACGGCAAGAGCTTTACCCTTGACCCCACGATGACCGAGGCTTTGTTTTACAACGATTGCCCGCCCGGTGCGGCAGAATTCGCAATACCGCGCCTGTGTGCGCAAGCGATTGCCCCCACGACTGTTGCCCTGCCTGACACACGCCGCGCCGAGTCGCTGCCGCGCAGCTATATCCGCTGCATGGATGATCGCACGATCCCTCCTGCCTATCAGGTCACCATGACACAGGACTGGCCGGACAAGGATGTCTATGAAATGGCTACCGGCCATTCACCCTTCTTAACAGATCCCGCCCGTTTGGCGCGGATCATCAAAACGATCTTATCGAGGTAACCGATGGCCGCCAGCGTTTTTGACAGCCCCCTGTATGCGCATCTTTTCCAGACCGGCGATGCCGGCCGACTGTTTTCGGACAGTGCGGCGATCCGGGCCATGCTGCTGGTCGAAGGCGCGCTAGCCAAAGTACAGGGAGGCCTGGGCGTAATCCCCGAAATCAGCGCTGCCGCTATCCATCGCGCGTCGTTGGAAATTCAGGTTGATCCGGGTGCCGTCGCGGCGTCGACCGGCGAAAACGGCGTGTGTGTACCGGGCCTGCTGACCCAGTTCCGGTCGGAAATGCAGGCACCTGAGTTCGCGCAGCACGTTCATTGGGGCGCGACCAGCCAGGATATCATCGACACCGCTTTGATGCTGCGCCTGCGTCAGGCATTGCTGCTGGCGGAAACCGATCTGCGCGAGATCATCGGCCATCTTGCCGATGCGGCGCAGGCGCATGCAGCGGTGCCGCTTCCTGCCCGGACCTATGGACAGCACGCCACGCCAACAAGCTGGGGCGCGGTGTTGGCGGAATGGGGGATGCCGCTGTGCAGCGCCATCGAGGAGCTTGAAAGCGTGCGCAAATCCTCGTTGTTCGTGTCGCTGTCAGGTGCCGCCGGCACCGGGTCCGCTTTGGGGCCGAAAGCGGCTGAAACCCGCGCGGGGCTGGCCAAGGCACTGGGGCTGAATGATCCCAAGCGCAGTTGGCATGTCGATCGCGGTCCGATCTTGCGCATCGCCGATTGGCAAGGTCGCGTGATGGCGGCGCTGACGCATATCGCGCAAAGCACCCTTGGCTTGACGATGACAGGTATCACCGAAGTCGCACTGGGAGCTTCGGGTGCGTCGTCGACGATGCCCCAAAAGCAAAACCCGGTGGGACCTTCCGCAATCATCGCACTTGGTCACCAGTTTACCGGGCAACGCGTAACCTTGCAGGCTGCTGCCGCGCACCAGCATCAACGCGATGGCGGTGCTTGGTTCTCGGAATGGATGGCGGTGCCACAACTGACGTTGTGCCTGGCCTCTGCGCTGTCACATGCCAAGCGGCTGGCGTCAGGCATATCGCCGCACCCGGTAAAAATGCACAGCGCCCTGCACGCAGAGCTGGGGTTGATCCACGCCGAAGCCCTGAGTTTTGCGTTGGCCGAGTTCATGCCCCGCCCCGAAGCACAAAGAATTACCAAGCAACTCTGCCTTGATGCTTTGGAAAAACAGGTCCCGCTGGCGGACCTGGTACACGCGGATTACCCCAGCGTGCCGGGGTCATTGTTTGACCCTGCGGCACAGTTGGGCCAGGCACCGCACGATGCAGCTGCGTTTGTCTCGCGGGCCCGGGCAATGTCAAACAGCTAGCGTGTGCAGCCAAGCATATAGAACCAAATCACATCAAATTACATCGAACCCAAGCAAGTCAGAGCACACCAAAGGCGATATTTGCGCCGTCGTCAGGTCAACACCGTGGCCGATTCCCGCGCACCGCAGGAATTGACTGACAAGATCACAAAGAGGCTTGCACCTGAAACGGGCAGGCGTCACCTTGGCTGAAATTCACGCGCTCGAAAGGACCTGCGATGCCACTGATCAAAGCCGCTGTTTGCCACGAGTTTGGTGCCCCCCTTGTTGTTGAAGATGTCGAATTGCGGGCTCCCGAGGGCCGCGAAGTCGAGGTGACGCTTGACGCTGTAGCGATCTGTCACTCCGACATTTCCTATGCAGGAGGCGGCTGGGGCGGTTCGTTACCTGCAGTCTATGGTCACGAAGCTGCGGGTCGTATCAGCGCAACAGGTGATCAGGTCAGCGGCCTGGCCCCTGGCGATAGCGTCATCGTCACGCTTATCCGGGCATGTGGGTCCTGCCCCAGTTGCGCCAGTGGCCGGCCGGTGATTTGCGAAACACCCTATGACGGTGATACCGGACCGCTAAAGACCAAGGAAGGCGGCAAGTTGCATCAGGCGATGGCGTCGGGTGCGTTTGCCGAAAAAGTGGTCGTCGATCAGGCACAGGTGGTGAAAATCAGCCGGGACATCCCGAAAGACGCGGCCTGCCTGATTGCATGCGGCGTAATCACGGGCGTCGGCGCGGTGGTGAATGCAGCCGCATTGCGCCCCGGTCAGGATGTCGTGGTGATCGGCGCGGGTGGCGTCGGACTGAACGCCATTCAAGGGGCGCGGATTGCCGGGGCCAGGCGCATCGTTGCAGTAGACATGAGCGAAGAGAAGCTGGAGATCGCCCGAGAATTCGGAGCGACGGACGGGGTGCTGGCCACGGATGACAAGCCTTGGCGCAAGGTCGCCGGTTTGGTGGGGCGCGCGGGTGTTGACGCGGTGATTGTTACGGTAGGTGCTATTCCCGCCTATGACGATGCGCCTAAATATCTGGCGGCCGGGGGGCGTGTGGTCATGGTCGGGATGCCACATTCGGGCGACGTATCGACCTATGAGCCGGTAATGCTGGCCGCGATGGGGCAAGGTATGGTTGGGTCGAAAATGGGTGATGTGGTGATCCAGCGTGACATCCCATGGATGGTCGATCTTTATACCCAAGGACGGTTGAAGCTGGACCAACTGATTTCGGGGCGGTGGTCGCTTGCGCAGATCAACGAGGCTATTGACGATACCAAGACAGGGGCCGCACGGCGCAATGTCATTCTGTTTGATCGATAACGACGCGGGGGCCAGCCCCCGCACCCCCGGGATTTCGAACTATTTGGAAGAGAGGGTCGCGCGATGAAGTTGCAGGATCTGGATGTGATTGTGACGGCCCCTCCGGCACCAGGATGGGGGGGGCGATACTGGATATTGGTGAAGGTCACAACGGATACCGGCATCGTCGGTTGGGGTGAATGCTATGCGTCGACGGTGGGGCCGGCCGCGATGCGGGCAGTTATCCAGGACGTTTTCGAGCGCCACATGCACGCCGAGAACCCAGAAAATATCGAACTGATGTATCGGCGGGTGTATTCTTCGGGGTTTA
>TARA_R110002073_G_scaffold116064_3_pt1 | contig 16437 bp, 19 predicted proteins | sample TARA_R110002073 | Tara Oceans TARA_R110002073 (sample SAMEA4397174) | marine metagenome | biome: Polar Biome; feature: [DCM] deep chlorophyll maximum layer (ENVO:01000326); material: water (ENVO:00002006), including particulate matter (ENVO:01000060) such as... | depth 40 m
AACCAAACGTGACCAAACAAGAATAAATTCTATATACCTAAGTGTGTCAGGCATCAGAAAGAAACATAGTAGCTGTGCTCCTTGTGTTAAGAAAGTGATTAAAGCGCTAGAAATGTATCTGGCTACCTATAACCAAAACAATAATAAATAATGAGGTATTTGATAGCCTTGATGCTCGCGATTACAATTAGTAGTTGCGAGCTATTTGAATCCTGTTGGGATTGTAACAGGATAATGATTGACGGTGTAATATCTGAATATTGCATCGAAGTAGATTGCGTAGAACCAGAACAAAATATAATATATGAATAGAGAAGCTAAAAAATCAAGAACGAATGACCGAATACATCTTTTAGAGATGACCATTATTAATATGAGTGAATCTATAACTAAGATTATAGAGCGTACAGAAATACTGTCTAAGAATCAGCAAAGGATTATAGATGCGTTAACACCTGATAACAATGAGGTTGATGAAGCTGAAGCTACTGGCGTATGATTCAGATAGATAATGAACAAGAGTTATTTTCTAAAGGCTTCACAGAAGCATTAGTTGGTAACTGCGCTAGAACTTTTAAAGGTGTGTATTCACTATCCGCAATGGTCGATGTATTATTACTCAGTCAGGATATGAGTTATGAAGAAGCAAGAGAGTATATAAATAGCAATATAATCAACGTAGAAGCTAACCAGTACACTCCAATTTATTTAAATGATATAGATTTCTATTAATTACCGAAAGGGTGTTACGCGTTGTGTGTGGCGCCCTTTCTACGTTTGTATTAAAAATAACGGAAGCAGATTGTTAAAATAGATAGTAAGTCACACCAAAGACACGTAACTAAATTAAAACGAATGGGAAAATTTAAAAAAGGTAATCAGGTTGCTAAAGGCAAAGGCAGACCTAAGGGTAGTTTAAACAAGACTACTGTTGAAATGAAGGAAATATTAAACCTAGCTTTATTTGGAGATGCTAAGCAGATTCAAAAGGATATGGATGAGCTAGAACCTAAGGATAGGCTAATGATGAAAGCAAAGTTTGCTCCATTCATTTTACCAACACTTAAAGCTGTAGAAGCAACGATAGTTTCAGATGAAAACACATCGCTTGGTTTTGCTATAGATTATAAAGGAAAAAATAAGGAAGAGAATAAAGATGAATAATAAAGCAATTAGCATTAACGAGAAGTTTGAACCATTAAGAAGTTCAAATAGTAGATACTTTGTCCTAACTGGAGGTCGTGGTAGCTCTAAATCTTTTTCTGTTAGTGTTAATCTTTTACGTCTTTCTTATGAGCAAGGGCATACTATATTATTTACAAGATACACAATGGTATCTGCTGAGATAAGTATTATACCTGAATTCCTTGAAAAGATTGAATTGCTTGGTATAGAGACTGACTTTAATGTTACCAGGTCAAGTATTCAAAACTTAAAAACTGGTAGTACAATAATATTTAAAGGTATTAAAGCAGGTTCTGGTACTCAGACTGCAAACTTAAAATCTATTAGTGGAGTCACTTGTTGGGTGATGGATGAAGCTGAAGAATTAGTAGATGAAGATAAGTTTAATACAATCGATGAATCTATAAGAACTAAAGGTATTCAGAACAGAGTAATACTGATACTTAATCCAACAACTAAAACACATTGGATATATAGCAGATTCTTCGTTGAGATGGGTGTTAAAGGCGGCTCTAATACGACCGTAGACGACACCACTTACATACATACAACATACTTAGATAATAAGGAACACTTAGCTGAAAGCTTTTTAAACAACGCTGATAAGCTTAGAATAAGAAGACCAGATGAGTATAGAAATAGATTTCTTGGAGGTTGGTTAGATAAAGCTGATGGTGCTGTATTTGAAAACTGGAGAATAGGTGATTTTAAAGAGTGTAAAACACAAGGATTTGGTCAGGATTACGGATTTAAAGCAGATGCTAGTACACTATGTAAGGTAGCAATCGACCACGATAGAAGCATTATATACATCAAGGAGCTATTTTATAATCACGGCATGAGTACAGGTGATTTATTTACAGCTAATAAACATCATTGTGGTAATAATTTAATCATTGCAGATTCGGCTGAGCAGCGATTAATACACGAATTAGAAAACTTAGGATTGAATATTGAAGGTGCTAAGAAAGGACCGGGCAGTATTAACTTCGGTATAAAGCTATTACAGGGTTACGATATGGTTATAGACCCTGATAGTGTTAATCTAATTGATGAATTAAAGAATTACGCTTGGGCTTCAAGCGGTAAGGAAAAACCAATTGATAATTTCAATCACATAATTGATGGAGTTAGGTATGTAGCAACATACTTAATAGAGAATAGTCACAGAGGAGAGTACCACGTAAGCTAACAAAACAAATATAAAAGAATGAGTAAATTTAGAATACCACAAAATCTCAATGAGATTACATTGGAACAATATCAAAGGTATTGTGAAGCTGTTGAAACAATAGAGAATGAAGTGTATCTCCAAGATACTATAATATCAATTCTATGCAATATTAGCATACAAGACCTTAGAGGTTTGACGCTTAAAGAGATACAGGTTATAACTTTATCTGTACTGGACATCGTTAAAAAGTTTAATGAGGATGAATTACAATTTTACAACAGGTTTACTTTAAAAGGAGTTGAATATGGTTTTATTCCAAACCTAAACGAGATAAGCTACGGTGAGAATAAGGATATCGTATCATATATGAGTAATGGTTTCAAGGATTACCATAAGTCTATGGCTGTGCTTTACAGACCAATTATAAAGACTTCAAATGAAACTTATGCTATAAGTGAATACCAAGTTCCTAATCCACACGAGGATATATTTAAGGAAATGCCAGTAAGCGTAATGCTTGGAGCTAATGTTTTTTTTTGGAATTTAACGAAAGAATTGTTGGAGCATATCCCGAACTCTTTTCAAAAGGAAGCGGGGATGGAGAACTTACAGCAGATGGTGAAGAAGGAGCTTATCAATTAAACTGGGGAGCATACGATGAAGTTTATGCTTTAGCACAAGGAGATATAAGAAGATTTGATGAAGTAACAGCATTGCCGTTACACACTTGTTATATGTACTTGGCTAACAACAGAGAGAAGCACAGATTAGAAAATAATAGAATTAAAAGAAGATATAAAAAACAATAATTATGGCAGGAACTGCGGTAGCATACTATGAGATGCTTGATACATTAAGAGAAACGTTAGAGGATAATCCTTTGATTAATACTGTTACTTACGGTAACATATACGATGCAGCTAATGACAAAACAACGATGTTTCCATTAGCACACTTCACGGTTAACAGCGCACAGCTTACAGACCAAACTTTTATATTTTCTATGACATTGTTTATAGCTGACTTGGTTGATTTTTCTAAGGAAGAGGCTACAGATAAATTCAAGGGGAATGATAATACAATGGATATACACAATTCAGCATTGGCATCTATATCAGACGCTATGTTAATGTTCAAGCGTAAAACAGCTATCAACGCTGGCTATGCTTTACTTGGTACTCCAACGATTGAAGCTTTCACTCACAGATTTAATGCTGACACCGCTGGTTGGTATGTAGATTTTGATGTTGAGGTTACTCAACGTATGGAAGTGTGTAGTTAAAATTATAAACGATTAATTGTTAAAATAGAAAGTATGCTGCTAGACGGAAGGATAAATGACATCCTAAGGGAAGAGACAGAAAAGTTGGTTGCCGATATGAAAAAAAATGCCGGCAATAGTGACTTGAGTAAATCTATTAGAGCTGAGTACGAGGATTCACAGGCCTTTGTACTTATGAATGATTACGGAGAATTTGTCGATAAAGGTGTAACTGGAAAGAACGCTTCTGACTTTAAAGGAAAAAGAAAGACCGTACACAAATCTAAAGCCAATTTTAGGTTTGGTACTGGTAGATATAAAGGTTCAGGAAAGGAATGGGAGAAGAAGATAGATAAATGGATGTATAAGAATGGCATACAGGGTAGAGATAAGAAGGGAAGGTTTATTAAAAGAAAAACAACCAATTTTCTAATAAGGAGAAGCATATTTCAACACGGTATTAAAGGAACATTGTTCGCATCTAAAGCATTTAAGGCTTTCAATGAAGAACTTAATGAAAGACTAAGTGATATAGATTTTAAAAATATAATTAAACAATATTAGATGGCAACACAGGCAGTTATAGAGAAACAAATTCAAGCTAATTCACCTTTTAAGGTTGTTGTTAGTGGTGCTAACTTGACTTCGGTTAAAGTTAAGGTGTGGATATACACAGGAACTCAAGGTGGTGGTGTTTCAGCAGGTACAGACGCTGAAGGAACAGCAAGTAGTGGTAGAGCTGACAGCGCAACATATATATTACAGTCAGATACAGTAGGTCCCATCAGTAGTAGGTATGCTTCATTTGAAATATCATCATTACTTGACGGATATATAAAAGAAACATATAATGGTACTCCAAACGAGAGTAAAGCTACTTCTACATACTTTCTTGACTACCAAGTGACTGAATATTACGGAACATCGCAAACAATTAATGCTTTAGTTAGATGTGCAGCTTATAATGGTTACACATACTTCGAAGAAGGTATAAATGCACAACACGAGAGTGGTTTAATGTTCTCAGCTAGAACTCTTACTAAATTATCCGATGCACCGTTGGAAGTTGGATTAGATTCTAATAAATGCAGGAGTATAGCATACTCACACAACGATGAAGTAATAAATACAAAGATTATTAGTAGTAACGCTAGCTCAGATGAGCTTATAGAATATTCTACTAACGGTTATTCCGATGCTGATCGATTTGAGGAGCGAGTTATTAAGGATGGTGGGATAAAAGTTTGTGATAGCGGACTGAAATTGTTCCAAGGAGTATATGAAATATTTGAGTGTGATACAATCTACGTTGAAAACTCTGATAATACCGTTGAAGTAATCAATGTGGTGACCCTAGAGGCGTGCGATACCATTCCGTATCGATTAACATTCCTGAACAAAACGGGTGCGCTAGAGAGCTTGTGGATGTACGGTAACAACACAGAAGCAACGAGTGTTAAGGCAAAGACTTTTAATATTAATACATCGAACTATCTAGACGATGGATTATACAGCATTAATGAGGCTCAAGCCTTCAAACAGATAGATGTTACTAAGAAAACAATGAAGCTTAATAGTGGATTCTATCCAGAAGCTAGCAACGTTACATTCCAAGAACTAATACAGGCTAAAAATGTTTGGATTGAGTATAACTCACAGACATTACCTGTCAATGTTACCAGTAAAGAGTTTAAAAGCAAAACACACCTTAGAGACAATGCTATAAACTATACAATAGACATCGAATTTGCATTTAACAGAATAAACAACGTATAAGAATGAGTAAAAAGATTCAATTATATATAGATAGCCAGACTGGATCTGCAGATTTTGTTGAGTTAGACTTATTTGAGGATGAGCCTATAAAGCTAGTGGATTCAATACAGAAGGTTACAGCAATCGACAAGATATTTGATACATTCTCGAGAGATTTTAAAGTTCCTGCTTCTCCTAACAACAATAGGATATTCAAAGGCTTTGCCAACTCAGATATTACCAATGGATTTGACAGTAGAGTCAGAATTGATTCTTTAATCAAGATTAATGGTCAAGATTTTAAGAAAGGTAGAATAAGATTACTTAGCGTAGGTAGAACAAACAACGGTAAGGCTAATTTTTATAAAATATCTTTTCAAGGTGGTATATCAACTATTCAGGAAAGAATAGGTGACAAAAAACTAAGTGATTTAAGCTTTGACACACTTAAGATACCTTATAATGAAATAAATGTACTTAAAGGTATTAGAGATGGCCTGTACGCTACTGAAAGTGGTGGTAATCCTTTACCACAGATAACACTTATAAGAATAAATAGCGCATCTACTATAAGTTCGCTTTGTAGGGTTCAGCTTAATGGTATAACCAGCTCTATACTTGTTTCTGCTAGCTCTGTTACTAATAATGCGATTGAAATAGCGTCAGCTATAAACTCTAATAGCAATTATACAGCTTATTCAGCTTCTCATTTTGTCGTTATTACCGCAAACAGCACAGCACTTCAAACAGAGACTGTATTTGACCCTTATTTAGCAACCGGATTAGATGGTTCTGCAACAACAGTACAATGGGGAGGAACAACAGACGCCGGAGAGTTAGATGAGAATGGTATTAGACTATATCCAGACATCATATATGCACCAATATTTACAGATGCTAAGGTGGTAGCTGTTCCAGTTGGTTCATTTGGCACAACGGGCAAGCCGACTAACACAACGTATGACTTTGCACTGAATAAATTCACAGGAATTGGGGCTAATAATACAAGTAATAAGGATGACGATGCTCCAGATACATCCTTTACGGTAACACCTATATCTCCAGATGACTACAAACCGAGTGTAAAAGTAGCAAGGCTACTACGTATGATGGCTATTGAATTTAATCTGCCGTTCCAAAAGAAGTTTTTTCATATGGAAGAAATTGACCAGTTGTATATGTTTTTTAATGGTAAGAAAAAAGAGGGACCATTAGATAATAAAGCTAACGCTTTTAATACTAATACATCGACTGAACTATCTCAGGTTGGCGATTCTACATTCTCAAAGGTTTTTACAACAGAAACAAGTCCCTTAGGTAACGCAACTTCATTTACAGGTTCTAATAATATAGATGATTTGATACCTCTTGATACTAATGCTGGTTGGGCAATGATGAATGAGAGTATTGGGTCGGTTGTAACAACGTTTGATGAGACAGAAATTATTGTAGGTATTACTCTTAATGCTTACATATATGACCGTTCTGGTTTAAAGGTTATTATTAACTCAAAGTCAATAGCAAACGCTGATACAGACGACGAAATAGCTGTTAGAGGGCTTAATGATTCATATAATCGAGCATACTTTTCAGACCAAATAGCAGGTTCGCCAATATATTATGAAGCTGTGGTTGTATCGTCACAAGAATTAATAAGTAACAAATATAAGTTTCAATTTAAGCTTAATAAAGCAATAGGTGGAACTACAACAGAACCAGAATACGATTTATCATCATCGTCAATAACCAATGTGGTTACAGCTGAGTTTATGAACATAGAAGGTTACGCTCCAGATATAAAATGTATGGACTTACTTACTGGTGTATTTAAGATGTTCAATCTAACAGCTTTTATCAATGATAATGATGAAATAGAAGTACAAACATTGAATGATTATTACGCCGCTGGTAAGACTATAGACATAACTAACTCAGTATTGACAGATAGCGACACAGCAAAGTCATTAGGCTTTAAATATAATAAGTGTACACTTAAATTTCAAGAACCTGAAGATATTCTTACTAAGAATTACAGTTCACTTAATAATTCGATAGGGTTTGGTGACATTGAGGTAGATAAATCAGATTTCCTAAGCGGAACAGAGACAGCTCCCGGTGAAAGTATAGGTGATACGTTCGAAGTGGAACTACCATTCCAATCTATGATGTTTGAACAGCTATCATTAAGCTTCAAAGAAAACTTATCGGCTACAGGAGGTAAATTTTCTATGGCAGATGGCGGATTACAAACGGATATGGTTATAGGTAACTGTATAGCTTCGGATTTAGAAAGCGTTGACACTAAACCTATATTGTTTTATGGCAAAAAGGTAGCAACTAACGCTACTTATACAAGTACATCGTCTACAGCTCAGTTTATAATAAATATAGCAGGTAGAGTGAATTCTTTTCCAACAAACTATACTGAATCCGGTAACACAGCTGGTAGAGTAGGTAGTAGAGCAAACGGAAGAGGTTATATAGTTATGAGAGATAGTCAGATTATATCAACTAATTCTTATGGCCTGGCTAATATGAGTATATATAGAAATGGGGCAATACAAACAGGTGACGATAATCCTGAGAAGTGGTGGAACCCAAGTGGTATAATGGCAAGTAGATTTAGAAGAGATTCAGTTACTCCTATGAACCATAACAATTACTTCCAAGCTTGTAGGTTTAACAACGATAACTATGATGAGAATGAGTTCTCTAATGAGTATCCTTCGCAAAAGTTTATAAATGGTTTATATCAAACGTATTACGAGGACTACTTAAAGAACATATTCAAAAAGACAGCAAGGCTAAGCACGTTCAAAGTAATGTTTAGTCAGAACTTACTTAGTCAGTATAAGCTAAATGACACATTTGTCATAGGAGCTAAAGCTTATAACATCAATAAGATTGAAATAGACGTCCTTACAGGAGCCGGAACGGTAGAACTACTAAATAAGCTAGACCTACCTGATTCGACGCCTGTATACAACCCTAACGCTTAATTAAATATAAACAATGATAGAAATTGCATTACAATTACTGACGCTTGACAAATGGTATGGTATATCAGAGACAGTAGAGATAGCAAAAGGTAAATATCAAATGATATATACTGTAAAAAAGGGTGTTAATAAGATAAAAAGAAACTATAAATGGCAACAGAAAAAATAATATATGACATTGACGTAAACTCGGAAGGTGCTGAACAAGCAGTTAAGGGTTTAAATACTGAAATGAAAGGACTGGATGCAACTTTTGAAGATGTATACGGTGATATTAAGCCCCTTACAGGTAGGATGGGTGAGCTTGAAGATAGATTGTATGAACTTGCACAGGCAGGAGATACAACATCTGATGAGTTTAAGAAGCTATCAGCTGAAACAAGTAGGCTAAAAACAGTACAAAGAGAGGTTGACCAGCAGATTGATAGAACAAGTAGAACTCTTAATGAGAAGTTTGGTGCTGCTGTTACTACTGTTACAAGTTCGATGATATTAGCTGAGACTGCAATGTCTATGTTTGGTATAAAGTCTAAAGAGACTGAGGCTTTAATGGAGAGTTTAGTTACTACAATGGTTGTAGGTGAGGCTCTTAAAAGTTTAAATGAAGTTACGGGTGTATTCACATCTATAGGTAATGCTATCAAGAAGACAACAGTATACTCTAAGTTAGCTACTGCTGCTCAATGGTTGTACAATATGGCTCTTAATGCTAATCCAATAGGTGCTGTTGTTATTGCTATTACTGCTCTTATTGCGGGATATGTACTCCTTACAAGTTGGTTAGATAAGAACACTAAGGCTGAAGAGGAGAATGCTAAAGCTATTAAGGATACTGCTGATGAAATGGATGCACAGCTAAAATCTTTTAATGACTTGAATGATGCTTACGATAGAAAGACAAGTAAGATGAGTATAGCACACAAGCAAGAGTTGGCTATGGCTAAGGCTCTTGGTATGTCTACTGAAGAATATCAGAAGTTAGAACTGCAATTAGCTAAACAAGCAAAACAAGAGGCTGATGATAATATAAACAGAACTATAAACTCTGCTGCTTATCACGCAATGACTGTTGACGAGAAAAAGAAACACCTTGACATTCTTAATAAAGATTTGGAAGCAGCTAAGCAAAGGGAGAGGGATATCTTATTTGCCCACGAACTAAAGAAGCAACAAGACATTACAGATGCTAAGAATAAACCTAATGACAAACTACCTACTGCCGAAGGATTAGGAGATGATAACGCATTGACTCCGAGTGGTGTAGTACCTTTAATGGGTAGTGATGAAGATAAGGAAGCTGTAGATTTTTGGGCACAGTATCAGATGGATGCTAATACAATGACAGTAGACCAAGCTTTAGCAGAAGCAGAAAGAGAAAGAGTTGGGAGATTAAAGAAGATGAATGATTGGGCAGATATAGCAGCTAAAGGAGTGAATGCAATATCTATGATGCAAACAGCAAAATTTGACAGAGAAGACAAAGAGGGGAAGCAAGATTTAAAGTCTAAGGAGAAGAGAGCTAAGAAGAGATTTGAAACAGAGAAGAAGATAAGTTTAGCAATGGCTCTTATAGATGGGTTTAAGGCTATTACAGCATCTCTTGCAGTAGCACCTTTAGTAATCGGAGCAGCACCTAATCCAATGGGGATAGCCAATCTTGCTGTTACGGCAGCAATGTCAGCGGCTAATATCGCAGCTATAGCATCGACAAAGTATTCAAGTGGTGGAAGAGCTCAACCAGGCGGAGGCAGTTCAGGACCAGCAGCACCAACATTTAACGTCGTAGGCCAATCAGCACCAAGTGTAGATTCACAAACAGAAGTAAGTGCTCAGGAAATAGAATCAAGAGATAACTCTCCACAAAGGGCTTATGTAGTAAGTACAGATATTACAACACAACAGGCTTTAGATAGGGAGATAGAAGGACAATCAAGTATAGGATAATAAAATTAAATTAAAATAATTGTTAAAATAAAAAGAACGCATAATTATGGAAAAGAAATTAATATATGACTTAGATTTTGACTCTAATGTCGAGCTCGAGGGAGTGTTTGCAATATCGTTAGTTAATGACCCTGCAATTGAATCTAACTTCGTGGCACTAAGTAAAGAATCTGATGAGATATTACTAGCTGCTGTAGATGATAGTCGAAGACTATTGGTTGGACCAGCTTTGATACCTAACCTGGAGATACCAAGAAATGGTGGATACTATGTAAGGTTTTCTGAAGAGGTTGTACGCAAATGTATGGAAGCATTCTTCCAACGTGATTACCAAAAGAATTCAACTTTAGAACACGACGATGCTGAACAGTTGTCTGGAATGTGCGTGGTTGAGTCTTGGATTGTTGAGGATAAGAATAATGACAAGAGTAATATGTATGGCTTAGATGTGCCCGTAGGAACCTGGATGGTAGCTATGAAGGCTGAGAACGATGAGATGTATCAGTTAGCTAAAGATGGTAAGGTTAAAGGCTTTTCAATAGAAGGTATGTTTCCAAATAAAAAGGAAGTTCAACTGTCTGAGGAATTAGAGATAAAGAATTGTTTAAATGAAATGGACGATGCTGATATTCACGCTTTATCACTTATCTGTGACGCAGCTATAAAGGATTCAGAATCTAAATCAGAAGCAATAGAGATATTAAAGAACATAATAAGAGCATTGTAATGGCAGAAAAAGCGAAATATTGTTATTGCTTGAACGATTATACTATATCTAAGTGTGACCGTCACAACTGTGATGACGACCGACGAGACTTATGGGCTCAAGGTATTGGGAAAATAAAGAAAGAAGATTAAAAAAATTACCTGGTTCTTATTAATATATCAGAAACCGGGTTGAATAGAACGTATTATCAATATAAAAAATTAATTAATTATGAACAAGACATTAAATGAGATTCTTATTATGCTGAATCTATCCAAAGAAGTTAAGACAGAAGAAGTTGTTAAACTTGCGGAAATGAAGATAGCAGACAATGAGACAGTGATAGTCGCTGACGAGTTTAAGGAAGGGCAACCTGTGTTTATTAAATCAACAGAAGAAGATTCTGAAAATGTGGCTTTACCAGTAGGTGAATACATGTTGGAGAATGGAGATACTCTTGTTGTAGAAACTGAAGGAGAAATTCTTTCTATTACTGCAAAAAAAGATGAAGCTCAAGAAGAGCAACCTGTTGTTGAAGATAAGCCTGTTGAAGAGAAATTAGCTGAAGAAGAAGTAGCTGATGAACCTAAAGAAGAAGCCCCCGCTGAAAACAATCAAATGGCTGAACTAGAAGCTAGAATAGCTAAGCTAGAAGAATTATTAGCACCTGCTAAGGAATTAGTAGAGACAGAAGAAGTTGTTGTTGAAGAGGTAGTTGAACTATCTGAAGAAGTAACATTCTCACCTGAAGCTGCAACACCAAAAAATAATGAAGGAAAGTTTAGCTTTCCAAAAGGAATGATGGGAGATAAGTTAAATAAAACTTACTCTTTTTAGATAAAAAATAATATAAACATTAATTAAAAAAAAGTAAAAAATTATGGCAACAAGTGTAACAGTAACTTCAAGCTACGCAGGAGAATTCAAAAAAGATATCATCTCCGCAGCAGTATTATCTGCATCAACATTAGACCAAGGTTTAATCGAAGTAAAACCTAATGTTAAGGGTTCAAGAATTATAAAGAACCTTGCATTAGGAACTTTATTATCGTCATCTACTTGTGACTTCAATGACAACAGTTCAGTATCTCTTACAGAGAGAACATTGGAAGTTAAAAAACTACAAGTTAATCTTACGATTTGTAAGGAAGATTTTGAAGATGATTATTTTGCATTAGAGCAAGGTGATTCAGCGCATAACAATATGCCAAAAACATTCGTAGATTATTTATTAAAAGACACAGCTTTAAAAGTTGGTGCTGAATTAGAAACTTTAATCTGGAACGCAACTACTGCAGGTTCTGTAAATGATTTTGATGGTTTCTTAACATTAATGGCAGCTGATGCTGACGTAATCGATGTAGCAAAAGATACAGTAACTGCTGCTAACGTAGTAGAAGAATTAGGAAAGATTGTAGATGCTGTACCTGTTCAAATTCAAGGCAAAGAAGATTTATATATTTATGCTTCAACTGGTATCTACCAGAGTTATGTAAGAGCATTAGGTGGATTCGGAGCTGCAGGATTAGGAGCTAATGGTTACAAAGGAGAAGGTCCTAACCAATCAATGAACGCTTTAGTATTTGAAGGTATCAAGATTGTAAGAGTTGAAGGTATGGCAGCTGGAGAAGCTGTATGTGCTCAAAAATCAAACTTATGGTTTGGAACTTCTTTAATGGCTGACTGGAACCAAACTAAGGTTTTAGATATGGCTGACAAAGATGGTTCTCAAAATGTACGTATCATTATGCGTATGGGTGCTGGAGTTCAGTACGGAATTGGTTCTGAGATTGTTCTTTACTCTTAATAAGTAAGTAAATAGTATTCTTTTATATTTTGTTTAAATCAGGGGGGTTAACCGCTCCCCTTTTTTTAGATATAAGAGTTAATTAATTAATAATAAAAAAAATAAATTATGGCATGTACAGTAACAAGTGGTAGACTGGATTTCAGCTGTAAGACTATTATAGGAGGATTAAAGAACATTTATGTTGTTGGATTTGATGATGCAAACTTCACCTTAACAGGTAGTAATGTTGTAGCAGCAAGCGCAATTGAATTGTTCAAATTTGAACTTCTTAATGATGGTAATACTTTTGAAGAGTCTAATGAAGTAGCGAAAGACGCTGGAACTTCAACTTTCACACAGACAGGTACTTTTGTACTTAAAGGTCAGGACGCTTTGTCTCAGCCTATACTTGAAGAGCTTACTAAAGCAAAGACTCAAGTTATTGTTGAATACAGAGATGGTTCAATGAGATTAGCAGGATTAGAATTTGGTGTAGATTTTACAATTGGAACTACAAGTGGTGGAGCAATTGGTGATATGAATGGATATAACGTAGCGTTCACAGGAATGGCTACTTCTTTAGCTCCTTTTATGGCAACATTGACACCAGCAACTGTTTCTTCTGACACAGTAGACCCTAACTAATAGGTTCTAAAATATACAGTATTAAGGGGGGATAACTCCTCCCTTTTTATTTAACAAAATATAAAAAAAGAATTATGATAATAGTATCAAATATAACAGGGGGAAATACAATCAGCTTCATTCCAAGAGGAGGTATAGATTCTTTCATTGAGAGAGTTTTAGCAGATGGAGGTATAGTTGAAATTTCTGAATGCTCAAGAGCTTTTACAGTTAAGGTTGTTCTTACTGATCAGGTTACAGGAGATATTATTACAGAGTACCCTACGTTCTCAACAGTAGGATACTTGACACAATGTACATTAGATACAGACCTAAATAATCAGAGAAGATATTCAATGGTTGTAGTGGGTACGTATGAAAAAGAATTATACAGAGATTTAATATTCTGTTCAACACAAAATTTAGCTGATTATTCTATAAGCAACGGTGAGATAAATACCGATTCTGCGCCAACGGAAACAGCTCCACAATATATAATCATAGACTAGATGAAAAAACAAGATAATATAAGCACAATGGAGGTAGTAAATTTATCTTCATATACAACTCCTGAAGTAGTGGTTACTGCTAATGAGGATTGGGTATCGTATGGTTTAAACAATGACCACTTTGAAAGTCTTATAGGCTATTACGAAGGCTCTACTACGTCCGGAAGTATTATTAATGGATTAAGCGGGTTAATCTACGGAGCTGGCTTAAAAGCCACTGATTCAGGCAAGAAGCCAAGTCAATGGGCAAGTCTTAAAAACCTGGTTAAACGAAGAGAATTAAAGAAAATAATCTTTGACAGAAAGCTATTAGGTATGGCTGCTATTAAAGTATCATATAAAAAAGGCAAAGTATCAGCTATCAAGCATTGGAGAATGGAAACACTTCGAGCTGAAAAGGCTGATGATAGTGGTGACATTAACAATTACTATTGGAGTGCTGATTGGTCGGAAGTTGATAATGATTCAATGCCTAAATCTTTTCCTGCATTTGGTAAAGGAAATGGTAATCAGGATGAAATATACATCGTTAAACCTTATGTAACTGGTTCATTTTATTATTCACAACCTGATTACGCAGCTTCGTTACCCTACGCTGAATTAGAATCTCAAATTGGAGATTATTTAATCAACGATGTTACCAATGGATTTAGCGGTTCATTGATGGTTAACTTTAATAATGGAGTTCCTTCTAAGGAAGTTCAGCGACTAACAAATAGAAAGGTTGTACAGAAGTTTACAGGTTCTAAAGGGGATAAATTATTATTCAATTACAACAAAAATGCTGAGTCGGCTACGACGATTGAAAGGTTAGCATTAGACAATGCTCCTGACCACTATCAGTATTTATCTGATGAGTGTAGAAATAAGATTATTGTAGGCCATAGAATTACATCGCCTTTATTAATTGGTATACGTGAATCTGGAAATGGATTTGGAAGCAACGCGGATGAGATAGAAACAGCTACTGTACTTATGGATAAGGTTGTTGTTAAACAATTTCAAGATGAAATTTTAGATGCTTTAGATGATATACTATCTATCAATGAAATATCATTGGATTTATACTTTGCATCAGTTGTGCCAAGAGACTTTACTGAAGAGATAATAGATGAAGATGAAGAGACATCAACTGAATTAAGTTCCTGTGTCGCGCTGAATAATGAAAAGGATGCTATTATATCCCAGGAATTAATAAGTAAGGGTGTGAGCTCCTTGGACGGCTACGTTGAGGTTGATTCATCCGATGTTGATTATGAATTAGAAGAAGAGCTAGATGCTCAAATAAATGAGCTAAATAAGGTTGAATTATCTGTATGGGAAAAGATTGTTAATCTAGTTTCAACTGGAACAGCAAGACCTAATGCAAAATCTGCTCAAGACAAAGAAATTGATGGTGTAAAATTTAAAGTAAGATATAGATATTCCCCTCAAACAGCAAGTGATAACAGTCGAGAATTCTGTCAAAAGATGGTAAGTGCTAATAAGCTATACCGTAAAGAAGACATAATTGCTATGAGTGGTAAAACTGTTAACGCTGGTTTTGGTTTAGGTGGAAATAATCAATATTCTATTTGGGATTATAAAGGAGGAGCTCGATGTAATCATAAGTGGCAACGTGTAACATTTGCTTCTGAAAGTAATGTTGATACAAAATCACCCTTAGCTCCAACGACAAGTACAAACAAAGCTGAACGCGATGGATATAGAGTTAGAAACAATCCTAATGTTTCGATGAAACCTAATGATATGCCTAACAACGGTTTTGCATCTTAATTATTAACAATAAATAAAAGAATATGGCTACAGCAATATGGTGCACACCATTGACAATAAAAAAGAATAGTGTAATAAACGGAGACTTGGACGACGATAAACTAACTTATGTTATTAAAAACGCTCAGCTGATTCACATACAGAACTATTTAGGAACTGATTTATACGAAGGTTTACAGACTAGAAGTTTAGCAGGAACCTTGACTGATATTGAAAACGCGCTGATTGACAACTACATAGAGCCTGCATTAGTATTTTGGAGTTTATCTGAATACGTTTATACAGGAGCTTATAACATATCAAACAAAGGAATACTTAAACATTCGGATGAACAGTCAGAGACTGTATCGAGAGATGAGATAGTATCCTTAGGTCAATCTTACGAGAAGACAGCACAGCATTTTACAGAAAGATTAGTAGAGTATTTATGTGATAAATCTAATTTATTCCCTGAATACAGTTCAAATACAGGAAGTGATATTAACCCAGACAAATCATCTAGTTACGGTGGTTTATATTTAGATTAATTTATGGAGAATCCAACTATAGCGTTCATACCTAGCTACTATAAAGAAGCTAAGGCTTATTCTGTATTACCGGTAAATGGTGATGGGGATATTAGCTTTAGTAGAAATAGTATAGCTACTATGACGAACACAGATGGTCTTATACAAACCTTAGGTAATAACGAACCAAGGATAGTAAAGTATAAAGA
>TARA_R110002073_G_scaffold127557_3_pt1 | contig 16429 bp, 15 predicted proteins | sample TARA_R110002073 | Tara Oceans TARA_R110002073 (sample SAMEA4397174) | marine metagenome | biome: Polar Biome; feature: [DCM] deep chlorophyll maximum layer (ENVO:01000326); material: water (ENVO:00002006), including particulate matter (ENVO:01000060) such as... | depth 40 m
GTTCGGGGTGTGGACAGGGTCGTTGTCGCCACGGATGATGACCGGATAAAAAACGCCGCCGCCAGCTTTGGCGCCGAGGTCGTGATGACGTCGGTCGATTGCGCAAACGGAACCGAACGCTGCGCCGAAGCCCATGCGGCATTGGGCGGCGGTTACGACATCGTGGTCAACCTACAGGGCGACGCCCCGCTGACCCCGCATTGGTTTGTCGAAAGCCTTGTTGAGGGGCTGAAGGGCGACAGCGATGCCGGTATCGCCACGCCTGTTTTACGTTGTGACGGATCGACCTTGAACAGCCTGCTGGCGGATCGCAAAGCCGGGCGTGTCGGGGGGACTACTGCGGTTTTTGCCACCAACCACAGTGCGCTTTACTTTTCCAAAGAGGTAGTGCCCTTCACGTCGAAAACCTATGATGACGCTGAAACTACACCGGTGTTCCATCATGTCGGTGTCTATGCATACCGTCCCGCGGCGTTAGCATCCTATCCGACGTGGCCGGTAGGGCCGCTCGAACAGCTCGAAGGGCTCGAGCAGCTTCGGTTCATGGAAAACAATCACATGGTGCTTTGTGTCGAAGTCGACGCCAAAGGGCGGCAGTTCTGGGAGATGAACAACCCCGAGGATGTGCCGAAAATAGAGGCGATGATGGGCGAGATGGGATTGGAATGACCGATTTGCCAGTCAGTGTCGTGGTCGTCAGCCGAGCGCGGCCCGGTTCATTGGCTCGAACATTGAAAGGTATTTCTCAGCTCCAATACTGGAATTTCGAAGTTATCGTGGTGGCGGATCCCGATGGAATAGAGGCCGCCCAAACGCTTGATTTCAGCGAAAACCTAAAGCTCGTTCCCTTTGATGTCCCAAATATTTCGGCGGCGCGGAATATGGGGCTGACCCGTGCTGCCGGCGAAGTCGTGGCTTTCATAGATGATGACGCGGTCCCCGAACCCATGTGGCTGCGTTATTTGATCGCTCCGTTTGAGCGGGCTGATATCGCGGCTTCCGGTGGCTTCGTTCGGGGTCGAAATGGCATTTCCTTTCAATGGAAGGCCGCCAGCTTGGATGCCAATGGTATTGCGCACCCGATGAAGGTGAATTCAGAACATGCAACTGTTTTCACTCCTCCCAAAGGGTATGCTGTCAAAACCGAAGGTACTAACATGGCCTTTCGGCGCGACGTGTTAATCGATCTAAACGGCTTTGACCCCGCATTTCATTATTTTCTGGATGAAACCGACCTGAATATGCGTCTGGCACGGGCCGGTCACGCCACGGCGTTGGTGCCGTTAGCCGAAGTTCACCATGGGTATGCCGAAAACACGACGCGAAGTGCGGATCGCGTACCTAAAGATCTTGTCGATATTGGTGCAAGCTGGGCTGTTTTCCAGCGCAAGCATATCGCGGTGGGTAGCCACAAGACCCATTGGCAGGAACGCCGCAGTGAACAGTCCCGGCGACTGCTGGGTTTCATGCAATCTGGTCAGCTTGAACCGCGCGATGTACGGCGGTTGATGAAGGGGCTTGACGCAGGATATGCGCAAGGAGGCTTGCGTCAGCTTGGGGGTGCGCCTTTGCCACGCTATTCATCTGGTCCGTTTTGGCGTTTCCCAAGCCGCCACCGCGAGACCGTTATGATCGTCAGCAGGCCGGCGCAGGCCGCCATTGACCGCCAAACAGCGACCGAGCAAGTGTCAGAAGGCAAGATCGTGACGCTTTTGGTATTGTCGCCCACGGCATTGTTTCACAAGCTTTCTTTCGATCCAGCCGGTTTTTGGGTGCAGAAAGGCGGAGTTTTTGGTAAGGTCGAACGGAGCGAACCGATGTTCACCATTTACTCTCGCGGTTATCGCGCACGCCGCGAAACCGTACGAGTTGCCAGGCAACGAGGCTTTGAACGCAAAAACAGCAAGTTGTTGCCATAAAGTTTGTGAGTTGATGCTTTACGGCTGGACGCACACCGCAAGTGAACCACATAGCTATCACGACATTTAAGGACGAAAGTTTATTATGGCTAAGAAAGTTACGAAAGCAATTTTTCCAGTGGCCGGACTGGGGACGCGTTTCTTGCCCGCGACCAAATCAGTGCCAAAAGAAATCATGACATTGGTGGACCGCCCGCTGATCCAATATGCGATCGACGAAGCCCGCGCTGCCGGGATCAAGGAGTTCATATTTGTAACCTCTCGCGGAAAAGGCGCTTTGGAAGATTACTTTGATCACGCCCCGGTGCTTGAACAGGAGCTTCGGTCAAAGGGAAAGACAGAGCTGCTAGAAACTCTCAAAAATACCAATATGGACAGCGGAGCCATCGCCTATATCCGCCAGCACAAAGCGCTTGGCCTGGGGCATGCGGTATGGTGTGCGCGTCGGCTGATAGGAAATGAACCTTTCGCGGTTATCCTGCCCGATGACGTCATCGCCGCCGAAAAGCCCTGTCTTCAGCAAATGGTCGAAGCATATAATGAAACCGGCGGTAACATGGTGGCCGCAATGGAGGTTCACCCGGAACGCTCATCTTCGTATGGTATGCTTGATGTTGATGACGATCAGGGGGAACTGGTTAAAATCCGAGGTATGGTAGAGAAACCAAAAACCGAGGATGCACCATCGAACCTTGCCGTTATCGGTCGCTATATTCTGTCACCCAATGTATTGAAGAACCTCAACCAGCTCAAATCCGGCTCGGGCGGTGAAATCCAGTTGACCGATGCGATCGCCGCAGAGCTGACCCAGGGCCACGATGTCTATGGCTATCGGTTCAAGGGCCAACGTTTCGACTGCGGGTCCAAATCGGGCTTTTTGCAAGCTACGGTTTCCTTTGGCTTGGCCCGCGACGAGCTGCGCGATGATCTTTATGCGTATTTGCAAGATGTCATGATGATCGATAAAGCGGCGCAATAGGCAACGGAAAAGGCAACTTAATGGCGAATGTTCTGGTCACAGGCGGCGCGGGTTACATCGGGTCGCATGCCTGCAAGGCACTTGCCGCTGCTGGATTTACGCCTGTCACCTTTGACAATCTGATCACCGGTTGGCGCGATGCCGTCAAATTCGGCCCGTTTATTCAGGGCGATCTGCTGAACAGAGCGGAAATTGACGCTGTCTTTGCGCGACACACGCCTGTAGCCGTCATGCATTTCGCCGCCTTGAGCCAAGTCGGCGAAAGCATGAAACACCCGGGGCGCTATTGGCGAAACAACGTTCAAGGGTCGTTGAACTTGATCGAGGCCGCGGCATCGGCAGAATGCGGAAACTTTGTGTTTTCATCGACCTGCGCCACGTATGGTGACCAGGATAATGTTGTGCTTGACGAAGACAGTGACCAGTATCCGATCAATGCCTATGGTTCATCAAAACGCGCCATAGAAGACATCCTGCGCGATTTCGGGGCGGCGTGCGGTATGAAAAGCGTTATTTTTCGCTATTTCAACGTAGCTGGCGCTGACCCCGACGGTGACGTTGGTGAGTTCCACAAACCTGAGACCCACCTGATTCCCCTTATGCTGGATGCCATTGATGGCAAACGTGATGCGTTGACCATATTCGGTACGGATTACGACACACCCGACGGGACCTGTATTCGTGATTACGTGCATGTTTGCGATCTGGTGGATGCGCATGTGCTGGGGTTGAGATGGTTACTGGACGGCAAGCCGAGCCGCGTTTTCAATCTGGGTACCGGTTCGGGGTTTTCGGTTCGAGAAGTTATCGATCACAGTCGTGATGTCACTAATCGTGCTGTCCCGATTATCGAAGGTAAACGAAGACCCGGCGATTGCACGAAACTGGTTTCCGGATCAACGCGAGCTGTGGCAGAGTTGGGATGGGCTCCTTCGCGTTCAACGCTACCCCAAATGATTTCTGACGCCTGGAGATGGCATCAAACTGGTCACTACAACACATAAAGCCCCGTCCGCGCGACTGCTGGACCTGACCCGGACCATGCGGCGTGCGGGACGTATACCAACGGGCGTTGACAGGGTAGAGCACGCTTATCTCACCCGATTTTTGGCCGGTGATACTGCGTGTTTTGGCCTTGTGCGCACGGCGTTTGGCTATCTTTTGCTGGACAGGCAAGGGCTGCAAGGCGTCTTGGACCGGATCGAGGGGCGGATCGCCTGGGGCGATTGTGACCGTCTGTCATGGCTGACTGCCCCCGAGAACACTATCGTCAAACGTGCCGAGGCAGATTTTCGCAGGCTCGCGGTGGGGCGTTCCACACCCTGGCTTTTGCGGCGGCTTTGCGACAAACTTCCCGACAATTGCACCTATTACAACGTTGGTCACAGTAACCTTACCGACCGCGTCCTGTCGGCTTTGAAAGGGGCGGGCGTGCATCTTGCGGTGTTGATCCACGACGTAATCCCGCTTGAATACCCGCAGTTTCAGCGCACTGGGACGGTCGAGCCGTTCAGAGCCAAGATTCAACGGGTGCGACAATGGGCTGATCTGGTGATTTATAATTCAGCAGACACCCGCGACCGAACTGAGGCACAAATGCTGCAATGGGGTGCCGTGCCCAAGGGGGTGGTGGCTCACCTAGGGATGGTCCCCCCGGTACCTGACAGCGCAGCGCTTCCCTCATCGCTGCCGCCGCGACCGCCCTATTTTGTAACGGTAGGTACGATAGAACCCCGGAAAAACCACATGTTTCTGTTGGATATCTGGCAGGAACTCGGACCTGACGCGCCGGTCTTGTTGATTTGCGGCGCACGCGGCTGGAACAATGAAGCGGTGTTTGACCGGCTCGATTCATTGGACCCTGACGGCCCCGTACGCGAGATATCAAACCTTTCCGATGCGGCATTGGCGGCGCTGGTTCAGGGAGCTGCGGGTGCGCTTTTCCCCAGTCTGGCAGAAGGTTTTGGACTTCCGCCCTATGAAGCATTGGCATTGCGAACGCGTGTTTTATGCAACGATCTTCCGGTCTTGCAAGAGTTCTTGGGCTATATGCCTGTTTACGCAAGTGTTTCTGACCGATATCAATGGCAGAAGATAATTACCTCGTGGGCAAATGACGCGAAACAGGACGAGATATCGCAAACCTTTGTTGGCCCAACGTGGACTGAACACTTCAGTACTGTGTTAAGCGCCCGCAACTAAGGTGACCGCTTAAAGGTGAGTGCGCCGGAATGTGATATAGACTCCGATGTGAAGGGCAGTTTTTGGGTTTAATTCGATCATACCGGCTTCGGCTTCAGCGCAAACGATGGCGCATTCGCGCGTTTCGCAAGCGGCGCGAGCTCAAGCAGGTTGTGGACCAGACCCGCTTGATCAGACCCGATGATATTTTGCTGTATTGCACGCAGCGAAATGAAAAAGTCAGACTGCGCTATTTTCTGGATTATTATCGCAAGATGGGTGTGGGGCACTTCTTTTTTGTCGACAACGGCAGTGCCGACGGTTCCCTAGAGTATTTGTCTGAACAGCCTGACGTATCGGTGTGGACCACGCGGGCCAGCTATCGCCGGTCTCGGTTTGGCGCGGATTGGCTGAACTGGCTTCAGATGAAACATGCGCATGGTCACTGGACGCTGACGGTCGACCCTGACGAATTTCTGGTCTACCCATTTTGCGACACGCGCCCGCTGCGGGCTTTGACTGACTGGCTTGATGCGTCATCGATAAAATCGTTTTCGGCGATGCTTCTGGATATGTACCCAAAGGGCCGTCTTGATGACCAGCCCTACCAATCTGGCCAAAACCCGATCGAGATCGCTTCGTGGTTCGACAGCGGGAACTATTCTTTGAGGCGAAATTCAAAATACGCTAACCTGTGGATACAGGGCGGTCCGCGCATGCGGGTTTTCTTCAAGGATGCACCTGAAAAGGCCCCGGCCCTGAACAAGATTCCGTTGGTCAAATGGGATCGGCGCTATGTCTATGTCAGTTCAACCCACATGCTGCTGCCCCGAGGGTTAAATCAAGTTTATGATGAATGGGGCGGCGAAAAAGCGTCCGGTGTGCTGCTTCATGCCAAATTTTTGGATACGTTCGGTTCCAAAGCGAAGGAAGAACTTGAGCGCGGCCAGCATTATGCGGGTTCTGTCGAATACAAAGCTTATGCGGCCAGCTTGCAAGATGACCCACAGCTTTGGTGCAAGTGGTCGGAACAATATATAAACTGGCGACAGCTTGAGATTTTAGGGCTCATGTCAAAAGGGAACTGGGCATGACGGTCGGTATAGTCATGTTGGTGCACACTGCGCTTGACCGTGCCGAACAGGTCGCGCGGCACTGGGCGGCGAATGGATGCCCGGTGGTGATCCACATCGACAAAGCCGTCCCGACCAAGGCGCGTGACGCCTTTGTTGAAAACCTTGCCACCGTGCCGGACGTAGTATTCACCACGCGCTATCGCTGCGAATGGGGGACTTGGGGAATCGTGGCAGCATCGCAGGCGGGGTCCGAGCTGATGCTCGCCCGTTTTCCGAATGTGCGCCATGTTTATCTGGCGTCTGGGTCCTGTTTGCCACTGCGCGCGGTAAGCGAATTGGTCAGCTATCTTGCCGCGCGTCCCCATACCGATTTTATCGAAAGCGCGACGACCGCAGACGTGCCATGGACTGTAGGAGGCTTGGACCACGAACGTTTCACCCTGCGGTTTCCGTTCTCGTGGAAGCGGCACAGGTATCTTTTTGACAAGGCTGTTGCTGTGCAGCGTAGGCTGCACATGAAGCGAAGATTACCGGCGGGTGTCGTGCCTCATATGGGGTCACAGTGGTGGTGCCTTACCCGCCAGACGCTTTCCGCGATCCTGCAAGACCCTGACCGCGCTGAATACGACCGTTTCTTCAAGCGAGTCTGGATCCCGGATGAAAGCTATTTTCAGACGTTGTCGCGAAAGTACGCACGGCGGATCGAAAGCCGGTCACTGACGTTGTCAAAATTCGATTTTCAGGGAAAGCCGCACATTTTTTATGATGACCACCTGCAATTGCTGCGTCGGTCCGATTGCTTCGTGGCGCGCAAGATCTGGCCGCATGCTGACCGCTTGTACGAGGCTTTTTTGATTGACGCTGGAACTGCATTGAAGCGGACAGAGCCCAATCCGGGCAAGATTGACCGGGTATTTGCCAAAGCAGTGGAGCGCCGCACACGCGGCCGATCGGGTCTATATATGCAGAGCCGCTTCCCGAATGAGGACTGGGAAAACGGCGTGACCGCGGCACCCTATTCGGTTTTTCAGGGATTTTCCGACTTGTTCGATAACTTTGAACCATGGTTGGGCAAAGCCACGGGCGTTCGGGTGCACGGGCATCTTTTTGCACCTGATCATGTGCATTATTCGGACGATCAGTCGACGATAAACGGGGCACTTGGCTCCAGCGCAGCTGTGCGTGATTACGATAGCAAAGCCTTTCTGACCAATCTGATCTGGAATACCCGGGGCGAACGCCAATGCTTTCAGTACGGGCCAAATGACAATCAGGATATATGTTGGCACATCGCCAAGGATCCCAACGCACAACTGTCGATGATTACCGGCGCATGGGCTGTTCAACTGTTCAAATCCAACCAGGATTTCGCGGATATCAGGCGCAAAGCGGCAATGTTGCAAAAGATCGAAAGCGAACAGATCAAGATTTTCCGTTCACCTTACACGAAAGCCCGCGTGCGAATTTGGACTATGGCCGAATTCATCGAAGCCCCTATCGAACCGCTGCAAAGTATTTTGGAGCAGATTGGCCAAACCCGTTCACACCGGGTATCGGAGGTACCGAAAATGGTTGATCTACGAGGGTTCGGACAATTTCTGCAAAACCTGAAGAACCAAGGCATGCACCCCTACTTGATGGGCGACTTTCCTATCGAGCAGGACGTGGCGATGCCGCAGAAACCACCGCGCAAGCCATATTTGGTGCAATAACATATGTCTTTGAATTTTAGCAGCTTCGTTATCTTTGCCGAAATGCGAACAGGCTCGAACTTCCTTGAAAGCAATCTGAACGCCTTTTCGGGCATCACTTGCCATGGAGAGGCCTTCAATCCTCATTTCATCGGATATCCCAACACGTCTGAAATTCTGGGGGTGGATCAAGAGACCCGCGATAACGATCCTCGAATTCTGCTGGAGGCGATCAAGACACAATCCGACGGATTGGGTGGATTCCGCTATTTTCACGACCATGATCCGAGGGTTGTGGATCTTCTGATTGACGATACCAGTTGTGCCAAGATCATCCTGACCCGTAACCCTGTCGAAAGCTATGTGAGCTGGAAAATCGCCCAGGCCACCGGCCAGTGGAAACTTACGGATATGAAGGCCCACAAATCAGGGCACGCAGTGTTTGATGAGGGTGAATTTGCCAGCCATATTGAGGACTTGCAAAAGTTTCAGCTTATGCTGTTGCGCAGATTGCAAACCCAAGGGCAGACGGCATTCTATATAGCCTATGAAGACCTGCAAAGCGTCGAGGTGATGAACGGACTTGCTTGTTATCTGGGTGTCGATGACCGGCTTGAAGCGCTTGATAAAAGCCTCAAGAAGCAGAACCCCGAACCGGTTGCCGCCAAGGTGAGCAACTTTGACGAGATGCAGGCCGCCCTAAGCCGGTTTGATCAGTTTGATCTTACGCGCACCCCCAACTTTGAGCCGCGCAGGGGGCCTGTGGTGCCGTCATATGTGGCTGCGGCCAAGGCCCCGCTGTTGTATCTACCGCTTCGCAGCGGGCCGGAACCGCAGATACTGGACTGGCTTGCAGCTTTGGACAATAGCGAGCGCGGTGATCTGCCGAGCAAGATGAACCAAAAGCAATTGCGCCAGTGGAAGCGCAAGCACCCCGGTCACCGCAGTTTTACCGTTTTACGACATCCCGTTGATCGTGCGCATGACGCGTTTTGCCGCCACATTGTGACTACGGGCAAGGGTTCATATAGCCAGCTACGTGCGACGCTTATCAAGCGCTATAAGCTTCCCTTGCCGGACGGTGAGCCTGACAGCAGTTATGATGAGGCGGAACATCGGGTGGCGTTCAAGGCATTTTTAACCTTTATCAAAGGTAATCTGAACGGTCAGACCGCCATTCGCGTGGATCAGGCATGGTGCACACAAGCGCAAGCTATCCAGGGCTTTGGTGAATTCGCGCTGCCGGACCGGATCATTCGGGAAAGCGATCTTGAACTTGAATTGCAAGGGCTGGCCCATGGCGCCGGATTGTCGACGCCCCCTGCGCTGCCCCCGCGGCGGCCACAAAAGCCTTTCGAACTAGCTGCGATCTATGACGACGAAATCGAAAAGCTGGCGGCGGACGCGTACCAAAGAGACTATATGATGTTCGGGTTTGACCGTTGGCGCTAGGTGGTTAGGCCGCCTTTGTGGCGTGTGCTTCGGTGAGAATGGTATAAAGCGTCGCAGGTTCGGGGTTGGCCCGCAACTTGGAGCAGACGGATTCATCGCGAAGGGTTCGAGATACAAGAGCCAAAGCCTTTAGATGTTCGACCCCTGCGCTTTCGGGTGCAAAAAGGGCAAAGGCGATGTCGACTGGCTGGCGATCAACCGCGTTGAAATCAATCGGCTTGTCCAGCAGAACAAACGCACCAAGCACCTTGTCCAACCCTTCAAGCCGGGCGTGCGGCAGGGCAATCCCATGGCCCACGCCTGTCGGGCCAAGAGATTCGCGCGTCATGAGCGCATCGACCACGTTGCCGGCATCCAGTCCGTAGGCATTGTGCGCCAGCTCCCCGATATCGTGGAGCAGGCGCTTTTTACTCGAGGCCGACGTGAGGATTTTTACCGCGTCCGGCTTTAAGAGTTTCGCAAAATCCATAACTTCATTCTGCTCGCTCTGTTTGTGGCACTTATCGCCGGTTTCGTGTTACGACGGATCAATCCATCCGATATTTCCGTCTTCGCGGCGATACACAACGTTCACACCTTGGGCACCGTCCTTGCGAAACACGACGACTGGTGACCCCGAAATCTCCATCTGCATGACAGCTTCACCAACAGACAAGGTTGCGATTTTTGTCTGCATTTCCGCGATGATCATGGGGTTGAGGGTTTCGGGTTCCTGCGCGTCTGAATCGCTTTCTGAGGCGAGGATATACGAGGATGCACCGAAAAGTTCAACCGGTTCTGCTCTCTCGCGATGATGATCTTTCAACCGCCGCTTGTAGCGCCTGAGCTGTTTTTCCATCTTGGCCGCACAGGAATCGAAAGATCCATATATATCAGTAGCATGGGCTTTTGCAGAGGCTGTCAAACCCGTGGAAAGATGAACCGTAGCCTCACAGACGAACTCATGTCCTGACTTGGAAAATACGACATTGGCGTCTGTCGGGCGCTCTGCGTATTTCTTAACGGCTTCGCCCAATTCTGTTTTTACATGGGTTTGAAGCGCCTCGCCGATGTCGATTTGTTTGCCACTGATTTGGTACCGCATAAACTCTCCTTATTCTTATCATTCCGAACAGCATCATCGTGCGCAAGAATGCGCGAGAATGATACGTTCAGATGCGGGGGAATGGTGTTGCGTTTTGGTTGAAATCCATCACCCCCTTAGGGGAGGGTCGATGCAAGACAAACGTGAAACGCAGTGTCACCATTCCTCTATTGAGCGCTGGAAAGCGGTACGATGTCAAATAAAACTGCTGCGAGACTGTGCGGATATTGGCGCAATATTACCAAGACTTTTTAGGAGATACGGAAATTATCGCCCAGGTACACGCGCCGAACATTCTCGTTCTCCACGACTTCATCGGGTGTGCCGGACATCAAAACCTTACCCTCGTGTAGAATGTAGGCCCGATCCACAATTTCAAGCGTTTCGCGCACGTTGTGGTCGGTGATAAGCACGCCGATACCGCGTTTCTTGAGATCGGAGACAAGGTGCCTGATATCGTCGACCGAAATAGGGTCCACGCCCGCGAAAGGTTCATCCAGCAGCAAATACTTGGGATTGGCCGCCAAACAGCGGGCGATTTCGACACGGCGCCGTTCCCCGCCCGACAGGGCAAGCGCCGGTGCGCGACGCAGGTGTTCTATCGAAAATTCCGATAGCAATGCTTCAAGCCGCTCGCGCCGCTTGCGGGCACCCGAAACGGAAATGTCGAGAATGGCGGCGATGTTATCCTGCACACTTAGGCCGCGAAAGATGCTCATCTCTTGCGGCAGATACCCGATGCCAAGCTGCGCGCGGCGGTACATCGGCAGCGACGTCACGTCTTTACCGTCAATGGTGACGGTGCCGCCCTCCGGCATGACCAGACCCGCCACGGCATAGAAGGTTGTGGTCTTGCCAGACCCGTTCGGGCCCAGCAGCGCCACGACCTCCCCTCTGTCAAGCGTCATCGAAAAATCGCGAATCACGGTTTTCTTGCGGTATGACTTGCGCAGATGTTCTATGCGCAGCCCGCTCGAGCCTTCGGCGACAGTCAGCGAAGGTTTGGGCATCAGTTATTACTGCCGGGTTGCAGTATAGTTTTAACTCTGCCTGACATGCGCGCAGTGCCCTCAGAAAGGTTGACGGTCATGGTGTTCGAACTGATCGCATTTTGCCCCTGCGACAGCAGCACATTGCCCGACATGACGATTTCCCCGGTATCGATATCATAATCGGCACGCTCTGATTCGGCGGCGTCCTGACCAGATACCAAGGTAACACCACCAGTCGCTTCAAGCCGCGCAATACCAGTGTTCTTGTCGCGGTAAACTACCAGGACACGTGCCGCGGAAAGGCGCATTTCACCCTGACCAATTATGACATTATCGGTAAATACAGCGGTACCGGTAGCCTGATCGACAGCCAGATTGTCTGCCGTCACTTCTACGGGCAATCTTGTATCTTGCCGGATCGTTCCGAAAGCCACATTTGTGCCCTGCGCCGCAAGCGGGAGCGCGGAGAAAAATAGGAAAATGGGCAGAAGCAAAGATTTCATGCTCGTCACTCTATCAAAGGTTTCGGTTTGTATATCAGCTTCACCCGGTTTGTGAAAAGCAATTGGGGCGCTTCGTCATTTTCGGCCTGAGTGACAGACATTGCTCCGGCCTCCAGGGTACCGGCAGGAGCGGTCCCGAATACCGCACCCGGAGATTTGACGTTCAGGTTTGATAATTCTGACGTCATCTTTTCACTGGTCAATCGATAGCCTGTGGAGGTTGTGAATATGACATCACCCAGTAATTCGGCGTAGTCTTGCGCCAAGTCAAAATCTGCCGTGTCCGATTGCAGTCGGAACGTCGTGCCCTTGGGGGTGCTGATCGTCGCCCGGAGATTGCGGGCACGGTTGGTCCCCACCTTGCCATCCGGCGTGGTCAGCACGTCCGCATAAAACGATAGGGCGTCGCCGGAAGAGCTTGCGCCCGAAAAGAACGGCCCGGTGATTTGCTGATCGCGCAACCTGTCCTGGATATCCTTTTCCGCAAATGGCAAAGCCTGTCCGGGATCGATGGCGCGTGACAGGAGAAACAAGGTGGATAGCAGACCAAGTGCCATCAGCGGAAACAGCACCTTGAGCCAGGACACCAGACGTGTGTAGCGATCCCTTTGCATCGGAGCGCTAGCCCAAACCGATACGCAGGCAGTCGTGAATATGAAGCAAGCCAGTTGGCTTGTTGTTTCCATCAGGTTCGACAACCACAAGACAGGTAATCTTGCGACCATTCATGATACCTACGGCCTTTTCAGCCAAGGCGTTGGGGGCGATGGTCACGGGGTTGCTTGTCATCACGTCACGGGCGGTTTTCGACAGCAACCCATCAAGATGACGGCCAAGATCGCCGCTTGTGATGATACCTTGCAAGGTACCGTCAGCGTCGGCAACGATAACGACCCCAAAGGATTTGCTGCTCAGGGCCATCAGGGCTTCGGACATGGGAGCATCAGCCTGCACCAACGGCAGGGCATCGCCTGTGTGCATCAGATCCGCGACGCGGTTCAGTCGCGCACCCAGTTTGCCACCAGGGTGAAACTCGCGAAAATGCTCGGCTGTAAAGGCGCGGTTTTCCATCAATGCGATCGCTACTGCATCACCCATCGCCAGCGTCATGGTGGTTGACGTCGAGGGGACAACGCCGGTCCCACAGGCCTCGGACAACTGCGGCAGTTGCAAGATGACATCGCATTGGGTGCCAAGGCTGCTTTCTGCCCGACTCGTGATGCCGATCAGTGGAATGGAAAAGCGGCGCGAATAAGAGATCAAGTTTGCCAACTCGGGCGCTTCGCCTGAGTTGGAGATCGCCAGTACCACATCATCGCTGGTGATCATGCCCAAGTCGCCGTGGCTCGCTTCGGCGGGGTGAACGAACTGTGCGGGTGTACCCGTGCTGGCCAAGGTCGCGGCAATCTTTTTGGCAATATGGCCGGATTTGCCGATGCCGGTGACGATCACCCGGCCGCGCGTCGCGACAAGCATGTCAATCGCTTGGCGAAATCTGTCATCAAGGCTGTCCGCCAGTTGCACCAGTGCTTCTGCTTCGGTGCGAATGACGCGGCGGGCGGTATCTAGGAATGGGGTGCTCATGCGTGTGCAAAAATATCCGTTTCGGGCCAGCCTGCCAGATCCAACTGGGCACGGGTTGGCAAAAATTCAAAACACGCTTGCGCGAGCTCGACACGACCTTCGCGGATCAGCATCTGGTTCAGTGTGTCCCGCAGCTTGTGCAGGTGCAATACGTCGGACGCAGCATACTCTATCTGCGCTTTAGTCAGCTTTTCCGCACCCCAATCGCTGGATTGCTGTTGCTTTGACAGATCGATGCCCAACAATTCCTGACATAGCTTTGCCAACCCGTGCCGATCGGTATAGGTGCGCACAAGACGGCTGGCGATTTTGGTGCAGTACACAGGATATGTGGTGACACCAAAGGTATTCAACAAGGCCGCGATATCAAACCTGCCATAATGAAACAGCTTGAGCACGTTCCGGTTTTCCAAAAGACGACACAGGTTCGGGGCGTCGGTTTGCCCCGGTGCGATCTGGATCAGATGGGCGTTGCCGTCACCGCCCGAAAGCTGAACCACACACAAGCGATCACGATGTGGGTGCAAGCCCATGGTTTCGCAGTCGATCGCCACGATGGGGCCCAGATCCAACCCGTCAGGCAAGTCATGTTGATAAAGTCTATTTGTCATGGCTTTCCTATATCGCCCCACGTCGCCGTGCGAAAGTGTCGCTTTCGCGGGTTCCCTATAACACCGATATCTCTGATAGATCGGGGCGGGGGTAGCGTTCAAGCAGATCGGCAACCAGGACATGCGCTTTGAGCCCGGGCCATTCATCGCGCATCAAGGGGCGTGGAAGCGACGGATGCTTCAGCGCCAGCCTGCGCCAGTTGTGCACGATCAGGCATCGCAATGTAGCGATTTCAAGCGGGGTAAGGTCTGTGGGGGACGGTAAGAAGCGGGCAGTCTGATCAAGTGCATGGGCAAGCTGATCGTAGCTTTCAGCCAATTGCGCGGGCTCAAGCTGGAGCTTCATCCATTCGGGAACCTTTTGACCGACCAGTGCCACCGCACCCACCGGCACCTTGGAGGAGGCCGGGCCAACATAGCAGCGCGGAAGGAACGCGGTGAAGCCTGCCTGTTCCAGTGTGGGCGTGCCCACGTCTTCGGTCATGACCATTTGCCACGACTGATCAAGATCTCCCGGCGTGGCATATATGCGCGGACTGGCCGCCTGACTTTGATTGCGGCCTTCCCGGGTCAGGCTGTGTCGGCTTATGCGCCCGTGTTTTTCCGATGCGATCCAGTTGTCCTTGCGCAACCGATGCAAGGCAACGCGGGCAGCTTCGGGGCGTACGTCCATAGCAGTCATGATCGCGGACAGCACCGGGCCGTTGATGGCATCACCGTCGCGCCGCGCCAGATCGCCGAAAAGGCTGATCATCAGCGACCAGACCCGCTGGCCTTTCAAATCCTTGAGGGCGTTGGTCGCCTCGGCGAAGGTTTTAGTACGCATTCATCGTCAGCAATTCATACTCGGCCACGGCGGCATCATCCTGATTGGTCAGGGTCACGTGCCAGCGTACCTCACCGTATTCGTCATTGCGAGGCGTCTTTGCCTTGACACTGAGCCGGACCTTGATGCTGTCGCCCGCCTGCACCGGTGCCATAAAACGCAGGTTGTCCAGCCCGGTATTCGCCAGCACAGGGCCGGGGTCAGGCTGCACGAACAGCCCTGCGGCAAAGCTCAGCAGCAGATAGCCATGGGCGACACGGCCCGGAAAGAACGGGTTCGCCTTGGCGGCGGCGTCATCCATATGCGCGTAAAACGTATCACCGGTGAAATGGGCGAAAGTCTCGATATCCTGCAGCGACACGGTGCGGCTGGCAGAATTGAATGTCTCGCCCAGATCCAGCGCGCCAAAGCGGCGGGTGAAGGGGTGGTCGCGGTCCGAAATCTCGGTCGCGCCGGGCACCCATTGCTTGCCGATGGCGGTCAGAATATCGGGGCTGCCCTGAATGGCGGTGCGCTGCATATAATGCATCACACCGCGCACGCCGCCCAGTTCCTCGCCGCCACCTGCACGCCCCGGACCCCCGTGGACCATATGGGGCAGGGGGGCACCGTGGCCCGTCGCCTCGGCCATCGAGTCGCGGTTGTTGAAATAGAGCCGCCCGTGAAACGCGCCTGCGCCCATCACCATGTCGCGCGCGGTCTTGCCGTCGCGGGTGATGATGGATGCGACCAGTGACCCTTTGCCCTTGTTCAGCAGCGCGATGGCGTGATCGGTGTCGCGGTAAGGCATGATGGTGGACACCGGGCCAAAAGCCTCGGTGTCGTGCACATGCGTGGCGGCATCGGGATCGGCGCAGTGGAACAGCATCGGCGGAACAAAGGCGCCTTTCTGCGCATCCGCACCCTCGACAGCAAAGGCGTCGGGGTCGCCAAAGACACGCGCTGCCTCTGTCCCGATCAGGGCGGCTTTCTCCAGCACGTCGCGGCGCTGCGATTGCGAAACAAGCGCGCCCATTTTCGTGCCTTCAAGACGGGGATCGCCGATGGTGATTTTGGCCAGCCGGTCCGACAGCGCGGCGATCAGCGCATCCACATGGGGTTGCGGTACCATGATCCGGCGGATGGCGGTGCACTTCTGCCCCGCCTTGGCCGTCATCTCGCGCTGGACCTCTTTTACAAACAGATCAAACTCGGGCGTGCCAGGACCCGCATCAGACCCTAACACAGAAGCATTGAGGCTATCCTGTTCAGACGCGAAGCGGACGGAGCGTTCGACCAACACAGGGGTGCCGCGCAGTTGCAGCGCGGTTTCGGCAGAGCCTGTAAAACTGACGACATCCTGACAATCGAGGTGGTCCAGCATATCGCCCAAGCCCCCCGTCACCAACTGGATCGCGCCGTCTGGCAGAATACCGGATTGGATCATCAGGCGGAAACAGGCCTCGCTCACCTGACAGGTGGCGGTGGCGGGTTTGACGATGGCAGGCACCCCGGCAAGCAGCGTCGGGGCGAGCTTTTCCAACATGCCCCA
>TARA_R110002073_G_scaffold165767_1_pt1 | contig 16425 bp, 11 predicted proteins | sample TARA_R110002073 | Tara Oceans TARA_R110002073 (sample SAMEA4397174) | marine metagenome | biome: Polar Biome; feature: [DCM] deep chlorophyll maximum layer (ENVO:01000326); material: water (ENVO:00002006), including particulate matter (ENVO:01000060) such as... | depth 40 m
CTATTGAAACAAGATACGGTTGATCCTTATTTAGCTGAGGCATGCCAGCAAGTGTTATGGTCGGTCTAAATATACTGATGTAGTCAGTTTTATAGTCGAGCTATGTTGAAAATTAAGATCGATAGTAGAAATGGTTAACGCTAAAGTAGATTAAGTTCTTATTGAAAATATAACTTATTAGGTGGTAAACCCCTCAATATCATGGTATTTAAAATATCATCAATATCTGCATATGTCATTCAAAAATCTTACTCTGACAAGTCAGAAAAGCTCTATATGCTATTATCTATATAGTGTAGAGGGCTGGAGTATCGAATTTATTTTTCTTAGGTGACGCTATTAATATCGGGGTTTGAGTGCATACAAGGTAAGCCAGACACGTGGGATAAAAAAATGATTGCTCAACATGAAACTGAAATGCTAAACATTATGCTGCAAGGACTAAATCTAAAGCTAACAGTTATACCTCATGAGTAACGTGGACGATATAGAAAGACTCACTCAAAACCGTGTCATACGCCTTTTTACCGACATGCTAGGCTATCGCTATCTGGGCAACTGGCAGTACTGCACTGACAATAAAAATATAGAGCGCGACATCTTGGAGCAATGGCTGAAAAAGTGCATTTTTAGTATGCCATGATCACACGTGCTATCAGTACCTTGAAAAAGGCAACCTCTTTAGGAAGTGGCATCAACTTTAGAGATTTTAATCAATAAATGGTATGAGCAGCTCAACGTCACAAGCTGGCAAGTGCAAAAGATGAAGACTAAATGGGGTAGCTGTAATATAGAGGGAGGTCGCATCCTACTTAACTTAGAGTTGGCAAAAACGCCCATACTCTGCTTAGAATACATTATCTTTCATGAACTACTCCGTTTTAAAGAACGCCAGCATAATGATAGATTCAAGGCTCTGCTAGATACTCAGATGCCTGACTGGCGATCAAGGCGTGACTTACTCAATCGCATGCCTTTGGGTAAAGAGAACTGGGAGCAGAGAGAACAGATTACCTAAACTCACTTTGACTACTACATTCTACTTGGGTGGAATGCTGTGTAGTGCTAATTTTGGCTTAACTTAAACTCATAATATGAGAGTTACTAGGTGCTAGTGCCTCTCATATTGCGAGTATATGAAATTCGTTTATACACCTGCTGTTAACCAAAACGTGAGTTAGCTGTGTTTATAAACGCTTTAAGCTAGTGTTAGTAGTACGTGCATGGTAAAGCACTAAAAAATATTTGTTAGGTAGCTTAGTAAATACTGAGGTTTGATGAGATCGAAAAAGCCATTAATCTGGTTATCGCCGGGGACATTAAAAACTATCGAATGGATGATGCGGCTGGCAAGGTGATTTTTTTAAGTGACAAAGGTTTTCAGAATTGACTTACATCCATAATTTGAAATTATTAGATGTGATTACCTATAATATTGAGGGTCTGCAAATCGCATTTATAGATATGCTGATTACCTACCAAAATGTGAAAATGCTATATCACTAGTTCATCTGTGCCTTTTCATACAAGGCTTCCACTACAAATGGCTAATAATAGTATTTGTCAGGTGGCTTTGTGAAACTCGGGGTTTGATATTATATGCGCAATATATATTTCACATATGATAATATATATTAATATTATAGTAACAAAAAATTATAAGGTTTATTTTCAGTGAACAAAATTTTATCTAACCCTTATAGGGTTCTAGGTTTGATAAGCCCTGTCAGCAATAAAGAGCTTGAAAAACGTAAAAATGATTTGAGTACTTTTATAGAGTTCGGCAAGGCGCCATCCTATCCTTTAGACTTTATTTCGTCTGACCTACCCGTTAACAGAGATGTTACTGGGATTGAAGATGCTGCTCGACATCTAGAAGGTGATAATGATCGCCTTTTATATGCGATCTTCTGGTTTTATAGATATGATGCCGTGGATGAGTTTGCTCTTGAGGCTATTGAAGAAAAAGACTATCTTAAGGCTCAAAAAATATGGGACGAACAGATAAGAAAAAGTGTAGAACCAAAGTTCTCGTGGTTAATTAACTCCAGTATCCTATCATTTCTTAGTGAATCTGCACCAAGTATGAGTTATGACGAGCTTCAGCGTATGATTAACCAATATGCTTCAGTAGTTACCCATATTGATAAAATTAAGGCTGATGTTTTAAAAGCTTCAAAAAATACTGTTGATTCTATTAAGGTCATAGAGGGAATAATCGATTCCTTTATTGAGTATGCCTCAAACTCACCATATAGTTCTTCTATTAATCATAATCTACCCTTATTAAAAGCATTCTATAATTATCCTGGAAACGCGAAAGATTATGCCGAATCTAAAATTCTACTGCCTTGTCTAAACCTTATTGAAGATATAATCAAAGAGGTAGAACAAAGCCTAAAAGATGATTATGAATATAGGTTTTACGAAGAAGTCGAAAAATTTAAACAGCATGAAGGCTTAATTTATGAATTAGACCTCTACGTTGATAATTATAAAGTTAAGCGCCTGGTTAATGACTATGCAGAAACAGCTAAGCGTTGCTCTATTTTTGCTTACAATGAGCTGGATAATCTAGAACTATCAACCGAGCTTATTGAATGGGCAGACGAGCTACCTGCTTATGGTGAGACCAAAGACAATATCACTGAAAACAAAGCGACCTTAGAAAACAATGTAAGAGATAAAGAAAGGTTTGAAAGTTATGAGCCTTTGCTAGAATGCTTACAAACTGATATCTACTCCATTGAAGATGCTAGACGGCTACAACAATCTTACTATGATACATATATCGCACTACCATATGATACTAGAAATTATGACGAAACTTTAATAAACCTAACCTCTGCTTTTGTTGTTAAGGTTACTAATTTCTGTATAGAGTTTTATAAAGAAAGTATGGAAGAGTTCACTAGCAATAAAGATCTTTTCACATTATCTAACGAATTACAAAGATGTATTAACATAGTTGATAGCTTGCAGTCTTATATTGTCAATGAAGATACTGAAGATGGACTTACTGGCCTTCAGAACCATCTAGAATCAGAAAAATCTGATGTCGATGATATTCGCAATAATAAGCATCAGTCTTCTAATTTTGCTCCACAAAAAGAATCCGAATCTTCTCTTTTAAGTACCATTATTAGTTGGATAATACTTATTGCTATAGTTAGCTTTCTGTTAGAATCCTGCTAGGCACAGAGCTATTGTTAAACTTTATTATGCTTGGTAAAACACTCTTGTTTAAAGAACTAAACTTATTTCAAGGTCAGTAGTATGCATAAGGCAATTATCTTTTCTCTATACATAGCAGTTATTCCATTTTCTAGCTTGGCTTTTGCAGCACCTGTTACTAAAGATAAGGTAAGTGGCCAATCGTTAGCAGCTCTAGAAAATAGGATGGAGCAACAAGACAAACAAATAAGGTTACTAAGTCAAAAGGTTGAGCAGTATGGTCAAGAAAGCAAACAGTCCAAAATCAACTTGGAAGAGCATATAACACAGTATCAAGCTACTAAACAAGCTTCCGATCAACAGTTAGATACACTAACAAAGCAACAAACCTCTATTGAGGATTCTATAAGCCAAACCAACCAATCTCTATCCACCTTAACTCAAAATACTACAACTACTGATACAGATCTTAAAAACCAAATTCGAACGTTAAGTACAGATACACAGAAAAAAGATGATGAACTTTTCCAGCAGTTGAGCAACCGAACTGTAGCCATTTTAGCAGGTTTATTAACTCTGTTAGGCTTGCTAGCAGCAGCTTTTTATCTTTTACGAAAACGTCAACAAGAAAGCAATACTACTCTAAATGATAAAGTGCAGTCAGCTCTAACTAATGTTCAGCAGGCAGAAGAAAATATCGTACAGTCCGATATGGAGCTATCAACCCAACTTCTCGCTGTATTAGAACATATAAAGTTGGAACGTGAGGCTTTAGTAGACTCAAATTTAGCACATTTAAATACAGAAAAAAATGCATCTAATAATGTAGAGGTAGACCATACTTTAGCATTGAAACTGGCTGATGAAATACACCGTATGCGAAAACGTCTGCAAGCTCTACCTAACGATACCAAAGGAATAAAGTCGCTAAGTAAATCATTAGAGCGATTAGAGGCAGAACTCGAAGATCAAGGTTATGAGTTCATTGATTATTTGGGTTCTAACTATACCGACAACATGACTATTAAAGCTCGATTTGTACCAAGTGATGAGGTAAATGTTGATGAGAGCATTATTACTAAAGTGGTATATCCACAAGTAAATTATGATAACAAAATGATTCGAATGGCTGATGTGGAAGTAAGTGTTGGGTAAGCCTTATTATTGAACACATGAAACACTATCATAAATTTTATTAAGGAATATAACATGCGTCAAAAAATAGACTTTGGTATTGATTTAGGTACAACCAACTCTGCCATAGCAGTAATGCAAGACGGTGAACCAACTATCATCAAATCTGATAATGATCAGATGGACACCACACCATCTTGCGTATTATTTAACAAACAAAAAACGATGTTTATGGGCTTAAAAGCTAAGCAGGGTATAATTAGAGATGCTGTAAGAAGTTTTAAACAACGTAAAAGCACACCGCCTAATGGCTACCAAGAATTTAAGCGTAATATGGGCACAGATTATCAATATGTGTCAGATCATACGGATAAGCGATATAGTCCCGAGCAATTATCCGCAGAAGTACTTAAAAATCTAACAGGGTATGTAAGAGATGAAACTATAAATGCTGTAGTTATTACTGTGCCTGCTATGTTTGAACAACGCCAACTCGATGCCACACAAAGGGCAGCTGAATTGGCTGGTTTTGGTTATTGTGAGTTATTACAAGAGCCCATTGCTGCTTCTATCGCCTATGGTATTAAACCGGGTAGTACTGATGGTTATTGGTTAGTATTTGACTTTGGTGGCGGTACCTTTGATGTGGCATTGATGCACGTAGATGAAGGTATTATGAAAGTAGTAGACTCAGAGGGCGATAATCATCTGGGTGGTAAAGACTTAGATGATGCGATCATTGATAATTTATTAATACCTCAGCTATTAGAACAGTATGAACTAACAGATACAGTATCTACCTCTGAAGGAAAAAGGCTTTTACAGGAAGCTCTAAAGCACTATGCAGAAGACGCTAAGATAGCATTATCCTCCCAAACCAAATGGACTGGTTTCATAGAAGATATCGGTGAAGACGATGATGGCGAAGACATTGAGGCTAATATTGAGATTTCTTTAAAGCAGTATGAGGCAGTTGTGAGTCCTATATTTCAAAAAGCAATTGATATATCTTTTGAGTTAATGCAAAGAAATAACTTATCTGGCTCAGATTTAAATTCCTTTATTCTAGTCGGTGGCCCTACTTTTCAACAAACGTTAAGACGAATGCTCAAAGAACAAATCACAGATAATATTGATACCAGCATTGATCCTATGACTGCGGTTGCTAAAGGAGCAGCTTTATTTGCCTCTACTAAAGACATCCCTAGAGACTTACAAAAACGTGATATGAGCAAAGCGCAACTAACGCTTAAATACCCTGAAACAACGGTAGAGACTGCAGAGCATTTGGGTCTTAGGATAGATAGAGAAGGATCAACCACTGACCTACCAGCTAACTTTACCTTAGAGGTCATCCGTGGTGATGGTGCATGGTCATCAGGAAGATTAACGGTTGAAAATGATGCTGAGCTTTTGGAGTTGCAACTTAATGCCGGTAAAACAAACCACTTTCAAATTAAACTATTTACGCCTGAGGGTAATGCTATCGCCTGCGAACCGAGCAGTTTAACCATTATTCAAGGTGTTAAAATAGCTAGCGCCACGTTGCCATTAAGTATTGGTTTAGAGATATATGACACTCTTTCTACTAAACAAGGAATTTGGCCTTTATCAGGTTTAGAAAAGAATAAAACATTGCCAGCTAAAGGAAAAGGCACATTTAAGACCATGCAGGATATTCGTCCTGGTATGCTAGATGATGTCATATTTATCCCCATATATGAAATGAATTATGGTAAAGAAGGTTCAAAAGCTCTGTTAAGTTCAAGGTTTGGCGAATTTAGAATTACAGGTGCCGAGTTGCCTAGCTTTTTACCAAAAGGTAGCGATATTGAAATCACTCTAAATATTGATAGCTCAAGACGTGGAAAGCTATCAGTTTATATTCCAGCGGTAGATGAAAGTTTCGATGTTGAAATTAAATCGGAAATATCTACAGACACCCCTACTGCTACGTTAAAACGCGAAATTAATCAAGCACGTATAGCAGCACGTAACCTAGCATCAACTGGTAATCGCGAGGCTGAAGAAAAGCTACAAGAACTTGATAAAGCAGAAAAACTCTTAGATGAACGAGGCGAAGACCGCGATACAAAAGAAAAGATTAGCTCACAGTTAAAAGAAACCTTGATAGAACTCGATTCTTATGAAGAACAAGACGCATGGCCTAAAGCAGAGTTAGCACTGGAGAATGCCTTGGAGTCTTTACGTGAAATAAATGAACAAAATGGCAATGCCCGAACACGTAATATATTTTATGACTTTGAGTCGCAAACACGTCAAATCATCGCAAAACAAGACATTATAGGGGCGAAAAAGCTAGAAGAAGATATTGGATCATTGAAATTTAGTCTTATGACTGAAGACATTAGCTTTTGGATTAGTTTTATCGTATATATGGACGAGGAATTTAATAATATAGATTGGACAGATGAAAGTGCTGCATTCTCAGGTATTCAGCAGCTAAAACGTTTGTTACAGACTGATCCAAGCAAAGAGCAATTGGAAGACGCTGTTCTTTCAGTAGCAAGATTAATGACACCCGAAAGCCGAGCTGAGATGGAAAACGTCGATACTAGCCTGCTGCGTCGCTAACATTATGACACAATGTATATTTAATCGTAACGAAATCATTGACGGTCTATATGACGTCAAGTTTTTCTTGCGATCAGATGATCTTTCCGAAACTTATAGGGTTCAAACAAAAACTGATGAGCTTAAGTTTTTGAAAGTCATTAAACCATCTAGCGTAGCATCTATAAATTTAGAAAGTTTAAAAGCCAGCCTCAAGAATTGCTCAATTGTAGACCAAGAGCATCTATTAAAAACATCTAATTTGACTTCAATCTTAGTAGAAGAAGGGGTAGCCTATTACTATATGCAAGACTTTGTGGCGGGCGAGACATTAGATAGTATGTTAAAACGTGAAGTCTATATTCCTACTCATACAGCATGTCGGTTAGTAAAAAATATTGCCGATATATGCGGTAATGCTGAGCAACCATTTCTCACCTTTATCACACCTGATAATGTTTATCTAAGCTATACAGAAGGAAGGCCTATTGTTTATTTAGCTGCATTCAATATCAATAACACTATCAAAAGTAGTACTAGAAAAGTGTCAAGATCATACTTAGCTTATATGGATAACCCTGATACTTCTAATATTAACTATTCATTAGCTACCCTACTTTATCGGTGCCTGTTTGGCGTTCTACCTTGGCAATACGATATCGATTGGTATGAAGATAAAAAGACTGTTTTCACTCAAATTGAGTCTCATAGAAATCAACACGCCATTTCTAAGTCAAGTACTTTTACTCAATTTATACCTGACGAACTAAAGGCTATAATTTTCGATACGTTGAATAGTACTCATGATTACCGTTTTGTCGAACAGCTTAATAGCTTTATTAAACAATACTATGTGTTTGCTTTTTCTAGTACACAAATTGAACTTACCAAAAAAACTACTCCTTACCCTACTTCTAAAAATCTTGGTCTAAGTGAAGTGGCAGGTATGGATGAATTAAAATCCCTGTTACAAGCAGATATTATTGAACCTTTAAAAAATAAAATAGCTTATAAAAAATATGGAATTAGGCCACTAAATGGGGTTTTATTCTATGGACCACCTGGGTGTGGTAAAACTTTTATCGCTAAGCAATTAGCTTATGAGTTAAATCATACATTTTTTGAGATTAAGCCTTCAGATATTGCTAGTACTTACGTGCATGGCACCCAACAAAAAATAGGAGAGTTATTTAAACAAGCTCAGGCTAAAGCACCTTCTGTTATCTTTATAGATGAAGTGGACGCCATTTTACCGAGTCGAGATAGTGCAAATATGAACCAGCATTATTCAGCAGAAGTTAACGAGTTTCTTTCACAACTTACTGAATGTAGCGAAAAAGGTATACTTGTTATAATGGCAACCAATCGACCAAGTGTTATTGATAACGCAATATTGCGTACTGGACGAATTGACAAGACAATTTATATCCCGCTACCTGACGTTACTACTCGAACAGCTTTGTTAAGGCTCTTACTAAAAAACAGACCTACAGACCCTCTAATGGATCTCGATAGTATAGCCCTTTTACTATCGAGCTATACATCAAGCGATATTAAATATATCGTTAATGAAAGCGCTAAGTTGGCACTACTAGATGAGAGTAATATAAACGCAGAACAACTATCATCTGTTATTCGTAAAACCAAATCGTCTGTTGATTACAAACAAATAGAAAACTTTAATTCTTTCAGTAAAATGCAAAGATTTTAATAAGCTAGCTCTATAGTTTACTTATACGGTTTCTTCATCATAGCTCAAGTATGTCTATAAGCACTTAGCAGCGTTTTTGATATTTTGTAAAGTTCTTAAGCGGTATTAATGATATTGGAGTTTGAGATATCTCTAGTCATGGAAGAACGCTATATTAACAATAAGTAACAATGATATTTTAGATCAGTTTCTTTACTATATTAATTAAGTATTTAGCATATGGGCCAGTTCGTTTGTTGGTATAACCGTTGGTATAAGCATAAATATTTTTAAATAAATACTTTTAAATCAATAACCTAGTAATTCAATATGGTTGATACTGGGCCCACCACATTTCAGCTATATCATTTAGGACTTCCAAGAAATTGGAAGTTCTTTTTTTATAAATCGTAGTTTTTGCGAATTATAAACCCATAAAAAAGACGCTAGCCTCTCGGTTTAGCGTCTTTTTTGAGATAAATAGTTAGCCTACCAATCACATATCAAAAACCTTACCACGGTTCATAATGTTGTTTGGATCGAAGGCCTTTTTAACTTCTTTTAAGTATTCAATCTCCGTCTCACTGCGGCAATAGTGTAGATAGGGTTTCTTCGTCATGCCCACACCATGCTCAGCAGACACCGAGCCACCATACTTCTGTACCGTCTCAAATACATACTTATTGACAATCTGACATTCAGCAAAGAAATCATCTTTGCTCATGCTTTCTGGTTTTAATATATTGAGATGCAAATTGCCATCACCGATATGACCGAACCAACACACTTCAAAGTCAGGATAATTACTGCTGACAATGTGATCTATCTCAGTGATAAACTCTGGCACATGGCTGATCAGGACAGAGACGTCATTCTTATAAGGCGTAAATACTGAGATGGTCTCCGAGATATACTCACGCAATTTCCACAGCTCTTCTGCCTGCGCGAGGCTTTGACTCATGACACCATCGACGACCCAACCTTGCTCCATACAATGCTCAAATATCGCCATGGCCTTGTCCATGATTGGCTCATAAGGCGCTTCAAACTCTAGCAGGGTATAAAACTTGGTACGTGATTCAAAGGGCTCTTGTACTTGGCCATGTGCCATCAGCTTATCAATCGCCACATCGTCAAAGAACTCAAAAGCTGTTAAGTCAATCTGCGCTTGAAAGGCAGAGAGCACGTTCATCACATCATCAAAGCTGTCCATGCCCAGTACCATGACGTTTAGGCCTTGCGGCTGACGCTCAAGCTTGATTTGTGCATGAGTGACAAAGCCTAGTGTACCTTCACTGCCGATGAATAATTGACGAAGATCATAACCGGTAGCATTCTTTACCATACCGCGGTTGAGGTGCAAGATATCACCTTTGCCCGTGACGACGGTCAGCCCCATGATCCATTGACGGGTCATGCCATAGCGAATGACTTTGATACCGCCAGCATTGGTGCCGATATTGCCGCCGATTTGACTTGATCCTGCTGAGGCAAAGTCGACAGGATAGTACAAGTCTTTGGACTCTGCGAACTGTTGCAACTGCTGAGTGATGACACCTGCTTCAACTTCAACCAGTCGATCGGCAGGATAGAACTGGCCGATACGGTTCATTTTATCCATGCTGACGACGATTTCACCATTGGCAGCGACTGCCCCAGCAGAGAGTCCTGTACGACCACCACTCGGGGTTAGGACGACATTGTGCTCATTGGCAAGCAGTACGATGGATTGCACTTGTTCAGTAGTTTTCGGAAAGACGATGGCAGCAGCCGCTGGCGCAAAATGCTTGGTCCAGTCTTTGCCCCAGTGCGCTAAGCTCTCAGCGTCGGTTTTGACTTGGCTGGCGTCGTAACCATGATCTTGTTGCAACTTTTGTATGATAATATCAACCACCCCTTGTGAGAGGTCTGAAAAATTATTCACCGGATATATTCCCTACGATAGTAAATAAAAACGCATTAATAGCTGCCACTATTTTTGTCAATAGTGACACAGAGGTTGTGCTATTTTAAGCCGACCATACGTGTTTAACCCTTATGCCGACTTTTGTAAGGCAACAAAACAATCTTGCAGACTCTGAGCTTGGGTCGTCTCATACAAAGCCAATTCATCTTGAACGTGAGTACCCAGTGCTTTTTCAAACTCCTGCTGATTTGAATTTCCCTCATAGCTACTTTTTTTATCATCACGTAGATTCGACTGAAAAATTCCTGCCGCACTCACAGGTAAAAAATCTTCGTAAACAATAGGCTCAATACGTATCACGTTTTTTTCGATCAGCTCGATAATCGCAGATTTGGACTCCGCCATCTCCAAGCTCGTGAGCTGCAAGTCAGTATTGCTGTTATCCACGGGTTGATAATAAAAATACGCCAAGCCTTCGCTATGCAGCGTTTGATAGTCATCAGGGAATGCAGCAAATGTCGCCTCTAAAATCTGATAATACTGTGAGGCATTGGCTTCATTTGGGGTCACCCCTAGCTGGTTACGAGCGTCACTCAGCAGTTTGTCATATAGTGCTCGACCCTTTGGCGTCAATGCCACGCCGCGCTGCTCAATTTCACCAAAGCGTGCCGTATGTTGGCCTTGCTCATGGCTATTTTGTCCTGCATCGGCCAACGTATTCTTAAAGCGAACCGCCTCCTCTAGTGCCTTAAAGCTCGTTTGTCTTAACAAAATCGGGCAATGTCGTTTTGGTGGCCCTTCGATGATCGCTTTTGGCGGTATCCCTCTTGCTTGCATACTGTGCTGTACAGAATCGATATCCAAGGTTCGAGGTGTTAGATGGTTGATATGTGGGCCTTTAAACCCGACCACATCAGCGATGAGACCATGTTGTTGCAACAGTTTTTCATACAGCGCTTTTGACACAGGGGTACTGTCATGCCAGCGAAACGTTTCTAGTGCCTCAACGACGAACTGCTGGCCTGCTTGCTTGCTCAAACCACCTTGCGCTTCAAAAGACTCGATAAGCTCGATGACAGTATCAGTAAAAATATTGCGGCGAGCCAATGCTGCTACGGCCTCTTCTTTGAGCGTTTCATCACCAATGAGATCTAAACGTAATAATGACGTAAACACTCGAAAGGGGCTTTTACTCAATGACGCTGCATCAGTCGCTCGAAATGCGGTGGAGTGTACGGGCACACCAGCTGGGGCCAAATCATAGTAGCCCACAGGATACATACCCATCACTGCAAACAATCGACGCATCATACTAAGCTCAGCAGCAGTACCCACTCTAATGGCACCGTGGCGCTCCATACTGAGCCTATCCATTTCGCCAGTATGCTCAAGCTGCGCTTTAAGATCAGGTTGAGCAGCTAAAACCTTGGTGTTCACGTCAGTGACCAAATCAATAAGATCGCCATATAACGGCACTTCTGCTTGATACATCGCTGACATGGCCATAGAAAACCGATGGCGAATATCATCGCTACTCATAAAATCACTACTCATAAAACTGTTGTTATTCATAGATATTTATCCTTTTTATAGTTACTGAGAAAGCCTATTGCTGGTAACTCATTAATTAGTAATTTGTGCTTAAGACCAGTCAGCTGGGTTTTGATCAGGAATCGTACGTAATACGTCTCTTAAAATATCAAGGCCAGTTTGTAGCGTTTCAGGCTCAGTGGTCAGCGGTGGTAACAATCGAATGATATGACGGTGCTTGCCACTTGGCATGAGCAGTAAGCCTCGCTTTCGTGCTTGGGTTAGTACGTGAGCCATCACACTAGGATGAGAGCCATACTCCGCATGACGCAGCTCAATACCGCGCATCGCCCCAATACCTGTGAGACCATACAGCCAAGGGGAAATGCCTTCTGCCTGCCATTGCGCGATACTTGTTTCAATCACTTGCGCATAGTGCTTAGCAGATGCCCATATCTCATCCTCTTGCATGATGTCTATCGTGGCATTTGCCGCTGCACACGCCACTGGGTTACCAGAATATGTACCGCCCAAACTGCCTTTAGGCAAGCCATTTATCACACTGGCCTTGCCTACGACTGCACCTAAGGGCAAGCCGCCTGCGATGCTTTTACCCAGCAGTATCATATCGGGCTCAATGCCCAAATGTGGAAAGGCAAAAGGTGAGCCAGTACGTCCATAGCCTGATTGAATCTCATCCATAATCAACAAGATACCGTGCTCATCACAAAAGGCGCGCAGGTACTGAGCGAAAGATGGCGACATTAATTGAAACCCACCCTCCCCTTGTATGGGCTCTGCGATAATCGCCCCAATATTATTGATGTCAGTTTCTACTTCAAACAAACGAGTTAGCGCATCGATTGCCTGTTGGTCACTCACCTCATTGTCTGGACTGGGGAAAGGAATGTGATAGACACTGCCGGATAACGGTCCCAACCCTCGCTTGTAAGGAGCAACTTTACCATTCAGGTTGACAGCGGCGAGCGTCCGTCCATGGAACCCACCATCAAACGCAATGACACCGACGCGCTGGGTTTTGAGACGGGCAATTTTTATGGCGTTTTCTGTGGCTTCCGCACCAGAATTGGTGAGCATGCCCGATAGCTCCCCACTGATAGGAATGAGCTCGCACAATCGTGGCATGAAGGTTTGATAGGGAGTGTGAGCAGCTGCATTGTAAGCATAATGAATGAGCGATTGGGTTTGATTGATAATGGCCGTCACGATGTGAGGGTGGCAATGTCCAAAGTTCAAGACCCCAATACCACCCACAAAATCGATGTAGCATTGGTCATTATTGTCCCAAACTTTTGCATTTTTACCTTTAGTTAAGGTGATGGGATGCACCATCGTAAAAGCATCAGTGACGTTGTATAGCTTATCCATTAAGAGTCTCTTATCTTCCTTAAATGTGACCCTCATTTCAGCAAAACCTGATGCACTCAGCAAACGAATAATAGTTGTGCTTTCATTCCTTTTCGTCATTGTGGTAAAAATCAAAGCTAAAACAGGAAAGACCTAAGCACAAACATATATTCAATCAAAGTCTTATGAAACCTTTCAACAAATTCCAATTAAACGCACTTGCACTGATTACTATCGATTAGCGGTAAATATTTATCTGACCAACAAGCACGACTCGTTTTTTAACGACTCAATCTGCCCTAGGTTTCAAGATAAGCAGATATCCAATTTATAATGACTTTTATTCTGTGTGATTCACCAAGTGATAATGGATAGGTCATATAATAAGACCCTCTACCTTTTGCAGCATAATCCCATGCGGTGATCAGGGCCCCTGACTGCAGCTCACGCTCTACCAAGCGTAACGGTACCAGCGCGAGACCATATCCCAATAATGCCGCTGATATACATGCCTGAAACGTATCGAAACGTGGGCCAATGAATGTATTATTAACACTGGCCTCTTGTTGTTCAAAGTATTCGTACCATGCATTCAAGCGTGAGTTGAGATGCAATAAGGTGTAATTCGAAATACCGCTACTGAAGGTCTCTTTATCTTTTAAATAGTCAGGATGACAAACAGCCACACTATATTCATCAAACAGCTTAATCGCCTCCATCCCACCCCAGATACCCGTACCATATAAAAAAGCAATATCGACATTTTGGTCTTCAGAAAAAAACGGCCCAACCTGTTCTTTGACTTCTAAATTAATCAAAGGATACGCTTTATCAAATCCGCTCAAAGCAGGAATTAACCAGCGTGAACAAAACGTTGGGTGCGAGACAATCCTCAACACCTCGGTATTGTCATTATGAGACACTAAATTAGTAGTCGCTATTTCAATATGCTTCAATATATCGAGTACGTCCAAATAATAAGTCTTACCAGCAGGCGTCAATGAGATTTTTTGCGGTGTTCGATAGAACAAAGCAATATTTAGCACCTCCTCTAGCTGCGCGACTTGCTTACTGATGGCGCTTTGAGTCATGTGCATCTCTTGCGCGGCATTGGTAAAACTTAAGTGTCTAGCCGCTGTCTCAAAACATTGTAAAGCTTTGGTTGAAGGATATTTTCTAAAATCTAGCGAACTGTTGGTATCCGTTTTCATAACTTATTTCTAAATCCAAAATAGTAATTGTGGTTAGGGCCTGCTGGTATAATCCTGCCTCGCTTGTTGTATACAAAACTCTTCAAAGGCTGTGAAACACATCCCAACCCTCCTTTATCCGCTTTAAATTGATCGACTATATATCAAGTAAAGCGCCTAAGCATTCGCTAAAAATAGGCGTGCACTCCTCCCTTAGTAAGAAAAAAAGGAATGCTCGCCATAATTTAATTCGCTTGTTTCAGTGATTGTTGGTGTTTAGTATCCTTACCTTAAGGAAAAATTCTAATATCATATGTCTGAAAGCTGACAGCATCCGTATCAAGCCAAAGCGTTTGAATCATACAGGACTGGACAATGGAATGTCTAAAATCAAAATATTCTCTTGCCCATCTCGACATATCCTTCTAAAGGTCAGTAACAGATATTGTAAATAACAGGAGATAGTAATGGGAATAATTTGGCGTTGGTATACTAGTATGTCATTCATGGTAAAAATGACGGGCGGCTTTTTAATAGGTATCTTTTTGGCACTGGTACTGGGCGAGCACAGTAGTTTTCTATCACCGCTTGGGACTCTGTTTTTAAACTTATTAAAGATGGTCGTGATACCTCTTGTCCTTTTTTCTTTGATGGTCGCCGTCAATCACTCCAACCCTAAAGAGCTCGGTCGCATAGGGCTAAAAATATTCCCCTTTTATATTGTCTCGACTGGTATTGCTGTGGTCGTTGGTATTATTTTGGCAAAAATGACCAATCCTGGTGCAGGGTTTTCGTTGCCCACCGCCGTCACTATGGACGCCCCTGCCCGCCCATCTTTCATTGATACCTTACTGAACATGGTACCCAGTAATATTTTTCATGCTTTTGCTCAAGGTGATATTCTCGCGGTCGTATTTGTCGCTGTTATCTCTGGATTGGCTATTTTGTTTATGCGCCATTCAGCAGACGAAAAGCAACAAGAAATGGGCAATTTTTTATTCAGACTGCTCGAAGCTTGCAACGAAGTCGTCTCTAAAATACTAAACGGCATTCTATTATATGCACCGATTGGCGTATTGGGCATCACTGCTAATACCTTTGGTACACAAGGATTGGATGTTGTTATTGCGCTAGGAAAATTCATTGGTACATCATACCTTGGCGTCATCATACTGGTGGGTGTTGTGTTCCCAATCATGTTGAAACTGTTTGGCGTAAAAGTCATTCAATTCTATAAAAACATCAAAGAAGCGGCCTTTACTTCATTTGTGACCAGCAGTAGTCTGAGCACGCTACCGATTACTATTAAATGTGCAGAAAAAGCAGGTATTGGTGAGCGTGTCGCCAAGCTGACATTGCCTATTGGCGCAACCGTAAATATGAATGGGACGGCATTACGTTTCGGTGTCGCTGTCATCTTTGCAGCAGAAATCATGGGGATGTCGCTATCGGTACCTGAATTGGCCACTATTGTCATCATTGGCACCATGGCCGCGATTGGTACGGCTGGTGTCCCAGGTGCTGGATTAATCGGTATGTCTATTGTCTTTACCCAAGCAGGACTGCCCATCGAAATCGTTGCACTCACTGCAGGTATCAATATCTTGGTCGATATGATCTTCACCTTTGGCAATGTCGTTGGTGACTTAGTGGGTGCCAAAATAGTAGACCAAACCGAGAAAAGAAGTTTCTTCGAAAACCTCTCTGGTGATAAAGTTATAAATCAAACGGACAGTCCAAACTTGGTCACTACCGATACTTAAAATAAAGACATAAAAAACCCTTCATGCTAACTTTTCATAGCCTGAAGGGTTTTTAATGCGTGGCGCTTTTTAGTAATCGACGGTATAGCTTAAGCC
>TARA_R110002073_G_scaffold329905_1_pt1 | contig 16416 bp, 15 predicted proteins | sample TARA_R110002073 | Tara Oceans TARA_R110002073 (sample SAMEA4397174) | marine metagenome | biome: Polar Biome; feature: [DCM] deep chlorophyll maximum layer (ENVO:01000326); material: water (ENVO:00002006), including particulate matter (ENVO:01000060) such as... | depth 40 m
CGGTATCATAGCTAAAATGCACCGTTTCAGGCGCCAGAAGCGTCACACCGGCCGCCATGAAGGAATGACGGCAAGCCTGCTGGAAAGCAGCCTCGGCCTCGGCCAGTTCGCTACGGGAATTAATACCAATCACCTCTGCCTCATCAGCGACAGACACCGCACACTCATAACCTTTACTTTTGGCGATGCCGACAATATCGGTCAGATAAAACTCACCTGCTGCATTGTTGTCATCCAGTTGATCAAGCAGGTCAAACATCACCGCCCCGTTCACCGCCATGATGCCGGAATTACACAAGCCGATTTCACGTTGCGCCGATGTTGCGTCCTTATGCTCAACAATGGCTTCGAGAATACCCTGATCGTTCACCACCAGACGGCCGTAGGCCTTTGTGTCCTTTGGTTCAAACCCGAGCACAACAACCGCCGGATCATTAGCTCCGCGCCTCACCCGGATCAGATTTTCCAGGGTTTCTGCAGACAGAAGCGGCACATCCCCGTACAGGATCAAAACATCGCCTTCGAAACCGCGCAACTGATCGCCTGTTACCTGCACCGCATGCCCGGTGCCAAGTTGAGGCTCCTGCGTGATGGTTTCAGCCTGATCGCCCACGGATTGCTGTATTTGTTCCTTGCCGGCCCCAACCACGATAACCTTGCGGCTGGGGTGCAATTGTTCCAGCGTATCCAACAGATGATGCAACATGGGACGACCACCCAAAGGGTGCAATACTTTATGGAGATTTGATTTCATACGGGTCCCCTTGCCCGCCGCGAGAATAACAACCGCTAAATCTTGCTGTGATATCATATTTTTTCTTTTTCGCTTTTGAACTTGCTTTATAACACTAAGTAGCCATTTTTCAGCCACCGTGCCACAAGAATGCTAATATTTTATAACCGATTTATATTTTTTTACCCGTGTATTACGAAAGCGTGACTATGACGCCCCATCATGACAACTTTATGACTAAAAAACCTTCGGCGATAATATTTGATCTTGATGGAACACTGGTCGACAGCGCCCGGGATTTAAGCCGGGCTCTCAACCATGTTCTCCAGCAAAATGGCCGCTCTGGAATAGACATCTCACGGGTCCGGAATATGGTGGGCGACGGCGCCCGCGCCTTGATCGTAAAGGGGTTTACTGAAACCGGAACTCTGCCATCCGACGCAGAAATAGACGCTATTCAGACAATTTTCCTCGACTATTATTATGACACCATGACGGCAGAGGATATTCTTTTTCCCGGCGCCGCCGATGTGGTTAAAAAACTGGCCGCCCAGAAAATACCGCTCGGCCTGTGCACCAACAAGGCTCTGCGCCTGACAGAAAAGCTGATGGAAGAAATTGGGCTCGCATCATATTTCTCGGTCCTGACCGCCGGCGACAGTTTCGATTTCCGCAAGCCCGACCCCCGGCACCTTACCGCGACTTTGGACCGCATGAACTGCAGTTCACAAAACGCCATTATGGTGGGCGATTCGGCGAGTGATATCATCGCGGCCCAAAAAGCCGCCATCCCGGTGATCGGCGTATCTTTCGGCTATACCAAGACCCCCATCGCAGAGCTGAACCCGGATATTATTATTGATCATTATGATGAATTCTTTGACGCCCTCGACACCCTGATTAAGACTTAGGCCCGTTTCAAACGACGTAGTGATTTCCGCGTCAGGTGACTAAATAACATCATCGGCGGCATCCGCAGCCAATGCGACCGCAAATAAAGACCATTGGTGGCAAGATAATCAAGCACCCGCGAGCGTCCTTCACCATATGGCACCATGCTGTTTTTCACGGCCATATCCATCATTTTCAGGGTCAAAGGACCCGGCCCCGCCACAGCCGATATCGCCAAAACTTCCTGTGGAATAGAGGTGCCGAAAAAATGCTGACAATACCGCAAGCAGTAAAATACCGGACGCCTCAAACCGAGCTGTTCGGCCCTGTCCATGAAATCCGCCCAGAAACCAGAGTTCTGGCCAAATTCCGTTATCATCTCATGCTGTTCCAGAAGATTGCGCAGACTGCCTTTGAGCGTGCCATCAACGAATTGATGAACAATGGAGTGCAGCAGCATATCCGCTGGCGCAAGAACGAAGATATTATCTTCCTGTGGCACCGCGGCCTCAATCATTAAATCAATTTGCGGGGACAATTTATTGGTAAGTTGCAGAATATTGTGATGCACATCCACTTCCACCATACGGTCAGGGTGGGTCAAGGGAGGCAGTTCATGAGCCCAGTCGCGATAATAATGCTGATCATATTCATTAAGTAGCTGGCTCTCGTAGCCGGCCTTTAGCAGATAGTCCTCTACCAGATCAATATTTTTACGGGCCACAAGAATATCAATATCAACACTATGCCGTCCCCGGGCACAGATCAGACCACCGGCGATATAGCCCCCGCCCTTGACCAGAATGACTTTGCCATCAAACCCGACCAAGGCGCGCCGAATGCGGTTGACTTCCCACATGATTTTACGTTGCTGGGCCGCAACAGACACCCGGGCATTGGTAAGAACTTGTTGCGCTTTAGGTGGCAACTCATCCCATATCCCAGAAGCCTCGGCATCACAAGCCAATCGCCCGCTTAATTTCAGCAACTGCCCCTGCAGCAGCAACGCATTCCATTGCCCCACATCCAGGTCCCGCATCATTGTCGGGTTTTTCAGAGCTTCCAGAACAAGACTATGCTTTTTTTGTTGCGTCATGCCAGATCATCCACAATCTGATTGACCAAGGCGATGGCCTCTTCAAGAGTGCTATAGGTGATTTCATAGGATTGACACTCCGCCGATAGCTGACTGAGGGCCGCAAAGGCTGCTTCTCCGATATCGCCGTAATTGGCGGAAGAACGCACCAGACGGAAAAACGCCATTGTCTGGGTCAACCGGCGGCAAGATGGCGTTGCATTCGGGTCAAATATCGGATGAATGACAAGACGTGGCCGGGCAGGCTCATCCATACGCTTCAGGCTATCGACCGGAGGACGCAGATAACAAATTGTACCTTTGGGGGTTTTTCGATATTCCGGGCTGAAACATGTCTCATCCTTGACCCAGGCTTTCATCACGGCAATGGATTCATTTTTCAGGGATACAGGCCGGGGATAAGGGTAAAGCAGCCCCGATGCCGGATCCAGCATGCCGAATTCATCCGAAAAAAACCGCCACCCGTCATAAGAAAGTCCCGCCGACAGCGTGCTTTTTCCGCTACCGGAAATTGCCGGAATGATTAATCCAATGCCATCGCGCTCGACAACCCCCGCATGGAACAATATATGTGTTTTACAGCCAAAAGCCACCTGCCAGTTCATGCCCATCTCAACGGACAACAGACCCATGGATTCAGGAAGAGGCACAAAGTCATCATTCATCAGCGTATTGATGGTTGCCTGAGGACGGATGTAGCGACGAAATAAATTGCGTGCATATACCGTCAGGCGATGATCAATGATTTCGGGTTCGGTCGGGAAACAGTAATCCTGATAAATCTTCAAAAACTGCTGCCGTATGGAAGGGAAACCAATGGCAACCCGTGTGCTGATGGGGCCAATACGCAGCACCGCCCCCGTCCCGGCCAATTGTTGATCCAGAGAATACAACTCACTGGCGCTTTTCTTTGTCGGACTCCCCATGTTATGGCTTGCCTTCCTCCTGAAGAACAGCCGGCTCGATCAACCCCATTTTGTCAAACGCGACAAGTGTCGTCAGAACCTGTTCCTTTAAATCTGCTTCGAGTGATATTTCGAGAATGTGCTCCAGTTCCTTAAACAATCCTTCTAAATCCCGCGGTTCATCTTCAATGAGCGCCAGAATTTCGCGGGCAAAGTCGTTAAGAACCTGGGAATGGCCGGACCGGGCGTCATAAATTACATGAGCGTCATCCATAGAACGCCATAGAAAATCGGCTGTATCCGGAATTTTGAATACAGCCGTTCTATAAATAGTATTTTCTTCAGACAAGAGACTTGAAACAGTCAAAGCTTCAATACCCCGGAAAATTACAGATTAATTACCACCACTCGCGATGGTGATGGAATTATAACAGGAATGGCCAGGACTATCCTGCAAAGAAATATAATCCCAATGCGTTTCAGGAACAGCCGGGTTGGATGGATTTGGCCGACCGGTTGTGGCTTGCATAGGAAATTCAGAAAATTCCTGTTTACCCACTTCTGTAAACTGACCTGGGCTCGTTTCTTCGAATTGAGGGATTATCAGCTGGCCTTCCATTTTTTCCACACATGTTGCAGAAACCACCTGGGCCATTGCATTACCCCCATGCAAAGTAACGGCTAAAGGCGCGATTACCGCACCGGCTTTCAAAATCCGTCTGCGTTTGAGACGCTCTTCATCACTTTTGTTGATTACGTCGTCTTTATTCACATCTGTCATGACTTATTGCCTGCCTAATAATTTTAAACATATAATTCAATATAACGTGCCTTCGCCGTAAACACCATATTTTTCTCCGGCGCACGTCTTTCTACATCAGTATATATGCAATATTCAGGCCAAAGATTAAAACATTTAAAATCAATAACTTACAAATTCACCTCTTCCGGAACTGTAAAATATCCTGACACTTTTCCCCATTTTGATACAATAATTTTACACATTTCAGTTCTTCCTGGTCACGGATCACCCTGACATACCCTCCAGCATGTCGCTACTCGGCCGCGCCCCTGTTTTCAGGCCTCTATAAATTTATGTCATATCATACACTTAGCGACGGGCTCTATTTTACACAAAAAGTGTAAAATTGGTCATTAAAGTGTCAGTATTCTTTACAGTATTTTAGCCCCATTTATCTTTCGAAATACGATAAAATAACCTTAAGTATCTGTTCCAAATAACCTTATAATATGTGGCACGTTTCTTGAATGACCTTAGTTAGTATGGATATATTATTGTAACAGTTTATGTCGTCTTAAAAAAACACTAGTCATTAGAATTTATTAACTATAGAGTATTATACTAATGACGCTAAGCATAACTAACTGAAATATTGAGCTTTATTATGGTTAACAACGCGCGTATCAAGAAAAACTCTAAAGAAGACCGCCTTTCTATGAGGCATTCCCTTATAGTCTGGGTCGCCGGTGCGGTACTTGGATGGGTTGTTGCAGTGGTTTCAGTATGGACTGCTCTCAACACAACAGACAGTAATATTGCTGACAACTCTCCCAGCCAGGCTGAAAAACTTGAACAAATTATGCCCGCCGCCGGAGATCAAAAAGACAAGAAGGATAATTAGAGGGAATCATGCCCTCCAGTTTTCTTCCGCAGAGTTGAATAAAGTTTCCACAACTGTGACAGAGACTTATTTTAAGCCGGCCTCTCGCATCAGATTATAAAGATGCACCACGGGAATGGCAAAAGATATGCCGCTGGGACTGGAAAGAACATTTTCTTTTGTCCCCCGCACGGCCACACTATTTAATATTCCCAGCACCTTCCCTGTTTCCGCATTATAAAGCGGACTTCCGCTATTGCCCGGAAACGCCGTCAAATCCAATTGATAGACATCATAGCGGGTTTGGCGAATAATCTTGGTTTTCAAATAACGCGCTGTCGGTTGCGGTATCACAATCGGCGTCACCGCCGCAATAATGCCGCGATGAGTTACGGGAAACAGACCCAAGACCGCGCCTATCGGATAGCCGGTCACGGCGATATCCAGCCCTTCATCAGCCAATCCCCCTGTACCCAGCTCAAATTTGGGAACCCTGTCACCTTCGATACGCAACAGAGCCAGATCATGTTCCTTGTCCACCCGAACGATTTCCGCGATACGGCGGTCCGGCGCCCGCCCTCGCCCAATCAGAACCGTGATTTTCTCATTATGTTTCATCTCAGAGGCATTAGGTAAAACATGCGCATTGGTAATCACATGCAGACCGTCATGAACAACGAATCCTGTGCCGCGCATAACCACCCGCGGGCTCCTCAACGGGCTGTCCGTTGCGATGGCAACCACGGAAGGCGTAATCCGTTTCACCACATCCCTCAGGCGCAGCCCCTTATCATGCGCAACACCAGGCATCATACCGCAGAGCATAACACCCAGGAAAACGATACAGATTTTTTTCATCATAAAAAGTGCCTTTTTCTGCCGATGCCGGAGGGATAGAGCTTATCCGTCTGCTGTGCTTCTTTAGGGACGAGAGGCGACAATATTACCCAATGGTGGCAAAGTCGCGGCGAGTTTGGCCAGTTGCGCCTGCCGTCGAACGAAACTGTCATTATCAAATGGTACCGACAGCGCCACAACGGCGGCATCTAACCGACCGCCAAGGATCTTCGCCTTCACCTCATACAGTTTGGCCATATATTTGCTGGTTATTATTTTACCATCGACCCAATACCAATACCAGACCAGCCGTTTCCCGCCGCGCGATTGAAGAACCACTTCGTTTACTGACTTCTGCGCGCCGTCGATTTCTGTCTGAAGAGACCGGGTGGAGGCCCGTTCCCACTTATCATTCTGGGCCACATCATTTCCGTGCCGGATCATCTCCACATCGCTGGTTTGATATTTATAATACCCGAGATAGACGTCAGTAGGCACATCGGCCGGTTTCGCATCCGGCACAGATTTACCCAAGTGAAATTCCTGAGAAGCATTCTTGTAAAAGGGTTTCCAGTTGGCGTCTTCCCGGGGGTCCCCCCAAGTTTCACTTTCAAGCTGCACTGTATAGCTGTCATAGGCGGTGTAACGTTGTTCTATCAGGGACACATAAAGCGGCCCCAGCCCCACCAGCAAAATTCCCGCAATAAAGAAAGGAGCAAACTTCCGCACCGGTACGCTTTCATTATTTGTCCAGTAAGCCTTGCTGAAATCAACATATCCATCATTCAGGCCTCTGTTGGTAAAGGTCATGGCGATAGAGATAAATATCAGCAAAACAATCGCAAAAAAGATCCAGCCGAAAACAATATGATCAACGCCGGTGGCATATTTCATGTCGGACCAGTGGGCGACCAGCACGATACCGCTGGCGCGAAACCCGTTGGCAATAACAGGAACAAGGAAGGACAGAATCACAACAAGAACCTGCCGTCCAAGAGTCTTGTAAGCCACATTAGCCATCAACGTTCCCAGTGCAACAGTTGCGACCAGAAACCGCAGGCCTGCGCACGCCTCCGCCACGTGAAAGTCTCCTGCCGGGATTGACAGAAACACCCCTTCGACAAACACCGGAATGTCTATAATATTAAGGGTCGTCACCACAAACGCAGTGGTATAATCCTGCAACGCCGGCACCAGGAAATCACCAAATGGAATAAGAAAAATCATATATGCCAGCGGAAACAGGAAAGCCCGAACAACCCGGGAGCCAAGAATCGCCAGACATATGCCCTGGATCAGGATCACCAAACCAAACTGTCGCACCACATTGGCGTCCGCCAAATCCCCAAGCAGCCATAAACCGCCGCCAGCCACAATAATACCATGCCCAAGCCAGGAAGGTTTCGGTGCGATTTTCAGAAAAACTTCCCGCCGTTCATGAATCAAATAAGCGATAATCGGCAGAATGAGCAAACAGTGATTATATTCCGGCTTGTCCCACCAGGTCATGACCAGATTGGACACCGTATCAAATAAAACGACGATGACCGTTAAAAAGGCAAGCCCCAGCATAAGAGCCGCATGACGCCACTGTTGTGTGATTTCTTGTTGTTGCATTGTTCCTGTATCCCTGCCCCCAATTGTTATATTTTCATGCATGTTAGCGTCCACGCTCTTAAAAAAATATTACGTTCAAATATATATTTCTTAATCACACCACACACAAACGCCGTAATTACCCCAGATACCTTGACACCATAGGCCCCACGATGTTTGCCAACGGCAGCGGCAGTTTCTTCCAGGTTTTAATCATCAGTTGATATTTAGGGTTCAACGGGTTTATTTCCGGAATTTCTTCCCCGTCCTTCAAAATATATTCGTAATGCAGCGCTTCCGGTGTAAAGCCCCAGTTTTTCTTGAAACTGAACGCACCCGTCCCGTTTTTACTGCGTCCGAAATCAAATATTGTGCATTTTTTTTCCTGAACAGCCCGGTCCATCAACGACCAATACATAAAATCATTCGCGGCCAGGGCGCGCGCCTCAACCGTGCCTCCTCCATAATAAGGAACGACCTCATCCCGGAAATAAAACGTCATGACACTGGAAACGGCTTTCCCGGCCTCTGTCTCGATGGTCAGGATTTCACAGTTGTCCCCATATTCCTGCTTCAGACAATAAAAAAGCTTCTTGGGGAAAACCGGCGTTCCCAGATTACGGACACTTTCCGAATACATGGCGAACAGACGGTTGGGCTGGTCATCCACCACAGCGTTCAGGCCAAACTTTATCCCCTTGCGCACCATGGCCCTCTGTTTGCGCGGAATAGCCATCATATTTTCTTCTGAATCCTCAGAAAGCGTTTTGCGGAAGGTCGAATACATCTCGCTTTTGGTTGGCCAGTCATCATGGATTTTTTTCATATTACGGCATTCAAGGGAATCGACCCCCAAATCCCGGGATAAGCGGCGGCATTCCTCATCCAGCAATACCAGAACTTCCGGGCTGTCAAAGATCGGTCCGCCATTGGTGGCGAAAGCCATCGAAATCAGCGCATTCCCGAACAAACGGCTTTTAACCTGGATCAGTGGGATCAGGCCTTTAATTTCACCAGCATCTTCCACATAAACATAGAAGTATTTATGTCCCATACTGCGCACGACCGCCCGGCCCCAGGCTGTCTGATGATACACCGTTGCCTCACTATGTCTCTCGACATAGGCATCCCAGGCGGCGCAATCGCCAAAAATATCCAGTAGCTTAACTTGCATCATTTACCCCTGGCGCTCTAAAAAAACCTGGTCCATCCGGCCCCAGTCAAATTCTGCGAGAACTTTACGGATCTTTGTCTCCATCACATCAAGATTGGTGTAATGGCGAAATCTGGATTTCAACCCCGCTTGTGTCTGGCGCGGTTGTTCCGGGTCGATCTCCCAGGGGTGAAAATAAAAGATGCACGGTTGCTGATCTTTCGCGTTGACCCGTTTCATCGCCGCCTTGGAAATGAAATAAGGCAATAGCCGGAAATATCCTCCGCCGCCACAAGGGATTTTGCGCCCCATAACTTCTACTGTCGTTACCGGCATTTCGATAAATGCCTGGCCGTCAATCGGTTTAAAATCAAAACGTGGCGCTGAGGGCATGCCATAATGATCGTGCTGTATCGGATAAATGCTTGAACTATACTTAAAACCGGCTTCCGCCAGAACATCCAGCGCCCAAAGGTTTTTTTCGCCGATCGAAAAACTTGGCGCCCGATAGCCTTTTACCCCGACGCCCCCTATGTCTTCGAGGATCTTCTTGGAAAATGTGACATCTTCCGTAAATTCAGGTCTGCTCTGATCGGTGACCCGTAAATGCTGCATTCCGTGGCTGGCCAGTTCATGACCATTCTCGACAATCAGGCGCACCACATGGGGGAAACGTTCCGCAATCCAGCCCAGAGTAAAGAAGGTCGCCTTGACCTTGTGGTCATCGAACATTTTTAGGATGACATCAATGTTGCGTTCGACACGACATTCAAGGTTATCCCAGTCATTGCGATCAATATCATGTTCAAAGGCCCCCACCTGGAAATAATCCTCCACATCCACAGTCATGGCGTTGGTGATCAGGCTGTTATCTGTTGAAGACGTCATGATTCACTCATTCCCCATCTTCTGTCTGATCAACCATATTGGCTATAATTTCAAGCGCGCCCTTGATGGTTTCATCATGAATTTTAACATACTTTTCAAGCACATATATCCGTTCTTTCAGATCTTCCATATGCTGGTTGTTCATGTCAGCCTTGGGGGAAGATGCCTTCATCCCGGAAACAAGCCGCGTGTCGTCGACTGCGTGGCGGGAAGGTCCGGAAGAGGCAATATCATGCTCCATATCATCAATGACATTGGTCACGACTTTTTCATCGATGGTCGCCAGTTCTTCTAACGCCCCAAAGAGTAAAATACGTGAACAGAGCGTATTCAATTTGCGGGGCACCCCGTTGGTAAACTGATAAATTTCATGGAACGATCCCTCTGTAAATAAAGGTTTCCCGGACCAGCCAACCACAGACAAACGGTGTTCGATATATTCCTTGGTTTCGTCATAGGTCATGGATTGCAGATGATGGGTTGCAATCACCCGCTGACGTAACTGTTCAAGCTCTGGCGCGAAAGCCCACTTGTCCCGGAATTCCGGTTGACCGATCAGGAAGCTCTGTAGTAACGCCCGATCCCCTTCCTGGAAATTTGACAACATCCGCAATTCTTCCAAGGCCGGGATCGGCAGATTCTGAACTTCATCAATGATTAGCAAAGCCCGCTTTCCCTTGGCGTGATTGCGCCGCAGGAAAATTTCGATTTCATTCAACAAAATGGACTTGTCTTTGGTGCTGATATCCAGACCGAACCCCGCCGCCACCATACGCAGGATATCATCCGCGTCCAGATGCGTTGTTACAATTTTCGCCGCCACATACTGATCATTGTCCAGCTCGTTCAACAACCGCGCCACCAGCGTAGTTTTCCCCGCGCCGATTTCACCGGTAACAATGATGAAGCCCTCACCCTGACTCAGGCCATAGGTCAAATACGCCATGGCCTTATGATGGGTTGAGCTGTCAAAATAGAAACTGGGATCAGGCGTTAGCTGAAAAGGCTTGCCTTCAAATCCATAAAATTCAGTATACATTATTCACCTAGAATGTTGCCCTGATGGACAAGGAAATGTAATTTGTGCCGCCATTCAAGTTGGCAAAACGGGCCTGGTCACGATCAGAATGGGTGTACCCAAGAGTTCCAACCAAAGATTGGGAAATCGAATAATTACCATTCACGGACGCACTCCAAAATGTATCTTCCGTCCCGTCCGAAGCAAACTTTGACAGGTTGTATGAAAAACTACTCCCCAGGCTCAAACGGCGACTAAGCTGACGATTAAGCGAGACTGCCGCGCTGTACCGGTCTTCGTCGAGCGCAGAGTTATCAGATTTATTTCTGCTGTAGGAGCCACTCATCGAATAGGATGTTCGCCCCCGCGACCCTGTCAAATAGAGCCGCGCCTGTTTTCGACGGGTGATATCGCCACTTACAAAATTCCCTGACTGTGTCGGGTCAATTACCGGTCCAGGTATTTCATCGAAAGCAAAAGACTGGAAAGTTTGAATCGTGTCCGTGTAGGTCAGGTTGATCGAATGTTTTGCCGTCATTTTATATTGTGCATTCAGGGAAAACGTATCCGTTCCCGACCTGTTACCATACCGCATGGAAATTGATGTTCGAGGGCCAGGTACAAAACGAAATCCAGCGTCCCACGTCACACCGTCAAAGTTGGCGAAAGAATTGCCGCCATCCCGGTCCTGATATCCAATACTGCCCAACAGGGCAAACTGATCCAGCAACTGATACGATAAATCAGCATTCAGGGTGCGGGTATCAAAATCCGCCTGATCTTCCCTTTCCTCATTGGCATACACCGCTGACAGCGTCCAGCCCAGACGCTGAAATGCAGGCCCGTTGGACAGGGAGAAGGTTCCCCTATGAGTCAGAGAGTTGCCAAAAAAGGTATTGAGCGTAGTTTGTTCCGTATCTGACGAACTTCTCACATGACGCAGTTCATAGCGCAGCTGTGTCGTTGCCCAGGACCCGAAACGATGGGCCAGGTAAGGAGAAAAACGATAAGATTGAACCGTGCGACGGTTTTTTGTCTGACTGACATCCACTGATGAGATTGCCTGACGACGATCCAGGAATTGTTGATCGACATTGGCCCCTGCATCGATAAAAAACAGATCATTCACCAGTTCACTATTCAGGTTCGCCTGAACGGTGTGCCGTAAATCATGCTTTTCTCCCCCCGTGCTGCCGGGGTAAAAGAAGTAATTCGCGCCATAGAGAATAGAGGCATTCAGCCGCGCCCCGGTTCCGGTCAGTTGTACCTGTGGGGAAATCTGGGTGACGAAATCACCCTGGCGCACTGTTTCATCCAGATTGACATTATCCGTATAGGTTTCTGTGGCTGTCAATGTCGGTGTTACCCGCCATGTGGCAGCGCCAGCGGAAACCCCTAGACCAGATGTTGCTACTGTAGACAGCAGCAAGATTATTGTTTTTTTGGTGCTATACATTCTTCCCCGCCCTCGCTTTTATGTTAATTATATCCATACCCATAATAAGAACCGAATTTCTTCGTTCCCGGGGTGAATCGGGTCTTATTCAAAAGGAAATTGACGTTCTTATTTTTCTCGATCATTTTCAAAGCATCTTTCAACTCGCCTTCGCGCGTTCTTTCTGCTTCAACAACATACAGGATCTGTCCCACATGCAAAGCCAGTACAGAGGCTGCACTACTGGCCAGAACGGGTGGTGAATCAATAATGATGACCCGGTCGCTGTACCGTCTGGCTATCTCGTCAATGATTTCCCCCATGCGACCACTGGCCAGCAATTCAGTCGTCAGCTTATGTTTTTTACCGGCTGGCAAAATCGTGAAGTTCGGAATATTGGTCCGCAACAAACACTCGCTGAGATCCATATCCTTATTTTCAATCACATCGATCAGGCCTTTGTTGCCTTTCACTCCAAGCGTTTTGAGAACGTCGGGTTTCGCAACATCCGCATCCACCAGAAGAACTGTCAGATCGCGTTCCGCGGCCATGCTCATGGCAAGACTGGTGGCGCAAAATGTTTTGCCTTCATTGGGTTGCGTACTGGTGACCATTATGATATTGCCGTTTTCAATCGCAGATTCCCCTTTGGAAAAGGCATTTAACAACAAGCTGCGCTTTACAATACGGAATTCTTCGGCGGTAACCGAATTCTCGACATCATCATTTTCCGCATGTATCCCCTGCTCTCGCAAAAGGTCCAAATTCACCTCGACAAACGTACTGGATCGTTTGGTTTTTTTCTGTTCCGCATCCGCTTTCGGCGCATGGACAGGCGGCGTCGCGGGAGAACTCTCAACAGGTTCCGTCACCGTCGGGGCTTGAGAAGTCGCCGCTTCTTTTTTCGCAGCACGTTCAACCAAACTCTCGTTTTTCTTCAGTTTGGCGGCTGCTTTTTCAATTAAACTCATTCTTTAAACCTTTTAATCTGCGGACGAATATCACGCGACCGGTAAATGCATATAATTCATGACAAGAAATACGCTGATCGTTGAAACCAAAAGTCCGGCCATCATGATAGAGAAAATAATCAGTTTTCTTTTGCGAAGACGAAGCTCCTCAGCCGAAGGCAGAATGGAAATACTGCCCAGCACCGGGAAGGAAAACGCTTCTCTCAGGTTTTTCTCAGTGGAATATGTGGCATGCATCTGACTTAACAGGAAAGCAACCCCGACACCGGCCCCAAGACCCGCAACCAAAACACCGATCACCAGAATTAAACGGTTCGGACTGGCCGGCTCCCGCGCTTCCTGCGGCGGGTCGATAACCCGGAACCGGACACGGTCCGTATTGGTTTCCAGATCAGAAGAAATTTTCGCCGATTCACGCTTGGCCAGCATCTGGTCGTAATTGCGCTTAATGACTTCATAATCCCGGTTCAGCCGTGCGTGTTCTGCTTCGACTTCCGGAATACGGTGCGCCATGGCTCTAAGTTGATTTGCGCCTTCTTCCTTCTGCTTCAGACGCGACTGAAGAATGGCGATTTCCCCTTCAAGATCAATCAGCTTCAAACTGATCTGGTCATAGATCGGGTTAGGCATGACCCCACCTGACGCCTGCAAGGCCTGAGTATCATTATCCTCAAGCGCCTTTTCAAATTCGCCCTGCGCCTTTACCTGCTTGGTTTTCAACATATCAATCTGGTTCAGGACGATACGAACGTCAGGATGCTGTTCCTTATACCCACGGGCATAAAGCTCATCCAGACGCATTTCCAGATTGGTAATTCGACCTTGCAGGGCTGATGGCTCACTTGACTTTCCGCCCAGAGAAGGCCCCATTCCCGAAGACGGAACATAGGCTGGAATATCTTTCAGGCTGGCGATCAGCTGCTTACGACGATTGTCATACTCAGACAAGGTCTGCTTTACTGCATTCACCTCGCCGATACTGTTTTGAAGTTGCTTATAGTATGATTTATCGGACAAAAACGCCATATTCTTCTGGCGAAATTCCATGGCCCGCTGTTCGGCAATTTCCAGCTGCTCTTCATACTCACGAATTTGGTCTTCAATGAAACGAACGGCGGACGTCAGGTCTTTTCTGTTTTGCCCCAGATTATCTTCCATGAAAATATTCAATAATGACTCGACCACCATCTTGGCAATCGCGGGGTCTTCATGAATATAAGAAATCTTGAACAGGTTCGCCGCCTGAATATTGATATTGATATCCTTGATAATATCATCAATTTTTTCGTTCATCTCTTCCGGGCTGTTGATCAAAAGGTCCTGATCCGTCATCCGGATGACTTTTTCAATATTTGGCCGGCTAATCAGGGTTTGCCGCATCATGGCAACCTGATTATAAATGTTATTCTGGACCGCCATCCCCCCCAGCAAAGGCTTGAGGAACGTTTCCGCATCAACATGAATACGGGCTTCCGATTCATACTGGTTTGGAATTTGGGCAACATAGATCCAGCCGACGATACATATCGCCCACGCAATGAAGATAGCGACAATCCTATTGCGCCAAACTCCATATAGTATCGAGATAAGCTGTTGATATACCTCGTTCATAACCTAACCGTCCTGATTTATTTTTAAGTCTATTCTGCCGTTAATTTCGACATTCATCCCTATAGTGTGAACAAGGAGATTTCCCCTTGATCACATTAAAAACAACAGAAGCTTAGAAAAAGCTTTCTGGAATAATGATTACGTCACCTGGCTCAATCTTAACATTGGCGCTGACGTCACCGTCTCTGATCAGGTCATCAATGCGAATGCCATATTCGCGCTGGACCCCGTTTTCCACCCGCGCCAGCGTCGCCCGGTTCCCGGCGGCGAATTCAGTCACACCACCAACAGTGATCATCACATCAAGCAATGTCATATTGGCCCGGAAAGGAATCGCCTGTGGCGATGTGGCAGATCCCACGACCCGCACCTGCTGCGCAAAAGGTCCCTGGAAACCGGAAACGATTACCGTCACGATCGGACTTTGAATATATTCAGAGAGTTTTTTCTCGATATCCCGCGCCAGTTGTGTCGGTGTCCGGCCTGTCGCCGTCATATCGTCAATCAGCGGCACAGAAAAACGGCCGTCGGGCCGTACAGTAACCGATGTGGTCAATTCAGGATTACGCCAGACAAAAATCTGCAGGCTGTCCAATGGACCCACCACATATGGCGCGCCGGGTCCTTCATCAACAGGAACAAATTGCGCCGATGGCAAACTGTCTTTGCCGTTAGTCATGCTACAGCTTGCGATGAGTAACATACCGATAAATACGATGCTGCTTCTGAACCCTCCAGAAATTTTATCCAGATTGAATATTCCTTTAATCACAGTTTATTCCCTTCCAATTTAATTATTAGCCGATTTAATTATCGACCTGTCCCCTGTCATGTTTCAGAGACAATCTTAGTAATGACTATTGAAATAATCTGAATAGGTTAAATTAGTCCAAAAATTCAGATTATTTTCCATTTATTATAGGTTAGGCCCTTTTAAAACACCTGTTCACCCCAAACCAGAGGCATAATACTACCTCCTTACAGCTTATATCTTGCCCCAATATGTCAACCACGTGTGGTTTATCCTACCAGAAAGATTACCCTAAATCCGGATTGTAGATCATTTCGAATTCAAACGCATCATCCTTCTGCATTCTACCTTCCTGCCGTCCAAGTTACAAATGCTTCTTGAACCACAATTCCAGCATCGCGACATCCCAGCTGAACCCGCCAGCACCGCTGGGTTCATCCGTATGACAGGCGGCGATGACTTCATCAATAAACGACGGCATGAGAAACCCTCGTTTTTTGAAGTCGGTCAAATTATCGCAAACCTGTTCATTAATCCCTTTATCTTGATACACCCAGGACATAAACGGCAACCCAAATCCATGTTTTTCCTTCGTCAAGACTTCCTGAGGCAAGAAATCACGCAAAGCATATTTGAAGAAAGATCTTAATTCTCCGCCTTTCAGCAAAACATCAGTCGGCACACCAGCCGCAAAATCCACCAGTTCCGAATCCAGGAAAGGATAACGCACTTCAACACCCGCGAGATCGCACATCCGGTTTACTTTCCGCAAGTCGTTATCCGCCAGGGTTATCTGCAAATCGAGATGCATCATACGCTGCACCATCTGGCTGTCGCCATAATGATAATATTTTTTACGTAAAATTTCCAACGGCAGGTCAGGGTTGACCTGAGCCGCCGCATCAGAAG
>TARA_R110002073_G_scaffold20123_5_pt1 | contig 16385 bp, 10 predicted proteins | sample TARA_R110002073 | Tara Oceans TARA_R110002073 (sample SAMEA4397174) | marine metagenome | biome: Polar Biome; feature: [DCM] deep chlorophyll maximum layer (ENVO:01000326); material: water (ENVO:00002006), including particulate matter (ENVO:01000060) such as... | depth 40 m
CGGCGCCAGCATACTGCGTCCCGCGGCGACGTTGACGGTTCGCTCAGGACGCGATTCAAGCCGCTCGATCAACGCGTCGACTAATTCGCGGCGAAGTTGATTGATCAGCCCAACGGGGACCATCGGTCCGTCACTGATGTGTGCCGTAAAGTTTCTCAGGTGAAACGGAGTGCCGCCGAGTCGGGCGATTTTTTCTTGCAGCATGGGCTGGTCGGCGGGATGCTTATTGGCTTTTTCAAGCACTTGCTGTCCCACCACATCGACGGTCAAACCACCGGCGGTCTTTGCTGACATCTTTAATACCTCGCCCACCGCTGCGTGCACCTCGATGTCAATCTCTTGGCGAACAACGGCATCGGCGCGGGCGAAACTCTGTCGCAATCGACGGTTCAATTTAGGGTCGTCGTTTTTGAACACCATGTCATCGATATCGACATCACGCCAATCGATCTCGCCACGACCAAATCCGATCCACACTTCGCTGCCCGCTTTGGCCGATTCCATGCGATCGTACTGCAAGCTTTCGATCGAATAGATGCGGCCGCCCTGCATCGTTTCTCCGGCAACGGCGATCGCCAAACCGTCACCGAGTGCAACCGGCGACGCTAACCGGACACGGATGCGGTTCTGGTCAAAATCCAAGACCTTACCGATCTCGATGCCGCGTTTGGATGACTGTTTACCCGGGACCAGACGTTTGTGGTCGTTGCCTTCGAGCCATCCCGGCGAGAAACCACGTGAAAACGACAGCTCCATTTCTTGACGATCGGTGTCGTTGACGTGCACATTGCCGGTGCGGACCGCATCATCAATCGCGCGTCGATAATGCCCCGTGATGTTGGCGACATATTCCGGCGTTTTTAGTCGGCCTTCGATCTTTAGCGACGCCACGCCGGCGTCGATCATGTCCGGGATGGCGGCGTAGCCGGCTAAGTCTTGCGGGCTCAGCAAATAGCGGACTTCGCCAAGATCGCGGTCTTCGCCGTCGCAAATCAGCTCGTACGGCAACCGACATGCTTGCGCACATTGGCCTCGATTCGCACTTCGTCCGCCCAATGATTCGCTGGTCAAACATTGGCCGGAATAGGCGACGCACAACGCGCCGTGGATAAAGACTTCGATCGGCATGTCGGTGGCCGAGGTGATTTTGCGAATTTCGGCAACCGACAACTCCCGCGCCAACACGACGCGAGACAGCCCCAAGTCGGCAGCGACCGCGATCGTTTCAGCGCTGGTCAAACTCATCTGCGTCGACGCGTGGATTTCCAACTGCTGGCAGATGGACCGCACCATTCGGGCGACGCCGAAATCTTGGACCAAAACGGCGTCCACCCCCGCTTCGGCAACACGCTCGATGACCTTGATCAGATCGGGCAATTCCGAAGGGAACGCCAACGTGTTCATCGTCACATAGCCACGGACGCCGCGGGTTCGCAGCCAGCTCATCAATCCCGGCAGATCGTCCAGCCCAAAGTTGTGGGCACGAAAGCGGGCGTTGAAACCACAGTCCAACCCAAAATAGATCGCATTGGCCCCATTTTCGACCGCCGCGCGAGCGCATTCCCAATCGCCGGCGGGCGAGAGAAGTTCGATTTCCGAGCTGACTTTACTTGACTTTGTGTTCATGCAGCCAAGTATGACCACCAATCGCGATTTTGGGAAATGGATCGATCCGGAAATCGATTTTCGATCCCGGCACTGCCTTGGAAACCAATGCCGCCGGGAGAGATCCGCGGACCCTACTGGGGATGATCCGAGCAGCGAACCTGGCCATTTCGGCCTAGCTGAAACGCTCGGTCGGTCACCGGACATGTTGGCAGCGTGCGGCCCGCGTAAACATCCGTCGCAATTTCTCGCATATTCGACGAGGGGGCGCTGCCCGTGTCATCGATATAGGTTTCGACATGATGTTGCAGCAATTCCCGCGAAAGTTGGCAGCTGCGATCGTGTACCAAATCGCCAGGCTGTTGCAGATGCCGGATTCCGATGATGGCCACTGTCGCCGAGATAATCAAAACCGCCATCACCTCGATCAAGGTGAAGCCTTTGGCAGTCGAACGGAAACCGTTGCCAGCCAACGTGGAACCTTTTTGGGGGGACGCCATCACTCGAGTACCTCAAACATGTGGAACATCGGGGTATAGATCGAAAGCACAATGCCGCCAATCGCGACCGCCAACAGGATGGTGAGAGTCGGTTCAAGTAGTCCGACCGAAGCATCGATCCGTGTCTCGAGTCGTTCACGTAGATGCTCGCAAGCCCCACGCAGTGCTTTGGGGAAATCGCCCGACTGTTCGCCCACCGCGACTAACTGACAAAGTGTGGCCGAGAAGAAATGGTCATGGTTACCGAGTTGTTTACTGAGTCGTTCGCCTCGCAGCACGCTGCGCCGGACCTGGTCGACCGAGGCACGCACCTCGCGATTGCGAACACACTCCACGGCCACTCCGACCGCATCGGCAGGCGTGTAGCCACATTCGACCATCGACGACATGCCTTCGACAAACTGCAGCACCGCAACATCGCGAAGCCAAGGACCGACCAGCGGTAATTTTAGTAAAAACGCGTCGGCCATCCGTGATAGTTTGGGACGCGAACGAATGATCGAAATCATGGCGACCAGCGTGATGCAGAACGGAACGACAAGCCATCCGTTGTGGATCACTTGCCGGCTCATTCCCGTGACCACTTGCGTGACCACGGGCAAATCGACACCGCTACTCGAATAAACCGTTTCAAATTCGGGCACCACGACGACGCACATGAAGATCATCAAACCGGCACCCGCCACGGTGATCAGCACCGGATAGCTGACTTTCTTGATAATCCGTTTCTTCAGAGCCACGCTTCGCTCGAGTTGTTCGCAGACACGACGCATCGCTTTTTCGAGCGAACCACTTTTTTCGCCGATGCGAATTTGCTGGACTTGCATCGGAGTAAAGGTGCGTGGGTAACGCTGCATCGCATCACTGAGAAGTCCGCCCGCTTCGATTGTCATGCGAAGCCGGACCAGCACGCTACGGTAACGAGCCGACGATCGGTCCGCAGCCAGCGAGGCAAGGGCTTTGGGGAGCGATAATCCGTTTTCAAGCAGCATCAGAAGCAAACGCAACAGATCGGCAAGTGGAACCGGAGGAATTCGAGTTGAATCGCCTCCCTTCTTTTTTCCACCAACCTCGATCGAGTGCAGCTTGCGCAAGAAACCCATCACACCACCGCCCGCAGAGGCGGCGGAATGGGGTCGAGGGTTCTGCTGGGCATAGGAGGTTGCCATGATTCAGTGATCTCAGGGAATTGTTTTTAATCGCGGTTGGGCGTCAGTGCCCACTCGGGTGTGTTAGGTTCAAACGACAACGACGTCGACTTCTCGTGATCCGCCAACGACCGGTTTGGATTCCGTTCTGCGGCGATCACCACTGGTTTTAAAGTAGACCTCTTCGAGCGACGTGCGTCCGGCGACGGCTTGTTCAAGTCCTGCGTTGGCGAGCCCCACCATTCCGGCTGCGATCGACATCTCGTACAGCTTTGAATGAGGCACGCCGGCTTCGATCGCCATCGTGATCTCGGGGGTGATCGGCATGATCTCGAAAATTGGCAAGCGGCCCGAAAATCCGGTTCCTAAACACTTCTTACAACCTTCGCCGCGGAAGAAATCGGCTGACCGCGAGATCGTTTCATCGGGATCCAACGCGTCCAGCAGATTGCGATTCGGAGTGACCGGCATTTTGCAGTTTTCACAGACGCGGCGCAGCAGTCGCTGGGCCACACTGCCAAGTAACGAGCCAGCGATTTTGAAGTTGTCGACCCCCAGATCGCTCAATCGCTGAACCGCGCCGACAGCATCGTTGGTATGCAGGGTGCTGATCATCAAGTGGCCGGTCAGAGCGGCTTGAACCGCCGTGGTCGCGGTTTCACTGTCACGAATTTCACCGACCATGATGACGTCGGGGTCCTGACGCATGATGTATTTCAAAGCGTTGGCGAATCCCATTCCGAACTCGCTATCGCTTTGCACTTGATTGATCCCCGGCAATCGATATTCGACCGGATCTTCGACCGTGACAATGTTGCGATCATCGCCGTTTAAATGTTGCAGCACCGCGTAAAGCGTCGTACTTTTTCCGCTTCCGGTGGGTCCCGTGACCACAAACATGCCGTGCGGTTTGTCGATCATTTCGCGAAGCGATTCGAGGTTGCGGGGCATCATCCCCAATCCATCAAGCGAGAAGGTTTTGCCTCCTTCATCGAGCAGTCGCAGGACCAATTTTTGTCCATCGACCGTGGGAATTCCGCTCACGCGAAATCCAACGCGTTTGCCATTTTCGTAAACATTTAGATGGCCGTCTTGAGGACGACGATTCTCCGTCGTGTCCATGTCGGCCATGACTTTGATCCGGCTGATCACCGATTCTTCGATGTGATTGGGGATCGTCATGACTTGTTGCAGTTCGCCATCGACACGATAGCGAACCCGCATTTCGGGTTTGAACGGTTCCAAGTGAACATCGCTGGCCCCGGCGGTGGCTGCACCCGACAAAATGGCTTGTACCAAACGGACGACCGGGGCATCCTCTTGATCGACTGAGACCACCGATGGGTTGACGTCGTCACCGGAGTCCTGCAATTCACGAAGCTCGGCAAGTTTCATGTCGACGATCGTTTGACGAGCGACGCTGCGGTCATCGTAAACGCGACTGTTCAACGCTTCGATGTCTTCGGCTAACGCCACCGCCGGTTTGATCTGGTAGCCGGTCATCAGTTCGGCTTCGGCGATCGTTTCGATATCGTCCGGTGCGACCATGGCCAAGATCAATTGCCGGTCCTCGACCTTGATCGCGCCCGATTGACGGGTGCGGGCAAAATCCTCGGGTAACAGACGAGCGATTTGCGCATCGATCGCCGTGGCGTCAATGTCGATATAGGGAACCGCGAACTGTTCCGCCAGCGCACGGCCGAGCTGGAGGGTCGACAGCAACTTTTGGCTGACCAGCCAATCGCCCAACAACACGCCACGGGGTTTTGATGCAAACGCCGCGTCAAGCGACTCGGCGCTCATCACGTGTTGTTCGATTAAGACATCGCCTAGTCGTCGCATTGTATTTTCTCGGCCTGTGTTTGTCGTTTGCGTTTGATGCTTTACCGGCTTCCGACGCCATTGGCAGCATGAGAGACGAGGGCAACGATTTTTTGTTCGAGCACAACGGGATCAAACGGCGTGATCAAGTAATCTTGTGCTCCCGCATAAAACGCTCGTTCGACGGTTTCCAGACTGGGGTCCAACGAGACCACCAAAACCGAAAACTGATCCGTTTTGAACTCGCCTCGCAGACGTGACAGCCACTCTAGCCCATCGCTGTCACGCAGTGCCGTATCGACGATCACCAAATGAGGCGGTTCGATTCGAATCCGATCAATCGCCTCACCCCCGGTGCCTACCGCTTCGATTTGATATCCAAGCAACTGCAGCCGAAACGACATCAATTCCGAAAGCACCGGTTCAGATTGAACCAGCAGAATTCGTACACCGGATGAATCAAACATCGTGATGCCTTGTCGGGATCAAAGGGAGGAAAGCTCAGCAATGACGGCGCGATTCAAGTAAGAACTCGCGTTGAAATGTAGGTTGCAAACTGCAACAGGTGAAAGAATATGGGGGTATTCACTCTCTCATTTGTGGGGAAGCGGACGATTTATCTGCACCGCTGCTTCTGGGGGCCGTTCAGGCCGCCCTTGCATCCTTGTAATCGGCGCCATCGCTACAATCCGAATCCTTTGACCATCGCGATGATTGCTTACGTTCATTTATGCGTTTCCATGCCCACCCCCTCTGTAGCGTATCCCAGATTTAAGTGAGGTCAGTCGGCGTGGTGTTGGGGCTGTCATGTTTTGAAACAGAGCAGCGTATCCAACGCACACGGAAGACCTTGAACGCGCGGGGCATGGCGCTGGCACTTTCGTTGACGAGATTCACTTCGAAATTCACTTCGAGGAAATTCGTGGACGCACGGTCGATGCGTAGACGAATGGAAACTAGGGGGGCCTACAACTTGGGAACAAGAGCGTGTTGAGGATCTATTTTGCTTCGCTAAAAGTCGCGATTGCGATTGTTTGCGTCGGAATCAGCCTGATACTTGGCAGCAAGTTTCTCGGTTTGATTCCCGAATCGCTGCATGACAACGGTCGCGCGATCATGCGTTTGATCGCCTTTTTTATCGTCGGAGGCATTGCCGCCTACACGCTGCTGGTGGTCCGTTTGTTTGGATCCTTCGAGGTCACTCAAGTGGTGACAGACCGGGTTCGCAAATCGTTGGATGCGTTGGCCGAAGGTTTGGTGATCATGGATGACGCCAGCCGAATTGTGCTGGCCAATCGCTCGTTCTGTGACACCATCGGCTTGAGCAGCGAAGAGTTGGTGGGCCGGCGACTCGATTCACTTGGATGGGTGTGCAGTCGTTCAGCCACGTCCGAGGATTTTCCGTGGGCGCGAGCGATGAGCGAGAACAAACGCTATATCGACCAATTGATGCGGTATCAACATCCCGACGGCTCTTATCGTTTTTTGGCGATAAACGCTTCGCCCGTGGACAATAGTACGTCCGATACCGGAGGTGTCTTGGCGACGTTTCGTGACGTGACCGCCGTCGAAGAGCATCGTGCTGAAGTTGAGCGGTTGCTGCAGATGTTAAGAAATAGTCGCGAGGAAATCTCAAACAAAAATCGCGAGTTGCAAGTCCTCGCGACTCAAGATGCGTTGACTGGGTGTTTGAATCGCCGTGCCCTGTTTGAACAGTTTGATTCGATTTGGAAAACACTGAACCGAGCCCAGCCGATGCTGGCCTGTTTAATGGTCGACAATGATCATTTCAAACAGGTCAATGATACGTATGGACATCACGTCGGCGACGAAGTGTTAAAAGCGGTCGCCAAGATTCTGCGTGAATCGTTTCAGCGTCCTGCCGTGGTCTGTCGCTATGGCGGCGAAGAGTTTTGCATTCTGATGCCGGGGGCCAGCGTTCAAGAGGCGATTGAGGCAGCCGAGGTGGCTCGCCGAGCGGTTGCTGAACAATCATTTGACGACCAACCCGATCTGAAAATCAGCGCTAGCATCGGAGTGTCTCATCTGCAGTTTGACGCCGATGACCCGCAATCGCTGATCAATCAGGCCGATTGTGCGCTGTATGTTGCCAAACACCAAGGACGTAATCGCGTGGTGGTGTATGGCGAACCTGAAGCTAAATCGGCAGCGCGTGCCGATGAGAATTGTGTTTGCATCTGATCGGTGCGGATTTTTGGTGAAATCGGCCGCTCGCGTTTTTGCCGATTAAAACATCCCACCGCCGCCCATGCCACCCATTCCCTGCATCGACATCGGCATCGGGACTTCGACCGATTCCAAAACCGGATCGGGACCAAAGTGCGATTCACGCAGTGTTTGCAGCAGCGTTTCGATTTGCTGATGCACGTCATAAGTGGTTGAAATCAGCAGCGCCGGACGTGTCGATTGAAACGGTGCCATCGTTGATGGCCCCCCCAACGCTTCCCATGTATCGGGATTGATCGTAGTTTGGATCAGAGTGGTGATGGCGCTGAAATTGCCTGGGACCACGCCGGTCCCTTCAAGCCAGTAGATGCGAGTGAGAAGTCGTCCCTCCGCAGCTTCGGCGGTCGTGATGGTCAACGTTTCGCCTTGGATTGTGTAGATCAGGTCGAGATCACGAAGGATGATGTCGAGGAGGCTCTGCAGTTGAACAGCAGCGGTTTTCACTGTGACCGGGACATCCTCCGTCAGCCCGATTTCTTCCAATGCCCGGCGGTCGATTCGCATGGATAAATCGGATTCTGTCGAGAGTGAATCGAGGACTTCATTGAGTGGAGTGTCAGTAAACTCGACCTGTAGCGAACGCGTCAGCGCTTCGGCGACTCTTTTTTCCGCGGCTTCGTCGACATTGATCCAGCGTGAGACCCCGATGCCTTTGTGAACCAGTGACGCAGTGTCGGCGGTGATGACCACGCCATCGTTTTCCACAGTCGCTCGCAGTCCATGCGGCCGCAACATCTTTCGCAGCGCGGTCCTGAGCGGAAGTTCGCTCGCGTTTAGCGTGATTTGAGTTTCGCTTTCTTTGAGTTCTGCAAACGCGACGCCGCGATCATCGAGGATGACCGGGACCCCCGTGATTGATTCGAGTTGTGAAGGAAGCTCATCAAGCGTGGTCGTAAAATCAAAATCAAAGGATTGGTCCATGGCCCCAATCGCATCTTCGGCGATCTCACCGACCGGATCGGGAACCACCGTTTGTTCAGCCCACATCGTGCGTGTTCCTGCCGAGAACCCCTTGCTGTCCTCTTTCTCGTCCGCCGCTTTTTTACTTAGCGGTTTTCGTTTGGGTTGGTCTTGGGGTTCGGTGGTAACCGCCGGTCCGAAGCCCATGCCGCCGCCCATGCCACCCATTCCCCCTCCACCTCCACCTCCACCGCCACCGCCACCGCCAAACTGAGCCACATGGCCGGGGATGGTGATCGTTTCGGGTTGGTCGCTGGGTTGGCCCGCCAAGCCCGAGACCATCATCAAACCGAGGATGGCAGAGCCGGCGATCAAGCCTACGAGCGTAGTAAACAGAGATGGCATCAGTCGGGTTCCTTGCGAGAGTAGGGAGTCGAGAAGATGAGGGTCGACGGGGGAATCGGGAAGATCGCCGCGCTGCAGCGAATCGATCAGCGGTTCACTTGCCTGGGCCGCCGTCGCGGTGGAAACGGTCAACGCACTGGCTGAGGCAAAGGCCAATACGGGAACCACGCCGCGACGACGCAGCCGATCAGCAAGCAGTTTTTTTCCGCGTTGCAATCGGCCTCGCACCGAGCCGACGGTGGTCCCCAGCGATGCGGCGAGCGATTCTAGCGTGCTGCCCTCGTACAAGTGCATCACGATCGCGGCGCGATAATGTTCGGGCAGTTCGGACAATTCTTCGTCCAGCACGATCGCTTCGTGTCGTTGGGTTAAACGGTCCAGCGGATCGTCGGTGTTGGCAATCGGTTCAGCCATGGTTTCGGTTTCACGTTTGCACGATTGAGTGACCGCCACCGCGGCGCGTTGGGCGACACGGTGCAGCCATCCCGCAAGCCGTTCGGGGTGGCGGATTTTGTTGCTGTTACGTGCCAAATACAGAAACGTCGTTTGATAGGCGTCCTCCGCATCGGCGTGGGATCGGCAGCGTCGCCGACAAACGCTCAGCACCATCACGCTAAAGCGGTCCACCAGCGCCGCCATCGCTGCAGGCTCGTGGTCTTGGTGCCACGCATCAAGTAGATCGGCGTTGGAAACACCGCTCAGATCGTGTGCGGCAAGGGGTGCGTCAGAGCCCAATTCGGTCGTTTCTTCAGTAATATTCATGGCATCTATTACTGTAGTGCGACCAGCCAGACGAGGTGCGCGCGGAAAATCAAAAAATTCTTCTCGTGGTCACGAAAACGTCTCTTCTGCCAGCTCATTGCGATCTTTTTGGCGGCAGACGGTTGGCGTTTATAGCGGTGCGGCGCGAGCCGCCCGATCTAAAATCGCATGTTTTTCTCGCGGCAAACGGACTGCCCCGCGCCGCGGCCGCTAACACAGGAAATGAAGCTCGTGTGTTACCGTGATTTTTCGCGGTCGACCACGGCGATACAGGCAGGCAATAGCGTCAAGTTGACTAGCGTTCCGAGTAATAGCGTGGCGGCGACCAGCGTGCCAAAGGTGGCGGTTGGAATGAATTCGCTGGTCGACAAGATGCTGAACCCGAATACCAGTGCACATGTCGCTAATAAAATCGGCACTCCGACGCTTCCGGCTGCGTGAGTGACTGCCACGGTGATCGGATGTCCATGTTTGCGATAACGTCGATAAATGGCCAACAAGTGAACCGATCCATCAATCGTCAATCCGATCGAGACGGCCGCAATCATCGCCGCGCCCATGTTGATTTTGCCTCCGATCCATCCCACCGTTGCCAACACCACAAACGCAGGCAGCAGGTTCGGTAACAGCGCAGCGGTCGCCAAACGAATCGATCGCGTCGCCATCCACAACAACAACCACACCAACACCCCGGCAAACCCTAGACATCGCCATTGGTCTCCGACTAACTGCGACACCAATCGCGACATCATCACGTAATAACCCGTGACGATTGGGCCCGAATCGGGAGCCGTCTCAAACGCACTGGTCCAGGCGTCGGCTTGCGTGTGTTCATCGACGATTCGCTGGACCTCGGCAATCAGTCGCGTTTTTGCTTCCGCAGGCAACTGTTCTTCGCTGCGGAGCATGATTCTCAAGCGACGCGGTCGAGTGTCGGCGGAATTCAGTAATGCATCGACAAACTCAGGCATCGTGGCTCGCATTCCCGTCATCCGCAGCGACGGAGGAGCATACTTTAGTATTGGGGTCTTGCCGACAACATATTCTGCGTCGGCCATGCTCAAGACCTTCGTCAATTTGGTGCCATCGAGATCGATGCCACGCAGGTCTCGCTCGATCATCAAGACTTGTCTCAGGTAATCACGAGTCAATGATTGCGGCGCGGGCAACAGGATGTCCCACACTCCCGCACCCCCAAACTGCTGCTCGACTTGGTCATACGCCAGCACGATCTCGCTGTCGCTGCGGAAATTGTTCAGGAAGCTGGTTTCGGGTTCGGCTTGCCATGTCCCAATCACCGAAACGCCCAATAAAACAATCGCCGCCGCGATTGCCGATTTCCGCCGTGACACAAACGCGGCCGCAACCAAGGTGCAGCGTCGGCTAATTGCCCGTGTCGTCCTACGCTGCATGCGGTGTAGTGATTTGCCGAAACTTAATTCCGGCAACATCATCGTCACCCCCGCGAACAAAATAATGGCAACAAACACCGCGATCGAGGCGATAGCGATCATCGCACCAAATTGACGCACTGGCAAAATTCGCGACGATCCCAGCGCCGCGAACCCCGCGGCATCCGTCAAACAAGTCCACAGGATCGGAACGATCAACAGCGAAAACGATCGCCACGTGGCGTCATATCGACTGAGTCCCTTGGCTCTGGCGTCTTGGAATTTGGTTCCCAAATGCAATACCGCTGCGACCGCAATCACCGTAATGATCGCGGGCATGATCGTCGAAACCAGCGATTGATTTAGCCCCAACAGCACGAGCGACGCTTCAGTCACGACGATCGACCACACCACAACCAATCCCGTCAGAGCAACAAAACGCAGGTCCATCAATGTCACCAGCACGACGATGCTCAATAGGATCAACGTCACGGTGGTCAGTTTTCGTCCATCGCGCTCAATCAAATTAAACCCATCATGGATCAGCACCGGTTCGCCCACGACGACGCCGGGTTCGGTAATGGCTTCGTATTGATCATGCAGCTTGCTGGCAATCGCTTGCAGCGATTCAATCGCCTCCGGAGGATGTTGCGGTGACAACATCACCACGACGGCAGCGAGGCGGTGGTCGTCGGAATGCGTATAACCCGCGAACAAATGCTCGATCCCGCGAGCGACGATGTCGTCGCGGCGAGCCAACCCAGGAACGTCCGTTTCGCTGCGAAAGAAGCTGCCGGGACGAATCTTTTCGACCGCTGCGTTCAGCGTCGATGGCGATAAGATGCCATCGACCCCTGCGATTTGACGGACTTCCGAAGCGATCGCGTCACTTCGTCGCAAGCCCTCGTTGGACATCAAATCGGCGTCGGGATAGACCATGATCGCGACCGCATTGCCGCCGAACGAATTCTGCAGCGTTTGATAATCGACCAGCGTGGAATCGGTGGGCGAGAACATCGCAGTGATGCTGCGGTCAAGCTTTAGCTGCTGCGAAAATGGCCACGCCGCAGCGAAGACGATCAAGCCGAGCAGCGATAAAACCACGCGGAATTGAATCAAACGCGAAGCCATGCTCGCTGATTTTCGGTTCGTGCGGGTCGGTTTGTTCATCGTGCTCGCTCGCAGTCCATGCTAGGCTTCGCTAATATTGCTCGTATCAAACTGGCTCTCTCGTTATCGATTTCTGCATTGCCCATGCTCCATTGGACTCTATCTGCCTCGTCGAATCGAATGAAGTTTGTTGGCATCATCGTGTTGGCGTTGGTCGTCCGAGGCGGAGTGGTGCTGAGCAACCTTGACCAATTTGATCAAGATCCCGACGCTTACCGGGTGATCGCCGAAACGCTTTCCGAAACCGGGGTGTTCGGGCTACCCGCCGGCAGTGACACCGCGGCGGGCACGGAACCATCCGCCAAACCAACCGCCTTTCGTCCGCCGCTGTATCCTTATCTGCTGTCGTGGTTGACGGTCGATCACCACGTCAGCGATTTGCTTGTAGGCTTGCTGCATCTGGGGTTAGGGGTGCTAACTGCAGCGTGCACTTTATCGATCGCGTCGCGATTGATCGACGGGGGACGCGTCGGGATCGCAAGTATTTTGGCTGCGGTGCTGGTGATTATCGATCCGATTTTGGTCCAGCAATCAACGTTGGTGATGACCGAAACCATCGCGGCGGCGCTGGCGACGCTGACCGTTTGGTTTTGGGTGAGCCGCTGGATGCCGTCGCCGACGCTGGCAAATGCGTTGATGTTCGCGGTTTTGCTTGCGTTGGCTTATCTTTGTCGGCCCACCTTTTTGGTTTGGGCGGTGCTGATGTTGCCCGCCATTTTGTTCAGCACCCAATCCTGCTGGACTCGCCGAGTCGCGTGCACGTTTTCCGCTGCAATGATCGTGGTGTTGGCGGTCGGGTTATGGACGGTTCGAAATTGGAACGCGGTGGGGCATCCAGTGTGGGCGACCAGCCACGGAGGCTACACGCTGCTGCTGGCCAACAACCCCTCGTTCTACGACTACCTTCGCGACGGCAAGTTTGCCGAAGCTTGGGATGCCGAACCGTTTCTTGAAGCCTATGCACATCGTTTTCAGAGCGATCCAACGAGCGAGACGTTTTGGCAAACCGATTGGTCCAATCCTGACGAAGCGACGCCGGAACCTCGACCGCTCAATGAACACGAAGACGACCAGTGGTCGTACCAGGCCGCTAAGGCAACGATTGCTCGCGAGCCGTCCATGTTCGTTTGGTCCTGTGTCGTCCGGTTGGGGCGATTGTGGAGTCCGATGCCGCATCATGTCGCCGGTCGATCCTGGCCTCCGATTGTGATCGTGACGCTTTATTATTTAGCTTTCTGGATTGCCGCCCTTGTCGGACTCTATCGCATCGGCCGCGGCATCTTGACCCCCGCGTGGTGGGCGATGATCACGCTAGCCATCACGTTGTCGGCGGTGCACACCATTTACTGGAGCAATTTGCGAATGCGGTCGCCGATGATCCCGTCACTTGCCGTCTTCGCCGCTGCCGGTCTGGTTCGGCCCCGGTTCATCAAGCCGCTTCTCGTCGACCAAGATGCGGACTGAGGCAGAATCGAGGTCATCAAATTGGCCGTGGCGGATCGACCAAATGCAGGCCACCAGCGCCGAGCCACCCAACAGCAATGCAATCGGCAGCGCGATCGTTAAAACACTCATGCGACGGGTTCCTTAACGAGAGATCGGCGGTTGCGAGGCGATGGATCCGATGGCTGGGCATCGCCTGCAGATGCATCGACGACCGGCGTGGCAAGCGTCATCGTCAATACCGTCAACGAACTGATCGGCATCAAGATCGCCGCGATCAACGGGCTGATGATGCCGGTCATCGCCAAGACTGCGGCAATCCCATTGTAGCCAATCGAAACCGCAAAATTTTGACGGATGGAACGAGCGGTCCGTTTGGCGGTCCTCGTCAGCGTGACGATGCCTTCGAGTCGGCTATTGCCAATTAAAATCGGTGCCGCCGCAAGACTCGCGTTCGCTCCGCCTCGAAGTGCCACGCCGACATCGGCTGCCGCCAGCGCCGCGGCGTCGTTGACTCCATCACCGACCATCGCGACCACGTGGCCGTCGCGTTTCGCTTGCTGGATCGCTGCTAGCTTTTGTTCGGGGGATTGGTCGCCTAGGGCGAACTCGGCATCGATTCCCAGCCGACTGGCTACCTCGCGGACAATCGAAGCATGATCGCCCGACAATATCGCGACCTTCCATCCGCTATCACGCAATTGACGGATGACTTGTTTGGCCTCATTGCGAAGCGGATCGCTAACACCAAAGACGGCCTCGATCCGTTCCTCGACAACGACCAAGATCGGAGTGGACCCGGATGCCAAGATCGTTTCGATTTGTTCTTGCTCGAGCGGGCATACGGCGAGCTTCATCTGATCGACTAGCTTCAGGCTGCCGATTGCGAAGCGACGTCCTTGCACGGTCCCTTCGATACCGACGCCGACACGGTTTTGAACGTCGGTCGCCGTGATTGAGTCGACGTCGCGATTTCGTTGGTACTCGGTGATGGCACGGGCGATTGGATGCCCGATAGTTGACTCGATCGCTTGCACGCGTTGCAAGATCTCCGCTTCGCCGAACCAATGGGTGACTTGCATTCGACCTTGGGTGAGCGTTCCCGTTTTGTCAAAGAAGATCGTTCCCGGTTTGGAGAACTGTTCCAGCGATTCACCCGAGCGAACCAGGATTCGCCGTTCGGCGAGTCGGCCGACCGCCACGGCAATCGCCAGCGGAGTGGCAAGCGCCAGTGCACAAGGGCAAGCGACAATCAACAAAGCAACGCTATGGTTGATCGCAATCGCCGGATCGACATGCCACCATGCGACGACGGTAACAACTGCAAGCACCATCACCACGCTGACAAACCATCCGCCCACGCGATTGGCCAATTGGACAATCGGTGTCTTGCTCGCCGCCGCCTCGGCAACCGATTGCGAAAGCGCACCGAGCCGGGTGGCGTCGCCAATTGCAGTCGTTTCGACGTGAATCACCGATGCGATGTTTTCTGTGCCCGCTTCGACATCTGATCCGATGCCAATCGCGACGGGACGGCTTTCCCCAGTCAATAACGAGCGATCGAGTTGCGATTGTCCCCGCACCACGCGTCCGTCCACGGGAACACTTTCACCTGGATCGACTTTGACGATGTCTCCCAGCTTGATTTCGGATGCCGGAACACGCGTCAACACTTCATCCTTGTCCACTCGCGTGGCCGCATTAGGCGTCAAACTTAAAAGCGCCGAGATCGCACGTCCGGCGGAATGCTGTTGACGAAGTTGCACCCAGCGGCCGACCAGCAGAAAGAAAACCAGCGTCGCGATCGAATCAAAGTAAACTTCCGACGAGGTCTCGAATAATCCGTAAATGCTGGCGATCACACCAGCGGATAACCCCAACGCGACTGGCAAATCCATATGCGGTACTCGCAAGCGAATCGACGCAATCGCGCCTCGCAAGAAAACGCGGCCTGGAAAGATCACCGCGGCAACGCCCAGCCCCACGCCGGTGAACCGCAACAAATTGCGTTGAGATTCCTCGATCCCCGAAAATGCGCCAGCATACAGTGCAACTGCAATCCACATGGCATTCATCGCACAAAAACCAGCAATCGCAACGTCGACAAGCAGTCGACGGCTCTCTTCGCTGCTGGCGTCTCGCTCGCCCGCCGTATCAAGCGGCACCACGTGATAACCGATCGTTTTTAGCAGTCGCCCCAGTTGGCTTAGCCGGACGACGGTCGGATCGTAAACCAATTCGACCGAGCGCGAATGCATTTGCACCGATGCGGAATGCCATCCAGCGACATGATTCGGGGCTTGTTCGATCAACCATGCACATGCGGCACAGTGCAGCCCGCGAATCGATAATCGGACGCGAGCCCATTCGATGCCATTGGGACCGGTCCCCTGTTTGACCACCGAAGGAAGCAACAATTTAGGATCGTCCAGATCGTCAAATGAATCGCGATCGCGATCGCCAAGCGTTTCGGAGGGGCCGCAATCACGCAGCGCATAATAGTCCTCGAGCCCCCAGCCATGAATCAATTCCCAGGCCCCTTTACAGCCATTGCAGCAAAACGCGGGCTCCGACGCATCCGTCGGTCTAGGGGCGGGCAAGCCGCAATGGACACACTCGACGCTTTGTTGCGTTTGCGGTTGATCCGTTGCCGAGCTCATGGGGCGGCAGTTTGGGGTGAGATGGCATCGGTGCTGGCACAACAGGGGCACTCGCTCGGCTCGCCGTCAGAAACGGTGTCGGCACAGCACGGCAACGGTTCCTCTTTCAAGTCGATCAGCGAGGTGGCGGTGATTTGATCGCCGAGCTCGGGCGCCACTAAACTGGAAACGTCCACCGCCGCTCGCCCAGTGACGGTATACAGTCCAGTCACAATTAGAAACACGCTGGCGGCGATCGGCAGCATGCCTCGCAGCTTTGGGGTTAACGAGTGGATACCGACCAACATCGTCGTCAGCGCTGGAAGCGTCCCGATCCAAAAGGCGAACATCACG
>TARA_R110002073_G_scaffold87877_2_pt1 | contig 16384 bp, 35 predicted proteins | sample TARA_R110002073 | Tara Oceans TARA_R110002073 (sample SAMEA4397174) | marine metagenome | biome: Polar Biome; feature: [DCM] deep chlorophyll maximum layer (ENVO:01000326); material: water (ENVO:00002006), including particulate matter (ENVO:01000060) such as... | depth 40 m
CCATACTGATGAAGATGCTTATGATTTATTATTAGCAAGAGATAGTGATGGAAAATTAACACATTCAATTTGGAGTAAACCATAATGATTAATCCTTGTGGCTGTGATGGTAGCTGTGTTTGTGGTAAATGAAATTATTATTTATTCTTTTAGCTACAATAACTTTTGTTGCTGTATCAACTGATACAAAATCTGCTGATACAAATACAGTATCATCAACTGTCGTAACTAATAATACTCCTTCAACTGCTAACGCTCCTAGTGTAGTTGTTAATAATTCTGACATATGTAAAACAGCTACGTCAGGTGCAGTACAAACACAAATATTTGGTATAGCTTCTGGTATTACTGTTACAGATGAAAACTGTGAACGTTTAAAATTAGCTCGTTCATTATACGGAATGGGAATGAAGGTTGCCGCAGTTAGTTTATTATCTGATGACCCAAGAGTATTTGACGCTATGATTATGGCTGGTACGCCACCACCAATAAACGGAAAGATTGGAACAGAAGCTCTTGAGGAATGGAAATTAAATCCTGATCTTATACCTGAAGGGTCAAAAGTTTTTATACAAAAAGAAATAACAAAAACAGTTGAAGGTAGTAGTGATGAGTTTGCCAAATTTGTATTTATGGCTATGGCTATGTATATCGGTATTCCTATCCTTTTCTAGTAAAGCAGTAGATTGTTCTACTGACACTATAGGTCTTTGTACACCTACTATAGAAGAAATTATTGATGAAGTAGTTACTGAAACTATTGAACATGAAGCTAATGGAATTACCATTACAACTACTACAGAAACCACAACTACAACAACTACAGTTACTAATGAAGATTCTCTTGATCTTTTAGATGGAGATAATGATTACGTTGTAGGTACTAAAGAAGGTGATATGGATTCTGATTGGGGTGGTCAAGGCCCAGCATCTATGCCTAGTGGTTCTGGTTGTTACAATCTTGGCACAGATAAATGTGCTTCAATAACTGGGTCAGGTAACTCTACATCAGCCATGGGTGTAGAAGGAATGGGAACTACGTTTATACAAACAGTAGATGTGTCTGACTTAAATATTACTCATGGTGGTAAAACTAATTATTCTATTAAAGTAGATAAACAAGATTCTAGTGATTCTATTTACATGCACATTACAGGTAGAAACGGAAAAACAGATGTTTTTTCTGGTACTGATATTTTATCAGCTAGTGGTACTGATAGTGGGTATGCAACCTATGAAAATGGATTTGATTTTTCAGGAAGTATTTCTACTGTAATTATAGAGATAGGGGGTAGAGATATTAATCTAGCGATTGGCCCCTTGTTTGATGATGTTTCAATCAACGTGTTATATAATGTTATCAATACCATTGTTACGCAATCGATAACTTCTGTTGAAATGTTTATAGCATTAAACATAGATACACCTGAAGATATTATTGATGTTGTTGAAGATGTGTTTGAATCTAATGAACCTATTGATAGTAATGAAGGATTAATATTAGAACCAATAGATATAGATGAACCTAGCTACGAAACAGTTGAGATAGAAATAGAAGAAGTACAGTTAGCTGAAATAGAAATTGAAGCTGAAATTGAGGCAGAAATAGAAGCTGAAATAGAAACAGTTGAAGAACCAGCACCTGAACCAGAAGTAGAAGAAGTAGAAGAAGTAGAAGAAGCTCCTAAAGAAGTAGCTAAAAAAGAAGATAAACCAGAACCTAAAAAAGAACCAAAGAAAGAAACAGCTAAAGAAAAAGCTGTTAAGAAAATATTAAAAAAGATTGATGATAAACAAAAATATGATGACGTAGCACAAACTAAAACACTTATTGTTATGCAAGTGTTAGGTGACAGTAAGACGTTTTTTGATAGTCAGCTTACATTAAATGATAGAGCAAACTTCTTTTCTAATGTGAGTATACCTGATGCAGTAATTACTGATAACAGTATTGCTGGTTATTACCTATTCGCTGGTAGTGATGGATTAATGAACGATATGATTGATAGTCAATGGCAGAAGTAGAGTTAGGTGGAGTAAAGTTTAGAGGTGGCAAAATATTTGTTATCCTTACAGCACTGTCTACTTTAGGTGGAGCATTGTGGGGTGGCTTTGAATTTTACAAAGACTATGAATCTATGCGTAAAAAGATTACGTCATATTCAGCTCCTGATTTATCAGGATTTGATAAACGTTTAGATTTACTCCAGCAAGAAGTAACCATGATACAATCTGAAGTAACAATGATTTTAAATGAAGTCGAGTTAGTTGCAGATGTAGCTAAAGAATTAAAGAATGATTTGAAGTCAGATGTACGTAGAATTGAAACGATTGTTGAAGATGTAGAACAACGTGTCAAAGAAGATTCACGTACAAATGAAAAAGAATTAAAAGAAATAATAAAAGATATTGAGGTAGATATGAAACAATTAGAAGCTGATGTTGATAAGCAAATTAAAAAAGCTTTAAACAACCCATTGAGTAAAATGTAATGATACCTAATAGCTCAATAGGACACTTATTAACTAATGATATATCCGTATTAAATTTAGTTATTCTAGTAATAATACTAGCCATAGTTCTAAAGAAAAAATGACTAATTGGGAATCTCAAGTTGTAGCGATTACAAAAGCATTAGATCGTATTGAGGTTGAAGTTAAAGAAAATCGTATGGAAGTTGTAAAATTAAAACAAGAAATGGCTACTGGCAAAGGAGCAATTCGTTCTATTCTATTTCTTGGTGGAATAGTAACATTTATATGGACAACAATAAAAATAATAACACTTCTAAAATAAGTTCTTTTAAAGGTCATAAAGTATTAGTTATTGGTGATACACATGATAGTCCTGATATTCCAAAAGATCGTTTCTATTGGATAGGTAAACATATTAAAAATACTAAACCAGATTATGTTGTACAAATAGGTGACTTTGGTAGTTTTGATAGTTTAAGTTTTTTTCAAAAGAATGATTCTCAACAAGGTAAATTAAAAGATGCCTTTATGGTAGATATACATTCATTACGTCAAGCAATGGCTTTATTAAATAAAGGTATGGGTAGTTATACTATTCCCAAGCATTGCACTTTTGGTAATCACGAAGTACGTGTACACCGATTTGAAGAAAACATACCAGAAATAGAAGGTATTATGAAAGAACAATTATACAGTTCATATCATAATGCTGGATGGACGACATCTGAGTACGGAGATATTTTTTTTATAAGTGGAGTAGGGTTTACGCATGTACCTAAAAATATAATGGGTAAAGAATATGGTGGTCGTAATGCAGAAATTTCTATAGCTAATGATTGTTTACATGACTTAGTATTTGGACATACACACAAAGACAGAGACTGGAAAGCTCCCAAAATTGGCGATAAAAAGTATGTACGTGTCATTAATGTTGGATGTGCGTTGCCAATGAACCATGTTGAGAGCTATGCAAAACTTAATATGACTGGATGGTCTTACGGCATTGTCGAATTGGCTATTTGGGATAACCATATTCAGGAAAAAAATTTTATTTCTATGGATAGATTGGAGAGAAATTATGGATAAGATAAAAGACTTTTGGAAAGGTTTAACCAAAAGAGGTAAAATGGTTGTAGGTGCATTAGTAGTTATATTATGTATGATTATCTACGGATACATATTTTAATGTTACCTTTATTAAATGCTGTTGGGCCAATAGCAAAGATTGTCGGTGGCATAGTTGATAAAGCTGTGCCTGATAAAGATTTAAAAGAAAAGCTTAAACATGAACTTAATACACAATTATTGAATGGTGATCATGAGGAGCTTATAGCTAAATCAAATATTATCAAAGCCGAAGCAGAATCAAAGCATTGGCTTACAGCAACTTGGCGTCCAGCTCTGATGTGGATTTGTATAATTGTAATTGCTAATAATTATATCATAGCACCTTTTACAAATTTCTTTTTTGGAACAGTAATTGAACTATCAATTCCTGATCAAATGTGGAATTTGCTTACAATAGGAGTTGGTGGCTATATTGCTGGTAGATCGGCTGAAAAAGTAGCAACTAACTGGAAAAAATAGCTCATATTTAGCTCTCAGAGCGTTTGTAGAACCCCAAGAGTGTGATTGTACCTAAAAGAATCATTAGATTCTGAGCGTATTATAAATATATGTTTATATAGATTGCATTAAATTTGATAATTTTTTTGCTCTTGAAGGGGTTTGTCTTGCCCAAAGACTATCTAACATCTCAGAACTTGCTAAAGAATAGTTATGTCCACGTAACGCTTTTATCATATTGCGAAATTTTGATACACCATTCTTTCCCATTTGGAATATCATTTCAATCAAAATGTTTTGAGCATCAGATTTAATATCTAAATCTTCTTGAGCTAATAGTTCTTTCATTTGCGATTTCGCTTTAGCAAAATCAATATCAAATACTTCTCGTAAGTATCCTTGTGGGTATGCTGTGTTATCACGCCAATGATCTTCAACACATTTATGACCCCATCCAATCGTTCTATGATTTTCTGTACATAGGTATATTGTATCTCGGTAGCCTTCGGCTTCCATGATTGATTCTTTAATGTAGTTTTCGTCCACTATCGACATATGCTCTGATCTCCATTTCTAGTATAGCTTCTTGTAGAAGCTTCCAATTTACGTTTTCTCTTTTGACTCTGCCAATATCTATCAAGTAATCTATCCACTCGTGAAATATCTGTTCCAGCGAGTACATTTCTTCTACTTCTAAATTGCCATTTCGTAGTATCATAACCAAAGTAGTCCATATAATTTATAGTAATGCTACTCACTATTTCATTAATACGCATAAACTCTGCCGTATAATCTTTTTTACGACCTATATTTTTTTCAAATGTAGCTAATGATTGCCAAACAGATGAACGATCTTTTTGAACTATTTCAGCAATCTCATCCATTTCTAATCCTACGTAGTAGTCTAAATAATGATATAAATATTGTCGTGCTACAAATAAAAGTATGTCACGTCTATTAGAAATTAATTGATCTTTTGTGTAACCAAATTCTTGAGCTACACGAACTATAATTACATTACTTAATTCATTTTTCATATAAACTTTCTAGTAGTGGACAACAACTAACAGGGAAAAAAACACGAAGTAAAACCTGTACCCAATACAAGGAGGAGGGTGTTGTTGCCCACTTAACTATTTGTTAAAATGGTATATCAACTGCTGGTTCTGCTGATGTAGATGCAGAAGCTTTAGTTGGTTGACCACCACCTTTGTTCATTGGAATTAATTGTACTTTACCTGAAAAACGTGGAACAACTACCTCAGTTACATATTTTGTAATACCATCATTTTCATATGAACGATATTCTACTTGTCCTTGAACAATAATCGTATCACCTTTTTTCATATATTTAGCTAAGCTAGAAGCAACTTGAGGATTAAACACCATGACTTTATGCCATTGTGTTTTTTCTTTGTAGTCACCATCTTTAGCTTTGTAACGTTCGTTAGTCGCTAATGATAAAGACGCATAACTGTCGCCTTTTGTAGTTTCTTTGACGTCAGGGTCTGCACCCAAACGTCCAACTAGTGTAATAAAATTATACATAATATTCCTTTCTATTTTGTTGCTAGTTTAATTTTAGAAGCGTCTGCCACTTGTGGTTTGAACTTTTCTGTCATTTGTTGAATGTATTTATTATTGTCAAACAATCCTAAGAATACATCTGCACTTAAACCTAAATGACTAAATGCTTTTGTAAGAGCATCTGTCATAGCTTTTTTACAAGCTTCGTCATCTAAGCCACCTTTAGAATTGTATAAAGGTTCTACTGAACTAACTGGGCCGTAATGATTCCAAAAACCTTCTTTGTTTTTGTCTGTTGCTACAGCAACTTCTGCAAATACAAGTTTGTCAGTATAAATATAATTAACTGTGTATGTCCAACCTTGACCTACTGGGCCAAACATTTCTGTCATACGCATGATTTGATACATTGGGTCTACAGTTGTAAGCTCACGACCAAATTTTGATCTAAACCTTTTAGTAAACTTAGGGTCTGTATGTTTGAAATTATCCCAAACAATTTTTGTGTTTTCTTTATTCATATTAATTTTTCCTTTTTTTATTTACATAGAATTGGTAATATTTATAATTTCTATGTTCTGACATATTAATCCACACGTACTTCATACGTGAAGGCTCGTTTTCTAATGTTCGTCCTGTAATAAAATTAATTATTTTCCTTATCATTAGGCATTTCCTCAATTTTAATATTGTGATGTAGTAAATAATTTACTACTGATTTTTTTGATTTTGCATAAATAGTAAACCAATCTACTAGTTCAGCATTATCTATTATTGGACTGTTGTAATCACCTATGTACATTTCAACTCTCCATTTAAGTTTTGACATTATGTTTCCTATTCATTTTTAACGTATTTCCAAACAATAGCAGATTTACCACTTTTGTTTTTGCGTGTTGATTTTGTATCTTTTATGCACCCCTTCAACACTAGTTCTGAAAATCTTGGACGTACACTTAGAATAGACAGATTTAATAAATCTGCTACTTCATCAGGGGTAGCTCCATACGTATTTTTATTTTTAACAATTTGTAAACATTGTTTGCGTATAGTTGGAGCTTTCTTAGTAATTTCTAAACCAGCAATTTTACTTGTACGTCTTTTTTTGTATCCAGCATTATTTGGATACTGTAATTGGTTCATCTGTGATGTCATGTAATTCTCTCCAGTTTGTATCTATTGGTCTTTTTGTATTTACAGCTATCCAAAATACTTTGTATGCTTTCAATAGAAGTGATTGAAACTTACGATCTTCTTCAATCGTAAAAATTTTGTGTGTTCTGTTGCCAAAAAATATCGATAGATATGCTTTGTTAAGTTTAGCACACATCATGTAATGTTGTAGTTGAGGGTAATACCGATCAATTAAATTGATATGTTGTTTTGGTGTATCCATAAACTGACCTGAATGTTTGGCTTCAAACACAGCTAAAGGAACATCTTCACCTTCCATACCAGCTACAACTAATCCGTCTAAATTTCCGTAAATATATTTGTTGTACCAAAGTTGCGTTTCTTGTGTAACACGCAAATCCATTTCTTTCGTAAACCATTCTCGGTTTAAATCTTCTGTAATAGTACCTATGCGTACTGGTAAAACATCAGATAAATCTGCTGGTTCAGTATTACCAACTTTAAGATCATATAATTCTAACCAAGTATCGTCATGAACTAATTTGTTGGCGTCAGTACCACCAATGCCATTAGGTCTTTTTTTTATATTGTTTTTGTTTTTCATTTTCTGCTCTCCTCATAGCTAAATTAATTTTTGTAATGTAAGTTTTCGGTATTTTTCCAGCTCTGAATTTTTTTTCAAATTCTGCAAAAGTATTACCAGCAAGAAACCCATGTCTAAGTACGAACACTAGAATTTTGTTTATCCAAATTTCTGTTCTTTCGTGTGGGGGTAGGGGTTCTTTTTTTCTTTTGTTGGGTGTACGCCCAATCTTGTTTATCAGATTGCGTAATACTGTTTTCTGATAGTTGTCCATATTTAGATAGCTCCTTTTTTAAATACCAAAGAGCTTTTTCTAAATCTTGTTGTGGGTCTGTAGTTTTACGACCACTTCTCACAATGTATTTAATAATATTGCCCTGACAATATGATAATCCCCATGATTGTATTGCGTCAGTTACTTCGATAGAATAATTTTTATAATAATCAGGATTTAGTGGGTCTGTCATAATTCTCCTCCATGTGTTTTCTGCAGTACCAACTTCTACAACTATCGTTGCTGAATATTCCATGTTCTGAACATTCAGTTACGTTACATATTTGGTATTGGACACGTTCTTCCCTTGTCATTTGGAAGAACCACATTTGAGGTATTTTTATAGTGTTTTTTCTTTTAGACACATTTCACATCCCAAAGCTTCTGCCCATACACAAAACAAATAACCACTAGGTTTACGTATTCCAACTTCCCATTTAGATACTAAACCTCGTGCAACTCCAATTTTTTCATCCAAATCCATTTGAGACATTCCAAGTTTGTGTCTTTTTTCTACAAACTGAGGTATCAGTTGGTTATGAAATAATGTTCCTAGAGCTTTTTCCACAATAATAATTATAGTTTTCGTATGTTATGTGAGTAGAATTACAGCTGATATAAAGGTATTTAATTTTGTTTTTTAAATAATTGAAAAAACTGAATGTTTTATTTGACAATAAGGTACGATAACTGTAACTTTTGTACCAGAAATGGCTTAAAACAAGGGTTTTTTTAACATTTATCAACAATTCCTTAATATTTACAATAATTTTATCCACATATATTAAGTACAATAAATTCATTTTTAATCAATAAAAAAAGGGAAGTATAAAAAAAAGGTGCAAACCCAAAGTTTACATTGCTGTAACACCTATATGCACTTTGTTGTCATGGTAACTTTTTTTATAAGTTTACTTCCCTGAAGTGCGTAGGAGGATTAAATGAATTACCTCCAACTTTTTCACGCCTAATCATTTCTGACTAACTATTACTTCAGTACCACTATTAACTACATCAGGCATTTGCCCATATCTCATTAACAATGTGCCTTACAACTTAGGTATTGTTGTTCAGCCATACGCTATCCCTGTCTGCATAACAGGAAACCATTGGGGGAGTGGATAAGTGCCTGTGGCCACACCACTCCCTATTCTCTGCTCTACTATTTATATGGATTGGCATAGTAGTGCCTTTCAACAGAGTGTTCTTTAATTTATATGATCTAACCATATTTCGTTAGTCATCATATCACGTACTCTTGAACCTCTACGTTCTTGTACGTTATATATTTTACCTTTTGTTTGTACGTGAGTAGACCAATCAGTTGCTGTTTGAAATACTGCAAATATATTATTGCCATATCTGTTGCTATATTTTACGTACAATTTGTTAAGTGTATCCATTGATATATCACTATACCAAGTTTTAGCTTCTGAATCTTTTGGTGTAAAAGCTAATGTTTGTTGAAACAGTTGTTTAACTGTCCAAAGATCAATAGATTTTTCTAACCATTTTTTCTTTTCTTCTTCACCTTGAAGAAAGTTTGTAACAGCTTCATTAATAGCTTGATAATCCATCTCAATATTTTTATCCGTATTATGTTTAATTCTAACATGAAGCGACCAATCATTATTTGCACACCCATTATCACAATTTAAATATCTTGACCATGCCATTAAATCTTCTGCAAATCGTTGATTGTGAGATGATCTAAATTGAAACTCAAAGATACTACGTTCTTTTGGGTCATCAAACATTTTAACACCTTTGATTCTATTGAATCTATAATTACGTAAATAGACCGCTCCATTATTATCTACTGTATCTCTTATCTCTACGTCTCTTGTGTCTATGTTTGAATTTAATATTAAATTATTAAAATGATCTATCGCCTTTTTATATGAGCGTGGTTTATATGTAGAACTAACAACGGCTAGTCCGTCATTAGTGTCTTTACGATATATTTCTTTTTTACCTGAAATAGTATCGTGGTTAACGTTGTATATATTACGTAATCCAACGTCAAAATCTGCGTCAGGATGTATGTTAAACTTACTTAACATATCTGATTCTTGTTTGTGTGCTACTGCCATTAACATGGTGCGTTCTCCTGTTGTTCGTGTTCTTGTACCATTTTCTCAATGCGTAAAATTTCTGTGTTTATTTTACTTGTTACAACACTTATTTGTTTATGAACTGAAGGGGGTACTACTTCATCATTGGTAACTGTACGTAGAGTTTGTTTGATACTTTGTAAAAACTCTAATTGGTTTAATTCATAAATCATACGTTCCTCATCTTTCTCTTGTTCTTCTATTACCCAATCTGTAAATGCTATGCTCATTATTTACCTCGTATGCGTTTAGTTAGTTTTAGACATAGTATAATGATACCTACCCACATAGGAGCAGATACAATACTGATAACAAGTGTAGGGTTAACACCAGCTACAAGTAAAGTCACAATGAAGCCTAAGCCTACTGTTATGAGTAAGATCATAAACGTACCTAGCTTTTGGCTTTGTTTGTCAAATTCTTTGGTTATTTTCATACATTCCTTATGTTGTTACTTAGTGTTGCTAGTTCTTTGATAGCATTAGTTATTAACGCAAATGCACCTAGTTCATATGCTTGTATAATTACGCTGTCTGTTTCAGTTACAGTTAATGATTTATTAATCATCTCTAATCTTTTGATGTGTTTTGTTATTTGATTTTCTGTCATGTTGCTCTTTCGGTATTCGGTATCGCTCACCTCGTACAGCCGTACTCGGTATCGCTCTATTTTCTACCCTTGAAGAATAAAAAAAAGCAGTAACTAGAACCACCCAGCTACTGCTTGTTGGAGTAATGATTAGTGCTTAACTGCTAATGTTTCAGCTATTTTAGCTTGTATGTTTTCTTCTATTGGTTTGTTGAAGTGCATTTTAGCAGTACGTTGTCTGGCATTATGATTAATATCTACACCACCATATGCAATATATGTTTTATTGTGTAATTCTTTGTACACATCTTTTATTGCAAGTATTCTGTCGTTGTAGATATTGTATTTACAAGTCCATAACTGGGTTTGATAATCCCTGTCATCTGTAGAGTTACTGGTAATGTCTGTACCACGTAGGTCTTTGACGTTACCTATTTCCTCTATTGCATGATTACTTTCTTGCTTGATATTATCTAATTTCATATTACAACCTGTACGTCTAAACTCTAGTCCTCTAATATGTTGTTCCATATCGAATTGACAATCTAAAGCTTCGTAATCTGATTCTGACCTATCTTTGTATAGTTCTGTCATCTGATGTTTGAACAGCTTGTATGTACTTTCTTGTATAAGTATTAGATTTTCTAATAGTGTATCAGCCATTATTTACCTCCTGTTTTTTTATTAAATGATACTGGATTGTGAAATTCTATATCTTTGATGTAAGGTGTCTTTTTGAGTAATTCTTTACCTTTTTTGATATCATCTCTCATTAACCAATTAGTTACTTTTGCACCAGCTTTTACGCCTAGTGTTAATGCTGTAAGTGTTTTTATAATCATATAATTCTCCTGTTTTTGTAATCGTTTTTAAATAGTCTGTAATACTCACCAAATGATAATTTGAATGTCTGTTGTATGACATTGAAGTATGATCTTGATTTGTATTTTTTACGTAATTCATTATGTATTTTGTACATACTGATGAAGCATTTAAGTCTGTTCATATTAATACCCTTATGTATTGTGCTACCATGTAGCTTGTTATGAAACCTATTAAGAAACATACTAATACTCTGTCAAATTTAGACATATTGCTCTCCATATTCTGTATGTATGGTTTGTAATACTAAGTCCTTTTGTTCTTCATCTTGACATTGTTTTGCCATTTCGAATTGAATTATTAATGACTTGTATCGTTGATCTGTCGTGTACAGATACTCATGTAGTCTTTCTGGTAAGTTATTAATGATGTTAATCATGTTTACTCCGTTGTTTTTTATTTATGATTTTTCTAAACCACTTGTCTTGTTCGTACTTATTACGATTAAGATGAGTTCATGTTGCAAAATTAGAATCTTGTCTAGTCAAGCTTGGCTCTCGTATAGGGAGCGAAAGGCACTTTAGAGCGACTATCATGAAGCGGAGCATAGCTTTACTTGAGATTCTTGTTTTGCTACAATGTTATTGCTTATATGTATGAGAGAGAGTTCCCCCCTATATATAGTATAGCAGTTGAGTTTATTACGGATATACAGAGATGTGAATTATGGTTATGCAATTAACTATTGACAACGTAATTACAGACATTACTCGTGTTAAAGGGTTATGAATAAGAATAATTTGACTACGAAGCAGAAAGACCTTGTTGATACATACGTAACTACAGGCAAGACGATAAAGGAATGTGCTGAATTAGTAGGATATGCAAAGGGAGAGAGTGGTAGAGTAGTAGCAAGTAGAACGTTACGATTACCTCACGTACAGAGGTACATGATGGAACGTGTAGCCAACACAGTAGGATTAGGTGCAGTAAGTGCATCAAGGAAGTTAGTTGAGTTATCAAGTGACGCCAAGAGTGAGTACGTACAACTAGAAGCCAGTAGAGATTTACTAGACAGAGCTGGTATACGAGCACCAGAACGCATACAACATGACGTAACAGGTGATATAAAAATCAATATTGATCTCACATAAATAGTTTGTTCCACAAAGAGGGGGTGGGGGCAAAAACGAGAGATAGAGTTATATATATATATCCTAGACAAACATTAGAGCTTAAAAAAAGCACGTTAGAGCAGTTAGATTAGTTGGTGTACACGGCATGTGAGTACACAAAATATATTTTATATTCTAAAAGTACCTCATGGCAAAGACTGCGGCATGGCAACGTAAAGAAGGGAAGAACCCTAAAGGTGGATTAAACGCCAAAGGTAGAGCTAGTTATAATAAAGCTACTGGTGGTAATCTCAAAGCACCTACCAAGAAAAAAGGAAGTAAAAGAAGGAAGTCTTTCTGTGCAAGGATGAAAGGGATGCGTAAGCGTCAGAAGCCAAGTAACAATACTGGGAAGGATAGACTATCTAAATCTTTGAGAGCATGGAATTGCTAATGTGAGTACCCAATATATTTTTTTTCTTTAAAGTGGTTTTCTTTCACCCTAAACAAAATGGACAAGAGAATGACACAGTTAGAAAAAGAAATCAAAGACCTCAAAGAACAAAATAAGATATTAGTTGACAGCCTAGAGAGGCATTTAATAGAAAAATCAGACCTACGTAAACAATTATATAAGGATAATAATGAGTTTCCTCCAAAGCATCTCCCTAACAGATAGAAGAAGATTAAGAATTATAGTAAAAAAGGTACATCTAAAGAATTACCCTACTGAACATATTAACGACTATGAAGCTGATAAGTTAATTGAGAGCTTTGCTCCTAATGTAGTTGAACAATTTTTAAAAGCTGGAGTTGATTCAGGTAAGGTTAAGTGACCGAGTTTAAATACAAACCTTATGGGGAAGTATTAAAGAGATTTATGAAGTCAGATGACTTCTTCAGAGGAATAAGAGGCCCAGTAGGAAGTGGTAAGTCTGTTGCTTGTTGCGTAGAAATATTTAGAAGAGCATTACAGCAAAAAAAAAATCCGAATGGTATTCGTAAATCACGTTGGGCAGTTATAAGAAATACCAATCCACAGCTTAAAACAACGACTATTAAGACATGGCTTGATTGGTATGATGAAAATACATGGGGTCGTTTTAAATGGTCAGTTCCCTACACTCATCATATAAAAAGAGGTGATTTAGACATTGAGGTTATCTTCCTAGCATTAGATAGACCTGAAGATATGAAGAAACTGTTATCCTTAGAGCTGACAGGTGTCTGGGTAAATGAAGCTAGAGAGATTCCGAAGTCCATTATTGATGCTTGTACTATGAGGGTAGGTAGATTTCCGTCTATGCGTGAAGGTGGTGCGTCTTGGTATGGAGTTATATGCGATACAAATGCACCAGAAGAAGATCATTGGTGGCCTATTATGGCTGGAGAAGTTCCTGTACCAGATCATATATCAAGAGATGAAGCGTTAATGTTAATCAAACCTGATAACTGGTCTTTCTATATGCAAGGTGGTGGCATGAAAGAACAACGAGATCAACAAGGTGATTTAACTGGCTACGAAGATAATGAAAACGCTGAGAATAAACAAAATTTAACACCTAAATATTATAGCAATATTGTTAAGGGTAAAACTAAAGGATGGATTGATGTTTATGTTTTAAACAAACTAGGGTCTTTAGAAGAAGGTAAACCTGTATATCCATCATGGAGAATTGAAAGTCATTTAGCTAAAGAACCATTACTTCCTGACCCTAACTCTACAGTATATATTGGTATTGACTTTGGATTAACACCTAGTGCTGTGTTTGGACAACGATTAGTTACAGGTAGGTGGCAAATACTTCATGAATTAGTATGCTTTGATATGGGTGCTGTGCGTTTTGCAGAAGCTATGAAACAAGATATTGCAAAATATTTCCGTAACTATGAATTAGAAATATATGGCGACCCAGCAGGAGATTTTAGAGCTCAAACTGATGAGAGAACACCATTTCAAATGCTACGACAAGCTGGAATTAAAGCATTTCCAGCACCTAGTAATGATGTTGCTCTTAGAATTGAATCAGTTGAATCAATGTTAAATAAAATGGCAGATGGTAAACCCTGTTTTCTTCTTGATGATAGGTGTTTAAATCTTAAAAAAGGTTTTAATGGTGGTTATCACTATAGACGGATGCAAACATCAGGACAACGTTTTGATGAAAAACCTAATAAGAATAGATATTCCCATGTTCATGATGCATTACAGTATTTATTAATGGGAGCTGGTGAAGGTCGTGCTTTAATTCATGGTAAAAAAACAATTAACCCTACTCAAGCTAAAACATCATGGAATGTTTTTGACAAAATAGATAAACCTAAAAGGAAATCGTGGAACGTATTCGGTCTGAATGGCTAGTATTTTTTTATACTCCGTTTAATCCTCCTTGGTATACTAAATGGCGAAAGAAAGGCTACACTCATGTAGGAGCTATGTCTTATCAAGCAGATTTTAAATGTTGGATTATGATAGAGGGATTATATGGCAGACTAAATGTAGAATTAATGAGTAATGAAGAAGTAGAAAAAGTATTAACTTATGTAAAAAGATTACATGGTATGGTTATTAAAGGAGAAGAAAAAGATACACCTAACTTTAGAGGAGAATGGTGGGTGAAAGAACATAGTTGCGTTAGTTATATGCAACGATTGATAGGTTTACGTAAATTTTGGATATTTACTCCATATCAGCTATTTTGTGCGTTGCGAAAGATAGGATTTACTATTTTTGTGGACGCTACAATTAACAAAGGAAGTTCTATGCCCAAAGTTGGTAAAAAAATGTTTTCATATGGTTCTAAAGGAATGGCAAAAGCAAAAGCTGAAGCTAAAAAATCAGGCAAAAAAGTTGTTATAGCTAAAAAACCTAAGAAAAAATAATGAAGAAGCAATGCAAATGTATGATTGCTACACGTAAACCTAAAAAAAAGAAGAAAAAAAATGGCTAAAAAAGGATTATACGCAAATATGAACGCTAGAAAAAAAGCTGGTACTTCAAGACCTAAATCTAAATCAACAGTTACAGCTAAAGCTTATTCTAATATGAAAGCTGGATTTAAAAAGAAAAAATAATGGGCATATTAAAAAGACCTAAATATCAGGAAACAGAAACTGACAAAATGATTAAACGTCAGATGGAACAAGAAGAAAAAGATCGTGCTACTAAAGAAGAAGCACGAGCTGAACGTAAAAGAAGAATGGCTAAAGGAATGATAGGTTCTCGTTCTTTATTTTCTAAAGCTGGTGGTCAAGGTTTTTATGATGATGAAGGAAATATGTTATCCTAATGGGAGATAAAGAATCAACAAATTCTAATTCTAAAGCTGGTGCTGGAGGTGGAAAAAATGCATCCAATAGTCAAATTAAAGATGCAACATCAGCAGTTCAAGAAGCAACTAGTTTTTCACAAACTAAACATCCATCAGAAGGTATTGTTAATTCATATACTTTTAAAAACGGAAAGAAAAATGAAATGTATGGTGGACAAATATCCAACGAAACTAACAAATATTTAGAAGGTATTAATGAAGCTAAAAAAGGTTCACAAAATCCTGATGGTTCGTACAATTATATGCTTACATCAAAAGGATGGAAAATAAAATATGGTTCGTATACTGCTGGTCAAGCACAAACTGGTACTGCTATGGGTAGTGGATTAGGTGGAGTTATGGGTAATACTCCTATTTCAGAAAAAATGTTTGAATCACAAAAAAAATTACAAACTGGATTACTTGCTGGATTATCAGTATTTGCTCCTATGGGAGTTGGTCAAGTAATGAGAATGGGAGCGGCAGATGCTTATAATTCTACATACGGAGATTACCGAAAAAGTTTTACAGCAAACAAAGCTATGGGTAATGTTGATCAATCATCACCTACTACACAAAGTACAGAAACAGCAAACTTAGCTATGGGTGATACAAGCGAAGTAGCAAGTAATAATAAAAAGAAATCTAAAACAACTAAATCAACAACTAAATTTTTCACTAATACTGGATTAGATGAATCAACAAATCTTAGGACATTTTATTCATAATGGTTTACACAAATACAGATATATCACCTAATACTTCTACAGATAAAAAAGTAGAAGCTATTTTAAAAAGATACAAAGAAGCTGATAATTTAAAAGGTCAATGGAAAGATAAATTTGAAGAAGCATATGAATATTGTTTACCTCAAAG
>TARA_R110002073_G_scaffold59781_4_pt1 | contig 16367 bp, 23 predicted proteins | sample TARA_R110002073 | Tara Oceans TARA_R110002073 (sample SAMEA4397174) | marine metagenome | biome: Polar Biome; feature: [DCM] deep chlorophyll maximum layer (ENVO:01000326); material: water (ENVO:00002006), including particulate matter (ENVO:01000060) such as... | depth 40 m
AAAGGGTGCGACAATCCAGGGTATAAATGTGGAGGTGCTGAAGATTGTCGGTCGTGCGGGACGCTTCCAGAAGGTGAAGGAGGCAACAAAGGAATATGGTGTTGTTGGTGGTTCGAAGGATGTACCACTCGACGCTTTGGAGTTTAAGATTCGAGTTTCGAAGAATGGCGAATCTAAAGGAGGACTCGTCAGAGTGTATAAGAATGGTAAGATGACCATTTCGTGTGGATACGTGGGCATCGAGTACACCCGTAGCATGGAGAATCAGCTCAAGGAGCAGCCTAACCGCGTTAGAACGCACATCGTGTCAAAGTATTTGGGTAATATGCCCGGGTTGAGCATACTGCCATTTGATTTCACAAATCTTTCCGGTCAGTTTAGAATCAACAGTGCTGTTAACCCAGATAGAATCACCGCCGTGATGGTGCCGGGTGCCAACGGTATAATGTATAACCCCGAGACTTCGGCTATGCTCAAGGTGAAGTATCCAGACTTTCAGATGAGTATATCCGTATCGGGACACTTCCAGATTATGGGCTTCAAATCACCAAAGGGGTTGCTTGATGGTTACAAGACCGGTCTCGAAGTGGTTGATAACTTTATCGGTACAAGAGCATTAAGAGGGGCAATAAATCGTAAACCGGTGTCTCCACGCAAAACAAAAGCTTCAAAAACGAAAACAAATAAGCCTGCTCCTGAAGTAACGCGTAGAGGTACAACGTGCCCAAAAACTCATCGTCCCGCGCCGTACAGTTTCCAGGGCAAATGCCCCAAGCCAGACCACTATGTGCGACCCAACCCACAGGGTCAGCCATGCTGCTACAAGATTCCATCGTCATTGAAGTACTCTAGAAACAAAGTGATGGCAGCATACAATAAGGCTGGTGTCAAGGTGCCCACCAACGTGAGGAGAATCTTCGGATTTGGTGCAAACACGAACAACAAACCAGCGAACGTGTCAAATAAGAACCTTACTATAACAGTGCGCAATGACCCTAAGTCAGGCTTTATGATTGGCAGCCGTCAGGCAAAACGTTATACCCGTGAGGGTCTTCACGATATCGCAAAGCGTATGAAGATTGCTGGTATCAGCGGTAAGATGACCAAGGATAACCTTATCGAGGCTATCCGCAAGTCCAACAAAGCGCAGAATGTCACTCTCAACGGTGCAAATCTCCGTTATGGCGGCAAGGTGCTCAAGATTCGCGGTAGAATGATTGGCAAGAGAGTGTGTGACACCTTTAAGAAGGGCGATGTACGCGCAGTTGCAAGGGGTCTGGGTCTGAGCATAGACCCAACACTCAAGAAGAGTCAGATGTGCGACGCAATCCAGGGATACGCAAACAAGACGACAAATAACCAAAGGGCTGTGGCGAGGGAGCTTGAGAAGGCATTCGCCAACAACAACAGTAACAGTAACAGTAACAACAACAATTAAGGAGAAGATTCATTATTTTATTAAATGTCCGTCCTAGACGAGATTAAGGGGCGCCTAGAGTTGGGAAAGTCTAGATATGGTCATGGTGTCCGCGTTAATATGGACACAACAACCTGGGGAACGTCTAAGAATTCCTGGATGGAGATGGCAAGGGAGGAATTCTTAGATGCCTTGGTTTACGTAACGGCAGATTATATAATGGCTGGTAGAAATTCTAAAACCACGTCAATGTCTGATATGGAGGCGCTATATCTCCACGAAAAGACGAATACAGATGATGAGATTAACTGTGAAGATGATAATGAACTCATTATGTACATCATAAATAATAAACAACAGATGGAAGTATGTAGTTATAAGACACTTCTATTTAATTTGGTCAACATACTAGATGCTTATTGATTTGTTTGTCTGGTTCGGCAATCTGTTTAATGTGTACTGTGTGATATGAAAAGTTGTACCCCTTGAATCGTTCCTTTATCTGCTGTGAGAGTGCAATTGCCTCCATTTTCCTGGAACGCTTGAAGCAGGCTGACTCCTTCTCCATATTAAGGAACTGGTCTTCCATTTGTGCAAATTCCATCAGAGATTGTTCTGAGACACCCTCTGTCTTCATCTTTTCGAAGATGTCCTTTGATGCCCCACCGCTGATGTGGAAATAAGTTGATTCGTAGCCACCAACATTGACTTCGTGATTTGGCTTGGTCCAGAGGGTAAACACAATAAATAGTAGCATCAAGAATACCCACATACTTACTTACTTTCCAACAATTTTAAAATATCCTCCACCTTCCAACAAATGTTGTAAAGGTCATTGTCTGAAGAAACCTTTGAAGGGTCGATAATCTCGAGTTCAACCTGATACACAGCTTCGTCCTCTGCATCGGGGTCGAATGCACCCCCACCGGTTACAATTGACAAATCAATCGAAAGGTTCTTGCGGATGAATGACCATCGCTTACGACTTTTCTGATCGGCTTCGCCCGGTACCTCGGGGTTTTTGATTGGTGTCTCGGTTGCCACACCCATTCTGACATCAAAGCGTTTGTTATCAAGTTTCAGGTTGACATTTCTAATCTTCTTTTTGGTGCAAGCGACACAGTCGTCATTTTCACCTTCGAAAATGTAACGCTTTTCACTATCATAAAATATATCAACCTCAGACTCCCTTGTGTTCTCCCAACCGTCATACTTCTGTAGACCCTTCAGAATCATATCGAAGGTTTCCTTCCCTACATTGGTATCAAATCTTTCGACACCTTTACCATTCTTGGTGACCACCTTACCAAGTCTGAGTTCGAATTCAACATGCTTGTGGTTCTTGTACTTGTCAAACTCAGGCTTGATGGACTGAAAGGCTGTGTTCATTTGGCTAAAAAATATACGCCCTTTACTTTTAAATGGAAAACTTGGGAAACACTTGTTACTTCAACAGCGCACTTCAAGCACTCTTACAGGTCCCAAGCCTGTCCAATTTTTTTATATTAAAGGACTATACAGGTCCGTGTGAATTTACGAGAGCGTATCAGCAATTGGTTCGAGACCAATGGATGATTAAGAATTGCACTATCTCTCCTTGTCACATCTTGGGACTATTCCAGACAAAATTTAGCACCTTCAAGAGCGGTGAACAGCATGACGCACAGGAAGCATTTGTGTGTATGATTGACATTCTTGATGAAACTGTTCCAATTGTTAAAAAAATTTTTTACGGACGAAAAGTTCAAGAAGTTGTATTTCCAAATGGTACGTCCAAAACTTTTGACAACTTTAGTGTGAATATACTTTTTCCAACAAAACAATCTCAAACTATTTCTGAACTTGTTGAAAATAGTCAAGAATGGCAGGGTATCGAGAAATATCAAGATGATGATGGCAAAGTGTGGGACGCTGCGGCAACAAGAAGTGTCTTTTGGGAACTACCCAAGACCCTTGCGTTCACATTGGGAATAAAGGCATCTATAAAGCTCGAGGAACAATTAGATATGAAAAAGTATATTCACCCCGAATCACCTCAAACAAACACATCTTACGAGTTGATGGCAACTTGTGTTCATCGAGGAGGGCACTCGTCCGGTCACTACATAGCATTCACCAAACACAGGGGGCAGTGGTACCTAAAAAATGACACATTGGTTCAAAAGATTGATACCGTTCCATTACACGCTAATCATTATCTATTTATCTACAAACAAATTCATTAACCTGAATATCTTCGCGGATGTTCTCCAAAGTTTTGTAAAAAGTTCTACGGTTGTTCGGGTGGTGCTTGTCAGTCCTCACACCAATGGGAGTCCACTTTCGTAGATGGGGAATATACATACATTCAACAATTGTATCATCTGGGTATTGCTGATCAATATCACATTCGTATATCAATGTACCGCGGTCTTGAATATACAAACGTTTCCCCTTTACTTGAAAGTCAATCGTATTCTTGTCCCTTGGCTTCCATTTGAATAATGTATCGTGTGTGCCAACCCTAACGGGTTCCTGATTGGGTGTAAACACCAACCCATCAGTTTCATATTTGAATTCACAACTAAGAAGTTTATCAAGGTTCTGTAAGTCCCAAAACTTTTTGACGTATACACACTTGATTGGGTCCTTTGCAGCCCGGAGAATACCCGTCGTCATTTTATAGCAAACTTCGAGACGTTGTTTAAGTGTCAACTTTCCAATATAGTCACCAGAAATCATAACACCATCATAGACAACAAAATTCCATGTACCATCCTTGAGCTTCACAAGCTCACCGTCCAAAAAGGTACCCTTGTAGGCACTTCTTGGCATTGTCAATGGAATGAGATACATATCAAGTGCACGATTGACAATTATACACATTTTCTTTCCTTCATACATGAATGACAACAATCCATAGCGAGTACCGTCAGTTTTTTCACAAACAAAGTATTCATTTTGCTTGAGTAACTTAATATGACGACGAGCTATAGAAGTTGGTTGAGGTCCGGGGAATATGGGAGGAGGTTTTCCATCTCTCAGAGTTCCCCAAACTGTATGAAGGAAAGTATTGGCGTGATGATGAAGTGGTGACTCCCTCCGAATCTTCCACACATCCGTGTCAATAAAGGAAACCTTCTCAAGTAGGTTGTTCATTTTAATCTACTAACGCAACGCTTCAAAACTTTAAGGACCATTTCGAACATATTTTTTAACCTTTGAGCTGAACACCCGCGGCTTCAAGGATATTTGACAGACACTCGTGTGGGTACGTCACTGTTAGTCTCGCACCAGTGTACGCATACACCTTCATACCATTGGTTATGAGCTTATCAAACATTTCACTAAACTTAAGTGGCAACGAGATACCCAGAGACTTTTTATTCTTGAGGTGCTTGTGCATAAGAGACCCTTTAATGACCCAACTCTTGGGGTCACTCCTCTTAACCTTGTAAATATCATCGGCAATCTTCTGACCAATCTCTGTATCAAACTCGAGACCAATCTGCTCAACTGGCTCGTCGATGTCATTCAGGATTTTCTCCCTAAACATATCCCAGTTAATACCCTCACACGCGGCTGGGAACACTAGACAGTCGTGAGTTTCAAAAATTTTCAAAATGGAACCTTCATCAACGTGTACACCAAAGTCAATAAAAAACAACTTGTCACACGTCTTCATCTTCTGCTTGATTGTTTCATTTTTAGAATGGGCATCGTCATTCACGTACGAAATCTCGTGTTGAACATTATTCTGCATACATAATATGTTCAACCGCAACATTGTATGAAGTGTCTTGACGTGACATGACTTGCTTCGGATTGTTATGATAGTGTTCAACTTCATTACTACATTAAGCAACCTTTGCCTTAAGCCTATCGTTCATACAGGCGCTAAACGGGAGATTACCAACGTGACCAAGGGTGGTATTGATATCAGCATAAATCTTTCCACCCGCCTGCTGATAACGGCGGCAGAATGCATAATCTTCTGAAAGATAACGCTTAGACTCTGGGTCAATCATACAGTCAAAACATGCGTGATAATCGTCAAAGTCGCGGTTCTGGTGGTCATTCTTACACCAAAGTTCTGGAAACTTTTCCTCCAAATTCTTGAAGACCTCCCTTTTAATCATCATAAACCCGGTTGGACCGTCAAGAATCTCGATGAATCCATTGACAACCGGACGATTTGCCGCGCCAAAGTTGACAACCAGTGAAGATGCCATCTTTGCGGGGTCGCGGGTGTCTCCCTCCTTAACCAACTTCTTCGCCTGTTCCCACATCACACACTTCTTGGGGTAACACGCAACCGAAATATCATGACCAGACTCAAGAAGACGTATAACAGACTCTGGGTCGAAGTGGACATCTGCGTCGATAAACATAAAGTATTCTGCATCAGTCTTCTGCATAAATCTACCGACAGACACATTTCTGGCGCGGTGGACAAGACTTTCATTTTCCGTGGTATCAATCATAAGTTGATAACCCTTTTGAATCATTAAAATCTGAAGGCGAAGGATACTAGTGAGGTATGGTTCGAGGCATAGACCGCCATAACAAGGAGTGGACAGGAATAACTTGACCATTTACAATTTAGCTAATGTGCTGTTTAACTATGTTTTCTATTTTTACTAAAGTTGGTGCCGATATGCTACACTTTTTGCAAACTTCTGAGCGGTTTGTATTGTCACCCAGTACGTAAAGTATGACTGCAGATGCAATACTGTTTGGTGTCTTGGACATCAACTGGACGCAATTCTCCAAACTCTTACAAACTTTGACGCATTTCATACGAGTTCTGCCATCAATAGTTCCAAATTCATTGAGCAAACGACCAACCACATCCGAAGGGCGTGTGACTTTATTGCTTGATTCACCACCGACCAGTGCCTCTTTAATCATATTCGAGGTACGACTGATATCCTTGGTTGGAATCGAAAATGCATCAGCAATCTCCCTTGTTGTTCTGGGAAAGTTATTGACTTTACAGGCAAACAAAACACAATTTGCCTTGATACCAGTTCGAACAGCGCCACGTGTCAGTGTATCATTGTTGAATTTTCTGTACAGCACCTTTGCATTTTTGATAATAACAGTTGGCAGTCCCAAAACAGTAGCAGCTCTTTCGATATCTTGATATGCATGGAAGAGTGCGCGGTCTTTGTGATTCATTGCAGAGTGAAAATTGATACGCGCCATACGCTTCATCGCATAGGATGAACTTCTGTACGTGTTAATCACGGTACCCACACCCCACGCTGAAGAGAATAAATCTAGGTCAGCTGAAATGTTTCCACACCGGGATGGGTCATTTGATACGCCACCTTCAGAAACACCACTTGTCCATTCAGGAGAATGGTCAACATACATACTGTCTACAACACCGCAACTCGTGCACGTGGGGAGATTTTCCGAATTGAAAACCTTGATACCTCCACACTTGCACGTGAATTCATCATTGCGAATTACATGTATAGTAGTAGGCTTCTCACGAGAAGCCTCAAAGTCAGCCCAAATATCTTCGTACATCTTTTCAGATACTATACCAATTTACTTTTTTTACAAACTTGGGAACCCGTTACACAAAATTTTGTTCATCCATTCTGTGTCTAATACGACATTCTATTGAGTCTATAATATTTTTAAAGTGTTTCCCACCTGATGTAGATGGTTGCCACTCATTCCACGTTTTATCAACTTCGCAACAGTCTGCTATTCCCAATGTCCTCGGTGTCGCACAATCATCGTCAGAAACAACAAAGTCACTTTCATATTCATCTTCATCTGTTTCGTCTTCGATTTCAGAATCACATTCAATTCTGATTTCGTCATTCAAAACGAACATATTCTTTCCAACCTGTGTCATATCTATATCAACGATATCGACTGTACCCGCATGATGTTCCGTTATACTATCGCCCGTGACCCGTTCAACCGTAGAATCGAAGGAGTACACGCACGCACCCTTGTATATCTTTGAAGTTGGGGTAAGATAGGTTATCACAAGACTACTTCCGTCATTCTTTAGAACTTTTGCATATAGTTCTTCTTCGACTTCATCGAATTCGACCAACACTTTTATGACTTCGTGGGGTCGGACCTCATGGAGCTGTAGCATATTTAAGATTTGGCGACAAAAATATTTAGGTATATTATCATGAAGATCACCATTTACTCAAAGCCAAACTGTCCTCTATGTGATACCGCAGTTGATTTGTGTAAACGGTACAACCTTACATATGAAAAGTTACACAAGGAAAAGGCTGAACTTGAAATAATATGTGGCAAAAGAATTACAGCCTATCCTCAGATCTTCATCGATGAGAAGCATGTTGGCAATGTTTTTGAATTTGAAGAGGAACTCTCACCCCTCGATGTTATGGAGCCCATTCTAGCCGAGAATCCCAACAGGTTTACTATATTTCCAATCAGGCACCCAAACCTATGGGAAATGTATAAGAAGGCGCAGATGTCCAATTGGACTGCCGAAGAAATAGATTTCAGTAAGGATTTGGATGATTGGAACACGATGAGTGATAATGAAAGGAGATTCATCAAGTATATATTGGCATTCTTTGCAGCTTCTGACGGGATTGTGTTTGAAAATCTCAACGTGAATTTTGCCAACGAAGTTCAACTTCCCGAGGCTCGTTCCTTTTACGCGTACCAGCAGCATAACGAGATGGTCCACGGCGAGACGTACAGTTTGCTTATAGACAAGTACGTGAAGGACCCAGTTGAAAAAGATATGTTGTTCAGAGCTATAGAAACTATCGAATGTGTGAAGAGCAAGGCTGAGTGGGCTATGAAGTGGTTTGATTCGTCACAGCCATTCGCAAACCGCATCGTCGCATTTGCCTGTGTTGAGGGTATATTTTTCAGCGGTTCCTTTTGTGCTATATTCTGGCTCAAAAAGCGTGGGTTGATGCCGGGATTATCATTTAGCAACGAGCTGATTAGCCGCGACGAGGGTCTTCATCAGGACTTTGCGGTTGAACTGTTTGGTATGTTAAATAATAAGGCGTCTGAGAGAACGGTTGTTGGTATCGTGAGAGAAGCTGTGGAAATTGAGAAGCAGTTCATCCTAGATGCACTCCCTTGTAAACTCATCGGAATGAGTTCCGATAATATGTCGACATATATTGAGTACGTTTCCGACCGTCTTCTGAAGCAATTGGGATTCTCACCCGTGTGGAACTCGACAAATCCATTCGATTTTATGGAAAACATAGCATTGGATGGAAAGACAAACTTTTTCGAGAAACGCGTTGGTGACTACGGAAAGTTTGATGACAATTGTGATAACGTAACATTCGACGAAGATTTTTAAAATGGACATGCACCAATTTTTGCACGTGATGTGCACACACCAACGGTTGGCTTAAAGTCACCTTTCTCATTATATTCTTTATCGTAGTGATAGAGAGAACATTTGTCATTTGTTTTGAATACATATTGATTGCAGCTTGTGCAAGCAACTTCTTTATTCAAATCAAGCGATTCACCTTCAATGCTAAAAACTTTATTATTTGTTACATCTGAACCAGGGAAACGACACTTGAAACCAGCTTTCGATGGGGCGGAAGGGTCATCACTCGAAAGAGGACCTTCTTTATCAATACTTTTTTCATATTCGAGGGGATTCCACGTTTTTGGATTTAAAAGAGAACGATTTTCAACCACAACCTGGTAGATTAGAAAACCGGTATATGCTAATATGAGCAATACCAAAAATAACACAATCATTAGTATATAATCATATTTAATTCATGACGACGATACGGCTACCATCGGAGCAGCCGCACGTCTTGTACGTACCAGACTCCATAGCGTCAGCCATATCCATATCCATACCCAGCACCTTGCTCATCACAGTTGGCTCTTCCTGGACGATTGGCTCAGCCATTGGCTCGGGCTCGGACTCTTCCTCGACCATAATCTCCTTCTCCTTAATCTCCTCACCATCCATAGCTTCCTTCTTGATGTTCATCATACCCCACACAACTAACATAAAGACCACTGCATGCAGTAGCAGACCCATCATAGAGGGGCAACCTGTTGGGGTTGCAACCCACGAGCCGACCAGGCGGCGGACCAGCTTAAAGGTCTCTGGGTTCGCTACGACGAAGAACACCAGAGCCGAGATGATAGAGATGATGAGCTTCTGCTCCTGCTTCTTACCATTGCACCCACAACCACAATCCTTGAAAAGACCCATTATACTCTTTGGTCAGAAAAAAATTACTTAAAGTCCGGGCACCATATATAACAAAAGCAGTACAATGGCTTCCATCCAGATTCAGTCCGCTTCCAACTTCGACGCCTCCTCGGTGACCTTCTCCAAGCTCCGCAAGAACAAGAATGGCGGTAAGTCGGTCTTCCTGAGCGGTGCCGGTGGCAAGAAGCTCTACATCCAGCTCCCCTATATGCGCGCCCCCTTTGGCCTGAGTGCGTTTACTGATGAAAACACGAAGAAGACTTCCTATTCTCTTGACCTCTCGTTCGATAAGAATGATGAGACCCTGATGGACATTCAACAGCGAATCAGCAAGCTTGATGATGCAGTCATCAACGCGGTTGCGACAAACTCTGTTGAGTGGCTCGGCAAGAAGTACAACATCTCTGTTCTCAAGGAGGCGCTCTACAAGCCCCTTGTCCGCCCTGGGAAGGATGATTACCCGTCCACTATGAAGCTCAAGGTTATTACGGACCTGAAGACGGGTAACTTTGTTCCTGAGGCGTACAATGTTCGCCGTGAGAATGTGCCTCTTGATACTCTCGAGAAGGGTCAGAAGGTTCTCACTATTATTGAGATTAATCAGATTTGGTTTATCGATAACAAGTTTGGTGTGAGTGTTCGCCTACAGCAAGGTCTGTTCGAGGAGTCGAAGCGCCTACCTTCCTTTGCCTTCCAGGGTATCGACGCAATGGGTGCCGAGGCTCAGGCTGAGGACGAAGAGCTTGTGGATGAAGAGTAATTTCTCAGTGTAATGTAAATGAGTAGTGCGGTATATGATTACATAGAAGATATCGCAGATTTGAGTAATAACAGATATGAATACAAAACCTTGAAAAACAAAAAGGCAGTGGGTGATGAATTAATCAAGACTTTAAACAAGTATAATTGCGAACCCGCGAAGGCACTCTACAAGGTTACAAACGGTAGTAACAAGGCTGGGTTTCGCCTTATGAAGATCGTGTCTAACGCCCCACTGCGTTTAAAATATAAACGTGGGCTGACTGTGAAAGACGGTATAGGTATGATTGGTAAAGGTGCGTATGGGACCGTCTACATAGGCTGCATAGACAAGGCGTGTAAAAAAGAGGTTGCTATCAAGATGGCTGATGACAAGGAGAATCGCCTTGAGTATAATTTTATGAAAAAGTTTATAGGTATATCACCAAATATCACACATGCTTATTACTATAAGAAATGCCCCGCACCCATTAAGTCTGTCCTTTATCTGGAGTATTATTCATTTGGTTCTATCAAGCGTCTGTTGGGAAAGTACGAGGACAAACTTAGAAAGCTTCACTACCGCGTGATGCTTTTCCAGGTTATATGGACACTTTCTGAGCTTCGTAAGAAGTTTCCAACATTCAGACACAATGACCTCCATCTTGATAACGTATTCATAGATGACCGCGTGACCACCAAGGGTTCTATACGTTATGGCTCGTTCGCGGTTCCAAATGTTGGTATGAACGCCGTGGTGGGTGATTTTGGATTTGCCAATATGCAGGTGGATGGCTTTAAAAATCCAAAGGTTCAGTCGGGTGAGTATAAGTATGATTATGGTATCGCAGTTGATAATGATTATAGATATGATATACACTTCTTTTTGAACGACCTTTATAATACGTCTAAGGACGATAGTGTGAAGAGCTTCATAAAGAGACATTTTCCACCCGACTATCTCAAGATGACGTCTCCAGTTGTTGATAAAAACCGCCTTAGGTATGGAGTTGACCATACCAGACTTCCAACATTCGATGAGCTGTTGAATGATAAGATGTTCAGATTTTTCAAACCAAAAGGTAACACCGTGATATCACCAATCAACACATTCCCAAAGAGCTCATCAAAGACCACAATCCCAAAGAAGGCGCCACCAGTTGCCAAGGCTGTGCGTAAATCACCCAAACAGACATTAAGTCCTGTGAAGGCGCCCAGAAAGGTGGTTTCGAGACCTCTGCTCCCTTCACCCAAAAAGGTTTCTCCTCCAAAGTTTAAGGCTGCAAATGTTGAGAAACGCAAGCCTGTGCTGATATCTCGCCCCGTTCCAACTATAGCACCCAAAAGCAGAGTTGTAAAGCCAATGGTTTCACCATCCAAACTGAAGGTGCCTTTGGCACCCAAAACGAAGGTGCAAAAGGAGACGAAACTTGAGAAGCTTCTGAGGACTTCACCAAATAAACAGCCGCGTACAAATGGAAAACGAATGAACGCTAAAAATGCTGGTGTCATTCTCAATAAGAACTCCGTGAAATTCACGAACGAATCGTCGCGTGGTAAGAAGTGCGAAACCTTCAAGAAGGAGGTCATCATCGAAAAGGCAAAGAAGCTCGGTATCACAGGGGTGGAGAAACTACCCAAAGAAAAAATATGCGCTATGATTAAGAATGCTCTGGCTTAATATTCTCCTTGCACTTGCCATCTTGTATGTTCTTTTCGGGGCAACCCCCAAGGTTTCAGGCGCCGCTGCTGAGTGGACTGTTTACGGCACCAACGGCTGTGGTTGGACCCGTAAGCAGATTGCTCATCTTGATAAGAAGGGCATCAGCTACAATTACGTGGAGTGCGACAAGGAGGATTGCGGTGATGTCAACGCGTACCCAACAATGAAACACTCAAATGGTGAGGTTGTGAAGGGTTTCAAGGAGCTGTAATTTAGCAGCACTTGATCACACTCAGCGCCAGTGACAGGAAGAATGCGTCAGCGAGCGAGCTGACTGGCTTGAGGACAGACACGTGCTTCACCAGTCCCTGGTTCCACAGGAAGCGGAGAAGGAAGGTGCTGATGAGCACCATCAGGGCGAATACGAGCACATTGTTAAGTGCCTCGGCTGTGTCCTTGCTCTGCACAAGCTCCTTAAACATTTACTATTGAAAGTTATTTTTTTTTTCAATAATAATTGTAATGAAGAGACTGCCCCCGTCCACGAGTGCTCATCGCTATAGTTACGAACCATGGTCGTCTCTTGGTAGAGTATCCAATAACTGCTATGCGTATGCCGTTCACGATTTTGAAAAGTTTCGTTTTAACAAGGCTCAGCCAGGTGAAAGGGTTGGTAAGAATGGTGGTATGAACGACTATCGTACGTGTGGAAACCTGGCAAAGCGTGTCATTGCTGATAATCCCAAAAAGGTTCACAAGTCCACACCCTGCAAAAAGTGCACAAAGGGGTACTACAAGATTATGATGTTCGTCGCTCCAACCAATAAATTTGGCAACAAAAATGGTGATTTTCATTTTTATAAACAGCACAATGAGGTTATGTACAAGATAAAACCTGGTGATACTTATAAAAAGATTTCTGGATTTTTCAAAGTTCCCGAAACAAGAATAAAAAGAGCTGTTGCAAAGCAAATCGAATCGAAAAGGTTAACCCCCGGTAAGAAGATTGTGTTCAAGGCAAACATCTGGAGTCACAAGCAGGGATGGGGTGCCGGTCCTCTCCTAACCGACGCGAGTGGGAAGGCTATCCTGAACCCAATCAAGTCTGATAAGAAGTATGCCTACAATTACAGCAAGTATTGCAATTCATTCTGTGTCAAAAATCGTGGAATCAATGTGGGCATTGCTAACACCAATGTCATCAAGAAGAGACTGTAAGTCTGTCAATGTGTCTATAGAAAAATTAAATTCCGTCACCAAGTCGTCAAAGTCAAGCAAGTCGAAGTTTAATCCGTCTAATATACTTTGAATTGATTCATTTGGTAATTCAGTCTCGCTTTGTGTGTTGGCTCTTGTGTTGACAATTTTTAAAGAAACTTTAAAATGTGATACGTCAAATAACCTTCTACATAGTGGGCATTGATTCGAACCCGATTGTTTTAGTCTCTCTATACAGTGTTCGTGAAATTCGTGACCACAAACAAGCACTCTTTTAGTGTCATCCTTGATGCTGTTGAGGCAGATTGAACAAGGGTCTTTATGTATGTGGCAATTGGGACCATTTTTACACCGATTGCCAGATACAGTTGTGCCTGTACATCTATCGGTCATCCTATAATGAACAACCATCTTTTTTTACCATCTACTACGCAGTCTAGATATCTCATCTTCGTATGACTTTATAGCATGCTTGTATTTCTCTCGTAGTTCGTGCTGAACCTTCATTTTGAAACAAATAAGCTTGTCGTTTTGTTGAATCTGACGACATACGGGACATTCATCAGACTCTACAAACCAATTTAATATACATCCCAAATGAAATGAGTGACCACATCTAAGACGTTTCGTATTTGGTGAGTTTGTACTAGGGACCTGGTCAAAACATATAGAACATTTCTGCTTAAGATGGCGAGCACAAAATGAATCCATTAATATTACATTTTTACAAGTGCCATGCTTACAGGTCATCTAATATGTGTTGGGAACTTTTAAAAGGGGTTTGTTACAACTCTGGCAATGGGGTGCATTGCCACCCGACTTCTGCATCGCATGGATATCACGGACAATCTCTGGACCCTTCTGCTGAAGAAGCTTGCGATAGCTATAGTTGTCAGCAAGGGGCACACCATTCGAGCCCATCACATAATCGTTGAGAAGCTGAGATGAAGTTGAAATTGTGAAGCATCTACCATCAGCCATACCAAGTCGCTGAGACATTTACTATAATTCTAGAAATTAATTCGCATATTCATTTTTGTGGGAATCCACGATTCAAACTTATCACCCCTGAGCTTCTTAATCCAAGAATCTATTTTGTATCCCATAAAAACATCAAAGTGTTCCTTCGTTGCAGACTCCTGGACATAAATACTGGGTTTCATATTCATATATTTGTTGATGATGTTGTAAGCAAAAGCAATCTCCTTGAGAGTTTCGGCACCTGTCACAATAATTCTACCCGTACTGAAGATACTTGTTGTAACCTCCTTCATATCACTCGCTGGTTTGAATTTCACCTTTACAGCGGAATATCTGTCAGGGTCAAATGATACTTTGAAATTTTCATTTTTACCAAAGTGTTCTGAAATTTCAATCAAGTTTAGGAATTTGTTGATACTAAAGTTTGTGTTAATCATAACAATTCTAAAGTCACCAGATGAAATTTCATTTTCAAGTTGCAAAACAGTTGTCAATAAAAAGGTTAGTTGAGTAATAATTCTTTTGCAATCAAAAATGTCACTGCACCCAGCAACCTGAATACTCCCATTGGGAAACACCTTGACCGACTTAGTGCTATAAGCATCCTGGTAGCCAAGTGTCACCTGATTGTAAAAGGTTGTCGGCTTGAGCTTCCACTCGAAACCAGCAGACTTTGACCCAGTCATATTGAGTTTGACTGAACCAAGTTTCTCCATACGGTCACGGAATTTGTGGATATTAATAGTATTTGATAAAGTTGACACCATAGTGATGGTTGTAATCTTGACCCACGAGGGACGAAACTCCTCTGGTATAGAGTTCCTGAACTCATCAAGAGTCAGGATGTAGCTGAATGTGTTGTTGGCGATTTGAGAGTACATGGGTACCTCAAGTGAACTTACTTGTATATATAGAGCGTCTACTACTCGGGACAGTTCTGGACATATAATTTTTCAAAGTGTTGGGCAAGTTCATCATCTGTAACAGTAGGACTGTCTATCACATCACCCTGTAATTCAAAGTCTTCGCTGTACTCATTGTATTTGACATCATCAACCATCAATAGACTAAATTGATTCAACTTTAACATTTCATAGAATTCATCTTTGTGATAGTCGACCTCTGAAATCTGTAAAAAGGGCATCTTCATCTTATTTCTCATAAACACCGCCTTGTGTCGGTCGGGAATGCCTACTAGACAGGTTCTAGACTTAAACCTAGTCTGAAACACTTTATTATTTAACGTAATAAAATATAAACTCGACATATATTAATATAGTATGCCAACTTTATTACCTTGTGGTCCAAAGGGACCCACTGCGAACAACAAGGGTTTTGGTAAATATACCATAAAAGCGACAAGTCGAGTTATAAAACGTAAGGGGGAGGGCGACTACATCAAGATACGGGGGTATGGCAAAGACATGTCAATTGTTGAGAGGGTTGATAAAATAACTCAAGTGAAGGCTCATATCAATAATATGGGATATACCGAGTCAACAATCACGTTTTTGCATCGTTCAATGGGTGCAGATGATGGAATTATATTTTTAGATTATGTTGACTCTGGTAAAACTATCTTAGTGCCGTAAATCCAGTTTTACGTAAGTGATTCATGAGTGCAGTTTTTTGCGCCGGTGTCATTTTATTGAAGTTCAGTTTACTTGTTGGACTTTTATTTGGAGAAGAATTAACGTTCATTGCGACACCTGTCAAATTACTCGCCGCTTGAACCGCCTTGGGCTTGGTGCTTTGAAGATTCACATTGTCAGAGATATTGTAGATTGTGAGGCGGGAACCCTGAGTGGCACCACCATCTATAATGAGCGGTGGGTCAGTTTTTCCAAATAGTTTTGAATAAAACATATATGAAGCACACGCCATGCCGTCACCCGAACAGAATGCGCGGGGATTTCTCTGTTTGGGCTTTGATGCTAAATACATATATTGCAAGCCATCACCCATAAATTTACCAAATTCAACGAATCCCTTTGTGAATTTGTTAAATTTACCCTTCTTCGCATCATTGGCTCTTGCCTCACCCGCTGATGCACCAATTGGAACCAGCCAACCGTTTATTCTTACAGTGAACACAGACTGCCCAAGAAGGTTTTCTGGTTTACTTATTGGCGGGAGTTCAATCT
>TARA_R110002073_G_scaffold336485_1_pt1 | contig 16362 bp, 16 predicted proteins | sample TARA_R110002073 | Tara Oceans TARA_R110002073 (sample SAMEA4397174) | marine metagenome | biome: Polar Biome; feature: [DCM] deep chlorophyll maximum layer (ENVO:01000326); material: water (ENVO:00002006), including particulate matter (ENVO:01000060) such as... | depth 40 m
TTAACAGATAGTGGTAAAGCAGAATATGTAACAATAGAAGATAAAATATTAGATGATTTTTATGAACTTAACTTGGAGGACAAATAGATGACCACACAACCGAAACGAAACTATATTAAAATCTTGATGGAGTATATGCTCTGGGTAGATGGTCTTACCTTCGCTAATGATATGTATGACAGAGATGAGCCAGATGAGTACACCAGAGGGAAATTTAGGCTGGTGCAGGATAGTCTGGGAGTATATCTTGAAAGTCTGGATACACAAAACCAGATGAAACTGATGCAACTTGCTATGGAATATAAGGAGGATAGGGATAAGGTAATCCAGAGAAGTCATTGGTATTATGAAAGAAATATACATAAGAAGGATAAAAGCTGGGTGGATTACGAAGGAAACAAGCTATAACCCAGAGCCATAACAGAGGGCATTGTACTCTGTCATTGGTTAAGGACGAAATAATGGCTACCAATCTGATGTGTCCAGCCAGAAACTCAAGTAGGAGAGCAATGATGAAAAAAGAAGACCTAATAATTGAACTTATGACAATGACGGATATATCCGAGTTAAGAATGATTCGTTCTGCAATAAGTGATAGAATAAAAGAGGTAGGTTCAGCAGTTAAATATGAACTTAAAAAGGGTGATTCTGTTATAGTTACCAGCAGTAAAGGAGTTGAATCTGGTATTATAAATAAAATCAACAGAACAAGAGCAGTGGTTAATCTGAATGGAATCCAATACAATGTACCATTCGCCATGATTACTAAACAGGGAGAGCAAAGATGAGTAAAGCAATAACTGATATAACAAAGACTAAAGGCGATTTGTCTGATAATAAATTCTGCTTTCAGTATTGGAATGAAAAAGCACAGAAACTATTAAAAGGTGCAAAGATAGTAGAAGTGGGTTATTTTACCGATAAGGAAACAAGGGAAACAGGCTGGTATAACTCACCCATTGGACTTTGTCTGGAAAAAGATGGTGAGCAGTTCTGGGTATATCCTATGCGAGATGATGAAGGTAATGATGGTGGTGCATTGGGTATGAACAATGAAGAAAGTGTTTTACCTGTAATGAGAGTGGGAGGTTAATGATGATAGAACAGGTAGAATACACAGAAGATTGCATTAATTGTGATAAACAAGATTCTTTAGATGTTACTTGTTTGATGGATTTAGATAGTGGTGATATTGTTAAATTTATCTATCAAGAATGTAAAGAATGTGGCTGGAATCAATACTCATAAAAAGGGGAACAGTTATGAAAAATGGTATACATAAATTCAATCACCTTGTTAAAGGTATTCCTAATACAGAGGAAAACAGGGAAGAGGTGAAACGGATTAATCAACAGGCTAAAAAGTCTAAATCCAGATGGAGATTAGGCATTAAGTATCGTAAGCCGAAAGTTGGTGTTAAATGGGGTTGGGGTGGTACTGTATCCTGCGAAAATGCAGAGGAGTTTGCAGTATATGTCCGTGACCAGATAGAATGGTCAGATAGAGAAGAAAACAAGGCATACCAGCGATTAAGTGCTAAATACATGGCATTACTCCAGAAACACAATATGCGAGAGTTAAAGGACATTGTTACAGAACTTCTGGGTAATGTGGAAGAACTATCCTATGCAGTAGATAGGGGTGAAGATTGGAGTAGTATCTTCCGTTCTCTTGATTCTGTTAAATGTCATCTGGATAAGGACTTGGAGAACATTGAGAAATATTAAGAATGTCCTAAACCTGTACTCTGGGTTAGGTGGTAACAGGAAACTCTGGGAAGATGTTAGAGTTACTGCTATTGAACTTAACCCAGAAATAGCTGGTATCTACTCTGATTTCTATCCAGAGGATGAAATGGTAATTGGTGATGCCCATGAATATCTACTTAAATACTATGATAAGTATGATTTTATATGGTCATCACCACCTTGCCAGACACATAGCCAGATAAGATATAATCTGGGAGTTAAGAATAGGGGTACTAAAGCAGTATATCCAGATATGAAACTATATGAGGAGATACTGTTCTTACAATGGTATTTCAAGGGTGATTGGGTTGTAGAGAATACCAGAGGTTTTTATGAACCACTAATACCACCACGATTTATTGGTAGTCATTATGTATGGAGTAATTTCCATATTCAAGATATTGATATTGGTAACAGGAATCACAGGGATGGTACAGTAGCAAGTTTAGAGAAAAGAAAACAAATCGACCTATCGAAGCATGATATTATAAATAAAAGACAGATTTTAAGGAATTGTGTTGAGCCAGAACTTGGACTACACATCTTTAATCAAGCAAAGGGAATAAAAATACAAACAAATCAACTAACTATATTTTAGGAGAGCAAATAATGGAAAACTGCGATATGTGTGGAAGGAATACTCACGAAAGAGAACTTGGTTGGCATCAAGCAGTGGGTCGTAAGCCTGTGTTTATATGCTGGTCTTGTGAAAGTGACCATACTGATAAGGAACTATTTATAAAAATACATGGTGAACACCCAGCAGACAAAGGTGATAGGCTCTATCACGAAGAACAAGACCATAAGGCTATGGGGAGGACAGGTAAATGACCCTAAAGAATTTGTATAAAAAAGCAAAAGAACGGGGTGCTAAAGTTGTGCATAGGGATGATGGAAATTATAGGTTGAAATATCCTGCTGGCTACAATGGTAATAAAAAAACAAGTGGTGTAACATATGTTTCTGGATTTAAATGCTATGTGTGTGGTATAGAGTGCTTACAAGCATGGTCTACATGGAAAAAGGGTAGAAAGGCAACTTGCACAAGAAAATGTATGGATAGAGGCATGTTTCATGACATGCAAGATAAACATGATGGTAAATGGTGGGATGACTACAGATTGGATCATCAGGGGTATTATCTACGAAAAAGAAAAGACCCTGAAACAGGTGAAATTGTTAGAATGTCAAGACATAAAGCAAACTTTATCAGTCATCATGGTAGAGAGCCAAAGAAAGGCTATCATCTACATCACATCAATATGGTTAAAACGGATAATGATATAGTTTCAAATATAATAGAATTACCACCTAAACGACATTTAGAGTTACATGGAACTTATAATACTCTATGTAAAGGATTAATGGATGATGGTATAATTGGATTTAATAGTAAAACAGGATATTTTAGAAAGGAGAAAGCCAATGACCGATAAGATAATTATTTCTCTTTTTGCTATATTGTGGTATAGTATGCTAATTTTATGGGTAACATTTATTGTAAAATTATATGAAAGGTTGTGTCCGAGTGAACATAAACAAAATAAACAAAGAATACCAGAAGAAAACCAACGAAGGACTAAAAAAGGCAAGGACTTCCTCTCGTAAGAAGAGGGCAACAGAGTTGGAACAGGATGTTAAAGACTTGCAATCAGTAGGTCTTTTGCAGAATGTGGAGAATGATAAACCAGCTAAAGAGATATTAGAAGATATTAAATTGGCTGAAGAAGAAGATATTATTCTCTATGACAATGATGCTCCTGTTAGAAAGATGCGACATGGTTATAAGCTGGATGATAAGGTGCTGGCTATTATGTTTATGGAGGCATTTCAACAGGAACATAATGGTGAAATGAAGCCTAAATTTGCTATGGTAGGTAGATGGTTCGGCTATGACAGGAATAATATGATTAGATGGTGGGAGCAGAGGAAAGAAATACTAAAGCAGAAGAATGCTATAACTGAACAGGCTATGAATGTAGTACAATTAAGGCTTACAACAGAACTGTTAAGGATGACAGACACATTATCTCGTAAGAACTATGATGAAATGGCTGATAAGGACTTTGTAGCATTGTTAAATACTGTAATCAATAAGGTAAGACTGATGACTAACCTATCTACCCAGAATGTAGAACATAAGCACAATGGGGGAGTGAGTTTGGTTATGCCAAAGGGATAAATTGCTTTAAATTTAGAAAAAGGGGTCAAAATGAAAACAGAACCAATCCGTAAGGTCGGGAAGGTCAAAGAAATTATTAAATATCTGGACAAGCACTGCTATCCCAGGGATTCATTGCTTTTCCGTATGGGTGTTAATACTGCTCTTAGAATATCCGATCTACTAAAACTTCGTTACTGTGATGTAATAGCCGAAAATGGCGATTTCCTGGAATATGTTAATCTAAAGGAACAAAAGACCAAGAAGGCTAAAAAGATCGCTTTAAACGATAAAATCAAGCCAAAAATAGTGGAATACTGTGGACTGTATGACTTGTGCGGTACAGACCACCTATTTTTTAGCTATAAGAACCCAAAGAAAGCTATTGACCGAGTCCAAGCATGGAGAGTATTAACTCCTGCAGCAGAGGCATGCGGCATAGAAGGATTTGGGTGTCATAGCATGAGAAAGACCTTCGCATACCACCTATACCAGAAGAATAAAAGTGTAGTAGAGGTAATGCAGGTATTAAATCACACATCACCAACAACCACACTTGCTTACATAGGCATTAGTCAAGATCAAATTGATAAGGCTTATGAAGAAGTGTATTTCGATTAGGAGAGCAAATGAGTATAAATATATATATAAATGATGACGAAATAGTAATTAAAGAAAAGAAAGAGAAAGAAAATCCTTGGAAAAGAAAAGATTTATTTAAAGGATGTGATTTTTCGCGAGCTAAAATTAATAGGTTCAATCCGTTGGGTTGGACTTATCGAGCTATGAGAGTATTAGATGATGCAAAGATAGAGACATATCACCAATTATCATCCATGACAGAGCTTGATCTTTTGAAAACACGCAATTGTGGAAGGAAAACACTTGAAGAAATAAATTTAAACTTAGCAATATTAGGACTTGAATTAAGAAAGGAGAATGAATGAAATATAAATTATGGTCTGTAATTGAAACAGAAAATGAGGGTGAAGAGGTGAGTGAGATGGTATTGATGGGTGAGTTTAATACACTTAACGAAGCCCGAAAAGCTCAAATCAGCTTGGTTGTTGATTGTTGTTATAATTATGAGGAGAACAATGATAGAGAAGATTAAGAACAAAAAGTTTGTAGTTAAGGATATACTGACCAAATACCCGAAGGCTAGAGATAACGATTCACTGCTCCTGGCTCATGTCTGGGTATATCAATGTGGTGGGAGAGCCTGTGCCGAAGATATAACTATGTGGGATTTTGTGATGGACTTTATAGGTAAGAGGTTTGCAGAGGTAGAACCAATTACCAGGTGTAGAAGAAAGTTACAGGAGAAACATCCAGAACTTAGAGGTGAACTGTACGAGAAAAGACATCAAATGAAAGAGTCAGTTAAGGAAGAGATACTGACCTGGGATGAAGAACAGGCTAACCTATTCTAATATAGTACACCCAGACCACCGCTTTAAGACTTGTCCCCTTTTCCCGTAGGCTACGGATTTGGGGACAAATGTTTTCTGGAAGAATTTGTCTGGTATAACCTTGTTTATGTAAATACCATACTTGACATATACCCACTTCTGGGATATAGGGAAGGTAATAGAGGAGTTATTGTTCCTGCCGCCAGAGAATGAACCCTTAACATCAACAAATACTATACTCTTATCACAATTAATTAAACCATGATCAAACTGATCCAGGGGATCTCGCTTGTAGAAAACAAAGTCTGGGGTATATTTATGAGGGTGGAGCAGGAATTTATCAATAGTCTTGGTTTTAGTCTTTAACTGTTTCGTAACTTTAAGGCTCTGCCTTTCTGATAATATAAAAGAAGGGGGATGATAAATAATATTTTCTACCATCCCCTTCTTCTCGGCAGTCCCCAGCCATACTGAGAACCATTCCTCCTCTAAGGAGTCGAAAGCCAACTACTCAGGTAGTTCTACTTGTTGACTCTGAGGCACGAACTTAGCTTTTGCATCCTTATGTGCAAAGCCTGCACCTACAGGGCTTTCGTGTACCCTTTGATCCACCTCCTCATAATCAGTATCATCGACTATTTCCTCCATGTCAATGTTTACACCCATCTTCTCTTCTGGGAGATAGTTGGTAGTGGAATCTTTCTGTACTGCCTGTGCAAGGCGCATCATAGCCTCACTTTGAGTAGCTTTAGGTAGTTTCTTATCAGCAAGCTGAATGAGTACAGTTTTATATGCCATTGAGTCAAAGTCAGTAACCCAGGGAGAACTCTTAGCATTAAATGCTTTAGAGAACTTCTTCCCATGATCCTGTACCTCTTTCATTGTCATAAGATGTACTGCTTTGCCACCAGCCTTCATAACTGCATAAGCATAATAAGCTATGGTATTACCACGATCTTCACTTAATGATGGTGTATGTACGAATCTACCACCATCACCTTTACTATACTCATAGGTATCATTCTCACATATCTTATCATAATCAATAGATACGATAAGACCAGAGTTCCAGGCTAACTTAATTAGACCCCTGTAACCCATCTGGAATTGAGCCTTATTGCCGTAAGGTATGATATGTGCCTCTGCTAATGTGGTATTAGGCTCTAAGCCAAGCTGGGCAGAGATCATTAAAGAACCTAATAATGATTGTACGTCACATTGTTGTAACTTGTCATTTTCTCGAACTACTGTTTTACATACTCTAACGAACCGTTCAGCATCGAAACCTTTAGGAACTGCATCCACAAATCCAGGCAATTGCCTATCTAATGCCTCAATAACTGTTACTTTGGCTGATAATGAATTACTTTTTGCTTTTTTTACTATGGATTTATCCATTTATTTTACTCCTTTTAATATGAATCGTCTTGTTGGAGTTGATTGTTTCATAAAGCGCCCATATATCTCTGGCTCTTCATCCATTAATCTTTTCCTATCAAAGACAAGAGAGGGATTAGTTCGTTTCCAGGTACACAGAATTTGTCCTGTATCCTTATTAACAATAGCCTCGTCTTCCTGCATAGTCTCCATCAACTCTTTCTGGAGGTTATCACAAGTAGATTTTCTTTCTTTGATTTCAGCCTTAATGTCAGCTAACAGATTAATTTTATTTAGAAGGTTAGGGTTATCAGTTTCAAACTTACTACCCTGTATAGAATCAGCGTATATCTTCTTTACATCATCAATGGTTTCAGGTGCAGGTGGGTCTTTAGGAATAACATGTTCATTCCAGAATGAGACCTCTTCCTCTCTCATCAATTTAATAAACTCATCATCCCTATTGATCTTTTGAATAATAAAGTTCTTCTGAATCCCTAATACTAAGACTACGAAGTAAGCATATTCTGATTCAGTAACCATTATTTGATGTTGTACCTGGGAAAAGTAATAGTCTGGCATCTCCCCATCCCAACGACCTAAAGCCTTATACTCAACAGGAACTTTCTCCCCCACCACCATGCCATCCAGGTTGGTAGTAATGAAACTATGTTCATTGTCGACTCTTATCTTATGGTCGTTACGGACTTTATATCCTGTTTCTTCTTCAAATCTTTTCTTGATAACAGGCTCTAACTCCCTACCAAGCCACATATTAAGGTTATCTGGGAAGTCTGTAACCCGATCTACCTTCTCGTAATAGACATCTACTGCTGTTTTATATGGATTGATTCCCAGGATTGACCCTGATTCTGATGCTCCGATGGATTCAAATCGCCTTTGTAGCCATTCATCGTGAGACATTTCAAGTGTTGAAATTTGCTTAGTTGACATATGTTACCCCTTTTTTGATTAGTTAATTTACATAAGTTACATCAATTTACCAGCAAAAAAATGCCCCAGGAAAAGGGGTCAGCTTTTAAACCTGGGGCGATTCTCCGTCAATGGCAAATAGTCATACAGGAGAATTAATTTTTCAGAGCTTCTTTAATTATCTGCTCATATTCTTTCTCATAGTGCCTTTTTGCTTTTGCCCTACTCCAGCCTGGATTGTCTTCCATTATCTGCTCTATTTGAATATTTTTAATTAATTTTAGCTTTATTCTATCTTCGTCTGAACCTTTTGCTTTAAATTCTATTAGAGCATCTTTAAGTTCATTGTCAAATTTGATGTGTGTTATATTTGCTTTTTTAAGCATAATTTCTAAATTTGCAAGTTTTAATGCCACATCCCTTGTTGCTTCTACAGTAGAACTTTCGTGGTAATCTACATCCATAGCATCTTCTATTTGTTTAAACATATTAATGCCTATACCTTTGGGGAAAACACCTGTATCTTTTTGCTCTTCCCTTATAGCCGTAAATCCTTCATTTAACTTAGAAAATAATTTAAACTTAAATGTCATATCTGTTATATTTTTCTCGTCTGTTGTATATCCCTTGGAAATCATATAATTACCTTCTCTTATCCCCCTATAGGCATCATAAAATTCATTCCATTTTCTCCCTCTAGTTATATTAGAATGCATATCTGCCCATAACAACTCTTTTCTTCCCAGGTATTCTGGGTAGTTCAATGAATTAAAGAGTGACCTGCCTGGTTCTCCAAAATATCCTTTTACTAGATGATCAATTTTTGCTGGAGAATAGTTAATCTGATCCCCTAATTTCTTTGCCCACTCTGTTGTATACTCTGTATATTGTAGTCTAGGCGGAGCATTGTCAAGTAAATATTGTGGCACAATAGGTAATAGGTCTGGATAGACTTTATAATTTCTCCATTGCTCTACAAGCGGTTTAGGTAATTGTGGCATTAGTTGGAAAAAAGACCTTTCCAGTCCTTTGCCAAAATTTTCTGCTGCAAATACTTTATCCGATTCTGCTATATACGGTAAATATGGTATTATTGCTGTTACCGATTCAACATATTCACTTGGCTTATATTCATTTTTTCTCCACTCTTCTATTACCATCATATATATAGGGGCAACAAACGATTGAATCTGCTCTGGCATTCTTATCTTCATGTAAGGCTTTTTTGTTATGTCTACATATGGAATATCGACAGGAAGAGGTAAATATGCAAACTTTGTCAACTGCTCCACTGGTAAATTTGCAACAGTATTAATAAAATGCTCTCGCTCTTCTTCTTCCATAAATTTAAGTGCATGTGTTAAATAAAGATAAAAGAATGTCATTGTGCTGCCTATGGCGGAAGTTACTAATCCTGGCTTTGTTTTCCATACTCTAAAAAACTTCCATGTTATATTGGCTGTTGCTTGTAAAAACATCACAGAAGCCTTATAGTCTTTCATTTTTTGGCTATTTTTAAGCGTACCCCTTTGCATAAAATTAACTGTAACATGCGCTGCATTACTTATTGCTTCTACTTCACTCATTCCCTTATCTATTGATCTGCTGTATTCCATACCACGAGTAATAAGCTCAACTTGATTTGCTGGTATACTTAATGCGTCCCATGCCTTTCCTATTGTTCTAAAGCCAAATTTCCTTTCTGGATTACTTTTCATTATATCTTCTATTGTTGCTATATCTAAATCCATAAATCTAGCTAATGCTTGATACTGACCCGCTAATTCTTGATACCTCTTCACCTTTTTATAGGTTGGCATATCTTTTCCTGCTAACTTTGAGCCAAGATAACTACCCATATAAGTTATCGTGTCTATTACAGGAATATATCCAGCTTTTGACTGCAACAATGCAATTATTTGATCTTGCGTATAAGCTCCAGGAACCCAAAAAGGATTTTTTTCCGTCACCATTCTTTGACTCCATTTGGCAGCAAATCTACTAAACTTGCCCAAAGCTTCTACATGCTGATATTCCATAGAGTGTATAACTTCTTCCATTAAAGGCGATAAGAAAACATATTTAGGCTTTCCATCTAACATTATTTTATGCTCATTTGGAGCTAATTTTTTATCGTGAACATGGACTAAATACCCACCTTCCATTTTTCCTGTCTTTTTATCTTGCTCTAACTTTTCGTATGCTGGCTTTGTTGGTGCCTTGTTAAGCGTCATTACTTGTCCAAATCCATCTGGATCATCTACTGCCAACTCCAACATTTTAACTTTCATCAAATTCTGATAGCCTTTATCATAAGCCTGTATAAGATTTTTTGCTACACCTATTGTTGGATATTTTATATCTAATGTACTACCTCTTTTAGTTTTAAATTGATTACCTAGACTCACCTTATGATTGTGCTGTTGGAATATGCCTGTAGATTCAGATGCATGAATATCGTCAATGAACCTGAAAAATGGTGCATAATATTTTTTCTTATTTTCCTCTAAAAAACCATCTTTTCTTTGCTCTGAAATCATCCCTGTATGATAATAGACCAGTATCACATCATTAACAATCTTATCAAAAACATCTAAACCTCTTTTAAATCTTTCCGCCTGATCCTTGTTTTTTTTATGAAGATATGACCCATCTTCAAGTTTTGTTGTTGTGACCTCGTTTTCTAAATCATGTAGAACAATCCAGGCTTTTTCAATTTTATGTTTTATTTCAGCCTCACTTCTACCATGATCATTTTGAACTGATGTACTAATCCTGTCATAATCCCTCTTTGCCAAGTCTCTCAAATTTCTCGCATCTTTTAAATCTTTTTCTGCTTGAGGATAGACAAAACCTTCTTCTTCCATCATCTGCTTGGCAATTTCTAATGCTCTTTCATACTTTTCCTGCGCTTCTTCAAGTGCAATTTCAGCCTCATGTCTATGTATGTATTCACCTATATATCTTCGTGCTACTAATACTGTATTAAATTTTCGTATTTCATTTTCATCTTTTAATTCTTTTTGCACATCATAAACAGAATAATCCCTGGTTACAAATGATCCATCTTGTTTTGGTATTATAATGCCAATCTGCTTACCTTTAGTTGCCGTTCCCCATATAGCATTGGTCGCATGTTGCCTTCTATGATAAAATGCAGGACTCCATGTATATGGATTTTTCAAAGCATCTTTATATTTCATCTTATCGGCAGCCAATTGAACTGGAGCAAATTGATTGAATACTGTAGTTACAAATTCTCCAATCCTTGATACTGATTCGCCTGATGAAACTCTTTCCTCGTCCATATCTACTAATGCATCGCCTATTACTTCTTCGGCAGACAAGCTTTGATATTCTACTGCAATATCAGTAAATCTGTCTAATATTCCCATAAGGTCTTCATTATATATTACACCATTCTTATTTATAAGCTGGTCTACTACATCTTTATAATGCCTGTTCATAAGAGATCTGTTAGAAAAATAATGCTCCATTGTAACTGCTAGACCTTCTTTTAATCTAACCTCTAAACGATGGGTTTCTTTTGCATTTGGATACCATGCTATATACTGCTCTGTTAATAATTTTCGTATTTCTTTATATTGAGGATCATATATAGGCTTTCCATCTTTTGCCATGCCAGTGGGCTTCATTATTTTCTCAATAATCTTATGCCTGTCATCTAAAGCATGGGTAAGCTCATGTATGCCCGTTAAAATATCAAAAGATGATTGAACTCGTACATGTTTAGACCTTCTTTCAAAATATCCCAGCATTGATTTTGGTAGCCTTCTTTCACCTATTTTTACCTCATAGTCTTTGTAAATTCTTCTTACTTCGCTAGACACTTTAAACTTTCTTATCCTGGTCTGCTTTTTTTCTGTCCTTATCTGGTGTATGCCTTGATATTTACTATTTTCCGAAGAACTAGGTGATGCAAATAAATTAGACTGTCTGCGAATACTGTCTAAAAAATCATTCCGACCAGTTGCCATACTTTGCATTTTACTTGTAAGATGGAGCAGTTCTTCGTCTATTTTACCAACAGCCTCTTTGTAAACCTTTGTATCTGCTTTTTCAGCGGCAGCCCGTTTAACAAGGTCTCTACGATTTTTTTCTACCCTCTTAATTTCCCTGTCTAGTTCTTGCAACTGCTCATCATACTCGATTTCAGCAGAACTCCTGGCAATAGGTGCTTTAATTCTTAAAGGATCACCAATAAAATTGCCAATTAGCATATTTCTTTCTATAGCATTGTCAATAACATCCTTATAGTTAGCAAGTTTTATACCACCCTGCATATAAATGTATTCAAATATTTCCTGTTCATGGGTATCTGTAAAGGCTTCACCGAGTCTTTTACGATATTTAGCAACGGTCAGGGCATTGCCTTTAATACTATGCATGCCACTTGGATTATCATAATGCTCCATAAACATACCTTTTGAATTAAGGTATGATAGTTCTATGTACCTATTAACAGTGCTTTCATTTTTAAGCGCACTAGCTTTTTTAAGTATTTCTTTTGGAGTTTTTCCTTTTCTATGCATCATTCCAACTACAGCAATATTATCTTTATCCCCCTGCTCCCTTCTGCTTAAATTTTCGGTTTGTGCATATTCTATGGCTTGCGCCTCTGTTCCCTCAAATCTCCTTGTAGGAACTTCACTAAACTTGCCAATCCTTTTAAACGCCTCCAGGGTGTGATGTCCAGCCAATAACATTAATTGATTAATTTTAGGGTCTAACCATAACACCAGCGGTTTTACTGCCCCTTCATCAAAATTTTCTACTATATTATTAACAAACTCCTCATCTACTCCAGTCTCGCCAGCCCTGTCTGTTGGTTGAAACCTATCATAATCTACATTTATGTCTTCTATTTTCTCATTTACAGTCTCAGGCATCTGGAACACTTCTTTTACTGGTACAATATCTAATTCATTATCTAAGCCAAAATCTTTTTCTGATGGATGTTCGGTTATTACAGAGGGTTCTTCGGTGACTGCTGGAGCTTCTTCTCCCTTAAATACCTTATAAGCTTCTTCCTCCACTTCATTTAGCCGATCCATATACTTCTGTAGCTTAGTCAATTCTGGCTTAGACAGGGTCTCTTTCGCCAGATTTGTTACATAGTAGCGTTCATGATCCCAGCTAGCACTTTCTTCAAGAGACTCAGAATACCATAACTGACCCGCATCACCCTCCTCCATTTCCTCATATGTAAATTCAAGTTTATACTTTTCTTTTAGCTTTTCTTCATATTCATCTGCTTCATCCTCAAGAGCTTCATTTCTCTCATTTAGTGAATCTACTTGCTTATATCTTTTTTCAAAGACTTCCTGGTTATTGATTAACTCGGTTTTTATATTTTCTGGCAATTTAGAATTTTGTATCATGGCTACAACATTATCACCATATTTACCAATATCGCCTTCTAACTGTTTTTTGTAATAGCTAATTTTGTCATCCAAATCTTTTGAATAGGCATCTTCAAGTTCAGAAATATAATTATCCGTTAAAGTGCCAACTTCATCCTCTCTGCCATGCTCATCTAACCACTCTCCAATCAGTTCGCTGGCAGACTCCTTCTCTTCTTCAGTTAAATCTTCAGCAGTTTCCTTTAATCCTTTTACCTCTTCCCTGACTGGAGCTTCTTCCTCTAACTCAAGCTCTGCCTGTTCTACAAATTCTTCTGGAGTAGGCTCTTCTTCTACTACGACCTCTTCAGCCCCTACTGTAACACCTTCAGGTTCTAATGGAGGAGGACGCTCACCTTCATATTCAATATCAGTAATAGGCTCTTCTTCTTCTATCTCAAATACAAAGTCTGTAGGAGAATGTCCCTCACTATCGGATACTTGTATTTCTTCTTCAGACCTTTTAACATCACTATCTCTTTTTTCTACCTGTTTATGTAGTGTTACATTGTTATAAACCGAGCCACCACCTGATAATAATCCACCTGATAGACCACCCAAAACAAATGTTTCTAATAGGTCTGGAGAACTTTCTATCATATTACCTATATAGTTCTTTAACTGGTCGTGATTTCCAGTAGTAGCAGATTGAACAAGTGCATTTTTAAGTGGCTGTGCAAGTCCTGCTACAAGCTCTTCTATACTCTCTGTCCTGAATCCCTTTGCAGTAGCATTAACTGTCTGACGAAGACTAGCTTTAAAGCCCTCTGCAATAACTCTATCATCAAGAAGACCCTTCATAATTTTTTCAGTTCCCATTCTTTCGGTAGCATACTCAACAAGAGCCTCACCTATTACATCTGGGACTATCTGCCAAAAACTATCATATTCATCAGTTCTTTGTAGTTCAGAGTATCTACCACCAGCAGCCTGTGATGATATTAGTATTGTTGCCAACCTGGGTGCTTTAAGTACAGCGCCAGCTATAACAACCTCCGCAAGCTGTGGTGCTTGTGCTATCATCTGACCCACCATATAGTGTGAAGCCGTACCATATTCTCCAGATGCCATCAGCTCATAAAAGCTTTTATTGTCAAAATAAGCATTAGCACCCCTGCGAGTTCTATCTGCAACATCCAAGTACAGTTCGTTTACCTCGGCTAATGCCCTTCTACCAGGCAAATCTGTTGGCTCTGGTATGTTTTCCTTCCCAAATATAAGTCTGGGGATTGTCATCTGGGTATTATAAAAAAGATCAAACGCAAACTCTGTTGCACCTAATGTTTGTGATGTCAAAGACGCTATACCCTGTATTGCCCTATCTGCATCTGGGTTTCCAGTAGTCCATTCATTTCTAAGCCACATCTGATAGTCTTCTTCAGCCCATAATTTAGGTTCTTGCGGTTCTTGTTGTGGTCTACCCGTCTCCCTAACACCAGCACCAACTGTTTGCGCGTCTACTTCTGCTTGATATTGTTGGAGTAAGCCTTTAGCCTCTGGAGTATCTGCTTTAGCATCCCATCCCATTGATTTCATAAGAGTAGACTTTTCCACTTCCATCGTCTGATTATAAGTTGCTAAATTAGCGTTCTGCTTGTCTCTCCACTTTTTCTGAAGAGGAATTATTTGGTCTTCCGCCTCTTTATTTAACTTATGTACTTCCTGATATTGGTCGAACTCCTTTTTGTATTGCTCATATTGGTCTTGAGGGATCAAGCCATTATTTTCATTTGCAATAACAGACCAGTAATCATTCATCCTCTTGTCTGCTATTTGGTAATTTACCCTTCTATTAACAAAATCAGTATCTTTTAAAATCTGATGTATATTTTTTAGATCAGGATCAAGTTCTGGTACAGGTAGACCATGAGACAGCATTCCTGGATAATCATTCTCTCCAAATACAGGATGTGAGTTTTCCTGCCATTTATTTCTCATAGCAACCCTGTCTTGTATTGAAGGTCTATTCCATTTTGCACCGAGAAAATCCACTGTTTCTGGCAATTCTGCAAACGGATCGACAGGTAATGGGACTCCAGTAGATTCAGCAGGAGCAGTCTCTGTTGTAAATAAAAGATCATCCATTTTAATACCATCTCTTTCCTGGCTATCTTTTAAATTACTTTTTATATCTGCTACATAGTTCTTAAATTTATTGCTTTCCCTGCCTGCACCGCCCTCATCTTCTATAGCTGGTGTTCCATCTGCATTGGTTGCACCTATAAACCGATCCACAAATTCTTCAGCATTGCCACCTTCTTCTTCCCATATTTTGTTTATCAGAAAATCAGAGGCTTGCTTACCCTGCTCTGGCGTATCATATAATGCTGTATTTAAATTCTCAAAAGAGTCACCAACCTTCATACCAAAATTTTGCTCCATATAAGACCTTAATTCTGGATTAGAAGGTACGGCATGTGCTGAATAATTATTATGCCTTTCTGAACGATCACCAGCCTCCTGGTTAGCAACAGCCAGGTATACTCCTGTGTCTAATGGATACTGTTTAATTGGTTCTGGTGGAGGTGTTGGTTTAGTTTCGGTTGTATCTTTTATTATAGGAGGGGTTTCAGGTAGCTCCACTTTAGGGAGCATGTTAGTTATAGTGGAATCGAAATGCTGGAAATCTTTTAGATCATATCCTTCTCCTGAAAAGAAATCAAAGACTGTTTTCCTTTTTTCTGGGTCTGTAATCTTCTGTTGAAAATTATCATATTCCCCTAAATCATAACCCTCGCTGTCCCAAAAGTCATAAACACCTTTTAACTTATCTTCTGACATTAGAAGCCTGGAACTTTTGTCTTAGTCTGGGCAAGCTGTTTTTCATCTCTGCGAAACTCTTCTTTATTAAACATGTTTAATACCTTTAGAGCAAATTTGTCCTTTTCCCCCTTTGTCGCAGCCACTCTGCCTTCTTCTATAAGAGCTTTTACATCTGCTGATAAACCCTCTATTTCATCTAAGGCTGTACCACTTGTACCACTAAAATCTATTTTTGGCAATTCTGTTTTGAATGTCTCTAGGTCTTCGCTAGTCATATTTTCCTCATTTCCAGCTTTGTTTAATACAGCCATCATTCTTTGTCCTGCACTACCCTCGCCTAGCTGACCCATCACATGTAACATGTTGTTTAATTTATTTTTTTCATTGGAAAACTTATCGGCTAGCTTAACATCTTTTGCATTATCTCTTGCTATAGCATTCCTTTGCTGTTGCGTTTCGTTTAGTATTTGCATCTGCATTGTAGGATCAGCATTTATGAAAGCCTCTGAGTTTAATACATCAGCCATTGCCATATCTCTTTCATT
>TARA_R110002073_G_scaffold172563_3_pt1 | contig 16361 bp, 8 predicted proteins | sample TARA_R110002073 | Tara Oceans TARA_R110002073 (sample SAMEA4397174) | marine metagenome | biome: Polar Biome; feature: [DCM] deep chlorophyll maximum layer (ENVO:01000326); material: water (ENVO:00002006), including particulate matter (ENVO:01000060) such as... | depth 40 m
CGGCTAACTTTACAGCGGTGATGTCGTACTAAATCAGCAGTCCCTCAGGGGGTGGGGGGAAAGTTCGGTTGGGGACAGTGTGAAATCAAATCCTCTGTATTAGTTAGTGACCTAGCACACAGAGATCCGTGCAAGAATTTGCGAAAATTTCGAAAAGAGGTCGGCGAGACGAAAGAAACCCCGATTCAACTCGCTTGCCCGTAGATCTCGCCATTCCGACGCGATTATGATGACGGGCCAACGCGATGATGAAATCGGGCAGTCCCTTTCGACGTAGCTCGCGGAAATCGTCGCGTGCCCCCTGTGAGCCGAATCCACCTCGGACCGGAATTCCAATTCCCCCTCAACACCCCACCAGGATGATTGATGAAAAACATGATTTTGAACTCCTTTGTGATGCTTGCTGCTATGACGTTGATCACATCGACCGCTCGAGCCGCCCAGCCGGATCGCGAACTCTACGAAGTTCGCTCGTATCTGCTTGGCGAAAAAGGGGATGCCAAAGCGATTGACGCTTATTTGCAGGACGCGTTAGTCCCGGCACTGAATCGACATGGCATCAAACCGGTGGGCGTTTTCACCAATTCGGAAAACGACGAAACGGGCAGCGAGCGAATCGTGGTCGTGATTCCTTATGCTAACGCCGATCAAATTCTCGCGACTCGCACCGCGTTGGCGAAGGATCAGCAATATCTTGCCGATGCGAAGAGCTACCTGGATCGCGAACCCAAGAACGCGCCGTACCAGCGGATTACGTCAGAGCTGCTTTCGGCGATGGATTGTATGCCTAATGCCAAAGTTCCCGAGGGTACGCTGTCTAACGACGATCGCGTGTACGAACTGCGATTGTACGAGAGCCCCAATGAGCGGCTCGGCGATCTGAAGGTCGAAATGTTCAATTCCGGCGAAGTGCCGATTTTTCTCGACAGTGGGATCCAGCCCTTGTTTATCGGCCAATGTGTCGTTGGCCCCAACACCCCCAGCTTGACTTACTTGACGGTCTATCCAAGCGAAGAAGCTCGGGGCAAGGCGTGGGATGCGTTTCGCGCTCACAAGGACTGGGCCGTGCTAAGCAAGGTTGAAAAGTATCAAGGCACCGTCTCGCACATCGACAAGTACGTGTTGGTGGCCAAGCCCTACTCGCAGATGTAGCCGCTGAATTCGCAGAGGTAGCCAATCGTGTACGTTGGCGGGGCCGCATGGTTTCACTAACCCGCATCGTTGGCTTACGCGGAATCGGCAGGATCACCCGAGGTTTCATTCCTCGAATTTAGCCTCGGGATGACTTTTCTCGCATCGTCGTGCGAGTTAGGATTTGCGTCATGACACCAATGATGAAACAGTATCATGAAGCAAAAGCCGCTTGTGGCGATGCGCTTTTGTTCTTTCGCATGGGCGACTTTTACGAGTTGTTCCTCGATGATGCAAAAACAGCGGCCCAGTTGCTGGGATTGACTCTGACCAGCCGCGATCGAGACAGCGATAACCCTACCGCGATGGCGGGTTTTCCGCATCATCAGCTCGATTCGTATCTCAATAAGCTGATTCGGGCAGGCTATCGAGCCGCGGTGTGTGAACAGGTCGAAGATCCCAAGCAGGCCAAGGGACTCGTGCGACGCGAGATCACTCGGGTGGTAAGTGCCGGGACGCTGACCGACGATGGCTTGCTCGACCCTCGCGAAGCCAACTTTCTGGCTGCGGTTTATCTGGTCCCGGTCAAGTCGTCGGGAAAAAAATCCAATGGAGATCCACCCGAACCGCAAGCCGGGATCGCCTGGGCCGAACTTTCCAGCGGTCGCTTCGAATCGGGCGTTTTTCCGGTCTCGCGAATCGAAGACGAACTGGCTCGCATCGGGCCTGCGGAAGTTCTGTATCGCGAAGACGATGCCCGCTTCAGTCCCGACACCACCGCCCCTTGGTCGTGGACCTCGCGGCCGGCATGGTCGTTTGCCGAGGATGCATCACGCGATGCATTGTGCAAACAATTTGAAGTTCACAATCTCGAAGGCTTCGGGTTCGGTGATACCGACGGCCCTGCCATTCGGGCTGCCGGAGCGGTGTTGGCGTACTTACAAGAAACGCAGCAAGGCGGACTCGATCATTTTCGCCAAATCAGCGCCCACCATCGCTCGCCAGTCTTACAAATCGATGCGTCGACTCGGCGAAGTCTCGAAGTCACTCGAACGATGCGAACCGGATCACGCGAAGGCTCGCTGCTGGGCGTGATCGATCGCACGTGCACTCCGATGGGCGCGCGGCTGTTGGCCGATTGGATGGCAGCCCCCCTGGTTCATCGCGATTCCATCGAAGCCCGACTCGACGCGGTTGCGGAACTCGTCAACGATTCGCGTCTGCGAGGGGATGTCCGCGCGACACTCAAACGAACGTTTGACTTGACTCGGCTGCTGGCTCGCATCGCCACCGGACGCACCGGCCCGCGGGACCTGCAACAGGTTTCGCGAACGCTCGAAAATCTGCCTGAATTAAAAGCCAAGTTGACCGATCGCAAGGCAGAGCGTTTGGGGTTCGTCGAAGCTCATTTGCACCTCTGTCCTGAATTGCGTTCACAGCTTGAAAATGCATTGGCCGATGAATGTCCGCTGAATGCAGCCGATGGGAATTTTATTCGCGTCGGGTTTGACGAAGAGCTTGACGGGTTACGCAAAATGGCGGCAGGCGGCAAGGAATGGATTGCCGCCTATCAGCAGAAACAGATGGAAACGACTGGGATCACCAATCTGAAGGTCGGTTACAACCGCGTCTTCGGTTATTTCCTAGAGGTGACCAACGCCAATAAAGATAAGATACCCACCGAGTACATTCGCAAACAAACACTAAAAAACTGTGAGCGATACATCACGCCGGAGCTAAAGGAATACGAAGAAAAGGTTCTCGCCGCGGATGACAAAGCCGCTTCACGTGAACAGCTGCTGTTCCAAAACTTGCGGCATGAAACACATCGTCATCTGAATATTCTGCAAGAAGTGGCCGTGGCGATGGCCGAGCTCGACGTGTTGGCCGCGCTCGCCGAAATCGCGGCACAGCGTAAATGGGTGCGTCCGGAATTGACCGAAGACTCGGTGCTGCGGATCGACGCAGGACGCCACCCGGTGCTCGACGTGACGTTGCCGCAGGGTGAGTTTGTCCCCAATGATTGCGTGCATTCCCCTGAGGCTGGAATGATCTTGTTGATCACTGGCCCGAACATGGCGGGAAAGAGCACCTACATTCGCCAAATCGCACTCATCACACTGATGGCACAAGCCGGTTCCTTTGTGCCAGCCGATTACGCTTTGGTGGGAATCGCCGATCGCATCTTTGCGCGTGTCGGAGCGAGCGACGAACTAAGTCGTGGACAAAGTACGTTCATGGTCGAAATGGTCGAAACCGCCCGGATTCTGAACACCGCGACATCCCGCAGCCTTGTGATCTTGGACGAAATCGGTCGTGGAACGAGCACGTATGATGGGTTGTCGTTGGCATGGGCGATCACCGAACATTTGCACGAGCAAGTGGGATGTCGCACGTTGTTTGCCACCCACTACCACGAATTGACTCAGCTCGAAGAAACGCTGCCTCGCGTTGCCAATTTGAACGTCGCGGTTAAAGAGTGGAATGATGAAGTGGTGTTCTTGCACCGCATCGTCAGCGGAGGCGCGGACAAGAGTTACGGAATCCATGTTGCTCGATTGGCCGGCATCCCCAAGGCCGTCAATGAACGTGCCAAGGATGTGTTGGCGCAACTGGAACACGAGCATCGCGATGCGTTGGATCGCCCGAAATTAGGAGGCCCCGCGCAAGCCGACAGCAACGGGAATTTCCAATTGACCTTGTTTGGTTTCGCCGATCATCCCCTCTTGGACGATATTCAGAAATTGGATGTCAACGCGATGACGCCGATCGATGCCCTGCAGTTCTTGCAGTCCGCCAAAGAGCAGCTCAAAACCAAAGTCTAAGTGCCGGCAACCGATTGTCGCACGGCTTTCCAAGCCGTTAGCGTGCGTCACGCTTGATCGTCGAACCGCGAGCAACCGCGTTCTGTGCCTATCGAACGGTCACCGTAACGCTTCCAGCTTGGAAAGCTGGGCGACAATCGACTTGGCCGCAAGCTCTGGGTGGGGCCTCGTTGTGCTAGGGACCGAGCGTGCAAGCTCAGCGCAACCAACCCTCCCCGGCCGCACACGGGAGGGGTAGGTCTGCCGGTGCCGGAACTCCGCTGCGCTGCAGCCTACGAGGTGATGAGGATGGAGTATCATGGGAGCACGACGACACTCGTTATCGATAGTCATTATCTCGCCTCCCTCCCCCTCCCCAAGGATTCTCTTTCAATGCAAAAGCCAAATCGCACGAACCGACGTGACTTTCTTGCAACTTCGGCCTCCGCCGCCGCGATTGCTGCCCCCTACTTCATCTCATCACGAACGCTCGGCGCCGCTGAGCATGTCGCACCTTCCGAAAAAATCACCCTCGGCGTGATCGGGATGGGCCCACGATGCACCTACGATATGAAGTCGATTCTGCAGCTCGCGGATGTGCAGTGTGTTGCCATCGCCGACGTTCAGCAATCACGCCGTGTTGCGGGCAAAAAACTTGTCGATGAACACTACGGCAATCGCGACTGTCAACTGTATGGTGATTTTCGTGAATTGCTGGCCCGCACCGATATCGATGCGGTGATCATCGCGACGGGCGATCGTTGGCACGCCGCCGCTTCGATCTTGGCTGCCGAAGCAGGCAAAGATGTGTATAGCGAAAAGCCCTGTGGAATCACGATCGGAGATTGCCAAGACATTTCGAAGACGTTCGAGAAAACCGAACGCATTTTTCAGGCGGGAACCCAGCGACGAAGCGTCCCCAATTTCCGCACGGCGGTCGAGCTCGCACAAACCGGTCGACTTGGAAATATCGAAACGCTTCATGCATCGGTCTACATTCCGACACTGCGAAACGAATGGTTGCCCGGTGAGCCAACACCAAGCAAAGAGGTCTGCGATTGGAACATGTGGCTCGGCCCCGCTCCGTGGCGTCCTTACAACCCGAAATACGTCAGCGGTGGTTGGCGAGGTGAATACGACTTCGACAGCGGAGCGAGATTGTTGGATTGGGGCGCCCACACCGTCGATCTGTGTCAATGGGCCAACCAAGCCGATGACACGATGCCGGTGGATTACGAACCAACCGACGAAAATATCACCTGCACCTATGCCAATGGCGTCAAGTTGGTCATCGACTTTCTCGCCGATCCGTTCGGCAATCGTGGACCACGCTGGATCACCCGGCTTGGTACTTGTCCCGTTCGGTTTGTCGGCAGCGAAGGTTCGCTCGAAACGGGTGACGAAGGCGAGATCGTGGCAAGTTCGGCGAGCCTGAATCAAGAACTGGCTCAAAGCAAACGCGTCCGCGGACTCGACGTTTCCGCTCACGCACGCAACTTCTTTGATTGCGTTAAAAGTCGTCAACAAACGGTTTGCAATCCCACCGTGATGCGTCGATCGCATGTCGCCTGTCACGCGGCCGCGTTAGCATGGATCCTGAAACGCAAACTCACCATCAATCCCGAAACCGAAGAGTTTGTCGATGACGACGAAGCCAACCGCCTGCGTTTCCGCAGCCCCCGCGTCTGGTCGTAGCGAAAGTCACCAAAACTTTTGGTAGCACTACCACAAACGGCGGAGCGACTAAGTCCCTCCGCCGTTTTCAGAATCGACAAATGGGTACTTAGGACTAAGCGTCGCTTGGCCTCGCCTGTTGTTTCGCTGGCGTTATGGTTTGCGGCTCCGCCCCGTTCTGTTGGGCACGGACCAACATCCCGTCATGGGACAAGGCAAAACACACGGATGGTGTTTTTTAGCGGCGCCGCGCGAGCCGCCTGGTCGAATTTGAACGTTGCTCTCGCTGCAACCGGACGGCTCGCGCCGTGCCGCTACCAAAGTAGATTCTTGAGCCCATTCGCTATTTGGATTTCAGGGTCGACAGATAGGCTACCACGTCCCGCACCTCTTTGCGTGTCAAGACATCGGTCATGTCGGGCATAATCGAAACCTCGTTCTTGGAAACATCTTCGATTTCGTCGTTGCTCAACCGGATCTCTTTGCCTTGGCTGTCGGAAATGACCGTTTCATCTTCGCTTTCGGATTTAACTAACCCCATCACAATTTGTCCCGAATCCATCAGGAACGATTGAGTTTGGTACTTCTTGTCGATGTCCTTGCTGGGCGCAATGACGCTTTGCAGCAGATAGTCACGGTCTTTGCTGGCCGCGATCCCAAGTAAGTTAGGTCCAACATCGCTTCCCTCCTTGCCAACCTTGTGACAGCGAATGCACTGGGCGCCCAGATGTGTATTGAAGAGGACTTTGCCTTTGGCGGCGTCGCCCCCGTCGCGGCTGACCAAAAACGGACGCGACTTTTCAGGCGTGGTCGCCCACTGTTGGTCTAGCGCCGCAGTGGCTTTGTTCAGCGCCGCTTGAATCGCGGGGGATTTCTTCCCGCGATTCTCGGCCGTTTCTAAAACATCCAGGATGATCTCGCTCGGCAAAGTGCCGCTGGTGACTTGGTCCAACATCGAAATCAATTTGTTCCGCGATGCTTCACCCTGCTGTTTACTCAATGCCGAGATCGCATACTGTTTGATCGCCAATTTCTTGCTGTCCGAAATTAGACGTGTCAAGAAAGCGTCGGCTTGATCGGCATTGTATTTTGCATAGAAGTTGATTGCGGTCAGTTGCAGATTCGTTTCAGAATCCTGCATGGCTGCGGGGAGCACCTTTTTCAGTACCTCGGGATTTTGTTTGTCCAGCGTTTTCAGTGCAGCGATCCGAAGATCGACATCTTGGTTTGTGGTGCGGACGATTTCACTGAGCGAATCGGCCGACAATGGGGTACGGGTTCGGGCGGCAGCGTCAATCGCTGCGGATTGCAGTTTTGGATTGTCCTCGCTCGCCAATTTCGACAGCACGCTGCTCAAGCGCGCGGCGTCCGTTTCCCGCGGCAGTGTTGCATAGCGTCGTCGCCCATCGACCCGGTCCAACAGATCAGGTTTCATCCACGAACCCAGCATCTTGATCGCTTCGATTCGCAGCGGAACGCTGTTGGTTTCTTGGCTTGCGTATTGGGCGACAGATTCAAAATGCTCGCGGCCTCCTAGGCGATAGTTCGCATTGAGCAGTCGGCGAATGAACGATTCCCCGTCGTGTTGGGCCGCGGGCAGCGCGGCGGCCAACACCTGCAATTGCTCGTCACTCGAAAAATCGTCATGCAGCGCACGAGCCGCTTCGGTCGCCACTTGTTCGCTAGCGTCGCCGAGAAACGGCTCAAGTGAACGCGGCGATTCATTGCCACGAAGGGCGACGACCAAGTTCAGTCGGCCGACCAAGGTCGAAGCGTCATGGGCCGCCGTCAACTGATCGGCGGTGGCACAGTTTCGTAACGCTCGCGAGACCGCAAATCGCAGATAACGGTCCGATTCGGTAAGCGAGCTGGAGAGCTGGAGCAGCGGATCGACCGCGTCGGCGGACGCGTGTTTGCTTAACGCGATCATTGTCATAAAACGAACGCGATCACTGTCATCATCAAGTAATGGCAGAAAGATCGCGCCATCGACACCATTGATGTCGGTCAAGGTTCTCGCCGCTTGGGCTCGCATTTCCGCATCCTCGGATCGGAGCAGCGAGATCAGCGATTCGATGGCTGCGGTTTCGCTGCCGCGAGCGAGTTGTCCAAGACCCCAGATTGCATGGACACGCGTCATTTCTGATTCCGACGTCAACGCACTGCGAAGCGTGTCGATGTTTTTCTGTTTGACCAGTTCAAACTGAGCCCCCATGCGGATGCGTTGGTCATCGTGTCCGAGAAGTCGATGGAGTTCCGCGGCAGACAGCTGCGAAAAGCCGTCTTTGAGTTGCTGGGCCACCTCGCGGCGTATCTCGGAGAGATCCGAATCGGGAGCATCGATTTTCCAAACCGCTCCCGACTGATTCAGCGGATAGCCGCCGCCCCAGTCAACGCCATACAATGCCCCGTCGGGACCAAAGTTGATCCCAACCAATGGAATGCCGCTACCAATCGAATGTTCGTTTTCCATCGTAAACGAAGCGCCCGCGGGCTTGGCTTGGAAGGCGAATTGGAAGCCACCGGGAGCTCCGGTTAAGAAAAAGTAATCACGATACGCCGACGAAAGCGCGGTCCCAGGATTGAAGGTAAATCCGGCGGGACCATCGATATAATTTTTGAGCGTGGGAAGGATGTAGGAGGGTTGTCCGTCAAAATGAGGCACCCACAATCGTTCGTCGGTCCAGGGATTAAAACCGCTGCCACGATACTGATAATTGCAACGCCATCCAGCATCCATGTCACGAACGATATAGACCAATCGCTCTTTTTCATTGGGTTGATCGGCGTCGTTGTCGACGCCAAACAGGTTGCCGTATTGATCAAACGCCAACTCTTGCACGTTTCGCAGTCCGTGGGCAAACACTTCAAAATTGCTGCCGTCGGGATCGCATCGCATCACCCCACCTTGGTTGGGATAGTGAAAGCGTTTGCCTTCGCGTGATGTCAACGAGATTCCCTTGTCACCGATCGACCAATAGATCTTGCCATCGGGGCCGACGGTCAAACCATGCATGTCGTGACCGGCATAGGCGATGTGAATCGCAAACCCCGATGCAATCGCTTCGCGAGTGTCGGCGACGTGATCGTTATCGGTGTCTCGCAATCGCCATAGATCGGGGGCAATCGTGGCATACACATCGCCATTGAACCACAACACGCCTGCGGCGATTCCGGTGACTTCGGTTTGAAAGTCTTCGGCAAATAATTCGAATGTATCGGCAGTGCCATCGTGGTCGCGATCACGCAGCGTGTGGATCTTTTCGCTGATGACGGTCAAGTCATGCCAATCGTGCGATCCATCGTCGTTTAGATCATCAACTCGCTTCCGGTTCTTCTCTTGGTCTTGATTTGGGGCCAGACGTTGATGATAAAAATTGCGGCGGTCCTCGACGCTTTGGAATCCAACATCGTTGGTGATCCAATCGCGATTGTTGCGAATGTCAAGATCCTGTGCCTTCCGCCGCTGCGTTTGCGTCACGTATGCCGTGCCTTCGTTGTCAAAGCTGATTGCCACAGGGTCGGGCACATTTATCTCGCCACTCCACTTGGTGTAACGAAGCGGAGTCGAGCTTGGCGGTTCTGCTGCAACCGCAAAACTGAACTGGCAAACGAACATGACAGCGGCGAACAAGACAGCGGCAAACTGGCGAAGATGTAAAAGCATGATGCAGTTTTTTAGGGTTTCGAAGTCGTGACGGAGTGCTGGGCCGGCTGCAGCGCAGGATCGTCGAGATCAAGTCGATACAAGATTTGGTTATAGTCGTAATACGGCGTCGGCGCCGCATGATTGGCGAACTCCGCCGTATACGTCCCTTCGAACAGCAGGACGTGATTCCCCGCCGGCGTCAATTCAGGATGCAGACGTGGATTATAGAACGTGTAGTTGTCATGTGAAAGAATTTCGACGGCGTCGCCCCAAGGTCCCATAGGCGAGTCGGCTTCGGCGTACCACAGCGTTCCAAAGGCGGACGGTTTGCCGAACTTTTGCATGAACACTGTGACCCAGCGTGTGCGGAACGCATTCCATGCAAGCGAGCCTGAATGCGGTACGATCTCGCTGCCATCGTCGGCCGAGCGAAGTGTTTTTTGAGGCGTCAGCGTTTTCCAATTCTCGAAATCTTTCCAGGCTTCGTAGGTGCCGGCGATTTGAATGCGAGGCAGCGGGTTGCCGAACAGCAACCAACGCGTTCCCGCTGCGTCAGTCCAGAATACCGGATGGCCTTCTTCGGCGAGCGATGGCGGCAGAGTCCCGTCGGATGCTTTCCATACCGTGCGGACGATTTCAAATTCCGAGTTCAACTCGTTCCACTCGCATAGCCCCGCTTCGTACGTCTGAAGATGCCCTTTGATCTTTCGATAAAAGGCAACCAAATGTTCGTCGCCATTCTTGTCTGGCAGACTGACGTATCCGGTCAACCAAGTCGGCCCGTCGCCGGGGATCGGAGCAACGCCTTTGGGGCGCCCGCGTTCATCGAGGAATAGATCGAACTTGGGTTTCAGCGGCGGTTGCAAGGATTCGAACGGGTCTAGCGACGTCGTCCCACTGGTCATATCAAACACGCCCAATGGGTACGAGGCGAGCTTGGTATCGCCCCATGCCCAAAACATCTTGCCACCATGAACGGCGGTTTGCACGGTGTCGCATCCAAACACCGGGCCGTCGTTCCAATCGAGTTGCTCGCCGAGTTTTTGGCTTTCGGCAAACAAGCCCGAACCCGTCAACCGTCCAACCCGCTTGGCAATCGCGGTTCGTTGTACCTTTACGGTCAGAGTTTTGCCGCGACGAGGCGTTAGACGAACGCCGCGAAAACCAAATCCGTCTGCCGGGATCTCATAGCCATGACCGATCACGCTGAAATAGACTTCACCATCGAGCAGCGATGGATCATCGATCGCGATCACTCCGGCGTTGTCGGAGACGAAGCGGACTTGGTGAGTCGTTTTTAATTCAACCAACGGGACCGGCCACCCCGATTGATCATCGACGATATGAATCCGGCACGCCGCCAAGGTTGCCGCTGCATCACCTTGAGCAAAGCTGAATGACGCTGCCGTCAATCCAATCAGAATGATGGTCAAGAAGCGTGCTAGGAAATTCAAATTGGATGCTTTTGAAAAATGTCTCGGCGCCGTTTCGATCGCTGCCAGACCGTTCGGCATGTTTTATTCAGTGAGCCGCGCACGCGTCCGCGACGGGACGGCTGATCTTGATGCGGTCTCTCGATGACGCGTTGGGTTATGATTTTAGCTGCGTTCGGGGGCTTTGCCCCAAAATACAAAAGCGTAACTTCAAAACTCACTCTTCGAACCGGCTATTGACGCAGCTCGCCAATCCGCTGCAATGCTTCCCCGGTCGCTTGCTCGGCAGCGGGGAAATTTGTAACGGTTTCCATCTCGGTTTCAGCAGGCGTCTCGAGTTCACTCGCCCTTTCGCTCGATTCGCCAGGGAATTGCGGTTGCGGGCGAACGGTGAGTCCCCAACCATGCAGAATTCCGAAGCGATCGCTCTGCGTTCCGCTGATCACCAATTGCCAGGGTCCCTGAACACTTTTGCCATTGAACGCACTCAATCCAGGTTGGCGTTTGACGAGCGCTTCGGGCTGGAAACTGCCTTCAAACGGAGCCCGTGCTTTGGTGATCGAATAGCGAGCCGAGTCGTCAAAGATGGTTTGGTTGAAGTGGTCGTCGTGAGCCCCGACACCGCTGAATAGTTCGATTCGCGTTCCATCGGGGCCGACCAAGTAACCATCTAAAAACGAGGTGTAGGTGTGCGTGATCGACAGCTGGACATCCAAGTCGGCGATCAGGTAATTCTCGTCGATGTAAATTTCCGAGACCACGGTTTTACGTGGCGGCAGCGGTTCCACACTGTCGCTACGATAGCTGCCGCCGACAAGTGACTTAGCCGAAATGGCTTCTGATGCAGTCAGCAGTCCATCACCGTTAGTGTCATAGGATCTGAATTCGTCGATCAGTTCCTCGGTCCACTCATCGGTGTACTCGTCCATCGCCACTTGATTGTCGCGGTTCCGATCACGTTCGTAGAACCATCCTGGCAACCCCGAGGTCAGGTCACCCGCTTTGGCTTGCATTTCGTTGAGATAAGCTTGCAGCTCACTACGCTGGATTTCGCCGTCTCGATCCACATCCAAGCGGCCAAAGGGGACTCCGAGACGGACCGCTTCATCGGCGCTAAGTCGGCCATCACGATCGGCGTCAAACCGTCCCAACACGGTCGATGTCAGGTAGTCACGACCGCCACGACTGCGGCTGTACCGATCTCGCGAACTGGATTCATCACGGCGAGGCTGTGACGGCACGACACCGTTTCCCGTGCGCTGAGCCTTCTTGATCAGCTCACTGGAAACTCCGGACAACAATCGACGTCGTGCGTAACGCTGAGCAAGTTCAAGACGACTGAGTTTGTTGTCGTTGTTGAAGTCTTCAGAAAAGGGGTCGCGGTATTTCCAATCCGCTCGTTGAGCTTCCGCACGATCAATAAATCCATCGCGGTTGCGATCCGATCGGCGAAGTGTCCGTTCGGCGTAGTCGATATCCTCTTGGGTGTACGGGTACTTTACCTCGGGCAAGCCAAACTCGGGTACCAGCGGTTGATCGGGTGCCGTTCCAAAATCCATCGGATTGACATAGTCCTCGACATCCACGTCACGTCCCGAGACACCATTGTTCATCGCGTAGTAGACTCGCGCCGCCTCTTGCCACTTATCGACGCCATAAGGACGCTCGAGTGACATCCGTCGCGCCGCACCAACACGTTCAAGGTACGGGCGTGCCAAGGGAGTGATCTCGGACGGATCGATGTTACCGTTCTGGTTGGTGTCGAGTCGTTCGAGCGATTCACGTAGACCGGATTGAGCCGACGCGTCGTCGACGCAAAACATCACGCCGATTGCGAACACGATCGCAACCATCAAGCATCGTCGGAAGCACAAGTGTGGTTTCATCGGAATCGGCAAGGGAGGCAGGGGAAGGAATAAGGTGGGGCAGGAGGCGGAGAGGCAGATGGTCGGGGCAGCGGGAGCCGTAATTGATCGCAGAGCGACCAGAGACGATCCTGCTTATCGAGAGCTGCGGCTGCGTGACGAACTGCTACGCGCGGTTCCTTCACCCAGGATGACTTGATGCAACAGTTCACCGAACACTTCGCTGTTCATCGGCGTGACGACTTCGATCGTCTGTTCGCCACGCGCATCGATATGTTTGGCAAGTTTTTCGACTTCATTGAACAGGTCACGCGGAGCGGTGACGATCAGCGAATTGCTTGCTTCGTGAACGGCAACGGTCATCTTGGGTTCGAGGTCACGTTCGGGTTTACTGTCCGCCGTTTTCAGACCTTTCTTGGCGGCCGCAGCCAACTTGGCTTCGGCGGCGCGTTGGGCAGCAACGGCCGCGGCGCTTCCGCCACCCGCTTGGCCTTTCTCTTTGTCGCTCAAGATGCGTCCGGCATAGGCTTCGCGGATTGCCTCGGCAACTTCCGACGCCTTGGTGTTGACCAATTCGATTACGTTCGAGGTTCCGTAGGTTTCGACCGAGGTGATGCTTTGGTCCTTGTCGATGATCTTCAAATAGCTTTCGATGATATCGATGTCGGCAGAGGTGCCTTGAGCAATCAGCCGATTCAACCGCGAATCGGCAACGATCGTAATTGTGCCCGACATCATCGTTGTCGTGCCATCGTTAGAGGTCACAAAACTGCTTAACAGTCCGCTGGAGGAACCGCTTGACACATAACCATTAACCAACGTGCCGGCTTGCGCCTCTTTGGCGGCGTCGCCTCCGTCGAGCAGTTCGCCCAACATTCGCAACGCATCGTCCGGCTTGGTGTGCTTTAAATAGAACACAATCGGAGTTACCGGCGGCGCTTCGATCACTCCTGCGATGCTGCGTAAATGGGATTCAAAATCATTCAAAGCCTCAGTGTCGTCCGACTGCATCAACACACCCCGCGGGGTCAATTGGCAACGAATTGCGTTCGCTTGATTGGTGGTCGTCGCCGTCAGTAGGCGAGCGGCACCTATTCGCGGTGCGTTTGTGCGAGCCGAATTTTTAACACGAGTCGAGGCAAACGATTGTTCGTCCAATTCAGGCTGATTCGTATTCTCTTCGTGAGCGTCCTCGTCATGCAGAACGCGCTCGGTTTTCATTTTTTCATTCGGCGCGATCGCGGGGTACATGATGATCGGGTTCGAACGACGCCAGAATTTGGTTGCCGTTTCGAGCAACTGTTCCGCTTGAGGCCCACGCAGTGGAAACACACGAGTTTGTTCGCTGTGAGTGACATCGCCATTGACTTCCAACCCCGAAACGATCTTTTTGATTTGATCGATCTGTGCCCGCTTGGCGCGGACAAACAATCGCATGTTGCCGGGGTCCGCGTCGATTTTTGGCGCGTCGGGGTCGATCGTTTTTGGATCATCCAGCGGGTCGGGAAGATCGAGCATTTGTTCGAGCAAGCTGATCGCGAAATAAGGATCGACGGTCTTCAACTGAATGACCTCGAAATCAGCTTCAGATGCTTGTAGCTGAGCCACGGTTTCTGCAATCTCGGCTTGCACCGCAGGAGATGCCAAGGCAACAACGCTGCGAGCAGTTTCATCGACCGACAACCGAACCTGCTTTCCGGCCAACAGGGTTTGCAGGACGTTGTAGACCGTTTCCACGTTCCCGCCCTCGACGATGTGCGATTTTAAAACCATCTCGCCAGGGGTGGCAGTCATGCTTGCTTTGGGTTTGTCGATCGCGGCAACCAACCCTTCGATCAACTTGACTTTGTCTTCCAAGCCCGTGACGAATAGATTTTTGCCCTGCAGGTCGGAGGAAATACTGACGTCAATTCCAATCATCTCGTCGGTCGCTAGTCCTAAGTGAGGACGGGCGACCACCAGGATGTCTTCAGCTTCGACATGCTGGAGCGTGAAACTTTTGACGATCGTGCCGTCTTGCATCGCATCAGCAGGTTGAAAAGCAGCGAGTACCGCTTGAACGTTTCGTAATTTGGCCACCGTGTCGGTGATCATTAACTGATTGGTGCGAGTCAGAACCGCAGGCGTCGACATCAACTTCAACGCCGACAATTCTTGAACCGCTTCTTCGGCGTCGATGTCGCCGAGCGAAAACATGCACTTCACGACGTGGTGTTCACTGGTGTTGGCGAGCTCATCGACGCTGATCAGCTTTGCCAGTACATCGAGTTGCTGCAAACTTCGCGGATCGCTCAGATTGATCACGGATAACAATTGGTCGCTGCGAACCAGGGTAAAACCCTCGGACAACAGAAACAGATTGATCCGATCGATCGCTTGCTGATGCGAAAACACGGTGGGATCGGTGTAAGTAAAGCTGCCTGGCGGAAGGTCGCCAAAATGTAACGCCAATCCCGCTTCGTCGGCGATCCAGCGGATCACTTCACGCCAAGGCACCCCCTCGAACGAAAAACGAACCATGCCGTCGGGAAGCGGCGGAGCGGCGATCTCGCCATCCGGTTCGTGGACCACCATTGCAGATGGGTCGACCGATGGAGTCAGCGGCGCGGGTGTCTGGGCGGTGGAGGTCTCGGCGGGGGGCTGTTCAGCGGATGGCACTGGGTCCGACGGCGCTGGGTCCGATGGCGCTGGGTCCCATGGCATTGTGTCCAGCGCCGGTGATTGGACACTTTGGACAGCCGTTTCTCGCGGAGCTGCCTCCTGCGGCACTGATTCAAGCTGTGCTGTTCCTGGCTGCACTGATTCCGACGGTGCGGTTTCTTGAGCCATCAGCGGCGAGAGGAACGAAGTCGATAGCAAAGGAGCTACGAATACGAACGCCGGGAACAACCGGATTCGTGAGCAACGTCGAGTCCGTAAATGGGTCATGGCAAAGATTTCAGTTGGAAGCAGGCTGGTTCGAACGCCAAGCGTCGGCGGCACGGTCCAGCGGCTGAGGGAGGGAGGCGTCAAGGAAACCGGTGAGGTTTCAAGGACGGATCAAAGGAGGGAGCTTTGCGAAAGGCGTGGGCTCGCGGTTCGTCTGTGAAGAAGGGTGCACTTCTTCCCCACCGTGAGCAGTGGCATGTTAGCCAGAAAACGAGAAAAAGTCAATCAATTACTGGGACAACCGGCCAAGCCCACCCCCAGCAAGAGTGCCGTGGCGGCTGCCCCATGCGATTATCCATGTTTGCGGTGCGGCGTGAGCCAGATGCTATCGAGCTTGATTTCGCCATCGACGCCGCGACCCCCCTCGGCTAAACAGATCTCCCACCTGATCGGTAAGCGAACTCACGCCTTGTCGCTCCCACCAATTCGATCCCGCCCGATTCCATCGTAGACCCGTTTTTCCGTAACGACCTTGTCCATGAATATGTCATGGCGTTGCATTGGAATCTCGTCAAACATCTGGCACTCGAACGCCAACGAAATGAGCGGTGTTTCGGGTCTGGCGTTTTCAAGCAATTTGTCGTAGTAGCCTTTGCCGTGCCCGATCCGTCCCCCGGCAGCGTCAAAGCCGACACCGGGAACCATGATCAAATCAAGCTGTTTGACATCGACTTTTTTCGACGCGGTGTTTCGCAAATCTTCGCGAGGTTCAAGGATCTCGTACATTCCGACCTCGAGCTCCTGCAGCGATTCCAGCAGGAACAATTGCAGCTCTCCGTCGACGCAATACGGAATCACGATTTTTTTATCGCTCGCCACAGCCCCCGGCAACGCGTGCCGTGTGCGCACCTCGTCGCGAACGTCGACGTACCACATC
>TARA_R110002073_G_scaffold1060_1_pt1 | contig 16337 bp, 10 predicted proteins | sample TARA_R110002073 | Tara Oceans TARA_R110002073 (sample SAMEA4397174) | marine metagenome | biome: Polar Biome; feature: [DCM] deep chlorophyll maximum layer (ENVO:01000326); material: water (ENVO:00002006), including particulate matter (ENVO:01000060) such as... | depth 40 m
ACCTACCGTATGCACGGCGAGTTCCTGTACGGTACCGGTTGCGGGCGCCCTGAGCAGTAGTTGGCGCTCGCGCAGTTGTGCTTTGCGCCGTTCCTGTAACAGTGAATCCCGCTCCGCATCAAGCGTCGCCAGCGCCATCAGGTTCTGCTTGCGTGGTTCTGCGCGCGCACCGCTGTGTTTTGCCCGCAGCGCTGCCGCTGACGCGGCGAGTTGCGCCCTACGCGATTGCAACACCGGTATGGATTCCGCCAGGTCCACCTGCTCTTGCAGGATGGCAAGATATTGATCTCTCGCGCCATATTGCTTCTCGAGAAGCTGTCGATAGGCCGCCACGCGCTCTTCGATTACTGCCAGGCTTGCGCGGGCACGCTGCTCTTCCGCCTCTACGGTAAGCATTTCCTGCAGGGTGGATGCCAGGTCGCTGTCGAGGCCCGCGAGCCGGTTTGCTATCTCATCGCGGTGTCCCGCGAAAAGTGAGCGCGCACGGCTGAGGTCGATTGCAGGAAGCGAGTTGTCTTCTCGTTCGATATTTACAGTGCTGTTGCCGGCCAGCCATCGCTCCAGTGCCTCGCGCCAGACGCGTTCAAGGCGGTTGTACGACAAGGCCAGCGCAAGCCGGGTGTCGTCGGCCTCGGCGAATGTTGGATCCAGACGCATCAATGGTTCGCCTGCTTTCACCAGCGAACCCTCCACAACATGAATGGCTGCGATGGAGGCTTCGCCCGGTGCCTGTACCGTTTTCACCTGTCCATTTGGCACCACTTTGCCCGGCGCGGTCACCACGATGTCAACCTCTCCAACTACCGCCCAGCCGATGGCGAGCACGAAAAGTCCGAGCAACATCCACACCAGCGTACGGCCAACGGGGGAGGGTGGCCGCTCCTGAATTTCCAGCGCGCCGGGAAGGAATGATTGGTTGTTCATGGCGTGTGCCCCCGATCAAACCGCTGGCTGGCTTGCGTCTCTGGCGGCGGCTTCTCCAGCGCGCGTATCGCGGGCGTGTGGTTCTGGTAGCTGTGCAGTCTGGCGTAGTAGCCGCCGTTCTCGATCAGCGTATCGTGAGTGCCCGCTTCCACAATCCGCCCCTGATCAATCACAACGATACGATCGCAGTGCCGCACGGTGCTGAGCCGGTGAGCGATAATGAAAACCGTGCGACCGCTGCTGATGGCGCCCATGTTTTCCTGCACCACGCGTTCGGATTCGTAATCCAGCGCGCTGGTCGCCTCGTCCATTACCAGTATGCGCGGGTTGTTCAACAGCGCCCGTGCGATGGCAATGCGTTGTCGTTGCCCGCCCGACAGGTTGCAACCCTGCTCGCCGATTACTGTATCGTATCCCTCCCCCAGTTCCAGTATGAACTCGTGCGCGCCGGCGGCCTGCGCGCAGACAACCACGTGCTCGAAGGGGACGCCCGGGTTGGCGAGGGCAATGTTTTCCCGCACGGTGCGGTTGAAGAGGAAGCTCTCCTGTTGCACCACGCCCACATTGCGACGCAGCCAGGCGTTGTCGGTCAGCGCGAGGTCCATGCCGTCTATTAGCACGCGTCCTGCCTCGGGTACGTAGAGTCTCTGCAGCACTTTCGCCAGCGTACTTTTGCCCGAACCCGAACGGCCGACTACGCCGACGATTGCGCCCGCAGGTACGTCCAGGTTGAGTTCATCCAGCACCAGCGGCGCGTCGGGGCGGTAGCGGAAGCGTACACGCTCGAGTGAAACCGCCCCCAGCAGTTTCCCGGGCGTAGTCTGCGTGGGAGCTTCCCCGCGCTCCATGGGCGTATTTAAAATATCGCCGAGGCGCTCCAGCGAGATACCGGCCTGTTGAAAATCCTGCCAGAGCTGCACCAGCTTCAGTATGGGGGCGGTCAGGCGCCCTGCGAGCATGTTGAATGCCACCAGCTGGCCCACGCTAAGCGCGCCGGCAATCACCAGATGCGCGCCCCACCAGATAATCAGTAGCGTGGTGACTTTGCTGACCAGACCGGCGGCCTGGCCCGCAATGTTGTTCAGATTCTGTGCCCGAAACGAGGCTGATACATAGTTCGCGAGTTGATCCTCCCAGCGGCGCTGGAGCTGCGGTTCTACCGCCTGGGCTTTCACGGTTTGAATGCCGGTGACGGTTTCGGTGAGTAACGCCTGGTTTTCCGCGCTGGCGCGGAATTTCTCGTCCAGCCGCTGCTTCAGCACCGGTGTAATACCGGCAGACAGCAGCGCGTATACCGGTAGCGAGCCAAGCACAATCCAGGTGAGGGTGGGGCTGTAGTACCAGAGCACCGCCAGGAACACGAAACTGAAGGACACGTCGATGAGAAGCGTGAGCGCGGTACCGGTGATGAAGTTGCGCAGGTTCTCCAGCTCGCGCACGCGGGCCACGGTGTGGCCTACCTGGCGGGCCTCGAAGTAGGCCAGGGGCAGGCGCGTCAGGTGGTGGAACAACCGCGCTCCCAGCTCCACGTCTACGCGGTTGGTTGTGTGACTGAAGAGATAATTGCGCAGCCCGCCGATCACCGCGTCGAACAGCACGATCACCAGAAACCCCGCGGCCAGCACGTTCAGCGTACTGAAACCGCGGTGCACCAGTACTTTGTCCATTACTACCTGGAAGAACAGTGGTGTGACCAGTGCGAATAGCTGCAGGAAGAAGGACGCAACCAGCACCTCGATGAACAGGCCGCGATAGCGAGAGAGGGCGGGCAGGAACCAGCGCAGGTTGAAACGCCGGCTTTTATCGGGCAACACCGAGCTGCGCCTTCGCAGCAGCAGCAACTCGCCTGACCAGAGCGCCGCAAGCGCATCGCCGTGCAGTGTCACAGGTTTGGATTCACCCGGGTTCTGAATCAGATACACGGGTTGTCCGCCGGCGTTGCTCGCGCGCCTGGCGAGTACGAAGAAATCACCCGAGTGCGTTACGCCGAGCGCAGGCAGCAGCCGGTCATCCAGCCCGGTTTGATCCGTGTGCACCTTTTTCGCTTTGAAACCCAGCCGTTTGGCGGCGCGCAGCAGATCATCCGCGTTGCAGGGCGAATCTGCGGCGCCAAACTCATGAGCCAGCCTGGCCGCGTCTACCGGCACATTCTGGAGCTGTGCTGCCAGCGCCAGCGCGAGGAGCCCGTTGTCCATTTGCCTGTGTCCCTGTCGATCTGCCTTCTATCCGTGAAAGCGCCTGCCCACTCCGCGTTGGGGGAGGGAAGCGGAACTGGTTTCAGCTTGCGCAGGAATCGAGGTGAATACCACATCGAATGCGGGCGATGGTGCGATGCGATGTGTCCTTGCCGATCGCTCAGGCGCGCGAGGAAGGGTTTGGAGGAAAGGTGATGCCGTGAATTCCGCGGCCGTGTCGCCAGGCGGCGCGGGGCACGCAGAAATGGCCGATGCTCGCGGGCGTCCCTGCCCGCGTGGAACTGCCAGGGGGCGGTGCCCCTAGAACAGGTAGCGCAGGCGCGCGCCGTACACTTCGCCCTCGTCTATCATGCCGGCATGCGAGCCCACCAGCACGGGGACGTCAAAACTGTACACAATCGCCTGCTCGTCGGTGATATTGCGACCGTATACCATCACCTCCCACGCTTCATCGGCGCTGCGCAGGCCGAAGCGCAAGTTGACTTTGGTGTAGTCGTCTACCCTGTCGGCAGGATCGAGGTCCCCCTGGGTGTCGAAGGCATCCGAGTAATTCACTTCCCCGCCGGTGAAGAAGGTCATGCCATTGTTGAGCATGTACTCGTAATCGAAAAAGGCAGACGCGCTGTATTCGGGTGCGTAAGTGGTGTTCTCCCCGGAGAGATCGTTGCTGGTAGTGCCCAGAGGCGAGCCGCAGAGTGAATCGATATCCAGCTGGATCGCGGTGCACGGCGCGGTCTCATAGGATTTGTATTCAGAATCCAGCCAGGCGCCGTTCAACCCCAGGCGCAGGCCCTCGGCCGCCTGCCACAGCAGGTCGAATTCGACACCCTTGATCTCGGCTTGCGCAGCGTTGGTCACCGCGAAGCTGATGCCCTGGAAGATGGAGGTCTGCAGGTTGTCGTATTCGGTGTAGAAGGCCGCCCAGTTCAGGGTCATGGCACCCTCGAGCAGTGTGTGTTTGCCGCCGATCTCGTAGGCAACCACTTCCTCGTCCTCAAACTCGAACTCGTCGTTGGGCAGCGTCACGTCGTAGCAATCTTCCGGCCGTTGCCCGGGAGAACAGGGCCAGGTGGCCTGGTCCACTCCGCCCGGGTTGCCGTCGTCCGCAGCGGTGAAGCCACCGGATTTGAAGCCCTCGGAGTAGCTCAGGTAGAGCATGGAGTTCGCGCTAACATCCCACTGCAGGTTGGCCGAGGGCAGCAGCGCGTCGGTGTCGCGGTCTTCGTCGTAGTCGTAGAGATAGGTGTTAAAGCTGGTGGCTTCAACCTGATAGGCGAAAAAATTGTCGGTGCGGTTATCGATGCCGGTAATGTCGTCGCTGATGAACTGGCTGCTCTTCACCTCCTTGGTTTCCTCGGTATAGCGCAGGCCCAGTGTCAGGCGCAGGTCATCGCGCAGGTTGAACGTGCCCTGGCCGAAAATTGCCCAGGAGTCTGTGTCCTGTTCGAAGCGGTGATTGCGCGCAAGCTGGTTGGCGTTGTACTGGCCGCCTGTCAGCAATGTCAGCAGGCTGTCAACGCCGAGCTGCTCGCGCACCAGGCCACCGAGGTTGGTATCGATGGTGACACGGCGGTCAAACTTCAGGGTGTTCTGTTCGTAGTAGGCGCCGGCCAGATATTCAAAGAAGCCGCCGGTAGGAGAGGCGATGCGGATCTCCTGGCTCCACTGGTCAAATTGCTGGTCGTCATCGCGGCCGATAAACTGCAGCGGCAGCCAGTCACAATCACAGCCGTCTACATAGTCGTAGGCGGAATAGCCGGTGATGGCGGTGATCTCGAATTCATTCAGGCGGTAGTTCAGGGTCAGTGCGCCGTTGTCGGTGTCCTGGTCGCTGGATTCTGCATACTGGCCCACGGCGACACCGCCAGCCTCTCCCCCGGGACCGAAATTGTTGTCTTTGAAAATGGTAAAATCGTTGCCGATGATATCGGGGAAGTTCGGGTAGAACGCGTCCGTGATGGAGTAGGCGATGTCAGCAAAGGCATCGCGGTTCGGAAACAGCGCATCGCGCGTCGCCGGGTCGGCGTATTCGGTCACACCCGAGGCGACCCCCGTGCGGTCGAGGTTCGACTGGCCCCACTTGAATTCCACATCGAGGTTGTCGCTCGGCGCCCACACGCCGGTGAAGCGATAGTTCCATTCTTCGATGTTGGGCTCGTCATTGTCGAGGAACTCGTTCTCAACGTACCCGTCGGTCTGGCGATAGCGGCCTGTGAGGCGCAGCGCGAAATTGTCGGTGACTGTGCCCGATAGCATGCCTTCGCCGATATAGCCTTCGTTGGTTTCCGCGGAGACCTCCAGGCGGCCGTTGAGTTCTTCGTCAAAGCCCGGCGAGGCGGTAATCACGCTGATCGCGCCGGCCACGGTATTGCGTCAAAACAGCGTGCCCTGCGGGCCACGCAGCACTTCCACCCGCTCGATATCCATGAAGGGCGCGCGGTACTGGCGCCCGCGCCCCATGTAGATACCGTCTATGTACATGCCCACGGATTGCTCAAAGGCCTGGTTGTTGCTGGAGCCCATGCCGCGCATATAAATATTGGTGCTGACCGGCGCGTCTGAGATCATCAGGTTGGGCACGTAATCCGCCAGTGCCGCCATGTTCGGTATTCCCGCATCCTGGATTTTCTGGCCCTGGATGGCCGATACCGAGATGGGTACGTCCTGCAGGCTCTGAGCGCGTTTCTGCGCGGTTACGATAACCTCCTCGAGTACCACCTGCGAATGTGCGAGCGAGCTGGTGATGAGCGCGATTGCCGCAACAAGGGGCGACATTCTGTATTGAACAGCCATAGGACAGCCTCTTTAGTCTATTATCATTATGTTGACTGGCGCGTTGTAAAAACGGGCTCGTCAGTTGTTTCTTCCTTGCGGCCGCCTGAGCTGTAACAGCGCGCCGGTTTCCCTCATGGTATGCCGCTACCTGACGTTTGCCAACCGCTGTCAGCCAGCCGGGCGACGGTCACGGAAGGTGATAATCAGAAGGACCGCTGAAAACACTACGGCACTGAACAACGGAGCCAGAATCGGGTCGATCTGGTACAGCGCGCCTGCACACACCGGCCCCACGGAGAAGCCAATGGCGGGACACGATGCGACCAGGCCGGCGGCGGCGCCCTGTTCCGAGGGTTCAACCGCCAGCGACGCACCGGCGGAAATGGCGGGCATGCACAGCGCTGTGCCGCTGCCCAGGAATGCCATGCCCACGGCCAGCACGGGAAAGGTTTCAAAGGTGGAGATCACGCCGGCGCCGATGAGCAGTGCCAGCAGGCCGATACGAATAAACTGCGTCGCCTTGAGTTTCGCACGCTGCATCACCGTCATCTGAATGATAAAGGTGAATGTTGCCGACACCATCAGGGCGGCGCCCGTGAGCTGGGCCGTTTGAATCCCGCTGAGGTGGAGTTTGTCCTGCAGCGTGAAGCCAAGCGTCTGTTGTATGCCCGAGAAGCCGATGAACAGCCCGACGGCTGCCAGCAGCAACAGCGAGATGCGTTGATCGGTATAGCGCAGGCGGGCGGTTGTCTTGTAGCCGTGGCGATTCTGCGGCGGCGTAAACGGCAGAAAACGCCACACCATGAAAGCTGCCACTACGGCGAGAGCCGCTGCAAAGTACAGGGGCGCGAGCAGCCCCAGGGTTGCCAGCGCGCCACTTACCGCCGGACCGAGGATGGTACCCATACTGCTCGCGGTGCCGAGCCGCGCCATGGTGCGCGTGCGCTGTTCGCGCTCGGTATTGTCGGCCGCATAGGCGGTGCTCGCGGGGTTGGTGGCCGACATTACCAGCGCCTGACACACCCGCGTACCCAGCACCGTGGCGTAGAACAGCGTGCCGCTGAGTATCCCTGCCATGCCCGCGTAAAATGTGCTGGTAAACAGCAGCGTGCCCACCGCGTAACCGAGCAGGCCGGTGATGATCACCGGCTTGCGGCCCACGCGGTCGCTGAAGCGGCCCCAGTGGGGTGAGGCCAGACCGTATACCAGCGCCGACACCGCGATGATCGAAGTAATCTGCACTTCCGTGAGATGCACTTCGCGACCGAGCGGCGCGAGAACCGCAAACACCAGCGACTGGCCTATCCCCGTGGCCATCAGCCCGAGGATGAGTACGGTCAGTTGCCGGCGTGTCAGTTGTGCCATACAGGCTTCATCAGCACTCCCTCGAGTGTTGGTCGCGCTTTACTTGAGTTCCGAAGAGGATTTACCCAGTACGCGGCGCGCAACAATGAGTTGCTGAATCTGCTGCGTGCCTTCGAAGATGTCGAGGATTTTCGAATCCCGCGCGAACTTTTCCAGCAGGTGCTGTTCACTGTAGCCCTGGCTCTGGCAGAGCGCCACGCAGCGCAAGGTGATGTCGTTGCCAACGCGTCCAGCTTTCGCCTTGCACATTGAGGCTTCCATGGAATTGGGCTGTTTGTTGTCGGCCATCCAGGCAGCCTTCAGTACCAGCAGGCGGGCGGCGTTCCACTCGGCTTCCATGCGCACCAGTTCCGCTTCAACGGCGCTCAGGTTGATGGGCTTGCAACCAAGGCTCAGTTCCACGCCCTCCTCGAGGAGGATCTCGCGGCTCATGTCCAGCGCCGCGCGCGAAACGCCAATCGCCATGGCCGCCACCGGTGGACGCGTGTTGTCGAAGGTCTGCATCACACCGCCGAAAGCTTTCTTGCGCCCCTCGGCATCAGTGGCCACTTCCGCGCTGCCAAGGATGTTTTCTTTTGGAATGCGGCAATCGCTGAACGAAATAGCGGCGGTATCCGATGCGCGTATACCGAGCTTGTGTTCCAGGCGTGTCACCTCGCAGCCCGGTGTGCCCTTCTCAACGATAAAGGATTTGATCGCTGCTTTGCCGAGTGATTTGTCGAGCGTTGCCCATACCACCAGCGTGTCCGCGCGATCCCCGTCGGTGACATAGATCTTCTCGCCGTTGAGCACCCATTCGTCGCCATCGGCCACCGCTGTGGTGCTGATGTTGGCGGAATCCGAGCCGGTGCCCGGCTCCGTGATACACATGGCGGCGTAGCTGCCGCCGTATTTTTTCACCTGCTCAGGCGTGCCCACGGCAGAGATTGCGGCGTTGCCGAGGCCGGAGCCGGGCATACCCAGAAACAGCCCCACATCGCCCCAGCAGAGACCAAACAGGCCAACCACCGCGCCCATGTTGCCGCCATTTACCACGGTGCCCGCGGGTGGCTTCTCTTTCGGGCTGGCGGTAGAACTGGAGCGGGCGCCGCCGATCAGCTCGGCTACCTGCTCCATCTCTTTCGGGTAGGTGTGTTCCTCCTTGTCGTACTTGCGCGAGTAGGGACGCATCATATGCTCGGCGAGCAGCATGGTTTGGTCCAAGGTTTCGCGGTGTTTTTTTGCCAGTTCGAGATTAATCATGCGAAAAATTCCTGAATGGGGTTGCGGAACATTGAGTGGATTTCAACGCCGGCGTCAGGCGCAGACCACGCCTTCCAGTGTGTCGATTGCGCGCAGATTGCGGTACCAGAGCTCTACCGGATGCTCGCGGGTAAAGCCATGGCCACCGAGAAGTTGCACGCCGTCCGTGCCAATCTTCATCGCGTGCTCTGCGCAGAATACTTTTGCCAGATATGCCTGCTCGTGGAAATCTTCCCCGCGATCCGCCAGAGAGGCGGCCCGCCAGGTCATCAACCGCATGGCTTCGAGTTCAATGGCGATATCCGCAACCATAAAGGCCACAGCCTGGCGATTGGAAATGGGCTCGCCGAAGGCCACGCGTTCATTGCAGTAAGGCACCACATAGTCGAGCACTGCCTGACAGGTGCCCACCGCCAGCGCACAGATGCCGATGCGCGACAGATCGATAAAGCGCTGCAGATCGAAGCTGCCCTCGCCGAGCAGGGCATCCGCCGGGAGCTGCACATTCTCAAAGCTGAGCGTGGCTAGCTGTGCGCCCGCAAGGCCCATATTCTCTTCGACGCTGCGTGTCATGCCCGCGGGCGTTCCCTCAACAATAAATGCGGCGGGCTGCTTCTCATCCAGCATCGCGATCACCAGCGTGAGCCGGGCATCGGCTCCCAGCGGCACCATGACCTTTTTCCCCTGCAGCGTGAAGCCATCGGCATTACTGGTGGCGGTTGTCCGGGGTGTTGTCGGGTCGAAGGTCGCACGTGGCTCCAGTAAAGCGGTGGTGGCGGCTACGAATTCGCCACTGCAGAATTGCGGCAGGTACTTCTCGCGCTGCGCATCCGAGCCCTGGTCCAGCAGGGTATTCACCACTCCCAGCGGTGCCGTCGCACCCAGTGTGAGCGCCATGTCGCCATGTGCGAGATCTTCCAGAATCAGCGCGTTGGACAGTGGGGAGCGCGGCATACCGGCGCCGCCCAGTGCCTCCGGGATGGACAACAGCGCAACTCCCAGTTCTGCCATCTGTTGATAACAGGCGTCTGCCGGCTGCTCGCCGGCGTCGACGCGCTTGCCGGGATCGCGCATCTCCTGCGCGGCGAAACGCTGCATGGTTTCGCGATTCATGCGCTGCTCGTCCGTCAGGCTCAGGTCGAACAGCAGATCGTCTTCGTTGGTGGGCATGGTCTTTGCTCTCTGTGTATTGAATGGGTTGCCTGGGATCGGACTCAGAGCGTGGCGACGCTGGGAGCCTCGAGCCCGCCGATCAGGTAGTCGACCAGGTGGTCGAGCAGGCTGTCTTCATCAAAGTGGCTGAGATCGCCGAGGGGTGAACGCATCAGCCACGACACCTCGGCCATGCCGTGTACCACGTTGGTGGCTATGAACATCAGGCGCAAGCGGCGCACTGGTGCCGGCAGTTCGGGTAGTGCCTGGGCGAGCGTGTTGTCCAGCCGCTGCCAGAAGGGGGCATGCACGGCATTCACCGTTGCGGCGATGTCTGCGTCGGTCTCGCTGACCAGGCGTGAGACAAAGCGCAGCGCGTCATTGCCCCATGCCTGCTCCCGGCGCAGCAGCACCAGCGGCAGGAGTATCTCGCGGCAGGCCCCGCGCAGCGTACGCGGCGCGGGATGTTCGTCGCGCCGTGCCACGGTAATGCGCTGGATCTCATCGCTGATCATTGTCATGAGTGCTTCGACCACACCCAGCCTGTTGCTGAAATGGTAGTGCATGGCGGCTGAGTTCCTGGACCCGGCCTCGGCGCTGATACGTCGCAGCGAGACCGCGTGCAGGCCTTCATTCGCGTACAGCCGCATCGCGGTGTGCAGCAGGCGCTCCCGGGTATCGAGGCCGTCCTCAAGCTGTGGGGCGCTCGCGCTCATTCCGAAGCCGCGCCCTGCACCCGTGCGAGGGACGGCATGAACCGTGTGTAGCCGACCGGAAACAGGCGCACGAGGAGCGAGATAAAACGCGCATCGTTGCCTATCAGCAGGCGCTTCTTGCGCTTCGCTATGGCGCCAATAATCTGTGCCGCTGCGTCTTCGGCGGTAGTGCGAGCCGCCTTCTCAAATTGCTTGCCGCGCTCATCGGGCGATTGATTGGGGTCGCCACCACGGGCCATCTTCGCGATATTGGTACGAATGCCGCCGGGGTGTACGCAGCACACATGGATATTCGTGCCCTCCATCTCCTGGCGCATCGCTTCGGTATAGCCGCGCACGGCAAATTTGGCGGCGTTGTAGGCCGACTGCGTGGGCACGCCGATGAGGCCGAACACCGAGGACATATTGATGACGTGACCCTGTTGCGCTTTGCGCAGCAAAGGCAGGAAGGCCTGTGTCCCGTGCACCACGCCCCAGAAATTGATGCCCATGAGCCAGTCGAGATTCTCATAGTCGCAATCCTCCACCAGTGACATCAGCGCCACACCGGCGTTGTTGATCACGATATCGACGTGGCCGCTCTGTGATGCAACTTCGTCCGCCCAGGCGTGCATGTCATCGCGCCGGGCAACGTCGACGGTGCGTGAGTGCACGGCAACGTCCTTGCGCGGGAGGCCGGCAACAGTCTCTGCCAGGGAATCGGCGTTGATATCACTGAGGTACAGCCGGCAGCCCGTCTGGTTGAGCTGCTGTGCGAGCGCGCGCCCGATACCCGATCCCGCCCCTGTGATGACTGCGACCTTGCCTTCTGTGTAAGCCATGAACTCCTGCATCCTGTCTTGGGTCGGGAGCACATCATAGGCGCTTTTGCGATTAAAGCAATTGCTTTATCCGGAGCTGGCGGTCTCGGTCTCCCCCTTGCGACGGGCAGCGGCGGCTGGCGGGCACATATCGACCCGCCAGCGGCTAATCTCGGCCGGAGTCTGGACACTGCAGGGGCGATCCCCTAAAATCCCGCGTGTTTTCACACGCTCGGCCGGCGCACCGGGTGTAGTGTGTTCCTGTGACAACCAGAGCAGTATTCCAGAGCGAACAGGCGAGATGCGGTTACCCATCTCGCCTTTTTGCGAGCGCCCGACCGAAAGGTCAGGCGATGGAGCACGCCAGAAACCTGCGTCAGGCCACTGATCACTGGAGGTTTGTTTGTCTGTTCCAGCCATTTTGGCCCTTGAAGACGGCAGCGTTTTCAGAGGGGTGGCAGTGGGTGCCAGCGGCACCTCGGTGGGTGAGGTGGTCTTCAACACTGCCATGAGTGGCTATCAGGAAATCCTTACCGATCCGTCCTACGCGCGTCAGATCGTGACGCTCACCTACCCGCACATCGGCAATACCGGCACCAACGCAGAAGACGAGGAGTCCCGGGCCGTTTGGGTCGCCGGCCTGGTCATCCGCGACCTGCCGTTGCTGGCCAGCAACTACCGCAATCAGCAGTCGCTGGACGATTACCTGCGCGAGCGCAATATCGTCGCCATCGCCGAGATCGATACCAGAAGGCTCACGCGTATCCTGCGCGACAAGGGTGCCCAGGGCGGCTGCATCATGGCTGGCGAGGATGTCGACGAAGCGGCGGCCCTGGCGCAGGCGAAACAGTTTCCCGGTCTAAAGGGTATGGATCTCGCCAAGGTGGTTTCGGTTACCGAAGCCTACACCTGGCGGGAGGGTAGCTGGCGCTGGAACGAGGGCCACAGCGAGCGTCCCGAGGCAGAGTTGCCCTGGCATGTGGTGGCCTACGACTACGGCGTCAAGCGCAACATCCTGCGTATGCTGGTTGATCGCGGTTGCCGTCTGACGGTAGTCCCGGCGCAGACTGCCGCCGCCGATGTGCTGGCGCTGGCCCCCGACGGCGTATTCCTTGCCAACGGCCCGGGTGATCCCGAGCCCTGCACCTACGCGATCGAAGCCATTCGCGAGCTGCTCGATAGCGGAATACCGCTGTTCGGTATTTGCCTCGGGCACCAGCTGCTCGGCCTGGCCTCCGGCGCTTCCACGCTAAAAATGAAGTTCGGTCATCACGGCGCCAATCATCCTGTACAGAATCTCGACGACGGCAGTGTACTCATTACCAGCCAGAACCACGGTTTTGCGGTGGACGAAAGCAGCCTGCCGGACAACCTGCGCATCACGCATAAATCCCTGTTCGACGGCAGCCTGCAGGGCATTCATCGCACAGACTGCGATGCCTTCAGTTTTCAGGGCCACCCGGAAGCGAGTCCGGGGCCGCACGACGCCGCGCCCCTGTTTGATCATTTCATCGAGCTGATGGCGGCTCGAGCAGAGAAGAACTGAGCCATGCCGAAGCGTACTGACATTCAAAGCATCCTGATTCTCGGCGCCGGCCCCATCGTGATCGGCCAGGCCTGCGAGTTTGATTACTCCGGCGCGCAGGCCTGCAAGGCGTTGCGCGAGGAGGGCTACCGGGTGATCCTGGTGAACTCCAACCCGGCCACCATCATGACCGATCCGGCGATGGCGGACGCCACCTACATCGAACCGATCAAGTGGCAGACAGTCGCGCGCATTATCGAGCAGGAGCGCCCGGATGCGCTGCTGCCCACGATGGGCGGACAGACGGCGCTGAACTGCGCGCTGGACCTGGCCCGCGAGGGCGTGCTGGAGCAGTTCGGCGTGGAGATGATCGGCGCCACCAAAGAGGCGATCGACAAGGCCGAAGACCGGCAGCTGTTTGACCAGGCCATGAAGCGGATCGGCCTCGAGACGCCGCGTGCCGCGCTGGCGCATAGCCTGGAGGAGGCCTTTCAGGTACTCGACTCCATCGGCTTCCCCTGCATCATCCGCCCGTCATTCACCATGGGTGGTAGCGGTGGCGGTATCGCCTACAACCGCGGCGAGTTTGAGGAAATCTGTCGTCGCGGGCTGGATTTGTCGCCCACGAATGAACTGTTGATTGATGAATCCCTGATTGGCTGGAAAGAATTCGAGATGGAGGTGGTGCGCGACAAGAACGACAACTGCATCATTGTGTGCTCCATCGAAAACTTCGATGCGATGGGGGTGCACACCGGCGATTCGATCACCGTGGCGCCGGCGCAGACCCTCACCGACAAGGAATACCAGATCATGCGCAACGCCTCATTGGCGGTTTTGCGTGAGATCGGCGTAGAGACTGGCGGCTCCAATGTGCAGTTCGGACAGGATCCCGAAACCGGGCGCATGGTCATCATCGAGATGAACCCGCGCGTGTCGCGCTCCTCGGCTCTCGCGTCCAAGGCGACAGGTTTTCCCATTGCCAAGGTGGCGGCAAAGCTGGCGATTGGCTACACCCTCGACGAATTACAGAACGATATTACCGGCGGTGCCACGCCCGCCTCCTTTGAGCCTTCCATCGACTACGTGGTTACCAAGATCCCGCGCTTTGCGTTTGAGAAGTTCGCGGGCGCCTCACAGCGGCTTACCACCCAGATGAAGTCGGTGGGCGAAGTGATGGCCATCGGGCGCACCTTTCAGGAATCTCTGCAAAAGGCGCTGCGCGGCCTCGAGGTGGGATCGGCGGGCTTTGAGCACCGCATCGACGTGGATGATCCGGAGTTGCGCGATGAGCTGGTGCTGGAACTGACCAACCCGGGTCCCGACCGTATCTGGTACCTGGCCGATGCCTTCCGCGCCGGTATGGAGCTTGCGGAGATATCCAGGCTGTCCGGCGTCGACCCCTGGTTCCTGGTGCAGATCAAAGACATTGTCGACACCGAGAACAGCCTGAAAACCGTGCAGCTCGCCGAAATAGACAGCGCCCGGATGTTCGCGCTGAAACGCAAGGGCTTCTCCGACGAAAGGCTCGCGGTACTCCTGGCGGTGTCTGAAGCGGAGGTGCGCGCGCGCCGCGATCAGCTGGGTATCAGGCCGGTGTACAAGCGGGTCGATACCTGCGCAGCGGAGTTCGCCACGGCGACCGCCTACATGTATTCCACCTATGAAGAGGAATGCGAAGCGGCGCCCAGTCAGCGCGACAAGATACTGGTGCTGGGCGGTGGCCCCAACCGTATCGGTCAGGGTATCGAGTTCGACTACTGTTGTGTGCATGCCGTTCTGGCGATGCGCGAAGACGGTTACGAGACCATCATGGTCAACTGCAACCCCGAGACTGTCTCCACCGATTACGACACCTCCGACCGCCTCTACTTTGAGCCGGTCACGCTGGAAGATGTGCTCGAGATTGTGCGCGTCGAGCAGCCAAAGGGCGTTATCGTGCAGTTCGGGGGTCAGACCCCGCTGAAGCTCGCCCGCGCGCTGGAGGCGGCCGGCGTGCCGATCATCGGCACCACGCCGGACGCGATCGACCGGGCGGAGGATCGCGAACGCTTTCAACACATGATTCAGAAGCTGGGCCTGCGCCAGCCCGCCAATACAACCGTGCGCAGTACCGAAGAGGCGGTGGCCGCGGCACAGCAGATCGGTTACCCGCTGGTGGTGCGGCCCTCCTATGTTCTGGGCGGTCGCGCGATGGAAATCGTCTATCGCGAAGAAGATCTGCTGCGTTATATGCAGAGCGCAGTGAAGGCTTCGGATGATGCGCCCGTGTTGCTGGATTCCTTCCTCTCCGCTGCGATCGAGGTGGATATCGACGCGGTCTCCGACGGGCGGGAGGTGGTGATCGGCGCGATCATGCAGCATATCGAGCAGGCCGGTGTGCATTCCGGTGACTCTGCCTGTTCACTGCCGCCGTACAGTCTCGACAGCGCGGTGCAGGATGCCATGCGCGAACAGGTCAAGCAGATGGCGCTGGAACTGGGTGTCTGTGGGCTGATGAATGTGCAACTCGCCTGGCAGGATGAGACGATCTACGTTATTGAAGTGAATCCGCGTGCTTCGCGCACCGTGCCTTTTGTTTCCAAATGTATTGGCGCGTCTCTCGCCAAGATTGCGGCTCGCTGCATGGCGGGCACGAGTCTGGTGGATCAGGGCTTTACGCGCGAGGTGGTGCCGGATTATTTCAGCGTGAAAGAAGCGGTGCTGCCGTTCAACAAGTTTCCCGGCGTCGATCCGATCCTGGGGCCGGAAATGAAATCCACCGGTGAAGTCATGGGTACCGGTGATACCTTTGCCGGGGCGTTTGCCAAGGCGCAGCTCGGCGCTGGCAATGGTCCGCCCAGCGAGGGCACCGCCCTGCTCAGCGTGCGTGATGTGGACAAGCCCGGCATCGTGGGAGTGGCGCGCGATCTTGTGGAGATGGGCTTCGATCTGGTTGCCACCAGCGGCACCGCCAGAGCGCTGGAGGATGCCGGCCTGAAAGTACGCCGGGTGAACAAGGTCACCGAGGGGCGCCCGCACATCGTCGACATGATTCTGAACGACGAGGCCGACCTGATTGTCAATACCACTGAAGGTCGCCGCGCCATTGAAGACTCAGCGTCTATTCGCGCGAGCGCCGAGGCACACAGGGTTTTCTATACCACCACGCTGACCGCGGCGCAGGCCATTTGCCTGTCGCTCAAGCACAAGGAAGATCGGACGGTACGGCGGTTGCAGGATTTGCACCGGAGGATCAACACATGAACAAATTTCCCATGACGGTCGCCGGTGAGGCGGCCCTGCGCGGAGAACTGGAGCGCTTGAAGAAAGTGGAACGTCCGCGCATATCGCAGGCTATTGCCGACGCCCGGGAACACGGTGACTTGAAAGAGAATGCGGAGTACCACGCGGCGCGTGAACAGCAGAGCTTTGCGGAGGGGCGTATTCAGGAGATTGAGGGCAAGCTGGCGAACGCCCAGGTAATTGATGTGGCGTCTATCCCCAAGACCGGCAAGGTGATTTTTGGTACCACGGTCGATCTTATCAACCTGGAAACCAACGCCACCGTCACTTACCGGATTGTCGGTGAAGACGAGTCGGACGTGAAGAGCAACCTGATCTCCGTGGTATCACCGATCGCGCGCGCGCTCGTAGGCAAGGA
>TARA_R110002073_G_scaffold61687_3_pt1 | contig 16321 bp, 15 predicted proteins | sample TARA_R110002073 | Tara Oceans TARA_R110002073 (sample SAMEA4397174) | marine metagenome | biome: Polar Biome; feature: [DCM] deep chlorophyll maximum layer (ENVO:01000326); material: water (ENVO:00002006), including particulate matter (ENVO:01000060) such as... | depth 40 m
TCAACTTGATGTATATATCAATGGTACTCTCACGAAACGTCATATATTGGCGAGTGTCCCCAAACAGAATTATGGTGATGTATTTGTATCAATGAATGGAGGATTTTCAGGATACACTTCGGCGCTGCGATACTTCGACACAGCTCTCGGAACGAATAGAATCCAAGGAATTGTCGATGCTGGACCGAACATGAAAATGTTGAGCGATGATATGACAAATAGCAAACCTCGCTATCTTTCGAACCGCTGGTTTTTCGCAGGAGAAGGAGCCAACATGTATAACCCATAAAAGGAGATAAATTAAATATTATAATCTAATTAATTTATCACTATTAAGTAATGTCAATAGTAATACCTAATCCAGCATGTGCTGAACAATGCACCACAACTACTGATACAACGAGTTCAATCATATGGTTGGAGGTCGTCGTGCCAGGTGCCTGGAAGGGAATATCCTGGGCGGGGGGAAGTGAGTCCATCATCGCAGTACAGGGCGATGCAGGGATAGGAACAGGTTCTCCATGGATATCTATCGATTCTGGAACTAGCTGGGCGAATCAAGCCGGAGCCTTCGGTGCGCCACTGCCTCTCACTAGTGTCGCTTGCAGTGACCCCGCGGTTAGCGCGGGTGGTCCAGACGCAACAGCTGTCGTGACTGCGAGTGCATCAAGCGTGGTGCACAGAACAACAAATAGCGGAACAAACTGGAACACGCAAGCAATCGCAGGACCCGATTCCTATGGGTGCTCCGCAATTACAGCTGACGGCACACATGTTATTGTCGGCAGGGGGGATGGTCTCGAATATACAAACGATGCATTCGATGCTGCTGGAGCCTGGGTAACTTCTGGCGCAGGAGGATCAGCAATGACTGTCGCCGGCGTTTCGCCAAGTAAGACCTCGGCTATCGGAGATGCCGATGGATGCGATTGTGAGCCATCAGTCACCGACGGCTACAAGGTGTATTACGGATACGATCCTGCTACGCCATTTGTCGTATCTGGTCCCACATTCGTCTGGAATACCGGTGTACCCACTATTGTTGGATCAGGTTCGCCCTCCCTTAACTGGACGGGGGTAACACTCAGTAATAATGGACGGTTCGCTCTAGCCACAGCAACGGGGGAAAAAATAAAAACTGCATCCAACTGGGGCAGCCCCGGCGCCCAGTGGGGAACTTTGGCTAACAGTCCTGCGCTTAACTGGTTCGGAATTGCAGCCAGAAGAGACCTCAATACAGGCAGTTTTGGAACTATAGCCGCAATAGAAAGACCTGGCAGTATATGGATGTCCTTCGACAACGGCGCGGCCTGGGCGGCTATGCCTGGCACCTCTGGGAAGAATTGGTCCGGTATAACCTGCAAAAGCGACGGGTCAGCGTTCGCGGCAACGGTCGATGGAGAGAATATCTGGATATATCCCTTTACATCAACTACAACTACAACCTCCAGTATTTGTGGACCTGTACCACCTCGTCTCTGGTCGCGCGCTCAACCAGACTGTATACATACTAGTGCTACCCTCACTCAACAGGATCTTGACATGAGGCGCAAAGCAGAGATACTTCAGTATAAGAACAATAATTCTAATATGAGCAAGAAACAGCTATGGGCACGAACTATCAAAGGTCATGGACCCAGCGGAAATAGAACCTGGGCTACACAGAGTGCGGATGGCACCTATACTAACCCAAACATAGACAATCTCAAGCCAAGCGGGGCTTTTACACTCCGGTGTCCTGGCAGACCTAACAATTGTGCTCCAACATCCAACAGTGATGTTCCAGGGAAACAGATGATATTATGCATGAGACCGGACGTGCCGCTTACGAATTACATAGTAAACCGCACGTATCTTGCAGGTGGTACGAAATGGCCCCAGACCGCATGGAAACCTGGCGACAAAGGATTTCCCGTAGGAAAGTCAGGAAGGAATCTCGTATTCAAATAATCCTGCTGACATCAGTTTACCTTTCTAAGAAACGATTGAAATATAGGATTGGGGAAATTGTATTCAGGATGAAACTGACATCCAACATAAAATGGGTGATTATCGTATTCTACTATTTCAGCAAATTTGTTATCTTGACTTTTGCCAGATATATACAGTCCATTCTTTTCAAAATTATCATAGTATTGAGGATTGATTTCATACCGATGCCTATGTCTCTCCTCTATTCTGTCGCATTTATATATAGTTGATTTATTCTTGTCTATATGTACGCTCTTGAGACCAAGTCTCATTGTGCCTCCTTTTCTCTCCACATTATACTCTGGAATATCACATACCACAGGGTTCTTAGTACTTTCATCAAATTCGGTACTGTTTGCATCACCTAGGTACATAATGTTTCTAGCGAATTCGATAGCGATGATTTGCATTCCCAAACATATACCTAATAAAGGAATGTTGTTCTCTCTCGCATATTTACAACATTCTATTTTTCCTTGTGTCCCTCGAAGTCCGAAACCTCCGGCTATGACTACACCATGGGCGTTTTGAATCCTCGTCCAGTCAATATTTTCAGCATCTGTAAACTTTATAGAAATAGATTTATTACTTTGAAAAGAGGCGTATTCAAGAGATCGTATGAGAGATAAATAGGAATCCTTTAAGCCTGTATATTTTCCAACAATCTCGATAGTATAGACTTGACGACGTTTTATATTAAAATGAGCGTTGAGGAGGTTCCATCTCACAAGGTCACATACTGAAGGTTCAATCTGTAGTTTATTAAGTATCTTTTTATGCACGCACTGTCCCTCAAACAACAAGGGAACTTGATAAATGTGAGAGATATTCTCATTAATGATAATATTTTCCTTGTATATTTGACACGAGGTGCTTATCTTCTCAATTATCTTATCTGAAACAGGTTTGCTCGTTCTTAGACACAGAAAATCCGGCACAATACCAAGGCTTTTGAGTTCCTTGATACTATGTTGCGTAGGCTTTGTCTTCAGTTCTCCAGAGTTTATGAGCGGCAACAAGCTGACATGCAAAAAACATACGTCACCCTGTTTCTCAAAGGCAAATTGACGTAAAGCTTCCACGAAAGGCATGCTTTCAATATCGCCGATTGTTCCACCAAGTTCAATAAGACATATATCAGGCACATGAGTTCCTTCAACAGGTATTTGAGACGTGGTTTCTATCCAAGATTTGATTTCGTTGGTCAGGTGAGGCACAACTTGGACTGTTTTCCCAAGAAACCGACCTTCACGCTCATCATCAATCACCTTCTTATAAATCTTGCCTGTAGTAATATTGTGTTTGTTTGTGAGATGAATACCTAAAAATCTTTCATAATTGCCGAGGTCCAAATCCGTCTCGCCTCCGTCCTCTAGAACGTAACATTCGCCGTGTTCGAATGGCGACATCGTCCCTGCGTCTAAATTCAGATATGGATCTATCTTTATGGCGGAGATGTGGAAACCGCTTTGCTTGAGAAGCAAACCGATAGAAGATGCAGTTATTCCTTTGCCTATTCCAGAAATGACACCTCCAGTAACAACAATATATTTCATGTTATACTATTTATGAAATATATTATTTAACTTTTTTACAAGGAGAAATTAAAATGTAGTAGTAAGATTATAACTGGAACCAGGTGCCAGGCTCGGGGCCGAGGCGCCGGCCGCCCCGCTCCAAATCCATTGCGTTATGCCAGAACCCAAATCAGTCGGCGCGGCGCCGACGGTCAGATCAAACGTAACACCATCAATTGTTACAGTCCCTACTGTAGCGCTCGATGTCGTATAGATAACAAAAAGGTTACTGGGCAGGGATGCCAAGAGCACGATCCCACGAAAAGGGGACACCGAACCACTGTCTCCGCGATCGGGAGCGCATAACGTGAACCCTTGGAAAGTGCCGCCGGTATCTGGGACGATGGCGGCTACTACTACACTAGTTCCAGGACCGAGCGCATCGCGAAAAGTTCTCTCGCAGGCGGTGAGTATAGTAGGTACGAACTGCTTATAATACGCATACCTTCCCATGCTGGTCCATACAAGTTGACCATTTGTGTTAGAGCAGAATCCTTTACAGTTAGGCACTGACGCCTTTCTGACAAGAGCCCTCCTCACAGACCGATTAAGAGCACCTACACCTGAACCAGGTGTGTATTTGTTGAATAGTGTTGTTTTCACATTTCCCGTGAAGATAAGACGCCTGACACCTCCTCCTCCAGTTTTATTAATGTTATTCTCCGGCATAGTATATATATTGAGCTATTAATTTATTCTCTCAAGTTGGGGTTTACACATATGGAGGTATGAACTGCTTATAATACGCATACCTTCCCATGTTGCTCCATATAAGCTGGCCGTTGACATTGGAGCAGAATCCTTTACAGTTCGGTTCTGCTGCCTTTCTGACAAGAGCTCTCCTCACAGACCTATTGAGGGCACCGACACCTGAACCAGGTGTGTATTTATTAAACAGTGTTGTTTTCACATTTCCAGTGAAGATGAGACGCCTGACACCTCCTCCTCCAGTTTTATTAATGTTATTCTCCGGCATAGTATATATATTGAGCTATAAATTTATTCTCTCAAGCTGGGGTTTACACATATTTCCCGAGACGGAAAAATATCTTCAGACATACACGTATCGGCTTGATTTACTTTGATGCAGCTCCGAAATCCTCTGTCTTCTCCTATATAGCAGTATCCAGCTTTTCCGCTTGCTTTGGACGACTGCGTACGACTTCCAGCATCATCTGGCACAGGGTCATCAGAAGGATTATTAATATTATCAACTGCTTTATTCAACGCAACTCCTGTGCCAGCACTTGAATCATCTATCTTATTTCGTTGAGTTTTTCCAGTTAAACCTTGTTCTAAAAGATCAATTCCGCTACCAACTGTTCCAGCAGCAACATCCACCACGCCTTTGGTTCCTTCTGCACTCACGTTGACAGTCTGTTTGACAGTCTCTCCTGCTCCAAATCCCAATGCGCCCAATATAGGTTTTAAAACGTCAGCTACGCCACCTGTTACTTTACCTAAATATGTGAATAAGTTGATCCCAAGAAAAGCGAGAATCATAATGATTAGCGCATATCTTATAATGGTGCTCCACGGCATTTCTTCCATTGCTCTTGACGTTTTTTGGGAGAGTGAATTTACTACACTTGGAGAGTTTCCTGTTAATGATGGAGTTTCTGTGATTGTGATTGTTTCATCCATTCTATATATTAAAGGTGTATAAAATTAGTGGATATCCAACTGATTAATTGATTACATATTATGATAATAATTCATCAAGACCTTGGAACTGTTCCCATCATTTTGTTCATTGTTTCAAGCCGTTCAATAGTTTTATCAAGGTTGGTCTTTCCTATACCACTATACAGGTAGTCGGTTTCAGGCGATACTTCATTTTTCTTAACATCCTTATACACGACATTTATTTTCTTAATGATAGCATCTGTCTTACTTCTATCTCCAATCATATCAATAGACATATCCACTTGCTCTGTCAGCATAGCTATGGCGAAATAAATAATAAATCTACGTCTTTTTTGCACGCCACTCGTGTACTTGATTCCAAATATTTCAATAAGTGACGAAACTATTTTTGTAGTCAACTTATCATCTTTGTTCTCACATTCTTTGAATATAACTTCCCAGATAATCCAAATCGGGTCCATCTGGTATTTGTCGAGAACTGGAGCGAAGGATCTCCTGCCCGCAACACACTTCTCTTTCTTCCTTTTACAAATACTTTCATATTCCAAAATCCATTCCAACCAGTAGCACGCTGTAACAACATTCTTTGATGAAGATGAAACATGATACGCAAACTCATTGACAGCAATATACAATTCTTTAGGATCATCCTTGGTAAATACCTCATTAGCGAAGTTTATTGAAGGAGCCTTCAATCGGGAAGCCATGTGGGACATATTGAACTCATCGGTCTTCTTTATTTTTATTGGTTCAAAACTATGTTTCTTGCGGGAATAACATAGCACACATATAATTTCGGCAAAGATCTGTCTTATTTTTTGGTTGTTCCTCAGTCGCAATTCATTACCAATATATCCAGAGCTAACTATGTTCTTAAAATTCTCAAAGCGCATAGCAATATATATAGGTAATTTAGGATTACCTAAATGTATATATTTTGACAAAAATAATATTATTATTTCCCATAGGTCGCCGAATTGTCCAGCACATATGAGCTCAGCCGACCAATAACATGCTGCCTCAACCTTCGATGATATAATACAATTCAAAAGCTCTTTTTTAACCTTGCTTTTTTGAAATTTAGAAAAACTCATACCCTTGAATTCATTGGGATTACGCTTATCATTTATTTCCGTATCATTCATATAATAGAATTTAACACAAAAAAAATAGCCATAATACATATATGTCAGTCAAGAACATCATGAAATCCATATCAAGGACATTTAAAAAATCAAGCACAACCGACAAGATTTTTTTTGCGTTGGCAATTGTAGTAATCGTAATAATATTTGTGAACCATGGACGTCCACAGCGTGAAGGCTTCGAGCAAACTAAGGAATTCTCTATCAAAAAGGGACCGATGATCTATGATGAATTTTATGCTAATGTTTACGACGATCTTATTTTCAATCAAATCAAAAATGATTATGAAGTAGGAGAGATAATTAACAAAACAACTCCGGACACCGAGAGTTTAATACTCGATATCGGTTCAGGAACAGGACATCATGTTAAAAGTCTTGTTGATCATGGCTTAAAAGCACAAGGCATCGATATATCTCCTGCGATGGTAAAACAGGCTAAGATCACATATCCAGATCTAGATTATCGTGTGGCTGATGCCCTCGACACCATGACATTCCCAGCCACATCATTTACCCATATAACATGCTTATACTTCACAATATACTACATCGAAAACAAAAGAAGGTTTTTCGAGAATTGCATGCAATGGTTGATGCCTGGAGGTTATCTTACCATCCATCTTGTTGATCGTGACAACTTTGACCCAATTCTTCCAGCAGGAGATCCATTTGGAGTAGTGTCACCCCAGTCATATGCTGACAAGCGAATAACGAGCACCGTCGTTAAATTTAATGATTTCGACTACAAATCGAATTTTGAGCTTCGTCCTGATAATATAGCAATCATGAATGAAACATTTAAATACAAGAATAATGGAAATGTCAGAAAGAACGAACATAAACTTTACATGCCTACTCAAAAAAAAATTCTTTCATTGGCAAAAGAAACAGGATTTATCCTATTGTCACAAATTGATATGTTACGTTGCCAATATGGCAGTCAGTATATATATGTGCTTCAGAAGCCCAATTAGTTAAGCACGGGTAATTTAAATCTATGTTATTGCTAGTATGTGGTATATTTATATTATACTAGCAATATGCGCGATCTATATTGTATTTGCAGCGTATGTGAGAATTAGTCTCAAATTCTGGAGCCTTCAACCTGTATTCCATATTTACAATCTTCTATATTGGATAAGACCTCCAGGACTCATACATCCTGAGTTGCCTGAAATTAACAAGTACGTAAACCTATTCAACATCAAGACGCTGAATGCCTCCAAAAATACAGAAGAGGAAGAAGTCTTAATAGACCAAGTATGTAACTTCATTAAAGCCCATTACTTACGATCACCAGATGCAGAATATCTTCCATCTAGGAAGAATATCATGGAGTATCTACAAGCCTCACATCATGATTCATTTATCTCAATATACAGCGAGCCTAAGTTGTTATTTGACAGAGGAGAACCTTCTGCCTCAGTTAGCGATATACTCGCTGTAATATCAGCAAGACCACTTCATATCACGTTGAAAGGACAGAAGACTTTTCCAGTCAACTATGTGGATAATTTATGCGTACATAGTGACCAACGGAAGAAAGGAATTGCTCCACAACTCATACAAACGCACTACTATAATCTACGTAGACAGGATTCAAAGATACAAACCTGTTTATTTAAGCGTGAAGGGGAGTTAACAGCTATAGTGCCTCTTACAACATTCGAGACATACGGCTACGATATATCAACTTTGAAGGAAGAAGTCCTACCGCACGCCTCAATGAGAGTTATTGAAATAAAAGCACCACAGCTTCGTCTTTTTTCGGATTTAGTTTATTTGAGAACGAAAGATTTTAGTTGCGTCATCTTACCAGAATTATCAAACATTGCCAATATTATTAAAACAGGAAATATATTCATTTATGGTATAATCGAGAACGACAAACTTATCGCACTTTATATTTTTAGAGACCCGACACTTAAATATGGAACTGAGAAGACGATCGAGTGCTTCGCGACTCTGTCGAACTGTCATCATAAGGAAATATTTACAACAGGGTTCAATATTGCCTTACATATGTGTAATAAAGAATTAAACGCCACAAAACTTCTTCTTGAAAACACATCGCATAGCATGGATATAGTTCAAGAACTGGAAAGAAAAAGAATACCTCAATTTATGAAAAGTCCTACAGCTTTCTTCTTGTATAACTATGCCTGTTACAGTTCGCCTAGTTCATCAACCTTTTTAATGTATTAGATATGCCTAAAAGTTTATCTCACATATTTTCCTGCCCGAGCGAATGAATCCACAATGAAGATCATAAATACGCCTAAAAAGGAATAAAGAATAATTTCTTCGGTCACGTGTCCTGTTTTGTCATCTTTCTGCTCTTCAAGAAGATGAATCATATAGTTTAGTTTCTCAAGGAGTTCGCCCTTGTTTGCTGTATTCACGCTCATTTGATTATAGTATGGAACGTGTTGTTTGTAATAATCATTAGCGTAAGTGTTTGGTAACTTATCAAATCCCTCTGTTGTTATAGGACTATCAGAACTCGTCGTATCTTCTGTATTATCATTTTTGTTATTTGTCTCATTTATTATTCGCCTTTGCATACCTGCTGACTCTGGAGGAGGTGGTGGTGAAAAATCGGACATATTGGTGTTAGAATCATCTTCGGTATCAACAGATTGATGTATATGATTAATCATCGCTGTAACATGACCGCCAGAATTATTAGGTTTCTTCTTTAGGGTCTTATTACGTGTTTGACGTTTTTTATCTATATCATTCATTCCTCTTGAATTATCATTCATTCCGATCGTATTATCATTATTATCAATTGGTGCAGCATACAATGCTAAAGAACTCATACCTATAAAAAATTAATATATTATTATTTTCCAAAGCTACTCAAAAAATCTATAGTTATGTATATATCATGAAGACAAGTTCAGAATTGATTGTTTTAGTCGTTATAACATTTTTGCTGTATACTCGACCTCTTGTTCTGCTGAATTTCAGTAATTCTTTTGTAGGAAAAGCTATTTTACTTTTTCTTGTAGTGTCTGCTGCACTTCACAGCACAGTATCCGGTCTGCTTTTAGCACTTGTATTAGTCATGCTTACTGAATACCGCTATGAAGGATTTGAAGGCAAAGATAGCGATGACACGGAAGCCGATAGCGATGACACGGAAGCCGATAGTTCCAGCGCGATGAATGATTTCAGGAAGAAAAACTGCAAAGCCAAGGATGGGTCAGATGAGGAAATTTTTGTCGATGCGAATGGAAACGAAATGAATTTAGATGAAATTAAGAAAAAATATCCTAATTTAAAATTTGAAAATGGTGATTGTAATCCTTGTTCGGCAGATTGTTCGTTTAGCATAAGCGAGGGTGAAGAACAAATAACTACTGACGAGTCTATGCGCCCAAAAGACTCTAACGAAATACCTGTCAGCCGCCCCAATACTGACGCTAGTTAAAATCCTTTGATAGTATATATGTCCTACTTGTTGTATGTACTATTTTTTGTAATTGGAATATTCATATGTCAAGAAATAAAGACTCGTGAAAATTTTGATAATATGCGTGATACCGCACAAGGACATCTTCGAAGGATGCACAGGAACCTCAGGAATGGGACTACAAATGTATCATCTAATGTAAGCTACAAAATACGGAAACATACACGCCAGCTAGGATTTTAATTTCTATCTATTAATTAATGCTAGACAAACTACAAATATATCTCAAACGGCTCAATGATAGTAAGTTCTTGATGGGAGTAGCTATGTTGCTTCTAAATGTTGGCTCTAAATATGTGGAAATGGGATTTAGCAAAACTCAAGAAGAAGCACTAAGAAATGGCATTGGAAGAGAGCTATTGATATTTGCGATGGTTTTTATGGGAACACATGACATTATATTATCGATTATCATGACTGCATCCTTCGTTGTCCTGTCAAATTATCTATTCAACGAGAAAAGCAAATTTTGTCTTATACCAAATCGCTTACAAAATATCGCAAGAGTAACTGATAAAAATAACGATAAAATAATCTCTGAAGCTGAAGAAAAGGCTGCTCTCGATACCTTGAGAAAAGCTGAAGATCAAAGGAAAAAAAAAATCCAAGGAGATTTTACAAGTTATATGGGCGCTTATAAGCTCTGAATCATAATCTTTTATCAACTTAATATAAGATTATGTCAAGTCAACTTAAAATAAATATTGAAACACGAGGCGAACATACGACAAAACCCGGAGAACCTATCCTATATAATGTTTCCATGAGTGATCCTAATCTACAATCTAGCAACATTCTGTATCTTCCTCCTACTCTGAGTGTCACAAAGAAGAGTATTCGTAATGCAAAGGTAGGTACAGATGACAAAAATATTTTTATAAATCCTGGAAATTTGGATAAGGTTCTGAAATATATAATAAGTAAAGGATTTCAAAAAACATCAGCCAAAAAGGCAAAGGAAAAGGGAGTCGTTCTGAACAATATCAAGTTATTAAAAAGTATTTATTTTCCAAGCCGTGGAAAGTTCTTCATAGACGGAAAAGCATATTTAATTAATAAGAGTGAAGTTGTTAAAAACTCTATAAAGGAAAAAAATATTAATCCGACAACAGGAGTACCTGGAAAGTATGACGTGACTATTAAGCTGTCACTTTTGGACGCAAGGAAGAAACCAGGGAATCTTGATTTTCAGAGGCTTTCATGCAAAGATAAGGCAGAAAAGATAGACAATCTTTCAAAAGAACTATTAGGAGTTTCATTCGGTCTCTATAAAGGCACAACAGGACCTTATAACATACAGAGACCAGTGCTATATACGAGCGAATCAACAGGTTTCACCGCAAATCCTGATCTGCCTCCACCATATAATCCAGAAGTATCTACTGTATATCCCGAACCATCAGCACCACCATTTGAAGGACCTAGAGGTGGCACACGTTCTAAAAAATATAAAAAAAGGAAACGGAAAACACGGCGTAAGAGGCGCTAATCTACTTCAGAAGATTATGCAGTTGAGAAATATTTGATTCGGTAAAGCCATCCACAAGTTCCTTCGGGATATTCGCGAAGTCTACAAGCAAACTATTTCTCATATATGTTTTTTGAGCTTCAGGTTGTTCTAAAAGTTTTTCATCAAACATATCTCTGTCCTTATAAAATTTCATTGCTGTCTTCGGACCACATTTATCGAATACTGACGATATATTGTCACTCTTATCACCAGACACAATCTTACAGAATAGATCTTGTTTGGGACATCCAGAACAACTTTTTGCTTCTGTTAAATCTTTGTACTGGAGCGAATATATATGGATTTTTTCCTCGGCAAGTTGTAAATAGTCAGTATCGCTTGTGATTATCCAAATATGTGCGTCTGGAAAAGACTTCCTGATATGCTTCGCAGTTATAGCAATACAATCATCGGCCTCCAACGTCGGATATGCGAACTCCGCATGTACTCCAGCCTTTTGAAATAAATTTTCTCCATATGTCATGGCAAAGAATGGACCGACGTTCTTAGAGCTGTCAGCACGAGTGCCTTTGTATTCAGGGTGTATGCGATTCCTCCAAATCTCAGTTCTGGGACAATCTTTTCCCACTATCTTTATAGACCCCTCGATTCCCAGTTTCTTATCAATCTCTCCTATTTTACTTAAGAATGTCTCTCGAAACTTTGTTTTGAATATTTCACTTTCACATGGAATAGCTTCTTCGCTAGGTTTCGCATGTTTCCACCAAACATTCAACGCGTGGTATCTGTAAAATATACAATAGCTTCCATCTATTAATACGAAGTTCATAGTTGTGTTAAACATAACTATGAAGTTTAAAATAATTCAATTTTTCCTATATCAGCATTCAAACATGGAGGAATCAAATATCTCTCCTGCTGCTGTTTTTATATTTTCAAGATAAGATGTATTGTGACTTAATTTAGAACATACACTGTCCGATATGGCTAACGCGAGTTCTATTTTGCAAAAGCTTCGTGATAGAGATAAATTATGGACGCACAGTATTTTATTAATTTTGAAGAGGTCTGAAGGTATAAGATTTTTGTTATGTGTAAAAGCATTTTGTGTAATCTTAGCTATAGATTGGATCAAACTATCATAATCTTCTTTCGAAAGTGAAAACAGCGTATCCTTTGGTTCAACCAGACTCTCTATAATAGAAGAAGCGGCTTCTATGTAATTGTCATTATCTGACATGTTCGAAAAAAACTTATAAAAATAATTCTGTTCATCCTTTGTCATCCTCCCCATGATACCGAAGTCTATAATTCCAAGTCTTTTCTTACCATCACTTTCTTTAATAAATATAATATTTCCGGGATGTAGATCCGCATGATAGAAACGATCAAATAAAATACTCTTCATTCCAAATTTTGCTAGCATCATGGAATATTCATCTTTATCACATTCTTCGACTTCTAAGAGCTTCTGACCTTCTATATAATCCATTACTATTACTTTGCTATTCTTGGTGGTGTATTCTGGATATACTTGTGGAATTGTCAGGTAGTCTACGTATTTTGAATTTTTGTACATCTGCTGTATATTTGCAACTTCCATATTAAAATCTGTCTGTTCAATCATCATACTTCGGTTTTCCCTAATGATATCCTTTATATTGGTATTCTGAATGAATGGGAAACGTCCAATTAATCTAACGAGAAAATCTATTTTATCTAATGCATCCATTATTCTAGTACCTATGTCCTTCCTAATAACTTTAATAATCACACGTTTCTTTGTTCCAGTTTTCATATGCCCTTCATACACCAGGGCGATCATACCGGCCTTTACAGGCTTAGGGTCAGGAGATAAAGTTATCGCTATTTCTGGATTTGCTTCACCGACCTTTATGATACTACTAATGAACGAAGTATCTATCTCGCTCTCTAGAAAAGGAGCATTATCTGTGTAATTTGACAGATATTCTATCTGCTTCTTATCGAGTAAAAAGGAATTAGTTGACAAAGCTTGAAACAGTTTGACATAAAATATATTCAATTCACCAAGATTGTAAGTGAGATTTTTTGTACACTCATATTTATCTCTCCCCGCGAAGTAATAGCATCTTTCTAAAAAAAGAATTGAAAACGTCTTAATGACGAACAAAAGGTTATTCATTATTCTATTACTTTACTATTTAATATTCTCTATAAACGTTTTCAGTCTATAAAATATTTTTTTCATTAAAAGGCCGATGATATTTTCCATATAAATAGGAAGTTCCTCATTCAGATTTATGTTGAAAACATATTGAATGGTTATTTCATGATCGTTCTTCTGATCTATATAAAGGTTTGCATAATCGCCAGTAACTTGTTCACAACCTTGTGGAACCTTTCCAGTATAAGGAACACTTTGGCTTATGAATTGAGTTTGGTTTTCATGTTGCAACCTTTGTGTTCGGATAAACATGTATTTTTTAGATATGCCTACCTCAGCACCAAAGCGTTTAAATACTAAAAGAAAATCCATCATTGTAGGTGAATGCTCGTTAACTACTTCTATACTTTCAACAATATCTTCATTCAAAGTTCCCAAAAGTTCATATAACTTGAAATTAATTAAATTACCAATTTGAATATTTGGATTTTTCGCTTGAAACAATAATTTATAATTATTAAGATTTTTATTTCTTTTCAATAGAATATTATGTTTGTTACATATTGTTGTTTCTGTATTTACAGGAGCTTCCATCGTGTATAATAAAATATACTAAAGTTTTATATAGTATTGAACGTGATGAGAAATATATAATATATATAAATATGGCATATAATGCTTCCATTATAGAAGATAATACAATGTGATATACTAATTATTCATTCAAGGTGAAATGTAGTGTAATATAATTAACTCACTACATAGATGTAGTTCCTTAAAATGGACGAATTGGAAAATGAAATCGGTGTAGTAAAATTTTTTTTTTTTTTCAATTCATTTTTCGATTTTTCAAAATTGGACATACTTTTTATGTCCAAAAATGAAATATGGAATGAAGAATAAAATGTAAAATAAAATAAAAAAACGTTTTAGATCATAATGCTCTTAAAATTGAAATGAGGAAAAAACATTTGTTACTGAAGTTTTTTTTTATTTTTTTTTGAAAAGGATTTAGGAACCTTTTAATCTTACCATATATTAAGCAATAATGGTATTAAATAAAGGTCCCAAAAGGTCCCTGAAATTTTATTGTAAATGTTGTGACTATGGTGCGAGCAAGGGAAGTCGTTTCGAGCGCCATTTATTGACTGCAAAACATAAAATGGTAACAAATGGTAACAAAAAAACGCCTAGGAATGCCCCCTACATATGTGAATGTGGAAAAGAATATAAGCATGGTCCAGGATTATCTAGACACAAGAGAAATTGCGATTATGACTCTGATATTGTAGATGAAGACGCAAAAGAAGATAATGTAGATTACAAGAAGATGTGTATGGCTTTGATTAATGAAAAGGACAGTAAAATTATGAATTTGGTAAAGCAAAAAGACAGCGAAATTATGAATTTAGTAAAGCAAAACAGCGAAATTATGAAGACGATAACAGAAATGGCACCTCTTATAGGGAACAACAACAACAACATTAACAACAACAACGTCAACATTAATATATTTCTAAATGAGAAATGCAAAGATGCGATCTCTATGGACAAGTTCATTCAAGGTATTGAAATTTCTATGAAAAACTTACTAACAACAAAGGATAAAGGACTCGCAGAGGGTATTTCGAACATATTCATAGAGAACATGAACAAGTTATCGTTGCATGAGCGTCCTTTACATTGTACGGATACGAAACGTGAAACACTATATATAAAGAATGACGAATGGGAAAAGGACAATGACAATAAGCAAATAAAGGAAAAAATGCGGGATGTCGCTCAAAAACAGGTACGAAGCCTCAATAAATGGACGAGAGAACATCCGAATTATATGAACGTCTCGCATTTGCAGGATGAGTACACGAAGCTCGTCCAAGGAATTTCCGATACATTGGATCAGAATGAAGGGAAAGTCTTGAAAAAGGTCTGCAATAATGTATATTTGTCTGATAGGGGTGAAAACATGACAATAGAATAGCCCTCATATGTGTAGGTAGAAAATATTACAAAATAGAAAATGAAACCCTTTCGATGTTGGTGTTTCAGTTTTTCTATTTTTTTATATACAGGTTTTGTTTTTTTTGTTTTTATGCTAGTGCTGGGTTTCGCTGTATATCGGTTCTGCATGTCGGGCATTTTGCGCTCCCGTGTCGGGAGGTGTGCCAGTTCTTGATACACTCATAACAATATGTATGTCCGCACTCCCTTAGCCTTAGCGGGTCGGTATAGGTGTCATCCATGCATATTGCGCAGGACTCGCTTGGCGGTTCGGTTGGTCGCTGCTCTCTCACCGCCTCTGCTCGCGTTTCTTCCCGATTCTGTAGCTCCGCCGCTTCCTCGACTGGGTGTCTGTACCGCGTACCGCGTTGGCCGTTGGCCCGCATGGCCTGCTGCCACAGCTGCCGCTGCGGCTCGAAGGCCAAGTCGTACTCACGCCGCCAGTCAGCAAAAGTGATCACAGCCTCCTGCCCCCCCTCCAAAAGGCGGACGCGGTGCGCTTCTCGCCAAGCGCGCGTCATATCTTGATCACGCTGTCGGGGTGTCTGTGGGTCGTCGGGTATCTTCCCTTGCAGTTGAAGCTTCTTGTATAGTGCCCCACTCTTGAGGATTCGCCGTCCAGTTAGTGGGTTTCTCACATACTCTCGAGGAGGTATCGGGTGTGGGTTGACTTGGACCGCTGGAGCCGCTTGGGGCGCTTGGACCGCTGGAGCCGCTTGGACCGCTTGAGACGGCTGGACTGGGGTCAAGACTGGCGCGGCCGCTTGTATCACAGGCGGTTCCCATCGTGGGATATGCCCGCATATCTCCATCGTTCTCAGTAGCCTGTCCCTTGCGAGTGTTGCCTTTATCACCGCACTCGTCCGTCGCTCTTCCATCGGG
>TARA_R110002073_G_scaffold212418_3_pt1 | contig 16320 bp, 16 predicted proteins | sample TARA_R110002073 | Tara Oceans TARA_R110002073 (sample SAMEA4397174) | marine metagenome | biome: Polar Biome; feature: [DCM] deep chlorophyll maximum layer (ENVO:01000326); material: water (ENVO:00002006), including particulate matter (ENVO:01000060) such as... | depth 40 m
GATAGGTGGCATCTTTATGCATGTTTTTTGTCTGTTGCCACTCGTGATATATATGAATCATTTCATGTATATCATTCTCCATCGTCGGCCACCCAGTTTCCCGCAACCACGCAGTTACCTCATAATCACCTAGATCTATAGAATCGTTATTCATTCAAGTCTCCTGATAGTTGAAAAGACTTAACCTATCAGGTTGGATAAATATGCAAGTCAGGGTGAGCACTTCAAAATGCTACGCTTCGAATCTGTCTATATAAGACTCAGATAACTATTTTGATATTTGGGGGTAATTAGGGGGTAAAAAATCTCCCTGATTTTTGCTAATGCCTTGTGCTCGCTGGTCTGGCGAGATGTGTTCAATAGTCGGCCCCGGGCACCATTTATTTTTCCTTTAAAAAATAAGTTGTTACAAAGTTTCTTTTCTATTGCATAAATAGCATAAAATATTCCTTGTTAGTCAATTCTCTCCATGTTTGGTCAAAAAATGGTGGTCTGGAAAATTAACTCTGATGCTATTTAGCTAAGCCGCTATCGTTGTTTGAATCGTATTTCCGTTTCTTATCATGCCTGTATAATGTTTTTGAAAGAGTTGAAGAGCAGGCCATTCTTAAAGAAGATTCTATAGATCCTCGTAATTCCTTAATAAGGGATATTTCGTTTGATTCCTTTATATAATCAGAGATGCAGTCTGCCATCTTTTCAATGATTTTTTCAGGCTCATTGATTTTGGCAGATGAGCCCAATTTAACCAGATCATCTTTAAGGGGGTACGATTTCGCCCCTGCCATTTTCAAAGCCATATTTTTTCCGATAGTTGGATAAATCAATGTATGGGTAATATCATAGGGTGGCGTTAAGGTGATAGCATCACGATTCTTTTTGTATTGCACGGCAAAGTTTTTTAGGTGCGCATCACCATTGCCTATTAAACAATTAAATACTATGTACTCGTATCCACGCTTCAACTCATTCGGGCTTTTGGTAAAGAGAGAAATAGCTTTCAAAAGCATTTCATAAGAACCTCGGTACTTTTCTAACCCCGTCAAAACAGTAAAGTCTTCGAATGCGAGTTTAACTTCACCTTCATAATCAAACCTTTCTATGACAAAGGTGTTGAGATCCTCGGATAGCCAACATTTTGGCGGAGCAAGGCCTGCTGCTCTGGCTGCTTCCATACAAACATATTCATTTACCGTTAGAAGAGGGTATTCATCGTCAAAGCTTTTAACAATGAGGTGTTCTTGTGCCGCGGTTACCCGAGTGTTTGATAACAATACTTTTGGTTGAATGCCTGATGCAAAACCACCCAAGTAATACTTATTAAGTAGCTCTGGAAATACAGAGCTTTCTCCCTGCCATGAGAGAATGTCAGAAAGACTTAGCTGTTCTTCTAGGTCAGTTTTAATCTCAGAACTAAATGCAAGGTGACCGATTCCTCTGTCTTGTTGCAAGGCTAGCAGGTATAAATCGTTCACTTTGGCGTGACGTTCCAGCTTTTCTGAGATAAAACGACGCACGTAACCTTCAGGTAGATTTTGTGAAAAAACCGGGTGAATTTCTCCCCTGTTATAAGTCTGATCCTTTGCATCCATAGTTAGTGAGACAGCTTGACTACCCGTATACTGAAAACAATATTGTGCTGGTTGTGTTAGAAGTCCGCTCTCTTCTTCAAAGGCACTAACGTCTACTTGTTTTATATATTCGGGTAGACTAATCATCATCTTCACCAAACAGACTGTTTAGTTCATCCAGTTGAGGAAATTCAGACGCTTTTTCTACAACCTCTAGATCTCGATTTGCGAGAAGCATGTACTTCTCCAGAATCGATAGGGCGCCATCAAACTTTCCATTTTCAATTTCAGAAACAGTTTGCCGAGGTATACCCGTTTTTAAATAGACATCCTCTTGAGTCCATTTTTTTTTCTTGCGGAAGGTTTTTAGAGAGGCTCCAAGTTTTGAACGCCAAGTACTCATAAATTACTCGCTATGTCGCTATATGGCGACAATATAGTTTTAAATGCTGACTTTGTCAATATATAGTGACATTATTTTGTTGTGAGTTAGCGTACCTAAAGAGGTCTACAACGATATTAGATGCCTAGATTTTAGGGCCGTATTAATATTTAGCTGTGGGGAAAGTGTTACGGGGATAAGAATACAAATTGAGAGAGGTGCTAATATATGAAAATGAATCTGAGCCGCTTCAATATATAAGCGTATTTGGTAAATATATGCGTAAAGGTGATTGTCTACCATTTTATATTTCTCAAACAATTCCATAAATGTCCATATTGCCTCAAAGTCCAATATCTACGGGGCTTTAGCGTCGATTTTCATTTGTCTGTTAGTCTCAAGCCGTCTCGTAAAGTATCGTTGCATCTTTCTGTAAGGGGATAAATTAGGGGTAAAAATTCAGTGTGGTTTAGGAATTGTCCCCATGAGCAGACAGAAGACTCCCGGTAAATTAACCAACAGCCAAATCAAAGCCCTTTTGCCAAAAGAGAAACCATATAAGGTTGGTGATGGAAGGGGGCTACATTTGTTAGCTCATCCGAACGGATCAAAATACTGGCGTCTCAAGTATCATTATGAAAATAAAGAGAAAATTTTGTCTTTGGGGGTATATCTTGGGATGCGTTGGATGTTGCTAGTCATGTTAAGCAACGAATGAGTGCGGCCAGGTGAGCTAAGAGCTGCTGAATGGACGAAGGAATAGTAGATGCAAAATATATCTATAAGTCGGGTGACCAAACCTATAAAGAAGGACAACGAATTGTTATTTCCGGTAGTGATGTTGACTCATTATTGAATTGCCTTAAGAAATTAGGACAAACCTAGATCGTGTATGTAAGGCCTCGGATTAAGTGCTTTTAAGCTGACCTCTGTCTGTTAGAGCGAAATGTATAAAAAATGTGTTTTTCTATACATGACTTGCTTTACATGTCGAAAATGGTGGGAAAATTCGACATATTCTGTTTACGTGTCGATGCAATCGACATATACTCAATTTATGTCGAAATAAATGGAAATAATAAATATGACATGGCAGCCAGATAAGCCTTTCAATACGATTCCTAAGCTTCCACCACCGAAGGATGCCACAGAATCCATCGCCGTTTTAAAAGCCTGTATTTCAGCACGAGCAGCCCTGGCGGAACTGAAGCAAGCGGGCGAATTACTACCCAATCAAGCCTTGTTGATTAACTTACTCCCTTTGCTTGAAGCGAAAGACAGTACCGAAATTGAAAATATTGTCACCACATCAGATAAGTTGTTTCAATACGCGCAAGAAGAAAGTGCCGCAGACCCCGCAACTAAAGAGGCCTTGCAGTACAGAACAGCTCTGTATGAGGGCTTTATTCAGTTAGCGGAAAGGCCTTTGTGTACCAATACGGCTGTACAAGTGTGTAGCACCATCAAAGCCGTGCACATGGATATTAGAAAGGTATCGGGCACTACCTTAGCCAATCAAAGTACGGGTAAAATTATTTACACCCCACCAGAAGGCGAGTCACGTTTGCGTGATCTGCTAACAAACTGGGAGCTGTTTATACATGCCGAAGAAGAGGACCCTTTAACTAAAACTGACCCTCTCATTAAAATGGCCGTTAGCCACTATCAGTTTGAAGCAATACACCCCTTTACCGATGGCAATGGCCGAACAGGGCGTATTCTCAATATGCTCTATTTAATCGAGCAGAAATTGTTAACCTTGCCAATTTTGTACTTAAGTCGCTATATCCTGCAAAACAGGGCCGAATACTATCGTTTGCTGACGCAAGTAACGAGCGATGGCGCTTGGGAAGAGTGGATTTTATATATGCTCAAAGGCGTGGAGCAAACAGCAAGTTGGACCACGCAAAAAATTGCGGCTGTTCGCCAATTGATGGAGAACACCGGTGACTATATCAGACAAGCATTGCCTAAAATCTACAGCCACGAACTGGTCCAAGTGATTTTTGAGCAACCCTATTGCCGAATCGCAAACCTGGTAGATAGGGATATTGCGAAACGTCAAACCGCATCCGTTTACCTAAAACAATTAGCAGAGATTGGGGTTTTAAACGAACTACAAGTGGGCAAAGAAAAGCTCTTTGTACACCCCAAACTTATTCAATTAATGAAGCTCGATAACAACGAAATTACTCTCTATGAACAATAACGACATCGTACAAAAACTTTGGAACCTATGCGACGTACTCCGTGACGACGGCATTAACTACAGCGACTATGTTACTGTTTATTAAAATGGTGCATGAAAATACCGAAGCTGGAATGTTTAAAAGTCACTCTTTACCTGAAGGTTGCCGTTGGACAGACTTAAATAGCAAGTCAGGTATTAATCTTCTGAACGACTACAAATCTATATTGCTCGCTCTTTCTACTGGTAAACGAACCGAAGTCGTAAAAAAACAAGGACTCAGAAGGTTCTGATAAAATCGAAGAGGTAGTGGTACGCGAAGACCTCTTGATAAGTGCAATTTACGCGGATGCCCAAACTCGCCTGAGGGAGCCGCGTCATTTGGAACAGATAATTAAGCGCTTTGATGAAATTAAAGATTGGTACAGTGAAGAAAAAGACGGTTTAGGTGACTTATACGAAGGTTTATTAGAAAAGAATGCATCAGAGACGAAATCTGGCGCGGGGCAGTATTTTACGCACAAGGTGTAAAAACTAACGTGTTGTTTTTCACCAAAGGTTCAGTCAAGGACAAGCTACAAGAAGAAAACTGCACAGAGAATGTTTGGGTCTATAACTTACGAACCAATATGCCCAGCTTTGGTAAACGCACCCTTCGGTGAGCAGCATCCACCACCAAGTAGCCGTTTTTATAGGCTTCAAACAAGGCATTGGGTGCTTTTCTAAATTCTGACTGCCATTTATAAAAGCTGCTCTCACTGAGTTTGTGCTCTCGGCAAAAATCGGTGACGCTCAACCCTGATAGCGATTGTTTGCTCACCAGTGATTGCTATTGTGCAGGGCTTTTTCGTGGGGTTCTTTTCATTGTGAGATACTCCTACAAGTTGTTGGTTAGGAGTTATATTTCAACACATGAAGTTCTTGATGGGGATTACGCGGATTTAGTGACGCTTACGCTTATATTGGAATTTAGGTAATAAAGTTCGTTTTTAATAAAAATGGACTAATCTTTATTTGATTGTTCCATTTTTGGAAATGTTATTGTAGTTATTATTTGTCGAATTATGTTTAAAACGTGTTCAAACTAGATGCAATAAATTGTCTAGTTCAATCTAAACTTATTAGCTCTTCGTATTTAAGGAACATTTATGTCTACCAGAGATAATTTTATGCATTCTCCTGTTTTTGTTGTGTTGTGTTTCTTTCTAGTACTTATGTCAGCTTTAGGGTTTAGTCGTTATAGCCAATCGGATGATTTAGCGTATTCAGAAAAAAGTTTACCCTTATTGGTTGAAATAATCGGTGATAAAACTATTCATGGTTTAATTGATGGGGAAAGGTATATCGGTCGGATTGAGGCAGGCCAGCGTGCTGAAGTCGGTTTCGATATTTCAGGTGTGATTACCTCTGTGCGTAAAAGCGAAGGGGATGTTTTTAAAAAGGGTGACATCTTAGCGACTCTCGATACTGACCGATTAAGGGCAAAGAAAAAAGAACTGGAAGCTGGTTTAACAAGAGCTGAAGCCGCTAAAACATTAGCTAAGTCTTCTTTAGTGCGTGCACAGAGTTTAAAGACTTCACGAAACATTTCTGAACAAGCGTTAGATGAAGCCCTTCAAAGGAAAGATTCAGCTGATGCCGAGTATGCTTTAGTGCTTGCTCAGCAAGCCAGTGTGGATGTTGAGCTTAGAAAAGCCAAGCTGATGGCACCATTCGATGGTGTGGTGATTGATAGAATGACCGATGAAGGCCGCGCAACAAATCCGGGTGCGTCTGTTTTATTGCTTGAAGAAATCGGCAAAACAGAGCTTAGGGTTGGGCTACCGCTCAAAGTAGCGAGAGAGCTTTCAGAGGGCGATGCTTTAAAAGTAGAGCATGATGATCAAATATTTACTGCGCTTGTTGATAGAATTAATTTAGCGCTTTCGACATCACGTGTATCAGAAATTTATTTATTACCTCAAGATTACCAAGGTAAGCAGCTTATTTCGGGCGAGCTCGTGCATGTTGTTTTAGAAAACAAATTGGCACTTGATGAAGGTATTTGGTTGCCCTTAAGTGCATTGGCAGAATACGGGCGAGGTTTGTGGTCTGTTTATTTGGCTAAACCTAGTTCAAATGGTGATCAAACTGCCGTGATAGAACGCACGATTATTGAGGTTATCCAAATTCAGGGGGAGTTTGCTCAAGTAAAAGGAGGGGTATCGAATAAAACGCTTCCGTATGTTGTGAGTGCATCCACACATCGTGTTGTCGCCGGTCAGACTGTCAGGTTAAATGCTTCTAGCCATTCTGCTATGGAGCAAGAATGATGAGTGAACAAAAATCCAAGACTTTTCATTGGTCATCTGCTTATTATCGAAATTTACACCTCCTCGTCATGACACTTATTGTCATTGTTGCTGCGGGCGTTTCTTCTTGGAACTCACTGCCTAAAATAGAAGATCCGCGTATTACGCAGCGTAATATTTCCGTTATTACCGGGTTCCCGGGTGCATCTGCCAGGTTAGTAGAGTCTTCCATCACGGAACTTGTTGAGTCCAGTATTGCAAGTATTTCAGAAATTAAAACAGTCGATTCAACCTCACGGGCCAATGTTTCGATTGTCGCGATTGAATTGCAAGATAATGTGACAAGAAGTAATAACCGCCAGATCATTGCTCGAATTCGGGATCGTGTCAAAGAAGTTACGCCTAATCTCCCGGAGGGTGCGAAGGCCCCATCAATCCAAGAAGAAGAAAGTATCGCATCGGCATATACCCTGATTACAGCGTTAAGTTGGAATGGTGAGGGTGAGCCACAACTAAGTTTGATGAATCGCGTCGCTGAAACATTAAAAGATAGGTTAGAAGCGGTGTCAGGTACTGAATACGTTAGTATCCATGGTGAACCCATTGAGGAAATTCTGGTAGAAGTGACACCCGCAGAGCTGGCAGATATGGGGATGACGATTGGTCAATTAGCTAAGCTGGTCGATGCTTCCGACAGTAAACAAGTAGCGGGTAGGTTACTGCGCCCAGATGCCGCGTCACCGATAGAAGTGAGAGGTGAATTTAATTCTCTAGAGCGAATTCGTACTTTGCCGATTCGCAGTAATACTGCAGATACGCGTTTAAGCGATATAGCGACGGTTTCCAAATCACATGTTCAACCTGAAGATGTCATGACCTATTTTAATGGCGAGCAGGTTATTCTCGTCGCCGCGAGAATTCAGATTCAAAATCAGATTCGTCCTTGGACAGAGCGGATCAAATCAGAATTGGTGAAAGTGGAAGAAGAAACAGGCCATCTGGTTAATTTTCATATTGCCTTTGAGCAAGCCAATTATACCGAAGGCCGCTTACAAATATTAGGCCAAAATCTATTAGCAGGTGTTATCGCGGTATTACTGGTCGTTTTATTTTTTATGGGCTGGCGTTCGGGGATTATTGTTGCCACCTCTTTACCTCTTTCAGCGGCCTGTGTTTTGTTTTCTTTGCAATTGCTGGATATGCAAATTCAACAAATGTCCATCTTCGGTATGATTATCGCGATTGGTTTATTGATCGATAATGCAATTGTCATGACCGATGAAGTGAGATCAAGAATGGAGCGAGGCAGTCGCCCTGTCCAAGCGATTGAACAGTCAGTAAAACATCTATTTGCACCTTTATTAGCCTCTACCTTAACGACCATTTTTGCTTTCATGCCTATTTTATTATTAGAAGGTGGGGCGGGTGATTTTATAGGTTCCATTTCTATTAGCGTGATTTTAGCGCTGATCTTTTCTTTTGCAATTTCCATGACCATTATTCCTGCGCTTAGTGCTTGGTTAGAGTCAAAACGACTATCTCAAAATAGTGGAAGTCAATGGTGGAAAGTTGGTATTCAAGGCCCAGCTTACTCTCAGAGATTTAGTGCTTTTCTACTTAAAAGCTTAAAACATCCTTTTATGGCGATTGGTACCGCGGCTATCTTGAGTATTGCGGGTGTTATGGTGGTGGGATCATTGCCTAAAGTCTTTTTCCCTGCCGCAGATCGTGACATGTTTGAAATTAGAGTGTGGTCCCCGAATAACGTTACGGTGCCTGTTGCGGCCGAATGGGTAAAACAGATCGATCAGCATATTTTGGCAAAAGAGGAGGTCACTCAAACAGTTTGGTCAATAGGCGATAGCATTCCATCGTTTTATTACAACCAAATTATGAATAATAGCAATTCGCCTTTTTATGCTGAAGTAGTGGTATCTGTTCATGACTCTGACGAATCAGGTCGGATGATTGATGAATTACAGGATGATCTGGATAAGAAATTTCCAAACCTTCAGATTGTTGCTAAAGCGTTTGCGCAAGGGCCACCGGTTGAATCACCGATTGAGTTTAGATTATTTGGCCCCGAAACCAATACGCTTAGACAGCTTGGTGAAGAGCTTCGGGCAATGCTTGCCAAGCAAACCGGTACCTTGCATACCCGCGCAAGTGTCTCCCCAGGTTTGGCAAAAGTATGGTTTGATGCCGATGAAAGCGCACTGAATCAAGTGGGTTTGCGCTTGAGTGATGTGGCTTCTCAATTAAGTAGCGCTTATGAAGGTGTTGAAGCCGGTAGTATTTTAGAAGATATTACTGAGCTGCCAGTCAAGATAAAGTATTCGAATTCAGAAAGAGAAACCTTAGAGGATTTGCGTACATTCCCCATTGTATTACCTAATGGAGAGTGGGCACCCGCAGCCGCCTTTGGTGAATTTGTTATTGAACCCGATAGTACCTCTATCACTCGCCAAAATGGTGAACGGGTGAATATTGTTCAAGCTTATATCGCTTCGGATATCACGCCTTTAGATTTAACAAATAAAGTCATAAAGGTGATCGAATCTAGCAATTGGCAGCTTCCAGAAGGTTATCGTTGGGAAGTGGGTGGCGATGCTGAAGAAAGCGGCAATGCCAATGCATCACTGGCTGCCCATCTGCCCGTTTTAATTCTATTAATGGTGACCTCTTTAGTTTTGGCGTTTAAGAGCGGTAAGCTTGCAGGCATCATTGGTTTAGTGGCGGTGTTATCTGCTGGTTTTGGTTTGTTGTCGTTATGGATAAGCGGTTATGCGCTTGGCTTTAATCCCTTGCTCGGTGTCACGGGCTTAATCGGTGTCGCCATTAATGGTTCGATTGTTATCTTGGCTGGCATTCAGGCAGATGAAAAAGCCCGCTTGGGCGATCATAAGGCCATTGTTGCTGTGACGCTATCAAGCACGCGGCATATTATGAGCACGACCTTAACGACGATTGCCGGCTTTATACCGCTTATATTATTTGTTGGTGGCCAGTTCTGGCCACCCTTAGCGGTTGTTATTGCTGGCGGTGTGGGCTTTTCTATCATTCTGTCACTTTGGTTTACGCCAAGTATTTATGTGTTGATACAAGGAAAACAAAACAGTAACAGCCTAATCAGCAAACAAGACTGAGTTTTAGTATGAACGACATGAAACACAAAACCTCATTAGAGGAAATAGAAACGCAGACTATTCATCATTATGACCTCAATGCTGAATCATTTTGGCAAGGCACCCGAGATCATGATGTGAGCCAGAATATTCAAGCTTTTCTATCTGCCTTACCAGTCAAGAAAAGTTTAGATATTCTAGACTTAGGCTGTGGCCCTGGTCGTGACTTATCTACGTTTAAAAAGCTAGGCCATAAGCCAGTCGGTATCGATGGAAGTAAACGATTCTGTGAGATGGCTCAGAAATTTAGCCAATGCGAGGTCTGGCATCAGCACTTTCTAAATCTTGAGTTAGGTGACAATATATTCGATGGTATTTTTGCCAACGCCTCTCTATTCCATATCCCAAGTACTCAGTTTCCTCAAGTTTTATCTCAGTGTTATAGGGCGTTAAAATCGAGCGGGGTTTTATTTATGTCTAACCCGCGAGGTAATGCTGAGGGCTGGCAGGGAAACCGTTATGGGCATTATATGGAATTAGAAGAAAGTTCAGATTATTTGAATGCGGCTGGGTTTTCAATTCTGGATCATTACTACCGTCCCCCCGGACTACCAAAAGATCAACAGCCTTGGTTAGCAATAGTGGCCCAACGTTAGCCACTAAATCTAGTCAGAAAATAACGCCAAGGCATTCTATTATGTGTATTTTCAGGGTCGACTACTTAAAGTGACAGTGAAAAGAATAAGTTAATTTATTCTGCTTGAGCTAGTGCATTTTGTCTTGGTTTTTCAACTGAATGCAGGTTCGGTTTTAAAATTATATCGGCTATTTTTTCAGCCATGGCAATAATGGGGGCATTGGTATTGCCACTTACTAGTGTTGGCATCACGGAAGCATCGACCACCCTTAAGTTTTTTATACCATGAACTTTGAGTTCGTGATCGACAACAGCCATGGCATCTTGTCCCATCTTACATGTACCCGTTGGATGATAAACCAAGCCAAGTTTGTCTTTGCATTTTTGCAGCAAGGCTTCGTCTGACTCGACTTCAGGGCCAGGGTGGATTTCTGTTCCTCTATGGGTATCAAAGGCGGGGCTGGCGAGAATCTTTCGCGCCACCCGAATGCCATTAACTAATACTTTTGCATCCTCTGGATCAGAAAAGAAGTTGAAATCAATGTTAACGGGTTCTCTTGGATTACTTGATTTCAAACTCACTTTGCCACGACTTTTGGGGCGCAATACACAAACATGAAGAGAATAACCATGTTTGGAAAGCAGACTTAAATCGCGGCCACAATCGTCAAACAATAAGGGCACAAAATGCATTTGAATATCTGGAACCTCAAGCTCTGGGCTGGATTTCAAAAATGCACCGGCTTGGGTAATAGAATTTGCAAGATTGCCTTGTTTAGAACGGAAATACTTAAACATGTCCGGCAGCATTTTGAATAAACCAGACGGGCTGGTAGAGAAACCATCTTTCTTTTTACTTTCGACCAAGACGCATGCATCAACATGTTCCTGAAGGTTTTTGCCAACACCAGGCAGATGATGAATGACATTAATACCATACTCCTCTAATTCTTCTTTTTGGCCGACGCCTGAAAGCATTAAGGTTTGAGGTGAATTAAACGAGCCGCCACATAAAATGATTTCTTTATCTGCTTTTACAATATGGTTTTCATTGTTTTGAGTATACTCAATTGCCGTGGCAGATTTACCTTCAAAAAGGATTTTATTTACGAAGGCTTCACACTCGATAAATAAATTTTCGCGGACACTGGCAGGCGTAAGATAGGCGCTGGAAACACCACAGCGTTCGCCATTTTTTATGGTGAATTGATAATAACCGGCACCTTCAAATTGGGCGCCATTAAAATCATTAGTAAGTGGAAAGCCGGCTTGTTCGCTGGCGCTGAGAAAACATTCATTTAAGGGGTAGGTATTTTGGGTATCGGATACATAAATGGGGCCTTGGTCACCATGATAGTCATTTCCACCACGCTCATTGCTTTCAGACTTTTTGAAGTAGGGCAGCATATGCTTATAGCCCCAGCCCTGATTGCCTAATGACGCCCAATGATCATAATCTGAATGATGACCCCGTATATAGACCATGGCGTTAATGGCGCTACTGCCGCCTAGTGTTTTTCCACGAGGGCAGAATAAAGGCTGACCATGGCGGATGTCAGGAATCGATTCGGCTTCATAGCGCCAGTTATATTTCTTGCTATACATGAAGTAGGCGAAGGCACCGGGTATTTTGATCATCGGGCTTGTATCTTTTGGCCCCGCTTCCAAGAGTAATACTTTGTGTTTACGATTTTCAGATAAGCGGTTTGCAAGCACACTACCGGCAGAGCCTGCGCCTATGATTATGTAGTCAAAGTGTAATGTACTCATGTGCTTTACCTCTTTTTTATTATTTAGTTTGTATCTGATAAATGATGTTGATATTGCTGACGTAAATTCACTTTCAATAATTTTCCTGTGGCGGTGTGCGGTAGTTCGGTAACAAACACCACATCATCCGGCATCCACCATTTGGCGATCTTATCGCTGAGGAAGTGTTTAATGGCCTCGGCATCTATCGGTGTGTTTTTCTTTTTAATGGCTAATAAAATAGGGCGTTCATCCCATTTTGGATGCGGTACACCAATGACACAACACTCGATTAAAGCCGGGTGGCCAATAGCGGTATTTTCAAGATCTATGGATGAAATCCATTCCCCGCCAGACTTAATCACATCTTTTGCACGATCGACCAGAGTTAAGTAATTGTTTTGATCGATAGTCGCGACATCACCGGTATCGAACCAGCCATCAATAAAGTGACTTTGATCATCACTCAAGTAGTAGCCACCTGATATCCATGGGCCACGAACCAGAAGATTTCCGAATGCAACGCCATCGTGAGGTAAAAGCTCACCTTCATCGTTAACGATTTTCATTTCGACACCATAAACAGGGCGGCCCTGCTTTCGTTGCAATTGATAACGATCTTCTAATGGCATAGTTTCCATAGCTTGCGTATAGGAATTGATCGTACCGATAGGCGACATTTCTGTCATGCCCCAAGCGTGAATTAAAAATGCATTATGGTCTTCTTGAAAGCGTTGGATCATCGACAGTGGTGCCGCCGAACCACCCACAACTACATTTTTTACTGACGCCAAGCTTTTACCGATTGTTTCCATATGATTTAACAGCATTAGCCATACAGTGGGTACACCGAGAAGTAAGTCGGGTTGCTCTGAATCTATTAATTCCCAAAGTGATGCGCCATCCATTCCGGGCCCGGGAAAGACCATTTTTGCACCCACCATGGCACATGAAAACGGTGTACCCCAAGCATTTACATGAAACATAGGTACAACCGGTAAAATGCATGATTGACCGCTAATGCCCAGTGCATCGGCTGAAATACTGGCCATCGAGTGAAGTACCGTAGATCGGTGGCTATAAGAAACACCTTTAGGGTGGCCCGTCGTGCCAGAGGTATAGCATAAGTACGCACTCTGGTTTTCATCAAAACTTGGCCATTCAAAAATGTCAGATTCATATTTAATCAGACTTTCATAGCACAGGATGTTAGGTAACGAGGTGTCTGGCATGTTGGCTTCATCGGCAAGTATGACAAACTTTTCAATGCCCGTTATTTGATCTTTAATCGCTTCTAATAGAGGAATAAAGGTAAGGTCCACAAAAAGCCACTTATCTTTAGCATGATTAATAATGTAAATTAGTTGCTCTGGGAATAGTCGCGGATTAATGGTGTGGAGTACGGCACCCATACCTGCGACGCCAAAATACAATTCATAATGGCGGTAGTTATTCCAGGCAAGTGTGGCAATTCGATCAGATTTAGCAACGCCATGCCTGGTAAGCGCATTGGCTAGTTTTTTAGCGCGTGATGCAGACTTTGCCAATGTATAGCGATGAATGTCACCTTCACAGCGGCGAGAAACAATTTCAGTATGAGGGTGGTTGGTTCGAGCGTGTTCAATAATACTTGATACGAGTAAGGGGCGATCCATCATATTGCTGCGCATAATACATAGCCTTTTTTATTGTATTTGTTGTAAGTAGGATTCTGCATGGCTTTGATGTTCATGGCAATATTTAAACAGTCTATTGTAAATGGCGAGCCATAAACTTTTTATTATTCTATGCATATGTCAAATAAATACATTTATGCACATTAGCTAAGCCGTTATATTTAATTACTAAACGTTAAGAGTATTTGCTGTTTATATTTTTTACACTAGCCTTTAAAGAGGTGCAGAGCACCATCTTCAAGGAAGTTAGGTGTGTCTTCTGAATCGTTTCATAATTATAAAAAATCACTTAAGTGAGCAGAGCGACTTTGAATATTACCTTTATCCATATTTTTGAAGTGATTGTCGTCTTATTAGTTGTTGGTAAATTATTCCAGATTAGAAAACTATATATTCAGTCGATATTAAACAGGCAGGCTGAGTCAGTGAATCGACGTCACTCATTAAGACAAATGTCAGTTTCACAATCGAATACTTATATGTCTTTTGGTCAACATCCTGCCAAAAAAATGTTTAAGGATGCATCGGGAGGCTTTTCAAGGCATAACTTGCCTTTGCCAGAAGTGTCCTTCACCGACGGTCTACCGCTACCAGAAGTTTCATACCTGTCTGAGAATGACTTTTCTGTAGCAAATGAACCAGCGTATTCAAAGAATAAAACTGCTTTAAATAGCTATATTGACGATATGTTTTTTGAATCTACTTATGAGTTTGTTGAAGAGCCGACTCCTTTTAAACTCAAGAGCCACTCTATGCAGTCACAGGTGGATGATGAGTTTATAATAGTAGCTGAAGAAAATGCTCAGCTTGTTAGGGAATTACAGCGCTTCAATAAGCGTGTTAGTTTTGCTCGTTAACCCTCAATTTGAAAAAATAATGCTCTAATATGTTCTCTTAAGGTATCTTCAAAATGACGTTTGAAGATAGTTAAAGGGGGCTTCTCTAGTACGTCTGCAATGGCCCCGCTTGGGTGCGTCATATGCCATACACCGATTAAAGCCTGTTGGGTTTGCATTAATATTTTCAGCATGTCTTCATCGCTGATTTTTTTGGCTTTAGGGTGATTTTTGATTTGTAAGACAAACGTTTGCATTAATGTCAGAAGCGTTAATTTGAATTCTAATGCTTCTTTATGTGTTAAGTTTCTTTCTAAAATAGTATGTAAAATCGCACTTAACTTGCAGAATATTGGGTTTTTAAGCAGTACATTACATATTGAATCAGCCATCGAGTGATTTGCTATTTCTGTCTCGCTGGATGTAATAAGCTCTTCGAGACTTTCCACAAAGAGTGCTAAAAACAACGTTTCTTTATTCCTGAAATACCGATAAAGCGCTGCTTTCGTAATGCCGATATCCGCTGCGATATGATTTAAATTAACATCCTCATAGGCACTTGTCTTGAATCGCCCTCTTGTCGCGAGCAAGATCTGCTGGCGACGTAGGGCTTTTTGCTCTGGATTATTAGCGCGTTGTTTGATTAAACACATTGTTAGGCTTGTAACCATCCTGCTAGTTTACGCGTGACACATCGTGGCGAGAGTTTACCCGACCATACACCAAAGATATTTTTCCAGCCAGTGATGACAATGGCTTTATTTCTTTTCTTGAGTGATTTTTTGACAACGTCTTCTGCTGTCATGGCACCCGCTTTAAATAATTTGGTATCTGTCATATTTGCTTCTTGTGCAAATTCAGACAAAGTTGCACCAGGGCAAAGTGTACTAACGTATATATTGTCGTTTTTTAATTCTTCATGCAGTGCTTCTGAGAAGGATAAAACAAAGGCTTTAGTGGCGTAATAAATTGCCATTTTTGGGCCGGCTTGAAAAGCCGCGGTAGATGCAACATTGATAATAAACGCATCTTTTTGTTGGCGAATATTGGGTAGCAAGCGATGGGTGAGTTCAACTAGGCTTGTCACGTTCAGTTGTATCATTTGAATTTGTCTTTCGAGTGTTAAGTCGCTGAATAAACCTCTATCTCCAAAGCCTGCGTTATTAATTAAGCCTTTTACCTTCCAGCCATTTTCTGTGATGGTATCTGCAAGTGTTTTACTACCTTCTGGATTAGCTAAGTCTGCGCTGAGTGTTTCAACTTTTATTTTGAACTGCGCTGTTAGTTGTTTGGCAAGTTCATCGAGTTTTTCTTTTCGTCTTGCGCTTAGAATTAAATCGTGGCCTTGTTCTGCCAATTGTTTGGCAAAGACAGAACCGATGCCAGCGCTTGCGCCTGTGATTAGTGTATAGCTCATTGTATTTTCTCATTTAGTGTAGTGGGATGTTTATTAAGTTACCCTGAGTTACTTAATGTACACCTTAAATTCTGCTTTGTAAATAACCTTGGGTTATTTAGGTTGTGTGATGTGTGAATACGTTTGTTGAATACCCTCTATTGTCGCTATAATGCGCGCTAATTTGGTTCAGGTGTTTAATATGCATTTTCGTGGTAGATGTTTTTACTCAGGCAGTTTAGCCAGAGTGATGTTTGTTTTTAGTGTTGCCCTCTTATCCTTTTCTTCTTTGGCAGAAGACGTTACGGAGAGGGGTGAAGATAATAAAATGAGGCTTCAGGTAGTGACTACGTTTAGTGTATTAGCTGATATGGTCAAGCAATTAGGTGGGCCATATGTCAGTGTTCACACATTGGTAGGCTGGGATGAAGATGCGCATGTCTTTCAGCCGTCACCTGAGGATGTTAAG
>TARA_R110002073_G_scaffold7245_13_pt1 | contig 16317 bp, 8 predicted proteins | sample TARA_R110002073 | Tara Oceans TARA_R110002073 (sample SAMEA4397174) | marine metagenome | biome: Polar Biome; feature: [DCM] deep chlorophyll maximum layer (ENVO:01000326); material: water (ENVO:00002006), including particulate matter (ENVO:01000060) such as... | depth 40 m
TAACCCAGTGTCGTCCCTCGCTTAGCGAGGACTCGTAGTAGCGCGAGTCCGGTTCAAGTGGCAGACAGCTTTCCGAATCATACTCGGCATGCAGGCAATCCGCGACTTCACGCCTACTCTGCCGTACCGCTTCTTTGACTCGTGAGGGGTCTTTGGGGCCACGATGGTCCTGCCAGTGGACGGGCGATTTTTGCCAATGGTACAGATCATCGCTGACGGCCATTCCCAAACGTTGATAGCGGCCCTGATCACGCCGCGACAAACCGGTGTAGAACATCCTCCATCGCCCAGCCTGGTGCGGATCAGGCGACACATGCATCGTCCATAGCATTAGATCGTCCCAGCTGCCGGGATCACCGATGAACAATGCGTTGCTGACGCGTCGCCAATTAATCGCGTCGGTGCTGACCGCGTGGGCGATGAAATCGTGATTGGGCAGCACCAGATGAAACAGATGGTACAGCCCGTTGTGGAATAGAATGTCGACGTCGCCAATCGTTTTCCTACTGCCATCGGTTTCGGAAAACATAATCGACTCGCTCAAACGTAAAGGATCGGTACTCGAAATCTGATAGCAAAATACTAACGCAACCGCCATCGAAATGCCACATTGATCGGAGTGTTTCTTGCAATCGCGATTGTTCCGTGGAATTGGGGCCACATGTGGCGTTTTGCGATTTGAAACCATGCCTCGGGCGGGGCAAAAAAAAATGCCCCATCGAAACGATGGGGCATGTTGGCGAGGTGAAAAATCACCTCGGTCGGTTACGCAATATTAGCTCTTCGATTTTGCTTGTTTCCGCTTGATTTCGCTTTGATTTTCGCCGTCACCCAAGGTGCGGGCCATCAAAACGATTCGGTCGTTTACTTTCACAGGGACGCCTTGGACCGTTACCTTATCGCCTTGGCGAGGCGATTTTGACAATTGGTCCTTGGGACCGAGATCGACCATCATCGATTTACCGTTGTCGGTTTTGACTTTTGCCAGCAGGTGTTTTTTTCCTTGCACGGTGACCTCGCGAGTGCTGGCCACGTTGCCGGTGTATTTGCGACCATTGCGGTCGATAGTCAAGTCCGACGACTTCGTTTTCGCCTTGGTTGCGATCAAGATCGACTTGTCCCCGACCTTCATGCGGTGTCCGCTCGCCGTCAATTTGTCGCCTTGAGACAACGAGTTCGACTCTTGTTTGACTCCGAGATCGACCACGGTTGCTTTGCCATCGTTATTTTTGACAAATGCGACGATGTGGTCACGACCTCGAACGTCGACCGTTTTGATGCGGTCGATCTCGCCCGCTACTTGCTCGGTCTTGGAACTCAGGTCCTTCTGTTTACTTTGTGCTTCTGATTTCGCTTGCTGGTTTTGGTCTCCTGCGGAATCAAAACTGTAGTACGTGAACGCGTCGTAGATGCCATCATTATCGGTGTCACGATAACGGGTATAGCTATCGTAGACGCCATCGTCGTTCGTATCTTGGTAGAGCGAAAACCAAGTCATTCCATCTTGGTTTGACTGTTGGCTCGAGCCATCGTCGTAGTAGTCGTAAAACCAGCGATCATCCGACGATGCGTTGGATTCCGATGACGTGTTGGACCGATTTGTATCGTTGGCGTAACCGTAATCGCCGTAATTTGTTTCCCGGTCGTTGATGTCATCGTTGTCTTGATCCGTGCTGGATAGGTTGTCGGCGTATTCAAACGTCTCGTTATCCCACCGCCCGATCGCTTCGTCGGTTGGGTTGTAGTCGTTGCCGTCGAACCACTCGCTGACGTCATACCAGGCGTCGTCTTCGTAGAACCGAGACGCGTGTTCGTCGGCATTGGCGACTGGCATTGCACAATAACTCGCTGCGATCAAACTCGCCAATAACATTCGTTTCTTACTCATCAATGTTTCTCCTGTGAAGAAGGTTAAGGGGACGTGATCGCGAAGATCACTTCGGGACATCCGATGCTTGGAATAAATTGCAACGATCATGCCGACCACTAACCCGTTTGCGAGAAAAGCATCGTTTTATGCCGTGAAAACGGTATCGGCAGCGAGGCGAGGCGGATTGCTTGCCGAGAGTTCACTACCGACCTTTCTAAAGGGATGACAGTGTCAATCGTCGCCATCGAAGGTGATTCGTCGCTGGTATCCCGGCGAAAAGATGCGGGAAATGGAAAACGTCTCGGCAAAGGGGGGCGGGCAGCGAATGTGTGTGGTGCAGTTGCAAAACAGGAGGTCGTTTTGATCACCCTGGTCGGTCATTGAACAGACCCCCGCCATGATTCGAGAGATGGGTTGCGGTTCGGCTCGAGATCCTCCTTCGGCACGTCATTTGCCAGCTATTTGCTTCGCGACTCTTCTTCATTTTGTGACTCGTTTCTCAAGTGGAGCAGAACCAGCTCTTCATGCACTGCGAAAACGCTACCCTTCTCACTGGAGTTCAAGACAATGACCGTCCGCAAACTAGCCGCCTGCTTGCTGCCGATGCTGATGATCTCATCCGCCCCCGCGCAAAACGCCTCTGCACTCACCGATCGCGAAGCTGGCGACACAGGGTCTCGCTATGAGGATGATGCGTGGTATGACGTCAGCGAGTGGTTCGATGGCAACGACTACAATCCGACCGACGAAGCGATCGGACGCTGGGATGACGAGCGTTTTGATTTTTACGATAAACAAACCAGCTCGGACAACGATAACGACGACGAAACCGTGTCGGCCGAAGAGTTCTATGGCGACGATTTCGATGACGGCTACGCCACCTATCAAGACAATGACCGCGACGGTAATTACGAAACCATGTCGCGATACCACGATACCGATGGCGACTATCTGCACGACAGCTATGCGACCTACCGCGACGATGATGGCGACGGTATGTATGACACCTACGACTTTAGCCAGATCGCGGGGCAGAATGCGGTGCATCGAAGCAATGTTGCCCAGACGACTCAAAAAGGACTGAGCGGCAAGGCGTACAAGCTATCGGGGACCGTCGAGGAGACGAAGATGATCAAGCGGCTTGATGCAATGAGTCTGTTGGTCAAAGCAAAGACCGACGAGGGCAAATCGATGTGGGTCGACTTCGGCGACGCTGGCACATCGCTGCAGTTGTTCGATGGCGACGCGTTCACCGCTTACGGTCCGGTTGTAAAACGAGGCGACAAGGATGTGTTGGTTGCAACCACGATCGAGCAACAAGGCAAACAACGCGAGATCAAACGTACAGGCCGTCGGTTCAGCGGAACCGTTCAATCGACTCGCAAGGCGACCGTGAAGGGAAATGAGCATTTAGTGGTGAAATTGGACACCGAAGACGGCAAAAAGCTGACCGTCGACATGGGGGATCCTGCAAATGCCAAAAATCTTAAAGAAGGCAGTCAGGTGACCGTCACTGGTGTTCCCGTTAAAGTCGGCGACCGTGTGATTTTGATCGCGGATTCGAATCAAACCAAGAAACAGAACAAATAATTGTATCTGAATCTTTGAAATGCGACCGGCTTCGGTATGCCGATCGCACCTAACAAGCGTGCCCAATTGGCAGTGATCCTCGTGCCGGTATTGAATCCGGGAACCGACGGGGACCGCAAGCGAATTGGGCACGTTTTCATTTGGGACAAGGCATGCCGGCGGGCGGTTACACAAGTCCGCAGGTCCCAACCCCAAAATCGAGTTGCATGTCGACGGAGGCACACGCTCCTGCATTTCAGCATCACCGTGTGGATCTGCATCCGTGCCGTGCTCTTCCCCCTTTCTTTGGAGATGAAATCAATGACGATCACCAGCGTTAATCCGGCGACCAGCGAAACACTGAAGACGTTTACACCGCTGACCAAAGACCAAACGCTTGATGCGATTGGCAATGCCGACACGGCCTTTGACAGCTGGCGGAAAACTTCGTTCGCACAACGAAAAAAGGTGATGTTGAAATTTGCCAACCACCTTCGTCAGCACGCGGACGAGTATTCGCGGTTGATCACATTGGATATGGGAAAGCGGATTTCGGAAAGCCAGGGTGAAATCGAATACTGTGCGAATATCGCCGAGTTCTACGCCAACGGTGCCGAGTCCTTTCTGGCCGACCAGCCGATGGAAGTCGAAAATACGCATGCCTATATCCAATACGCGCCGCTGGGGGTGTTGATGGGAGTGATGCCCTGGAACTTTCCGTTCTACCAAGTGGTCCGCTTCGCGACTCCGAACATCATGGCGGGCAATACTGTGATGGTGAAACACGCTAGCAACGTTCCGCAATGTGCGGAAGCAATCGCAGAGGCGTTTGCCGATTGTGGGTTACCCGACGGAGTTTATACCAACTTGTTTATCCCGTCCGAATTCGTGGAGGTGATTGTTTCAGATCCGCGAGTGCAAGGAATCTCACTTACCGGAAGCGAAAAAGCTGGGGCGGCGGTGGCTGCATTGGCTGGCAAAAATCTGAAGCGGTCCGTGTTAGAACTCGGTGGCAATGATCCATTCATTGTGCTCGAGGACGCCGATCTCGAGAAGACAGTCGAGTTGGCGGTACAAGGCCGAATGGTGAACGCGGGGCAATCGTGTGTCGCATCAAAACGCTTCATCGTGGTGGAGTCCGTCGCAGATGAATTTTTGTCGGCGTTCAAAGAAAAAATGGGTAACATGAAGATGGGGGACCCGATGGACGAAGACACCACACTCGCCCCGTTGTCCACCGAAGCGGCAGCGGTCCAGTTGCAACAGCAAGTGCAAGCATCCATTGACGCCGGAGCCACGGTGGTGCTCGGCGGAGATCGTCCAGACCGAGAGGGTGCCTTCTTTAATCCAACCATCTTGACAGGCATTACCCCCGATATGCCCACCTTCGATCAAGAGTTGTTTGGCCCCGTGGCGACTGTTTACGTGGTCAAGAACGAAGAGGAAGCGATCGAGTTGGCGAATCATTCGTCCTACGGGTTGGGAGGCAGCGTCTACACGAAGGACATCGCTCGGGCACGCGGCGTGGCCGAGCGGGTCGAGACCGGCATGATGTTTGTCAATCAGCCGACCAAATCGCAAGCCGAGTTGCCCTTTGGAGGAATCAAGAATTCGGGATACGGCAGGGAGCTGTCACACCTGGGGATTCTCGAGTTTGTCAACAAAAAGCTGATTCATCTGGGAAAAGATTAACACAACACACTGACGGTCGGTTCACAGCACCACTTCGCCACCGTCATATATCGCCATGGCGCATTAGACCCAATCAACAGGTCGACACAATCAACTGGTCGACCAATCAAGAGGAACAAACGATGGAAACTGAAACAGCAAAGAAGATTGAAAGCCGCCAGATCCAACTCGTCTCACGTCCGGCGGGAGTGCCAACGGTTGACAATTTTGAATTGGTCACCGTGGAATTGCCGCCGCTGGCAGATGGCGAATTTTTGGTTAGGAACGAATGGATGTCGGTTGACCCCTACATGCGAGGGCGAATGAAGGAGGGCAAAAGTTACGTGCCCCCCTTTGAGATCGGAAAGCCACTCGAGGGTGGATGCATTGGCAAGGTGGTCGAATCACGGCATGAATGTTTTTCCGTTGGCGATTACGTACTGGGCAACAGCGGTTGGCGAGAATACTGGATTTCCAACGGCAACAGCGTTACCAAAGTCGATCCCGAGGTGGCACCGATTCAAAGCTATTTAGGAGTGCTGGGGATGACGGGGTTCACCGCTTGGGTCGGGCTGAAACGGATCGCCAATCTGCAGTCGGGGAACACCGTGTTTGTATCCGCCGCCTCCGGCGCCGTGGGGTCGGTGGCGTGTCAAATCGCAAAAGCGTATCAATGTCGCGTGATCGGCAGTGCTGGGTCCGATGAAAAAATCCTCTGGCTTCGCGAGAAAGCGAATGTAGACGAGGTGATTCACTATAAAGAGACGGACGATCTTTCGGCAGCTTTGGGCTCGCTCGCTCCTGACGGTATCGACATCTACTTTGACAACGTCGGTGGTGAACACTTAGAAGCAGCAATCGAACATATGAATGATTTTGGATGCTGTGTCGAATGTGGCATGATCTCGACCTACAACGCCACGGAACCTCCGGCGGCGCCTCGCAATTTGTTCAAAGTCATCGCCAAGCGAATCCGCATGCAAGGGTTTATCGTTCGCGACCATTTTGCCGATCACGACGAATTCCTGCGTGACATGTCTGCGTGGATCCGATCGGGACAAATTGATTGGGAAGAATCGGTCACCGAAGGACTTGATCATGCACCGGAAGCTTTCATTGGGCTTTTCCATGGAAGCAAACTAGGCAAGGCGTTAGTACGAATCGGCTAAGAAACTGAAGAGGCGAAAGAGCGATGCGTGGCGAAACTCGCCATGTGTTTCGAAGTGGCGGCGAGAATGGACCGCCGATGCACGCGATGAAATGTCTTGCAGCGTTGGGCAAGGGGGCCGCGAATCTTCATTGACGCTGGTGCTTGGCTCACATCGCCTTTGGTACACTAGCGATTCAGTTCGGGCAAAATCAGAAGTTCGTCCGCATGCCGGGCGATAAATGCCTCGATCGCTGCCGCTTGACCGTTGATCGCATCATCCGCCGCCTGCTGAACTCCCGCGTCGGCGCGGTGCTTGAAAAGACTTGGCACTTTGACGAGCACGTCCAATTCGACGGTCAAAACCACGCGAGTCCCCTCAGGATCCGGTTTCGCGTCGAGCGTGGTTTGATAATGTTTCAGGCGACCGGCCGCACGTTTAGAAGCGGTGATCACGTCGATGTGATCGGGTTGGATGTCGGCATTCTGTTCCAACACCAGTTCGTTCGCTTCGAGCGTCGGGTCTTCCAGCTGTACCGTCAATTCCTTGACTGCAGAAACCTCGGTCTTCGACACGCCGCGAATGGCGTTCAGTAGCGGACGGTCGTCTTGGGACGTGTCAAGCATCACGCCTTCGACCTGTTCGCGAATCAACCGCATGCCGGTATGCCCCACGATCGCGGCGGTTGCGTTCTTGCGTACCATAATTTGACGAAACTTGGCAAAATCGCAGTCGATTACGAAACTGCGTTGCTGTTGTCCCGTCGCGAGATGTTCGATCGAGCGAAACTGCCATGCGATCAACGCAACTAGCACAAGTACAACGGCGAGTGCGATGATGATGATCGTTCGACGCAAATGATTGGAATGACTCAACGAAGTTTACTTTTAGTTTTGGACATGGAAACCGAAACACCTAGCGAGTTTCGGCAAGGTAAAATGCCACCAAATTCATCAGCTTCACCCCATCGATCGGTTTGGGAAAGTAGTCGTCACAGCCCATCGCGATACAGGCTTCGCGTTCGCCTTCCATCGCATCGGCGGTCAAAGCGATGATCGGCGTTTTGAAACCGAGTTCACGAATTTCCGCGACCGCTTCCTGTCCGGTCATGACCGGCATCTGCATGTCCATCAGGATCAAATCAAAGGGGCGTTGTTCCTTATGAGCACGCTGTGTTTCTTCGACCGCTTGCAACCCGTCTTCGACAACCGTGACATCAGCGCCGCACTTCTCAAGAAAATATTTACCAATTCGCCAAATGTCCCGGCGATCGTCCGCCAATAAAACCCGCGCACTAAATTTGGGAAAAGTGCCGCGTTTGGTTTCAGCGTGTTCGGTCGCCGGTTCCTCAGACGCAAGCGTTCGAACATTGAGGGCTTGGTCGGGGGTCAGCGGCAACGTGAACGTGAAACAGCTGCCCACCCCAAGTTCGCTTTCGACGGTGATTTGGCCTCCCATTCCCTCGGCCAAGCGTTTGCTGATGCTGAGCCCTAATCCAGTGCCACCGTACCGCCGTCGCCGCGCTGCCCCTGTGTTACTAAAGGGGGTAAATAGTTCGGCCAAATGGCTTTCGTGGATGCCGATTCCTGTATCGCGAACGGCGATCGCAATCGTCGCTGGCGTGGTCTCCTCGTTCATACTAATCTCGACACGAACGTGTCCTTCGTCAGTGAATTTGAGCGCATTGCTGATCAAATTCACTAGCACTTGGCGAACCCGAACCGCGTCCGCCGTGATTTCGGCGGGGCTATCGAGGCTCCAATCAAAGGTCAACGGTACACCTTCCTCCGAGGCCCGGACCTGCATTAGCTCCTGAACCTCGCCCAGCAGTTTACGGACACTCAATGTTTGCGGATGGATTTCCATCTTGCCCGATTCGATTTTGGACAAGTCAAGGATGTCGTTCAGCAGCGCCAACAGGTATTCCCCATTGCGTTTGATCGTGGTGACTTTTTCCAGCGACGGTTCGTCGTTAAGTTCCTCGCTCAGCATGTCGGCGAACCCTAACATGGCTGTCATGGGAGTCCGCAGTTCATGGCTCATGTTGGCCATAAACGAATTCTTTGCTTCGCTTGCCGCTTTCGCTTCTTGGTTGGCGAGTTGCAACGCTTCCTGAACTTTCATGCGGTCGGTGATATCGTTTTGCACTCCGACAAAGTTCACCAAACGGTCGCGTTCATCAAACACCGGGGTGATCTGTAGATCGTTCCAGAACGGTGTGCCGTCTTTGCGGTAATTTCGCAGCGTGACGTGACAGGATTGTCCTGCGGAAATCGCCGCACGCAGTTGTGCCCGAATGTCCGGATCGCTGTCATCGCCTTGCAAGAAACGGCAATTGACGCCCACGACCTCTTCGCGGTCGTAGCCTGTTAAGTGTAGAAAGCCGGGGTTGGCATAGGTGATCGGGTTGTCTTCGGCGGTGGCGTCGGTAATCACGATCCCGTTCTGTGTCGATTCGATGGCAAGATGTTGCAAACGCATCTCTAATTCAGCGGCGCGTCGATCGCTAATGTCTCGAGCGTTGGCGCAGAGATAGCGTTGGTCTTCGATTTGCAGACTTGCCACACTGATCTCCATCGGGATCAGTGAACCGTCGCTAAGTTTCCAATCGGATTGGAATGGTTTTAGATGTTTGTTACCTGCGTCGGCAAACAATTTTTGGTAATCACTTTCTTCCAGATCACACTGCACATCCATCAGTGTCATCTTCAGCAGTTCGTCTCTGTCGCTGCGGAGCGTATCGCACATCGATGGATTGACGTAGTGGAATTGACCTTGCGGGTCCGCCAAAAAGACGAGGTCGCTCGCCGTTTCGGTCATGAATTTGAATCGTTCCAATTGGGCTTCCGCGGCACTCAGTGAGGTAATGTCGATCAACGTCAACACCACTCCCTGAACCTCGTTGTCTGACAGATACGGGACCGCTCGCAACAGCAATGCATGCCCTGCTGGGTCAGACACCTTGGCTTCCAATTCCTGTTTGGTTTGCAGAACTTGGTGCAGGTCTTCAATCAAATTGTCGCGCCGCAATCGGTGCGAGAAATCTTCGATTGAACGGCCGATGTCTTGTTCCTGGATACGGAGTATTTCAGCGATTTGCGGTGTGTACCGGCGAATGCAAAAATCATGGTCCAAGAACACCACGCCAACGCGAGTCGTCGCCAACAAATTATCCATGTCCGCATTGGCTTCGGCCAATTCGACCACGCGGCGTTGATGTTCCGCGTTCACGGTGTACAGCTCTTCATTAACGCTGTGCAGTTCTTCGTTCGTGCTTTGCAGCTCTTCATTCGAAGCGACAAGTTCTTCGTTTGCGGCTTGCAGTTCCTCGTTGGACGTTTCCATCTCTTCGATGGTAGCTTGCAAATTTTGTTGCGACTGCTGTAGTTCCGATTCCAACACCGTGACCCGGTCGCCCTGATGATCGTTTGGCGAATCAACGACGTGCTCGGCAATACGGTTCTGCCACGTCGCAGAGAGTGGTGATGCTTCCTCGGTGAACGAGATTAAGAAGTTGTCAAAACCAGAAGGCTGGTCCCGAATCGGTTCGACTGCGATGACCAATTCGGTGGCGTTTTCTTCGGCTTGCAGTGGCGAGACTTTGAATTTGACCGTCTCCTGCTTTTTTGCGGTGTGGTGCAGCGCCGCGGACAACGAAGATTTGATCCTTGGGACAATTGCATCCAGCACATGACTGCTCGGGCGTCCCGAACTGTACTGTAGGTATTTCTCGGCGCCTCCAAATACATGCAGGATTTGACCATTGTGTTCGATCAGGATGCTGCAACCCATTTTTTGATTCAGCAGGGCATCGTAGATGCTTAGCAATTTAGAATCGACACGATTGCTCTGCCGCATTGTGGGCGCGAGCGAGATGCTGGAAAACTTTTCGGTTCGCGGGGTCAACGGCAAATCGCTGCCTGGCGGCATTCGTAAATCACGGCGTTTGGAATAGATTCGCCAATGAGTGTTGATCACCTGAAATTCGTCGCTCAGGTCGCCCGGCGATTCGCTCGGACCCAAAAACAGAGTGCCGTTGGTCTTTAACGCAAAATGGAATAGAGACAGCGCTTTGGCTTGGGCCGGCGACTGCAAGTAGATCAATAGATTTCGGCAAGTCACCAAATCCATCTGAGTGAACGGCGCATCGCTGATCACATTGTGGGGAGCAAAGACGATCATCTGACGCAGTTGAGGGCTGACCTGATATCGGTCATGATCGCGGCGGAAATACTGAACGCGACGCTCTTCGGACATGTCCGCGAGTGCATCCGCCGAGAAAATACCGCGTGCTGCGGTTTGTATCGAAGAGGGGTGGGCATCGGTAGCAAAAATTTTGATGTCGAACGTCGCATTACGTTTGCGGCGTTCTTCGTCCAACAAAATCGCGATCGAATATGCCTCCTCTCCCGAGGCGCAGCCTGCGACCCAGGCACGGACCGTTTTGGTTATTGAATTGGCATCAAAAATCTTGGGAATCACCTTCTTGGCAAGCGTCTCATACGCTTCGGGGTCACGGAAAAACTGGGTGACCCCGACCAGCAGGTCACGATACAGGTCGCTTAATTCGTTCGGATGGTCCTCGATATAGGCCACATAGTCTTCGAATCGACGAATCTGCAGCATGTCGAACCGGCGTTGTAAACGACGACCGACCGTCGATGATTTGTATTGCGAGAAATCGATCCCAAATGCTTGATTGAGCAGTTGAAAGATGCGATCGATGCCGGCTAAGGATGCCGTCGGAAGTTGGTCTTCGCTGAGATCATCGCGAGTGATGTCGCCTTGGACATATCGCACCAAGGCCTTGGCCATCCCACTGGGCGGCAAGACGAGATTGACCAAGCCTGTTTCTTGAGCGCTGATTGGCATCCCATCAAACTTGGCGGACGCCTGATCCTGGCTGATCACCAAGCCGCCCGATTCGTGGATGTCACGAATCCCCCGGGAACCGTCACTGCCGGTGCCCGAAAGCACAACGGCAACCGCGTGCTGCTGTTGGTCCTTGGCCAATGAACAAAAGAATTTGTCGATCGGATGCGAAAAACTGCGTTCTGGATTTCGCTTGGTCAACCGTAGTCGGCCGCCCGAGATTTCCATCTCCATTTTTGCAGGCAGCAGATAGATCGAATCGGGCTGGACCTGAGTGCCATCTTCGACCTCAAGCACCGGAATTCCCGTTTTTCGCGAGATCAATTCGCCCATGTGGCTTTTGAAATCGGGCGAAAGATGCTGGATGACAACAAACGCCATCCCGCTGTGAGCGGGCATCTCCTGAAAAAATGACTCCAAAGCTTCCAGTCCGCCCGCTGAGGCACCAATCCCGACGACGTAGCACTTTTTTGTTGGCACAGAATCGGGCTGCGGCGACAAACGAGATGAGATTTCTTCCATAACTTCAAGCGGGCAGACCGAATCGAGGCAAACTGCAAACGTGTTTCTTCTACTATCTTTCATTGCCAAGAGGAACGAGCCAAGCAACTTTTATGCCAAATGGCCGATTAGCCAATTAAGCCGCTCGGTGGCATTGAGCTACGGTCCCGATCGCAACAGGGTTGTCGGGGCCACTGTGTGAACCTAACGACGACCAACCTGCCTCGGCACGTCAACTTTGTGCCTGCTGCCGTTCCGCCAGTCGTTGAAATAGCGACTGCAGCTTGGTGATGTCGACCGGTTTAATCATGTGCTCGTCGAAACCCGAGTTGTGGGCCTGTTCGCGGTCCGCGGACTGGCCATACCCGGTCATTGCAACTAAGTAAATTTTCGCGGTCGCATCACGTTCACGCAACTTGCGAGCGAGATCGTAACCGGTCATCCCCGGCATCGAAATGTCAGAGAAAATCACGTCCGGAATCGACTCGCTCAGTTTCTCTAGAGCACTTAGTCCATCTTCGGCCACCTCGACTTCGTGTCCGAGCTTGGTCAGCAAGCGAGCCATGATGGTCCGCAGTGCTTTCATGTCTTCGACGACCAGCACCTTGAAGGGTTTTGTGACTCCAATCGGCTCGGTCGCGACATGTTTCATTGTTGTCTCGTCGGTGGGATCCGCAAGCGGGATGCGAACCGTAAACGTGCTGCCCATACCGATCCCTTCGCTATGCGCGGTCACGCTGCCGCCATGGATTTCGACCAACGTTTTCACGAGCGTCAAACCGATTCCCAAGCCGGCATTTCCGCGCCGCAGCGAGTCATCGACTTGCGCGAACATTTGAAAAATCTCTTCAATCCGGTCGGTCGCGATGCCAATACCATTGTCCCGCACAACGATCACGGCCGAACCGCGATCGCCATCGTTTGCTTGGACTGACAACGATAGATCGATGGTGCAATCGCTGTCGCTGTATCGCGATGAGTTGTTCAGCAGATTGCACACAACTTGCGTCATTCGGGCCGGATCGGCTCGCACGAACACGTCCTGTTCACATGAATCAAGTCGTAGATGTTGATCTTTCTCGTTGATGAAAGTGCTCGAGGCTTCGACCGCGGCTTTGATCACCTCGCTCAGGTTGACCACTTCTTTGTTGAGCTGGATTTTGCCACGTCCAATCCGCGATACGTCGAGCAGATCATCGATCAAACGAATCAGTTGCTCGACTTGGCGTGCCATGGTTTGACGCAGTTCTTCGGTATCCGGTGGCAATTCGGACATTTCCATCAACTGGATTGCATTTTTGATCGGAGCGAGCGGGTTGCGAAGCTCGTGAGCCAGCGTGGCAAGAAACTCATTTTTGCGACGATCGGCTTCCGATAGTTTCGCAGCAAGTTCGGCAAGTTGATCTTGGTCGTGTTTCCGCTCGGTCAAATCCCGCATCACCTTGCTGTAACCGACAATCTTGCCATCGGTGTCTTTGACAACGCTGCTGATTCCCGAGGCCCAAAATCGCTCGCCATCGGCCCGCATCATCCAGCGGTCATCGCTAGCACTGCCTAACATCGCCGCCGTAGCAAACTCGGAGTCAGGAATCCCCATCGCAATCGCTTCGGGGGTAAAGATCAATTCGCGAACGTCTTTGCCAACAAAATCTGCCTCGTTAAACCCGAGCACTTTCAACACGCCGCGGTTCCACGTGGTGGCTCGACACTCGGCGTCCATGGCAAAAATCGCATAGTCTTCGATCTGTTCCAGGAACGTACGCAAGTACTGGTTCATCTTGACATTTTCGGACTCCAACCGCCCTGCGCGATCGAGTGTTTCCTGCAACCGGTTGCGCTCGACCTTCAGTGCGATGGCATATTTTTCGGCTCGATGTCGATTGTGCTGAACCAAATACAGCACGCCAACGACAAGGATCAACCCGGCGACGGTCGAGATCAGTCCAGTGGCCAGAGCCGTCCAATACGTGGTTGCCGCCGTCTGTTCTCGGAGCGCAATCGAACTTTCCTCGCTACGCCGAAATTCGGCAATTTGATCGTGGATGCTATCCATCGTCCGTTTGCCAATATTGGTGGCGACCAAGGTCTGTGCCGACTCAAATCCGGCCTGCCGCCGTAACTCTAACGTCGTCGAAAGTTCATCGAGTTTCTGGTCGATCAAGTCCTGCAAGGGAGCGATTTTTGCATGCCGGACGGGATCCGATTCGGTGGTCGTCGCCAATTCGTGGATCAAACCATCGATTGCGGTAATCGCCTTGTAATACGGTTCAAGATACGGCTCTTGGCCGGTGATCAGAAAACCGCGTTGGCTGGTTTCGGCCGACTTTATCGTCGATTCGATGCGTTCGAGCAGCCCCAAAAGTTTGTGGGAATGCCCGACCAAATCGGTGTGCGCACGCAATCGCCGCGTGTTATGAAAAGTGACGAACCCGGTGATCACCAACAAGGTGACGACTGCGGCCACGGCAAACGGTTCCGCCATCCGTTGCGGGCGGCGAATCGAATCAGGTTCCTTCACTGGGTTTCCATGCAAAATACTTCGAGCTGCAGTGCCTGCTCGAATAAGGTGCGGCATAATTTATTTCGACATTGAACCAACATAGCGGCTCACCATCTGTAACATCGTTGCTTTATGTATCGGTTTGCTGAGATAATCGTTGCACCCCTGCTCGATACAACGACTCATGTCTCCCTGCATCGCGTCGGCGGTCAATGCGATAATGGGCGCTGAAAAACCCATCCTGCGAAGTTGCTCGGCGGTTTGGTAGCCATCGAGTTTTGGCATTTGCATGTCCAGCAGAATCAAGTCGTAGGATTCGCCCTTGCCAATCAACGCTTTGACTTTCTTGATCGCAACCTCGCCGTCTTCGGCTTCGTCAACGGTCGCTCCCGCTTTGGTTAACAATGATTTCGTCAGAAAGCGAATGTCACGGCGATCGTCTACCACCAACACCGAGCAGTCAAGCGTGATCGAAGTGATAGGTGCCTCGTCCTGGTTGGGCTGGATCATCGCCATCGGCTTGATCATGTCAACACCTTGGATATCCCCCGTCGCGATCGTCAACGAAAAGGTGCTGCCTTGACCTTCGGTGCTGTTCACCGTGATCGTTCCGCCGAGCATTTTCGCCAGTCGTTGGCTAATCGCCAATCCGAGTCCCGTTCCGCCAAAGTGCCGCGTGACGCTCGAATCGCCCTGCGTGAATGGTTTGAACAATCGTGCCTTCTGCTCGGGTTTCATGCCGATTCCGGTGTCGATGATATCGATTCTCAATCGCCGATCGTCGGGTTGGTAGCCGATTCGCAAACGAACTTCGCCGCTGGGAGTGAACTTGATCGCGTTACCCACCAGATTGATCAGGATTTGCTTGAGCCGCTTCGGATCCGAAACGACTTCGGAGGGGATTTTTCCGTCATAGTCGACGTCAAGATTCAATCCTCCCTCGGTGGCTCGCACTTCCATAATTGAGCGGACGTCTTCGATCAACCGATTCGGCGCAAAGCGTTCTGGAGCGATATCCAGCTTGCCAGCTTCAATTTTTGACAAATCCAAGATGTCATTGATGATGTCCAGCAAAAAATCTCCGTTACGACGGATCGTACGAACGTGTTCGAGCGCCTCGGGGTGTTTGATTTGTTCTGCAATCAGATCAGTGTAGCCTAGAATCGCCGTCATCGGGGTGCGGATTTCGTGGCTCATGTTCGCCAAGAATTCACTTTTCGAATCGCTGGCGGCTTCCGCTTGAGCCCGAGCTTCTTGTAGCGAGTCCTGTAATTCACGCTGCTCGGTGATGTCCCAGATCAAACCGAGGATCCGTTTCGGTTCGCCTTTGTCGGTGAGCACTTGTTCGCCCACCCCGGCGATCCAGCGTACGGACCCATCGGGACGCAGGATGCGGAATTCTTCATCGAGACTGGCGTTGCCGTTGACCGTTTGACGCCACGCGTGGATCATCCGTGGCAGATCTTCTCGATGAACGATTTGCATCAACGTGCTGGCGTTGCGTCGGCAGTTAGGTGAAAGTCCGAGCAGGTCGTACATCGAATCTTCCCAAAACACCCCTTCTTCGCTCCATTCCCAGACCGCCATTCCTCCGGCACGCAGTGCCATCGTCAACCGTTCTTTGCCCTCGGCAAGTGCCAGTTCAGTTTGTTTCCGCTCGGTGACGTCGCGCGTGATGCTGGTCACCAATTTGGCGATGCCCGCTTTGTTACGCGAGATGAGGCCTAGATTTTCCACCCAACTGGTTTTTCCGTTGTCCTCGCGGACGATCCGGCAAACAAACCGGTAAGTCGATTCGTTGCCCCGCACGGTCGAACGCAAGTGATGGGCCGCTTCCTCGCGATCATCCGGGTGAACGATCTGCAGGATGTCGTCAAAGGTGATGTCAGTGCGAGGTTCGCTCATCCCGAAAATCGATTGCAGTTCTTCGGACCATTGAATTTTCCCTGTGATTGGATTCCATTCCCACGTTCCCAAACGCCCCGCTTGGAGCGACAATTTCAAATGTTGTTCGCGTTTCCGCAGCTCGTCTTGTCCGCGTCTTACTTCGGTCACATCGCTGCCATTGGCGACAAGAAACACCACCTCGCCGTTCTGGTCGCGTGCGGGGGTGAAAATGAAGTCGGTGATTCGTTCGGTCCCATCGGGTAACCAAAACGGCAAGTCCTCGCGATAGACTTCGCCTG
>TARA_R110002073_G_scaffold245940_2_pt1 | contig 16314 bp, 14 predicted proteins | sample TARA_R110002073 | Tara Oceans TARA_R110002073 (sample SAMEA4397174) | marine metagenome | biome: Polar Biome; feature: [DCM] deep chlorophyll maximum layer (ENVO:01000326); material: water (ENVO:00002006), including particulate matter (ENVO:01000060) such as... | depth 40 m
ACTGAACGTCATCCATGGTCGTTCGCTGCTAAACAACAGCACGCAAACAAGTCCCGCCCCGAGGCCCCAGCTTCCAAAGTGAATCAGCAATTGCTCAGGTTGCGTTCCGCTGTTGCCCAACCCCAATGCGAAGCCTCCGAGCAACCCCGCGACCCAACCCAGTGACGCCAGCATCGTTGACGACCATCGACGAGTCCAAGCCAGAGCAAGATTGGCGATCACTAGATGGGCGACACCAATCGCGATCGAAATCTGCATCATTAAGGTCGCGTTCGTGGCGTCGATGACATGCAGTCTACCGAGCAGCGAGCTGGCGGGCGGTGAAAAGCCAAAGTAGCTGCCAATTACGATGCCATAAGCAACGGACGCAATCGCAGTGGCGACGAACAATGTTCGCATCCGCCGCATGTTTTCCGACCTGCCCAAGCGTCGCCAGAACAGCAGCAGACCGACTGCTAACACCAGCGCGTACCCAGCGTCGGCCATGATCATCGCGAAGAAAACGCTGAACGAGAGAAAAACAATGCCCGACGGGTCATACGCACCGTAGGCGGGCGTGGTGTAGAACGTGACCGCGCTTTCACCGCCTGCGGCAAGCCCACGATTTGACAACAACGTGGGCGGTGAATCATCCGATGTTGGAAGTTCAACGGTCAGTCCTAGCGAGTGGGCTTTCGCGAAGGCTGCAATTTGTTCGCGTTGCGACTGAGGAGCCCAGCCTTGAATGGCGAATAGTGAGGGATCATCGAAGGCTCGCCCGGCAGCTTGCTCGCGTGCGACTCGATCGTCAGCAAGTGTCAATGATCGCGATAGCAGGTGTATCCACCGAGTCAGTCGAACCCGCTCCCAATGCAGTTCCTCCAGCTCGAATTCAACCGCTTCCAGACGATCCTTCAACTGGCCCAGCGGTCGATCATCCAAGTGCGAACGTGGCACCGGCATTTCGCTCGGCTCCTCTTCGCCTAAGAAAATAACGTACGCGAAACGTTGATCTTTGCTGACGACGTGCCATGTGGCACTCAACGTTGCCAACGCACCCAACCGATAGTGCGGGATCACGTAGAACCACAGGCGTAGTCCGCCAAGCTCGCCTTCGGGTGGAAGCTCAAAATCACCCCAAGGAACCAGTGACACTATCGCGTGCTTCAACTCATCTCGTTCAGTTTGCAATTGCTCTCGCTGCTGCCGGACGGACAAGGCGCGACCGACCACGTCATCCAACTGGAAAGCCGTGTCGTCCTTCATCACACGACGGTGGATAGGACAAGCTCGCAGGTACTTCAAAGCTTGCGCGGCGTCCGAGGAAGACGGTTGCCGTTGTGGCACGTCGGTATGGCTCTCATTCAAATCAAGTAGATGAAGACAGCCCAACGCCTGTAGACCATCGAGCACGGTGTGTTTCTGGTCAGCGGTGCCATACAGAGTTACTTTGGCGACGGGGACGATTGCCATCTACATCGCCCTCATCATGGGTTTGTCGCGACTCTGTTTCGCCTTGGCGATTTTGGAGCGAACGACGGCGGCTCGCTCGGTATCGGCGAGATGAATCTTGATGCGTTGAATGTCATTCTCTGCCTGTGGAATCAGCACTTTCTCGAAAAGGTTGACTCGCTGCGTGATTCGACGCACTGCGTTGCTGAGCCGAGACATACGTTTCCGTTCGATGTCACGGCGAGCGTGTAGAGTCGCCACCTTTTGCAAGAACTCAACGACGAAATCGACCCAAAAAGGCTTGGCCAGCATCGAATACTCTTTGACGCAGAACTGTATTTCACCCAACATCGGTAGCCGCACACCAAGAACGTTCTCTTCATCGACGACCATTGCTTCGATACGAACGAGATCGGTTAGATTCTGATCGCTGGCTCCCAACAGCGAAAACAATCCGGCTTGTGAATCGAGTAAGTCGGAAATCTCACGCTCTGTGCTTTTGAGCTTGTTCTTGGAATGTTGTAGATCGGCGAGCAATTGTTGCCGTTTCAAGTCCAATGACGGCAAGAATCGCTGATACATCGCGAGTTGATCGCGTTGCTGTTTGAGCGACGTCTTGTTCAGGGCGAGGGACATCGCTCACACCTCCGACTTGTGGAAATACTTTTGGACCAGCGCTTCCTTCATCAGCAACTCTTCAGCCTCGAAACACTCGGCCAGCGTCTGCCAACTCAAGTCAAGCGCGTCGTTCAGCGGCATTGCGACGTGAATATCCATGAACCGCTGCGCAAACAGGTTGCCAAACTTCAGCAGCTTTTCATCAAACGCCGACAGGTCGAACGCCATCGCTTGCTTCTTTGCCGCTTCCTTCGCCCCGGCGTAAAAGCGAATCATCGTGTTCATGATTTGCGAATGGTCTTCGCGAGTGACCTTTCCGATGACTTGTTGTTTCAGCCGCGAGAGCGAGCCGAACGGGTCGATGACGCCGTTGTGCAGATATAATTGGCCCTCAGTGATGTAGCCCGTGTTGTCGGGTACCGGATGCGTGACATCGTTACCCGGCATCGTCGTGACGGTCAGGATGGTGACGGAGCCAGCACCCTTGTAGTCGCAAGCTCGCTCGTAGCGCTGAGCGAGTTGTGTGTAAAGGTCACCCATGTAACCGCGATTCGATGGGACTCGCTCCATTGCGATTCCAATCTCCTTCAATGCGTCGGCATAGGCTGTCATGTCGGTCAGCAGCACCAAGACGCGTTTGCCCTCTTCGACAGCAAACCGTTCTGCGACTTTCAACGCCATGTCGGGCACCAATAACCGTTCCACAATCGGGTCCGATGCCTGATTCACAAACATGACGGTGCGACCGAGTATTCCTTCATTCTCGAACGTCGAGTGAAAGAAGTGATAGTCGTCGAAGATCAGCCCCAATCCGCCGAACACAACGATGTCCGCGTCCGCTTGAATTCCGATCCGAGCAAGCAGTTGGTTGTACGGTTCGCCTGCGACCGAGAAGATCGGAAGCTTTTGGCTCTCAACGAGACAGTTGAAAACATCAATCATGGGAACCATCGTGTGAATCATGTTTTGCGGCACGATTCGCATTTTGGGATTGACCGACGGCCCTCCGATTGGAATCGAGGGCTCGTTGGACAAGTCAGGCCCGCTATCCAAGGGAACTCCCGAACCACGAAAGACGCGGCCCAGAATGTTTGGCGAGTAGGTGACCTGGGTTGGATGGCCCAAGAACCGGACCTTCGCCCTTGTCGAAAGTCCCTTGCCTCCGGAAAACACCTGCAATGAAACCACATCGCGTTCCAACTCGATGACCTGTCCCAACGATCGGCGTTGATCCCAGTTTTCAACGACGGCCAAGTCACCGAAGCCAACCCCCGACGCGCGCACCTTCAAAATATCGCCGACAATTCCCAGCACTTCAGTATGTCTGACAAGATCAGGAATCATGTCGTGGTAGACTCCAGATAATGCGACGGCCGCTCGTCAAACCTCTCGGCACAACTCAGCGAACAAAACACGAACTCAGCAGATTTCCGTTTTCGTCTTGCTGCTGCCTTGCCAGCCGGAACGGTCATACCGCAGACAATATCGCGCTTGCCCTCTACCTCGTTCAGCATTGGCTCGTCGTCGTTTCCCCGACAGAAAACAGAAGGGTGGCGGAAGTGCTCCTTTCGATAGACTTCGAGCAAATTATTGACGAGCTGCACAGGATCGTCGTTGTATAGAACCCGTGCACCAGTCTCTTTGTTGCATGTTTCCAATATCGTTTTGACCATATCGCTGATTCCACCGCTGCCGGTTAGCACTCCGATCAACTTGCCTTCGTCATAGGCAATCGCCAACTCGCCAAGCGTCCCACTGCTGCCACCCACGATCACGATCATGTCGCTGCTGCGAATATTGACGACCTCTCTTCCCATTAGCCCACTGCCGGTGAAGATCAGCACGTCATGAGCCAGCGTCGGCGAACCGTAGTGGTAAGCATGTTCATCCAAGCTAAGGGCGGGCGAAATGCCGATCACGGTGCCGCCGCGGCGACAAGCACCTTTCGCAGCAGCAAGCGGCAATCCGGGACAAGCACTAGTAATCACTATGCACTGAGCGTCGGCGATCGCTTCGCCGAGTTGTCCGGCCCGCTCCAGGTCAGCATCAAGAATTCCATCACCGGACCCGCCCATCACCCCAATTTTGAGTTTCATTCTTGTGAACGTATCTCCCATCGGCATCGTCCTCCCATGTTAGGCTTGCAAAGTGCTGACGAGCACAGAACTACGACGAATGTTGAGAGTCCCTGCATCCCAAATCACCGTCCTATGTATTGGATGCAATGCATCGGCGATGCCTTCACTGAATAGTCAAGAAAGACACGAAAACGAAGGATGGACCAATTTTTCTTTGATGCGCTGAAACCAGTCGAAAACATGGTCGTGCCCTTCCATGCCAACCACGCTATGACGTGCCGGCAGGCTTCCAAATTCAGCGTGTTGAAATCGGGAAAGGATGTCGTTGTTTTCTAATGGGTCGGTTGTCGCATCTGCATCCCAGCCCAGCATCATGTAGCTGCCAGGGACTAACGCTCGTTGCACTGACTGGATCATCTGGTCGATATCATCTCGCGAGTTGACACCGAATCCAAGCAGTCCGTTTTGACTTCTTGAGTAAGTTCATTGGCGTTTAGTCACAGTGGGGAGTCGATCAACAGGAGAGGTAAAGCGGGCGACCGAAAGCAAGAAGAGTGGAAAACTGTGCTCGCTTTCGCTTTCCATATCAGATTTCGGCTAAGCATCTTCAGCGAACTTCTCGTCGCTAACGCCTAACTTCAGCTTCCATTCCATGGCGGCGCAATAGAGTACCGGCACGACCAGCATCGTCATGATCTCGATCGTCATGCCGCCGAAACTGGGAATGGCCATCGGGACCATGATGTCGCTGCCGCGACCTGTGGACGTCAACACTGGGATAAGTGCAAGCAGCGTTGTAGCAGTCGTCATCAGGCAAGGGCGGCAACGGCGCATGCCTGCGGTGACTGTGGCTTCACGAGCGTGCTTGGCATTGGTTATTTTTTCTTTTCGGAAGCTCTCATCCAGATACGACGCAATCACTACGCCATCGTCACTGGCGATTCCAAACAATGCCAGGAAGCCCACCCACACTGCCACACTCAAGTTGATCGTGTGGACTTGGAACAACTCTCGCATATCCGTGCCTAAGAAACTGAAGTTGAGGAACCAATCAGTTCCATAGAGCCAAAGCATGATGAAGCCACCCGCCCACGCGATCATGATCCCACTGAACACCAATGATGTCGTGATGACCGATTTGAACTGCATGTACAGAATCAAGAAAATCAAACCTAGAGCCAGCGGCAGGACAATCATCAGCGTCTTCTGCGACCGGATTTGATTCTCGTAGTTACCTGCGAACGTGTAGCTGACCCCGGCGGGCAACACGAGCTCGCCACTGTCAATTTTCTCCTGCAAGAAAGCCTGTGCATCTTCGACCACATCGACCTCTGCGTTGCCAGGCTTCATGTCGAATAGCACGTACCCAACCAGGAATGTGTCCTCACTCTTAATGACCTGTGGCCCGCGAATGTACTTAATCTCCGCAAGTTGCTCGATGGGAATCTGCGGCCCCATCGGAGTTGGAACAAGAATTCGACCGAGTGATTCAGCCTCATCGCGAAGCTCGCGATAATAGCGAACGCGAACAGGATAGCGTTCACGGCCTTCGACGGTGGTTGTGATTCGTTTTCCGCCGATCGCTACTTCGACGACGTCTTGCACATCACGAATCTGCAAGCCGTATCGCTTGATCGCATCGCGATCAATGTCGATCTCTAGATACGGTTTCCCGACGATTCGGTCGGCGATGACCGCTGGGGCCTCCACCGTGGGAACCTGTTTCAAATAGCCTTCGATCTGAAGGGCGACCTTTTCAATCGTTTCCAAATCGGGGCCTTTGATCTTCATCCCCATCGGCGCTCGCATGCCGCTTTGCAACATCACGATTCTGGCAGCGATCGGTTGCAGCTTCGGCGCGGACGTGGTCCCGGGAATATCGGCGGCTTCGGTGATCTTTTCCCAAATGTCATTGGGCGATTTGATTTCTTCTCGCCATTGCCGAAAGGGTCTCCCGTGCGGCTCAGGAATCAATTCTCCGTCTTCATCCCGTGCGAAGTCGTCCGCCTCCTCGTCATAGCGGAACTTCAGTCGGTTTCCGTTTTGATCGGTTTTATACTCTGACTTGTACGTGATAAAGGTTTCGATCATCGAAATGGGAGCTGGATCGAGTGGGCTTTCGGCACGACCGATTTTCCCGACAACCGACTCCACTTCGGGAATTGAGATCAGAAACTTGTTCTGCAACTGCAACACATCCATCGCTTCGCCAATCGACGCGTGCGGCATCGTCGTTGGCATGTACAGAAAAGAACCCTCGTCCAACGGCGGCATGAACTCTTTACCCAATCCTGGAAAAGCAGAACTGGCTGCGATCCAAGGTCTTGACTCCCGCACTGTCGATTCCGAAACGCCGACAATAGAGGTCACCTTTGGAATGAACGAGAAGACTTTATCAAATCCCAACCACGAACAGGCACCGATTATCAGGACCGTTAACGGCATCGAGAGGAAAAGCAATTTGTGCCCCAAGCACCAACGAAGGATTGGCTCATAGAGGTAGCGTTGGAACAGGGTAAAGAAGCCAAGCAGTCCACCAATCAGAATCCCAACAAATAACAGATTGCGGATCAATCCCTTTTCGGGACCAAGAGGCAACCAATGCTCGGCTAAGATGTAGGTGACGAAGATGACAGCTAAGGCATTGGCGAGCATGGGGCCTGACTTCTGGAACCTCGACGGAATCCGATCTTCCAGAAGCTTGTATAGCCCGAGACCAGCGATGATCGCTCCGGCCCACCACGAAACGAGAACCACGATTAAGACGCCCGCGCCGATCAATGCGATGTTCATGAAACGTCGCAGAACGCCCGATTTGACACGACCACCCATCAGCACGTGTGCGGCGGGTGGAATGATCGTCAAGGCAACGATCACAGATGCAGCGAGAGCGAACGTCTTTGTGAACGCCAGGGGGCGGAAGAGCTTTCCTTCAGCTGCAACCATGGTGAACACCGGCAAGAAACTGATGACGGTCGTTGACACCGCTGTCAGCACCGCGCTCGCGACTTCGTTGGCGGCTCGGAAGATGACGTTGGCACGATCCTCATTGGGGTCGGCCTCATCCAGGTGCTTTAATATATTTTCACACAGGATGATCCCCATATCGACCATCGTTCCGATCGCAATTGCGATGCCTGAGAGCGCAACGATATTTGCGTCAACACCAAACGTCTTCATCGCAATGAAGCACATCAAAACCGCTATCGGCAACAATGCACTGATCAGAATGGAGCTGCGAAGGTGCAAGACCATCACGATGATCACAATGATCGTGACCAGGATTTCTTCGGTGAGCGCTGTGTTGAGGGTACCGAGAGTTTCGTAAATGACCCCTGTGCGATCGTAGAAGGGGACGATGCCGATTTGGCTGGTGGTGATCCAGCTTGGCCACTGTTCACGAGGAATGTTCTTGAGGTGTGCGACCCAAGGATCGTGAACTGGTTCGATACCTTCGATGGCTGGAAGTTCATTCGCGGCGGCGTAGGCTTCTACCTGCTCAGCAGTGGTTTGCGAATAGTCGATCACGACTTTGGTTGGCAGACCAACCGAAACCTCCGCGATCTTCTTTTTGACGTTCTTGATCGCTTGCAATGGGTTGTATCCGTAGCGAACGGTCACCACGGCTCCGACGGCCTCTGATCCGGCCTTGTCCAAGGCCCCGCGGCGCAGCGCAGGCCCCAGACGCACACTGCCAATGTCTTTCACTGTGATCGGAACGTTGTCGGAAACTTTGACGACCGCCTTCTCGATATCTTCCACGCCCTCGATGAAGCCAAGCCCACGAATGATGTATTCGGCCTTGTTTAGCTCAATCGTGCGCGCCCCAACATCCACATTGGACATCCTCGCGGCCATGTAGACGTCTGTCAGACTGACGCCAGCAGCTCGCATCGCATCAGGATCAACGTCGATCTGATATTCCTGAACGAAACCGCCGATCGAAGCAACTTCGCTGACACCCTCAGCGGCGGTGATCGCGTAGCGCACATACCAATCCTGGTAAGTTCGCAATTCGTGGGGGTCCCATCCGCCAGTCGGATTGCCATCGGGGTCGAGCCCTTCCAGCGTATACCACATGATTTGGCCGAGAGCTGTTGCGTCTGGCCCGAGTGCTGGTTGCACACCTTCGGGAAGTGTCCCCGCTGGCAAACTATTCAGTTTTTCCAGCACCCGCGACCGCGACCAATAGAACTCTGCTTCTTCGTTGAAGATGATATAGATCGTCGAGAATCCAAAGATCGAATAGCTGCGAATCGTCTTCACTTCGGGCAGCCCCAAAAGCGCGACGGTCAGCGGATATCCAATCTGATCTTCAATATCTTGCGGACTTCGCCCCATCCATTCGGTGAAGACGATCTGTTGATTCTCGCCGATGTCCGGAATCGCATCGACTGGAACGGGGTTTCGTGGTAGGTCGCCGACCTTCCAGTCAAAAGGGGCGGTCATCACTCCCCAACCGACGATAGCCAGCACGAGCAAGGCGACGACGAGTTTGTTGTGAATGCAGAACCAGATGATTCCACCGAGAATGGATTTTCGCCCCTGCTTGATGTCGTCGGCGATGTCTTCGTTGGCTGGCATTGTTTAAATTGGAAGTTAGAAGTTGGGATCTGGGATCTGGGAGTTGCTAGTGCTGATGAGTCGTCGCCTTACTCCCATCTCCCAACTTCTCTACTTTGTCCGCACACTTCAGCATCGATCCGCCGTAATACGGATTGCGTACGGCGTCGTTGGCTTGCAGCCATGTCGCACCGCGTCCATCAAACGCCATTGGGCAGTGCAGCTCAAACAATTGATTCGCACTCTGGAAGCCAAATGTCCGCTGAATCGTCAGCATCTCGTCAGAGAGCAAAGCAAACGCCGAACGCATGGAATCCAAATCTTTCGCTTGAGAGAGTTGTCCCTCGATCGCGGACAAACCTTTTTGCTCCGCTCGCCATCGCTTATCGACTGCCGCGTCGATGCTACCACTGTCAGTTGAATTCAAAACCGGAGCCAGTTGGCTAACACCGGCTGTGGCGGCATCCAAATCATCTGACGCGAGGGCTTCGCTGATCGCCAAGTAGGGAGCCAAGAGGCGATCGAGTTGTTCACGAAAGGCCATTGGTACATTCAGCGTTTCAATCGGAATTTCATGCTTCGGGTGAGAAACGCCGAACATCGCTTGCAAACGCTTCGCATGCTCTTTCGTGACTAAGTACACCCGGTCCGCATCTTGCAACGATTTGACATCTTGACCTTCAACGGAGTCGTTTCGCAGCAACATCGCGAACTCACCCCACTGCGCCGCCATATCCCCCATCAACGCTTTTCCGTTCACCGCCGCAACTTCCTGCCCCAGCGATGTGAAAGCCTCGCGAATATTATTCAGCTCAGCCTCTTCGATCGCCGCCTCGATTGTGTGAACCGAATCAAGGACTGCAACCAATTGCTGATTTACCTGTGGCGGAAGCGACATCGCCGAATGGTCGGTCATCTCTCCGCCCTTTCCCTTGGGCATCGAGTCACCACCGTGATTGTGCGCTCCGCCACCGCCTCCGCCGTCGGGTGTCATCATCGACGGTTTGGCCGAGATCTGCAGTGCGCTGTCGAGTTTGAAGTTGCCGTTTGTCACAACCAATTCGCCTTCTTCAAGCCCCGTTTTGACGAGGTAGTAATCACCTGCACGCGGTCCGAGCACGATTTCGCGACCCTCATAGGTTGGCTCTTCGGCATCAGGAACTTGGACGTAGACGATGGCTCTCGTTCCCGTCAGTAGCGCCGCCGACACCGGAATCACCAGTGGCTTCGCTGCATCGCTGGGTTCCGCTGTGACAAAACCAAGCGACTCCGCTCGCACCAACGGCATTCCACAAACATCGCAATTCCCTGGTTCATCCTTGACAATCTCCGGATGCATTGGACTGATCCATTTCCCTGCCAACGATGCGTCCAAAACACGTCCGCCGGAAGCGATCTTCGACCGAACCACAGCACGCACAAACATTTCTGGTTTCAGACGACCATCTTCGTTCGAGACGTTCACCCGCACTTTCACCGTTCGCGTGCTTTTATTCAAAACCGGGTCAATGAACGCCACACGTCCTTTGAAAACCTCGCCGGGGTAGGCTTCCGTCGTGAACTCGACTTCCTGACCATATCGCAGCCAAGCGAGGTCTGACTCGTAGGCGTCCATCTGCACCCATAATTGGCTTAAGTCTGCGACCGTGTAGATGCGATCGCCCGTACGAACTCGATCACCTTCTTGGCGCAGTTTTTCAATGACAATGCCGCCGACCGGAGAATAGATCGTGATGTGTTCATTCGGCTTGCCACGCTGTTCGATTTCTTGAATCTGCTCCTCTGTGATCCCCAGCAATCGCAACTTCTCTCTCGCCGACTCCGCCAAATCGATCGGCTTTACGAATCGTGACGACGGACGACTGGCATTGGACTCGATCGCCGCGATCAATTCCTGCTGGGCGGTGTAAAGCTCCTCGCTATAGATGTAAACCATGTGGTCGCCCTTCTTGACCTCAACTCCAGTGAAGTCGACGTAGAGACGATCCAGGCGACCGGATACCCAAGCGGTGATGTACGCGAGACGCGTTTCGTCGTAGTCAACTTTTCCGACCATGCGGACATCGGCAGTCACATATTTCCGTCCAACGGGCACCGTTTGCACATTCATTAGCTTCTGAACATTCTTGCTGATCGAGACCGTGCGGATACCTCCGGCGGATTTCTTGACCGGCACCAAATCCATCCCGCAGATCGGACAGTCACCAGGACCGTCACGCCTGATTTGCGGGTGCATGCTGCACGTCCAAATCGACGCTTTTTCGGCATCGCCGCTTGACCCCTCGGTCGTCGTTGTTGGCAGCGATTCCGGAGACGCGTTTGGTCCACGCAACCACCAAGCCGCAGCGAAGCCAATTGCCAGAAACGCAATCGCTTGTAAGAACCAAGCTTGTGTGACAAGCCGTTTTAGAAAATCTTTCATCTTCGATTATCCTTATGAGGAGCGATCAGCCCCTCTTGAACCAATTGACCAATGACGCGACCTCAGCTTGATCCCGTGCCCCCACCGCCGTCACACTGCGCGTACCTTCTCGCCACGTCGCGGCGATACTCGAATCCAAGTCCACTAGACAACACTCTTTGTCGCCGCACATGGCCATGCTCGATGGACGCTCACCAAACCAAGCGGCCTTCTCATCATCATGTTCAAACAGAACAAGCGTTGAACCATCGGCTCGCTTACAGACCGCTTTCACACACGTGCAACAAGGCATTTTTAACACGCTGGTCGAAACCAGTGTATAACCCTCTGGAAGCCCGTTGGCGACGGTCGGACGATAGCCAACCAAGCTGATGGCCTGCTCTGGCGCAACCAACTTACCGTCGTACTTATCCAGCAAGAACTGCTCCGCTTGGTCCGGATTTTCTGGCAACACCTCCAGGTAATAATCCATCGTCGCTACGAATTCTGCTTCATGGCCGTCGTGCATGTCCGTTATGGCATCCTGACGGTGGAGCCAGATGCTTAAACCTAAAACGAATAGCATCGACGCGGCAATGGCCAAACGCTGATAAGTCGCCCTGGTTAGCCAAGGTCGCTTAGCTTCTATAGTCGCGGAAATCGTCAAGACTTTCGACTTATCCTGAATCTCATCGGGCCGATCCAACTCGTCGACGATCTTCGCCCAAATATCCTCGGAAACAGCCCCCGCCGGATCCGCCGAGAACGACTCGCTCAATTTTCCGTATCCAGCCAGCACCTCAGCGCAGGACGCACATCCCCGTACGTGCTCAGCAACCGACGCGAGTGCGTCGCTCGGAAGTTCGCCGTCGTAGTAGGGCGAAAGCAGTTCTTGGATTTCCGTGCAGTTCATCGTCTTATTGTCGCTTGCCTCGGTTTGCTCACAGTCAGCGCCAGAAAAATCGGTCACAGGGCGAACGTCGAGCTAGTCGCTCGAACACGACTCACCTGACGCACGTTTGATGCGATCGCATGCCGTTTTCTTCACAGTTTCCCCTGATTTTATGAGAAACGCGGTACTCGCTCGGTCTGTTCCGAAATTTCAGCAAAATTCGTGAAGAACGGCACGCTCGCGAGCATCCAACCACGCAATTGAGAATTCGAATCATTCCTTCCTATACTCAGGAGCCAAGTACCATGTCCCTTGTGAAATGGACCCTTCCGGTCGCCGCAATGGCGTTTCTCTTTGTCGGTTTAGTCGGCTGCAATCCCTCCGACGTGACCGAAACCGATAGTGAAGCGACGGCCCCACCAGCGGCTGAGATGGATCACGACAACATGGACCACGACGATCACGCCATGGACGGTCACGATCACTCCGCCCATGGATCGCAGGCAACAGCTGAGGAAATCCCCGCAGGGCAAAGCGACATGGACAAGATGATGGCCGCAATTGCGGACATGCCCGAAGCGGACCGCATGAGTATCATGAAGCAGCATTTCTGTCCCGTCAGCGGCGAAATGCTCGGCGTGATGGGCAAGCCCGAGAAAATGGAAGTTGAGGGTCAGACCGTTTGGATTTGCTGCGATGGATGCAAAGACAAATTGCTTGCCGACCCCGACAAATATCTCGCAAAGATCAATAAGTGATATTTGGGAAGTCAAGGAGTTGGTAGTGAAGGAGCAATCTTCGTCGTACTCTCTCCCAACTCCACACTCCCGGCTGAAGTATGCAGCCATTGTCCCTCAAGGGCGGCGTGCCTCATCACCTTGCGACTGAACTTCGCAGGAACCGGATGGTCGGCGTGCCTCTCTTTTCGATATCCCCGAGGACGAGATTCTTGAGCCGATACACATCGAAAATCGTAGATCGCGTCGAACATGGTTTTTGCCGCTTGGGGTTCGACAACGTGAAAGCCGTTCACGACGGTGATGGACGCATATCGCTCATTTGCAATGGCCTCTCAAGTGACGATCACGCCCTGATCTTGGCAGCAACGCAGACAGTCCCAGGGGTGACCGCAGTATCCGTGCAGAACGGCTCGAAACCGTAATTTAAGCTTTCGTCGAAGACCGTCCAGACTCTGATGGGTAAAAAAGGGAATGCCGCGACCGCCCCTGGAGGGCGGCCACGACGTTCCGGTGGTTAGAGGCGGTGGTGGTGTTTGCATCTGCTGCGGCTGCGACCGACAAAGCTCGTGCCCTTTTCGTTTCGTTAAGGACGATCGCGGACGGTCCATTCCCCCGATAACAGATTGATGCTAGTGTCGGCGTCCGTTGGGATGTCGCGGAGCCAACGCGTGAACTGGTGGACCATGATTCCCGCAGCGATGCTGGCGGCATAGATCGTGCTTCGCGACGTGCAAGTACCTTGCTGGGCTTCAGACGCTGAGAACAGCATAGAAGCGTAGTGAGCTTCGGAACTGCTGTCGGTGACGGCAAGGATTCGTAGCACTTCGCCGAGCATTCGGCCATCGGACCAGAATCCGGCACGCGATTGAACCGAACGCCAGATCGCAGCTCGCGCCGTGATGGAGTCGACGCAGCAGAAGACTGCGTTGCCGATCTCTTGACGTGGTCGAAAGCGATCTTCCAATCGAATGATTTCGATCGCTGGGTCGATTTCGCTAATTGCTTGGGAGGTTGCAAACGGTTTCGCCCATCCAATTTCGTGTTTTCGGTAACCTTGCGTTGTCGTGTTGGCCACGTCAACGGTGTCGAAGTCGACTAGCTGGATTCGCGGTGTGCCGATGGAGGCTAGTTGGAGAGCGACCTGGCGGCCGATCGCGCCGACTCCGATCACGGTTGCCGTAACGCTTGCCAACCGGTCCGCAGGTACTAGTTGGCTTTGACGCTCGAAACGATTGGTGACTGCGTTCAACTGCCAGCCTCCAAGAGTCGATCGCTCCACCGATCGGCTGCCGAAGTATTTTGATCCCACCAGTCGGCATCCTCGAAGGTTTCGGCGAGCGTGTGGCGTGAGGAAAACGGATCGTAGACAGTCACGTTGTCACTGTATTCAATGAACCAAGCTTCGTGGTCGGAGGCCGGAAACTCAGTATCGAATATGGTACGGCATCGCAAGCGTCGATCAGTTCCTGGGCCGACGTTGAAGCGTGCTCGAGTGTAGGTGTTGCCCTCCTGGGCGATGATGTGCATCACCGCCCAGCCGACGCCACCGAAACAACGGTCGAACGTTTCTTCATCGGTGTCGCTTGGGGACGGAGACGCACCTGGATGAGTGTGAATCCAGATTCTCGCGAACTGTTCCGGCTGACGACCGGCGTCAACTTGTTGGTCGAAGAAGTCGGCAACGCTGTCGTCGTTGAATTCGACCGAGACAACTGAGCAAACTTGTTCGACAAGCTGAATATCTTCAACGAGCAACAGATCGCTGGCGCTGGAGATGCCGAACCCTCCGACTTCGGTGGGGCCGAGATCACGCAGGTACAGCAGTTTTGCCATCGCGTACGGTGTGAACCGCAGCGACCGTTTGCTTGGCTTCTCCGCATTCCTCTTCACTCGCTTCGTTTTGTTTAGTGATGCAATCATCACAGGTTCCTTCAAAAAGACAGGTGTTACAGAAAGAATTGCCGCAGTCGTCGCACGACTTCAGGCACATTAGGCAAGCATCGTCGCCACAGCTTTCGCAGGACGAGATGCACTCACTGCAAAACCGGTCCACGCAGGAATCGCAGGAGGTACTGCAATCAGGACATAGTTCGGTTTCGCATTTGCAGCATCCGACGACTTCGTCTCGGTCGACGTTGTCGCCACATGATTTGCAGCTGACTCCGTTCCAATCTTCGATTTGCATGTAGGCTGAATCGGGGTTGTAATTCCGCAGCACGTGATCGACGATGCAAAAGAAGTCGTAGATGCGTCCCTCATCGAGGGATCGCCGGATCGCGTCCGCCCCTTCCCCTTCGCAAAGCGTTTCGCCTTGCACGTGAGGATGCGTAACGCTGTCATTGGATGAAGGGCAGTTCGGCTCCACTGCGATCACTTCATACGGAGATGACTCCTTGATAAACTTCCAATTCAAACAGATCTCGAAGCTTCCGAGCTCAACGTACTCAAGCGAGATGCTCGATGTCTGGACTGTGAGTCGGTGTATTGCGGGATCAATCGTGACGCTCTTGAACTCGCCGCGGAGTGCTTCGATCTCTCGATAGACGGACGATACTGTCGGTTCGAGGCGTGGTTTAGCAAGTCGATTCAAGTCGTCGATCACGAGAGCCGACCGCGTTCGCAGCACATCGAGTGCCGCTCGCAGTCGGTCGGTGGCATCCTTTGCTGCGGCGTTCCAGTTCCTTGCGGTGGAAGCTTCAATCCGTCGCCGCCAGCGACGACACTGATCGAACGACTCGTCCAGTGCAGTCATTGCTTTGAGAGCCTGAACGCCTTGTAGTGCGTTCAGGATTTCGACTGCCGCCCGGTAATCGTGCTTGATTTCGTTCTTCATAGCATTGGCTCCAAGAGAAGCCCAGTCGCGATGGTCAGCCACTTGCAAACAAACCACCCCGGCTGGGCAATGAACATAGAAATCAGGCCGCGCCTTCGATCTTAAGCGGCGTGAATGAGACGCGGTCGCCATCGCGGAGCACTTGATCCGCTGGGGCTGGTTGCCGATTGACACGGATCAGATAACTGTCGGCGTGGAACCTGCCGACATGTCGCTCGAACATCTGCTGGACAGTGGTGTTTTCGGGAGCTTCGACGTGGTGGGCGTAGCCGCCAGCGTCATTGGAGATGAGGAGTACCTTCATGTTTAGTTCTCTTGGGTTTTGGGGAGGTAAACTTGCGTTTGGGAAAACGAAGCCGCCGCTGCCCTCGAATGGGAAAGCGGCGGCTCGTTACGTTTGGTTGCTTATTACGATGAGCTTTCATCGCGTTAGCAGAGTGCGGCTTCGGGGTCGAAGCGACCTGCATCGAGGTCCTCGCGGAAGAGTTCAAAGTCGTCCCAGTCGATGACGCGACCGCCGAGCTCGGGATCGGTCGGGTCGTCGATGGGAACAGCTGGGTCTGCGATCATGAAACCGAGTCGTTTGATTGCAGAGACGGTTTCGCCGGTAGCGGCAGCCACGGCACGATTGAGGTCATTTTGGTTCATCGGAGAGGTTCCTTGCGGAAGAGAGAAAACGAAAAAGCCCCGTTCACCTGACTTGCGTCGGACGAACGGGGCTTTGTGAAATACAGTAAGGATGGAACGGCTAGTCGCGC
>TARA_R110002073_G_scaffold101497_1_pt1 | contig 16308 bp, 24 predicted proteins | sample TARA_R110002073 | Tara Oceans TARA_R110002073 (sample SAMEA4397174) | marine metagenome | biome: Polar Biome; feature: [DCM] deep chlorophyll maximum layer (ENVO:01000326); material: water (ENVO:00002006), including particulate matter (ENVO:01000060) such as... | depth 40 m
GTGCACGGAACTACTAAATCATCCCAGAATTTCCCTAATCCCTTCGAGTACGGAGTGGCCGAGAGCCCCAGGAATCGGACGTTGGTATATCTATCCATTAACCCAGTGACCGTTTTCCACGGCGTATGGGCTTCGTCAACGATAGCGAAATCAAACTCTGGTGGATGTCTACGCCGGGCGATTGTTTGAATTGATGCGATTTGAATTTGTTTGCTTGGATCGGTCTTCCAGTGATCGGCTTGAATCACTCCGTAATCCAGACCCATGATAGAGAATGCGTCCATCGTTTGTTCTACCAAGCGAACACGATCAGCCATAAAGATGACTTTTTTGCCACGCTCCGCTGCGCATTTCATCATGTAAGCCGCCGTGATCGTCTTCCCGAACGAGCAGCAAGCAGCCAGCATTACCCGGCGATTCCCTCTCTGAAAAGAACCCCGAACCATCTCGATAGCTGTATTTTGGTGTTTTCGTAGCTCCATAGTTTTCGCCTCCCAACGAACACAAATGTAGTGTTTCTAAACGACGCCCACAACCCGTCTTTTTCTCCCATAGAGACAGCAGCTATATCCTACCGCTAGTCCCTACGTTCGCCGAAGCGACGGCCAACTGGCCGGATACTCAATATCCCGATCCACAATGGTGAATCGACTCCCCGCTCAATTTCTTGAGCTGCGGCATTTGGATAAAATATCTCACACTCTGCCGAGTTAAACTCTATGGGCGCGAGCCGTCAGACGGGTAGGACGGGAATCGCTTTAGTGAGTGTTCAATCGTCGCCTTTCGGCCGCTGGTTAAAGCCCCAGCTCGGCATATTCAAGAGTTTCGGTCTGAATTGTCTCACCGATCGGCAAATTACGCCGATTTTTAGTCAGTTTCGCTATATATTGTGGTATTTCTTGACCGGATACACTATCAGTTGCGATAATTCCCTGCATCGGAACCCGATGGGCTAACCTTGAGTAGTGCATCGGCAGAGTCCACATAACTCGCCCGACTGGTCGTAGTATATACTTCGCTCCATAAAGAAGCCAGAGACCTCCCGCTCTGGCTTTTTTTATTTCTTTTCACTGAGACGTTTAAGCATCAGCTCTCGATTTTGTCTTTCTTTAATAAGTCTGACTCGTTCGTTTCTGACTTCAAAAGCGACTTCGCGCAAATTAAAGCCCTGCCTAGTTTCCCCGGCTTCTATCTTTGTGATCTTACCGCCCCGGGCGAGATACTCCGCGACGTGCTTATCAATAATAAGTCGAAGTTCGTTTTTCTTCTCTGTGTTATCGATCAACTTCTCGTCTCCAATCATAATGATCTCGTTCTATTCCAACTCAACTTGACGTTCTCGGAGAATAGCTTGCTCGAATGCGTGACAATTGACGCAGTACCATCCCACGCGATAGCGTTGATATGTGTCATCTTCCGGGCGATGATCGTATCCGATAATCTGGCCCATTACATCACCACAGCGGCAAGGTTTATTACTGAGATCATCGAAATTTCCGCTCATAAAATTTTGCTCTTTTTGTAAATAATCTTTTTAGTCTATCAAGATACTCGGCGTCGAATCGTCTTGGGGAGTTGTCATTCTCCAGCTTTTCGACTCGATCCAGCCCTATACGCTCGATTAGTCCGGCCCGATATCCTACTACGTTACCACTCAGATACCGATTGCAATACGCGAGCTGAGAGTGACAATTAAAAAGATTAAATTTGAGGCCGGGAGCCGATCCACGGCTTCGATAGTGACCAGCATCGACCGCCCCTCCGTGCTTTATATCACCTTGAGAGCGGCCGCAGCATATGCACGGCTTACCCCTATCTCTCGCTCTAATGTAGCGATTAAACGCCGTTTGAGCCTCCTTCATACGATCTGATCGAGTCTTGAGTCGTTCTTTTATCTCTTTGAATTCTTTCTTCTCTGCTTTCTTGACGATTTTCTTTGCAGCCGAGCTGCGAGAGAACTCAATCAAATGCTCAATCGAGCAGAATGCTTTTAGACTGCCAATCACCGCTGATTCTGCTGAAATCTTCTTTCTGCATAATGAGCAGCGCCTAGTTCGCATTAACTGCCTTTCTTAGTACTATTTCTAGCCGCTCCATATCCTGCAAGTCTTTAGTCACTATCACCTGCGCGTCGGTCTTTTCTATGTGCTTTCCGATACCCGGGTCGCCCTTCTTGACCGGATAACCTGCCGACTCCCAGAAATCCGACTTATCAGCATACCCGAGTAAATAGATAGCATTCTGTGACAGATAAGCCCAAACATATAGATTGCATTTTTGGCTGCGCTGCGAATTCGGAACTCTTAAAGTATAATAGTCTTTCGGTTCTCCAATACTTTTGCTGGTTTTCACGTCTATGCGATAGCCGCCGACGATAAAGTCATAATCCAGCGAGTCGCTTGCGCAGTAATCGAAATCAATATCCATATCCATGAGCCAGCGGCCAAAAGCCATTTCTCCCATTGTCCCGGTTATCTGTCCCGATCCATCCGCGATAATCGTAGTCGAATTAAACGCTTTGCCTGTATGTTTTCGGTGAGCGTATTGAACCCAGCTTTCTCGGATTACTTGCTTAATCATTTAGTCGGCCACTCCGGTATTTTGATTCCATGCGTTTGTGCTAGATGGCGAGAGATTGTTTCGTAGATTTTATTATATTCGCCGCGCTCTGGGTCGACAGTAGATTCCTCGCCTACCATTATCCTTTGAATAGGTCGCCAGAGATGATCCTTTGACGATGGCACTGTCCACGGAATCTCGATTTCCGGCTTGAGCGTCTTTTTCATGTCGAGCCCTGCGTCGTTTAGCGTCTTGCAGACTTGCCCAAGCCAGAGATGTAGCGCATTGTTTTGAGCAAGAGTCCGGGGTCTATTTGTCGTGTACTGAATAACAATATGCCCGCGCTTCTCGAATAGCTCTTCGATGTGAGCTATAAACAAATCTTTTGTTATCTTGTCTTTAATTGTCCAGCCTTCCATACTATTCCCCCACGAAATCTGCGTAATCTGTCCCAATCTGCTCGGGAATATGAACCCGGCAGTCTATATCTCTATGCAAGCGCTTTGCCAGCGAGTAACCAACGGCCTGCCCGGTGAATGATCTATCTGCGTCTGCGAAAATGTGCAGCGTCGCCACTTGGCTCGGCGGTTCAAATTTATCTAGCATCCCGGCAGTCGCAGCGGCCCAGCACGGCATCTCGAACTTCGACATTACCGCGAGAGCTGTCTCGACCCCTTCAGCAATACCCATCTCGGCATAGATATTCGTTAGACGTATCGCGCCCCCAGTTGTCGGTCTGCATGGCGGCATAATTTTCTTCGCGGACGGAACTAGAGCTTTCTGTCCGTTAGATGTTAAATAGGTGACGTGCATCGTCGCCGGGAGTCCGTTCTTATCCGAGAATAGACATACCATTGCAGGATGATTACCGAGAGACTTTCCTCCGTCCCAGTATTCGAGACCGGGATGGAATCCGATCTTCTTGCAGTTCGTCAGACCGCGATTTCGCAGATATAGAGTCTTGGCATTTATCTGTGATTCGTAATCAAGACCGCGACGGATTGATTCCAGCCGCGACTTATTCCTGGAGAGATTAGGTTCTAATTTCTTGCTCGGCTTGATGTCGCCGACCATCTCTTTTATTTCCGCAGCGACCGCTGACTTGCTCATCCCGGTTATCTCTGCGGCCAAATCCCAGCCCGATCCGTGACCGCACTGGTTGCAGAAATATTTACCGTCGCCATTGTGATTAGTAAACCGAAACCGATCTTTCCCGCCGCACATCGGGCAGGGCGCGTGCTTGCCATTCAGCAGCTTCTCATCGATGCCGAGCCGACCAAGTATCTCCGGCCAACGATTGCGCGAAATTTCCATCAAATCATTCATGGTATAAATCTAGGAAATCAGCGAGACTCATCTTAAAAACCGCTGCAATTTCTACGGCCCGGGACAATTTTATATCTTCGCTTTTTTGCCAGCGTGAAACTTGCTGTGGAGCGACTCCGATTTCTTTTGCTATATCGGAAATTCGCGTGTGCGAACTGGCTTGTGCTGCTCGGATAGCTTTGCCGAAATCTACTTTTTGTGACATAGTGGTTTGGCTCATTTTGTTACTTTCCCCGAAGTAAGAGTGTTTGCCCGGCGAGGTTCTCCTAACTCGCCGGGCTTTTTTGATGCTAGAACGGTATATCGTTTTCTAATGTTTCGCTAGTGTCGCTTTTTTGTTGCGTTTTTTCAACTGGAGCATCCTTCGCTTTAAATTTTAGATCAAAAGATGGTGATCTTTCGTGAGCCGATTTGTTGCGAAACACGTTCACCCAGTAAGTCTTTCCATCTATCTCGCAGTCTCCTTTAAGAACCATGTCTTGATCGTGGCGCTGCTCATGTTTCCATAGCCCGCCGCGCATATTATTGTCGTATTCACTCATTTCTACTTTCCCTTTAGTTGGTTTGAACTTTGATTAATTAACTCGACCGCATCTGTCACTATCTCTTCGAGTGACTTAATAAAATCTTCGTCCCTTTTGACGCGAACCATAAGCGGCTTAATGTTCTCGGCGTAGCAAAGAAAATCGCACCACTGTCTTTCAGCTATCCATAGCTGGCCTTGAACTTGGGCTTTGTATTCCTGCGGCATTCTCTCTTTTTTTAAGAAATCTCGCCAGTATTTAACCATCGTATGCGGCTGCGGGCACTTGATTTCCAAAAGCCCTTCGGAGTCTTCAATAATTCCGTCCGGGCTTGCTCCAGCTTCGATAGTATCGTGAAGACAGAGGCCGACCTCGACCACTTTGGCATCGTACATAAACTCGTAGTATTCCCGGGCTTTAGGCTCGGTATCTATCCCGTGCTGCATCGCTGCGGTTGTTGGAAAAAACTTCGACTGGCCTGTGAGTTTTTCGGCGATCAACTCGTCTATATAGCCATCAGCAGACGCCGAGCGCTTGCCTGTAGGCGTGATTAGCCGACCGAATGAGCTGCTTGTCGGAACTCCTCTGCGAGCGGCGTACCAGCCGTCGGAGCGTTGTTCGTGCGGAAGTATTCTCATTATTTGCCGCCCTTTTTAGTCTCTAGCTTTAAAATTGCTATTTCCGCTTGCGCGATTGTCAGTTCTGAAATCGTGGCGACTTTAAAGTATTTGTGAAAACTCTCTACATCTGCTTCTGTCGCGCTGATTAACAGATTGATCTGGTGCAGTTGTTTTGCCGTAAGAGGTTTTAAAGATTCCGCTAGCTCTTCGGTGGCTTTCTTGTCGGCCTCCGCTTGCCTGTCAGCTTCAGCGTTCGGCAAATCTTCTCCGGCATATATATAATGACCAAGACCGAACATAGCTAGACACTTAACCAAACATCGCATTTTTGCGGTATTTAGCTGGAAAGCGTTAGGATTCGGAATCGCTTTATTTTTATAGTCCATTACAGGTAGCCACATTTGGCGAGATAGACTGTCGATCGTGACTGTACAGAAAACCATCATTGAGCCGTCTGTCGCTGACTCGGGCTCTTGGAAGGAATACTCGGCTTGGGGGTAGTGCTCCATAAGAGTCCCCCACGCCCATGCCCAGCTTAAAAAGCTGAGATTCTGTTTTTTCTCGATGCGGCCGGATACGTCGACCTGCGATAGCGTCGTCCAGATGCACGCGAATGTAGTTTTTTCGCTCATTTTAATCTCCCGATTTAACCAGCAGAATGCCGGTCTTCCGGTCGATTATACTAAAATGGTGTTTTTGTGCAACTTATTGAATGCGGAACTGTGGCGGGAATGTTAATAAGACCAGATGTTCGGTCTAGGGGCATTTATATCCATATCGGTAGCTATATCTAAATGGATGAATCGGCCGTCGCCTTTCTGATTGACTCCGATCCCGGTGAATAGCCCGGTATTGAGTGCGCTCTTTAACAGATAAATAGCCTCTTCTCGATTGACCGCGATATCTACTGCCAGTCCGTATCCATGAGCACCAATGGAATTTTTCTTTTTCTCGGCGGGATGAGCCGGGCAGCGATAGCCTGATGTAATGATAAAAGGAAAAGGGCACATCGTGCGCAGCGCTTGCAGTGCGTCCAGCAGATCGTCCGAAATCTCCATTCCGGTCGAATCACATTTTCCACACTTACAAGCAAACTCGCTGCGCGTAAAATTTCGATAGGCGAGTTTAGCTAGCATTAATAAATTTTTGTACTGCCGACTCAATGTGAGTATCAACAAAATCGTCGGCTTTTTCGATTGCTTCGTCGGCGATGTCGGCGTATTTAGCCGCAGTAATTATTGCAGTTTTGACCGCTGCAAATTTCTCTGAGCCTTTCCCAGACTCGGGCATCTGCTCTTCGGCTTGAACCACCAAATCTTTTATTGATGCTATTAAGAATAGAACGAATCTTGCGATCTCAAATGCTAGTTTAATCTTTCCCATTATCTTCCCCTCGGCTTCTGTTTACGTTTTGGTTTCTTGCTTGGTTTTGCGGTTTTCTTGTATGCGTTTTTCATTTGTCTCCAAATTCCATATAGACCCCAGCGGCTATAAGCCCCAGAACTGCCATTGTTAAAACTTTAGCGACCGTAACGCCGACTGCTTTTTTGGTGTCTCTCCACGCCTCTAGCAGTGAGCGAATTTCTTTCATGTCGCTATAGGCGTCTTCATCCAGAAGCCCTATATTTTTGAGAGCAGCCATAGCACCGCGCTTTGCGGCCCGGTCGATCATATTTTCTAGCTCGGCATCAGTCATAGATTTCGCCAGTATTAATTGGAACGATTCTAAGCTCGGCGGCTGATTTCTTTTCGGCCCCGTCTTCCTTTTGATATAGCTCGATTATTTCCATGATTTCAAGAATCTCATCTGGCTGATACGCTCCACCGCTATAATATATTACCGACAGAATTAATTCCGCAGGATCATACTTCACCACTTCACCCGATTCGACCAATAAGAGCCGCTCATCTTACCTTTTTTAATGCCGGACGCGTGGCGAGCTTTGAATGATGCCCGGCGAGCTTTATCAGCATCTGACTCGTTCTTTCTTCTCGGCGAACCCTTCACTCCCTGCTGCCCGAACCTAATCAGCTTCACATCGTCGCCATCTTTGGCGAGAACGACGTGACTCTTTTCAGAGTGACCGGGAGTCTTTCTAGGCTGGTTATAACCTTTGAGTCCGTATTTCGCTAGCCTAGGGTCTTTAGCCATTAAAATTAATCCTTCTGAATGAATTTTATCACATTATTAAGTAAGAACAATCTCACATTTCGTGATCTGGTTCGTAATCGGCCCCAGGAATCTCGTACTCGTGTCGAATAGCTATACCACCGCTTCGACGGTATACGATCTGATTCATTATACTAGGAGAGCGGTAGCCTTTTGATGCGTGCCAATTATCGCTCGGAGCGAGAGTTCCGAACCTTTCTAAAACGACAGAGTTGTCGTATTGCTCGGAGAGCTTGCTGTGAAAGTGGCCCAGAATCCAGTATCGATGAGTCGTCTTTGACCAGACTTTTAATCTCGGCAGCATATCAGCGAGACGACGCCCGGGAGCTTTATCGCCATGAGTAACCGCCACCAGATTCGACCCGAACGTCAGATAATGATAAAAGCCCTTCGGCTCCAGAATGGTCACTCTCGGCTCTTTCGAGAAGTAATAAGCCAGCACCATAGCGATGGCGATCGCCGTCTCTGAGTCGTGGTTTCCCCGGGCCATTACAACTGAAACTTTGCCGTGCTTTTCAAGTATCCGCAGTATGCCGTGAATCATCGTATTCGCAGCCGTGCGCATAATCACCTCGATCCGCGTATCTGTGTCCATCGGTGTACCGTTCGCGGTCTGCGGGTATGGGATAGATCGATCGATATGCGTGAAGTCGCCCACGTTTATCAGCAGCGCCTCTTCAGATGCAGGAGCGGCGTCAACGAGATAATCGATTGCTTTAATAATCTCGGCAGATGCTATCTGAGAGCCAAAATCACGATCTCTTGTCTGCTCAAACTCGCCCTTCATACCTATATGGGCGTCGCCAATTATTATTGAGGGTAATAAGTCCTTGAATTTACCCTTTACCGATGGCTTGTGAGTCTTTTTAACTGGTTTTAGCGCATGACATAATTCTTCGACAAAAGCTTTTAACCCGGCTTCTCGCTCCGCGTCCTCAATCTTGCGCTTAGTCTTGAGCCACGCTTTATTGCCCGAGTCGTCTTTAAGATAGATCGAGCGCCCGGTGACGTATTCGCCCTCCGGGACGTGCTTGGTTGCATCCCACGCATCACTAAACCCAGCGGCAGATGCTGTGGCTTTTACTCCATGCACAACATTTCTAACAGTGGCCGGAGTTATTCCAAGATCACCAGAAGCCCGCGACGAATTTCTGTCGCATCTTTCCCACGCCTCAACCACTTCGCGCTGACGTTTAGTCTTCGCGTAATCGGATAATTTAGCCACTTTACTTCTCTCTCTGCACGCCTTTTATTTTTTCTGCGGTGCGCATTGAGCCCAAACCGAGCATACCAAAAAGAACTGGCAGCATGGTTTCCATGTCTATCAGATCGAGGTTGAGTTCTAGCCCGGCGAAATCCAGTCCGAGATTAATAAACGGAATAAGAATAAAGTTTAACAGCATGGCGAGCGAGCAAACCCAGCCGATGCTTGGACGCCACCCCGCCACAAACATCGACTGATGGGCAGCTTCTACCTTGTTCAGCTCTATCTGCGCGACCGCTTGCTCGTTAGCTTGCTTGTCAGCGATGGTGGCTATTTCGTGCGCTAGAGCAGCCTTTTGGTCTTTGTCCTCTATGAATTTATCGAGCAGACCAGTTATGGGAGTTACTAAACTTTGAGCTAGTTGTAGAATCATAATTTTATCCGGTCAACAATACAGCGCTAGTATAAATAGCTGAACCTGCAACTATCGAAAGAACTAAAATAAGAATTAATATATTTTTTATTTCTTGCTGTCTTTGTAGTTTTTCACGCCTCAATTTTAAAATCTGTCTCTGAGCCGCTGCCCGGCGATCACGCTCCTGCGTTCTAATACGCAACATTTTTTGATAAAGCGGCGTCCTGCCTTGAGCCATAAACATTTTCTTAATCTTAGACTCGTAGTTCTCACAAGCTATTTCAGCTTGGACAATCTTTAGGGCGTAAGATTCGACAGACTGCTCGCCATAAGAACCATTAGGCTTTCGATTGTGCTCTTCTTTAGCTTCTGTGACTTTATCTTTAGCATCATAGAAATCGCCAAGCTGATCCATTAATTCACCAGCCTGTTGACCCGTATCGACCGCAGACTGAATTATATCGAAGGCTTTTTTGGCCGCCGTTAGTGCTAATCCAATCTCAATCACTAGACAGCTCTCTCATCTTTTATCACAAAGACTCTTCAATCTTTGTGATTGCTAGAAAAGTATCACTGGATAAATTCATTGCAGATTCTGCGCTCAAAGCATTTTTAATCTCAACAGACTTACTTCGTAAATCATCAAGCAAAGCAATAGCCGCATGAGCCGCCGCTGCTTGAGTGAGAATTAAGTCAGCAGCCTCGGTATTTGTTATATCTTCTGATTCAGCAAGTTCCGAGATAATAGCGGGAGCGTCTTCAGGATAATCATCATCCTTGTACGTCAACGCTACAAGACCGCGTTCTCTTCGCTCACTAAACAAATCCGAAGATAACGTAGTGTTAATCTTTGCTGTAACTTCTTCAGACAGTCCTTCAGATAAATCCGGCAAAACATCTTGAGGTGTAGATGATGTGCTAATATTTGGTGCATACACCCACGCGTGTCCACTCCAATTCCAGTCAGGTGTCAACTCGTCAGGCTTAATAGATGTGCTTCGATCTACTGCCTTTTTAGATTGGCCTGTATAGCGTCCATAATTATCAAATATATAATTCATACTATTCTACCCTCACAAATGCTAGCGCACTTGAACGAAGTGATGTGATTGTGTTGCCGTTCTTAGCTTGAGAGCCTCCGGCAGTTAGACTGGAAAGCTCTACCGCTCTTATTTTTCCCGGACTTACGTAGCCTGACCCTCTCCCTCCGAGTAAAACTTTACCAAGTGCTCCCAGAGAAGGTGTGACAAAAGGATGTTGACCTAATGGCCCGCTGTTTTGATTGAAACTATTTATCTGCGCGCCTTTCCACGTTACGCCCCCATCGGTAGAAAAGGCGCAGCTGGAGTATGCAAATATGATTTTATTATTAGCATCAAAACTCGCCACACCATTAGCACTGGACAAGCTAACTCCTTCGCCACTTCTAGTAAGCCATGTAATACCATCTGTGGATATAAAAATTTGAGTGTTGTTGGTTGCATAAAAATTAGTGCCATCACAATAGATAGCCAGCCAAAGAGTGAGAGAAGGAGGTTGAATGACTTGAACCCAATTTGACCCATTATCCACACTTCGATAGGTATCCCCGCCGTTTTTCATCATTAGCATCGTGTTGCCTTTCCATACAAACCCTCCTCTATACCCATAAGCAACATCATTAGTGTATCCTGACGAAGGCAAAGTTTTAGTAGTCCAAGTGGCTCCGTGATCTAGAGATATTCTCAGCGTAGTATTGCTGGTATTTATTTGATAAAGATACGAGTCATTTGTACTACTGTAGCCGAAATAATTACCAGCAGTTTTTACAGGGATAGCACCCGTAGAATTTGCCCAAGTAGCCCCGCCATCTGTTGTGTATCTGCAACTTTCAGACGCAGTTGTAGTCGGTGTGAATAAAAAGCAGCTATTCCCATTTCTCCAAAACCACCAATTCTCGTACTTAGTACTAGGTATAGCTGTCGAGCCAAGAACAGCGGTAGTATTGTCTCCGCTCCATGTAATGCCATCGCTTGATAAGCTAGCTACCTGCACATTACCTGACCCTCTAGCTATCACCAAATGCTTCGCCCCGCAAAAATACCATTGGAAAATATCGTTGTTAAACTGCTCCCATCTCTCGCCTAATGTATTGCGATACATTGGCCCTATTGACGAGTTTGTTCCTGTACCAGAAGGCATAACTCTAGTTGTACCGCCTATAGCGAAAGTTGGTAGTCCGGTCATTGATTGAGGCGTCCAATTGATGCCGTCTGTTGACCTACTCATGGTCATTACTGTTGAAGACTGGAAAGTGTAACAATAAAAATACGTCCCATCTCCTATGACTTGACGGTTTGTCCCGTAAGCTGCGTTGGCTGTGTTGAAAGAAGTCTGGCCAGTTGAAAATTCTTGTACCCCTTCAGGATTTAGTGTTACGACCTTGACTGTTGCAATTCGCGCTCCGTTAGACACACAACACGTATCTGTTGCCGCAATGTATGCTGGCGGCACCCAGTTTGGAACACCATCCGGCATATTTAAAGCGCTTAATTGAACATTAGTAACAGAGGCCGACCTAAAATTATCAACAGTTTCTGCGGTCAAGTTTGATACGGGCGTGAACTGACCTGTTCTAAGCCATTTAGATGTTCCAGCATCATAAAAGTTTGGCGTTCCAGTCATGTCGACAATTTCACCAACTCCGTAGTCGGTCAGACCTCCTTTTTGTGTTATTGTGCGTCCCATGATCTATTCCTCGTATCCGTTTATGTTTATTGAAACACCAGTCGCGCTTGCATAAGCCACAACGGTTGCAGCCGCACCCAATACGCGACCAGTTCTCTCTAATATTCCATTCGCTGGAATTATTGTCCCATATTCAATGTACTCACTAGCATTTGGAGTGCCGGAAGTGCTTTCAGCGAGACGAATCGTAATAGCCGAACTCGTTGTGTTACAAACACTAATTGTATAAGAAGCAACAATTGACGATGGCACTGTATATACAGTAGTCAGTGTTGTTGCGGCTAGTGATGCCGTTCCTAATTTTCCAGTTGCCATCTTTTATGCTCCACATGAAAAGTAAATTCGACCAATGGAAGCGCCTGCGTCAACGGTTGCCCAAGCAGGAATAACACCATTAGTGGTTAAATATAATCCTGACTTCCCTGATTGTGACGGAAAGTCTGTAACTTGCGATAATGTAACACTAGTGGCGAGTGCTGCGCTGTCCTGCCATGAAGTGCCATTATAAACCCGTGTGACGTTAGATGCCGTATTAAAATACTGTGCTCCAGTGAGCAATGCCCCTCCATCATTATCTGTTGTTGGATTGACAGCAAAAGCCCCTAAATATCTATCATCAAAATTATCATATGTCGCTGCAGCAGCATTTTCCGATGTCAGTGCATTGGCTGCTGAAGTTCCTGCCGCAGTAGCCGAATTGCCAGCATTTGTTTCTGCTGTTTCTGCGTTTGTTTCTGCTGTCTCTGCTTGAGTTTTAGCTAATTGAGCAGCAGTAACAGCGGCATCAATACCGCCAACATCAGTATTTATTGCAGTAATTGAAGCGTTCAGCTGGCCCTGCATTATCACCAGAGCCCCCAGGAAAGCATCTGCCCGGGTTACAAACGTCGCCGGTGCATCAGTTCTGGCTGGCGCTACCGGAAGCGTGCTTATAGTTGGTATTGTCATACTAAACCAGTCCTTCGATCTCTAGAGAGATTCGTGAAATTGTTGGATTCGAGAGAATTATATCAAATTCGCGGTAGTAACCGTAAATCACCAGATCATCATTATTGTCTTCAGCAATCCAGACTACCGGAGTTGTTCGCAAAGAAGATAATGTCGTGTTTGCTTGACCGATCCGAGAAGTATCAAGAACCACATCGACTTCCATCTTGTCGGCATACGGCCCGTCTGTAATCGATACCCGTCCAAGAGCGTCCGTTGTCTTTGTTGAGTAATCTATTATAGAGATGCTAGCGCCGTGCTGAGATAAACCCAGATCAGCGAATTGACCAATCACCAGAGCGCCAACTTTTGCATCCGCGCCAGAGTTTATCGTCACCGATATACTTGCGTTCGCATACGGCGGTAAGTCTGTCAGAGCGAGAGTATCTTTCCGAATGATCGGCTCAAAGAAATACGAATACCAATCTTGAATTCCCGAATAGCTCGTAAGATTATACGTCTGGTTATAAACAACACCTTCGACTGAATCTGTAACAGTGACAGTTACTGTCGTCGCATCTACATTTAACAAAGAGAGAGCGTTTACTACTGTCGGTGATTGTAAAACCGTGTTGATTGATGTCGCTTTAACTGTCTGATCTTGAACTACTGCATCAAACATCTTCCATCGGTTCGTGCTCGATACTTCAGTCCAGTTCGTGCCAGTATCCACTGTGGGATCATTCCCGGCATTACTATGAACCGATTTGTATATTTTATGAGTAGCAGTTGCAGCGCCATTTGCTGTAGTCGTGACCATTACCAAATCATTGACGTGATAAGTCGTACCGTTTAACCATTCAGCCTGATCTGCTTCCGGGACTGTAGACGACTGAAATATAGAGTCGTTTATTGTTACAGGTCGAATTATCTTCATCTATTTATGTCCTCACTGGAGGTAAGCCGTTCTTGTCCCATCGATCATTTATTCGATAGAGCTTGCCAGTGTTTCTCGCCACTGCGACCATGACTTCTTCGATGCTCTGCCGAAGTCCGTTTATCTGGTCTACCATGCTATCTGCTGATCGGGCTTGATCTGCCGTCTGAACTCGCTCCCCGGCGTGCAATTCTGCGACGTAACCATCATAGGGAACCATATCCAGTCCGTCTCGGTGTGAGCCGTCTGGATCAGTTCGCGCAAGAATTCCTGCCGCAGTTCCACTGCCAATAACTTCAGCAATGACAGCCGGGTCTATAGCATTTTGATTGCCTACCATTGTTATCCATTGGGTAGCATAGCTATCTAATTGATCCTGAAGACTTGCGCTTTTAGTGCTGCCATCTTCGCTGGCAGACCCTAGAAAAGCACCGACTCCTCTTCCTGTCTCTGAGCTTCCAACAAATGAAGCGGAATTTAAATTTGGCGTAATACCTACCGCCATCGCCGCCGCTGTTAATGCGGAATCGAGCGTAGCAAAAGATTCTACAACGCTATCGGCTGTCGCCTGATCTTCTCGTCGATTAAAGCCTCGAAATTGAGCACCAGAGGCAAACTCAGGAACATGAAAAGCCCTATCTCCTAAATCTATACTTGGGTCTGTAATCAATCCCGCATTAGCGGACATGGTTCCGCTGTCATCTAATAAATTAGCAGCAGCAGCAATTGCCGCTATTGTCAGAGTTACCGGGTTTGTAATAACAGCTAATGCTTTAGCTCCAGCAGCTTGTAGTCCTGCCGTTACACCAGAGCCTGCCAAAGCCGCCGCTGTAGGTGGCCCCATAGTTCCAGCAGCAATGCCAGTTGCGCTGCCCGTCATCCCGGCTACGAATTGACCTGCACCAGCAGCCATGCCGCCTATAGTTGCACCTATTCCAGCACCGCCAGCGGCAGCACCACCAGCGGCAGCACCGCCAGCAGAAGCAGCCGAACTTGTAGCTGCGCTTGCAGCCGCAGCACCGCCGCCAGTTAATACCGAAGCCGCGCTCGCTGCGAGAGATGAGATAGAGCCGCTAATAGATGAAAATATGCCGCTAAACATCGAGCTAATCGACGTGCCGATTCCGCTGAATGTGCCCTTCATTGTTTCGGCTATCTTGGAAGCCGCCCAGTCTGCGAGCATTTTTATAATCATGTTCTTGAATGATGTTGCTATCTTCTCGAAATTTACTTTTCCGTTGGTAAAAGTATCAACAAAAAAACCAGAGATATTATCTTTCATTTTCTCGTATGCTTTATCTGCTGCCTCAGCTACTCTTTTAGCTTCTTTCTCGATAGCCTTCTGAGATTCGTCGTGCTGCTTTTCTAGGGCTTTCGCCGCCTCCGACGCAGCATCTAGCGCATCTTTTTCGGCATGAAGCTGAGTAGTTGCCGCGACTATTTGCTCGCCAAGTTCTGAAGTTGCCGTGACCCCGGCGGTCTGTAAATTGTTTCGAATAGCAATTTCGACGTTGCTCATATTGAGAGCTTCGGTCTCGTTGCTGATCTCGCCGAGCAGCTCTTCCGTCTTAACCCGGGCAGCTTCAGTCTGTGCTGCTAGATCATTCGCTGCGACCGCTGATTCATCGATCTCGATAGCGTAGTCAGAAAGAGAGCGTTCGGCGTCTTGATAGTTGTTATCTGCTGAGATTACTTCGGTATTCATACCGGCAAGTTTATCGTTCAATTCTCTTACCCGGTCTTTACTGCTCTGGATTGTAGTAGAGAATTTGCTGGTGCTAGTACGCCCGGTCTCGAGACTCTCCAGAGTGGTGTCGAATGTTTCATTAAAAGTATCAAACGCATTCGTCGGGTTTTTAACAGCAGCGGCCACCGCTGTCATGGTAGCTACTGCTATGTTCTGCATAGAAGTAAACATTCTGGATAATTTTCCGAGAGCGCCTCCAATTCCTTCAAGAAGAAATATTTTCAGTTTCTCGAATCCGATCTGAATGCTAATAGAGGCTCTTTGTCCCGCTAATTTTATTCTTTCAAAGTTCATTGCTATAGCCGTCGCCGCGATAGCGATAGCTGACGCCAGGAATCCAATCGGATTGGCTCGAATAGCTAAATTCAAAGCCAGCACTGCACCCCTCATCTTCCCGAACCCGCCGAGAATTGCGGCAGCGTTCGTTCCCACCGTAAACGCGAAAAATCCAGCCATCGCCGCAGCGAGGCCAGTACCGAGAATATCAAGATTATTTGTGATCCCGACGATTACCGTACTGGCGGCAGATATGGCCCCGGCAAATAAACCTACTCCTCCCACATCTCCGATTTTACGGAATAGTGCTCCGACGCTATCTTCCAGATTAGATAACAGCCCGGGTAAAGCTGCCATCTGGTCTTCCATTGCCGAGCCGAATTGAGTTTCGCCAATTTCAAGTAAGTATTCCTGAATCTCGGCAGAGCTGTTGCCGATCGTTGTCGTTAGACCTTGAAAAGTCAAGGATACGGTATCGCCTTCCTTCTTTGCTTTGATGCCGAACTCTTTTAGACGCTCAAATTCGCCCGTAGATGCGTCGGCGACTGCTTCGACCATCTGCATCATGTCTTTACCCATCGCGGCAGATGTATTGCCATATGACCGAAGGGCGCGTTCTGAAGGGTCTAGTCCGAGCGCTTTAAGCTTAATGAATCCCTCGACGGATTGGTCAAGAGTAAATGGAGTCTGTGATGCGAATCTTTCAAGTTCAGAGAACGCGAATGCCGCATCTTCAGTACTCCCGGTCATTGTCTTGAGAGAGCCTTTTAGCTTCTCTGACTCTGTGACCGTCCGGGCGAAACTTGTAACCAGCGCCCCGACTCCGAGCGCAGCCATAGCACCGCCCAGCAATTTAAATGCCGACGTTGTGCTCTT
>TARA_R110002073_G_scaffold309611_3_pt1 | contig 16303 bp, 26 predicted proteins | sample TARA_R110002073 | Tara Oceans TARA_R110002073 (sample SAMEA4397174) | marine metagenome | biome: Polar Biome; feature: [DCM] deep chlorophyll maximum layer (ENVO:01000326); material: water (ENVO:00002006), including particulate matter (ENVO:01000060) such as... | depth 40 m
TGAGGGTAAAGGCTTCCCCGTGAAAATCTACGGTGTACCAGAGGGAACAGTAGTCGACCCTAGTACTCCAGTGGCAACAATAGTAAACACTGACCCTGAGTTCCCTTGGTTAACCTCCTTCTTCGAGACCTTATTCTTACGTTGTGTATGGTACCCGTCTACTGTAGCATCTCGTAGTCGTTACGTTAAGACTCGCATTAGTGAGTTCATGGTACGTACTGGTGCTGACTTGAGTACTATCGACTTCAAACTACATGACTTTGGTGCACGAGGGGTTTCCTCTGGTGAATCAGCAGCAGTAGGAGGAGCAGGTCATCTCACTCAGTTCCAAGGTACAGATACTCTGGAGGCTATTAAGTACGTGAAGGATAACTATAACGTCATGGCTGGCTTTAGTATCCCTGCTACTGAGCATTCCACGGTAACCTCTTGGGGTCGTGAGTTTGAATACGAGATGTACGAGGAGTTCATTAGGAGCAATGGAGGTGAAGGTAAGATCTTTGCTTGTGTTAGTGATAGCTATAACATCTGGGAAGCTCTAACAATGTGGAAGAAGTTGGAACCTGTGTTACTAGAGGTTGGTGGTACACTGGTTGTACGTCCTGACTCAGGTGATCCAGTGCTAACACCCATTAAGGTTATCGAAGATCTAATTCAGTTGTTTGGTTGTACTGTTAATGCTAAGGGCTACCGAGTGTTACCTGATCATATCCGAGTACTCCAAGGGGACGGGATTGATGAAGAATCTATTGTACGTATCATGCAAAGAATGGTTGACAGGAAGTTATCCATTGATAACATAGCCTTTGGTATGGGTGGTGGCTTGCTACAGAAACTTGACAGGGATACGCTTGGTTGGGCTATGAAGTGTAGCGCTGCTAGGATTAACGGTGAGTGGAGAGACGTTTGGAAAGACCCTATTGGTGGTGGTAAGACTAGTAAGCGTGGGTTGGTTACTAAGTCAATTTTAGTACCTTATGATTCCCTTGGCTCACAGTTACTCCTTGCTACAGGACACCTCTCTGACAATGATTACTGGGTAACTTACTATAATGGTGATGAAGCTATTAGACCTAGGGATTCATGGGAAACAGTTAAGCAACGAGCAAGTATTTAAAGGAGAAAACATGGGAACCATAGTAAAGTCTAATTTACCGTGCACTGCCCCTGATTCCTGTGGTTCATCCGATGCCATGTCACAATATAGTGATGGCGGCAAATATTGTCACAAGTGCCTAGGATGGGATAACTCAGAGAAGACAGGGGATTACGAAGTAGAAGATAACAATAGAGGTAAGCAAATGAGTTTTGATTTTGAGTTCTATCATAACGCTGAGTTCAAGGGTATCCCTGATAGGCGTATTGATTTAGATACATGTAAGAAGTTTGGAGTAAAGACCACGAGCAAAGGGTCTCACTTGTTCCCAGCCTATGACCCACAGGGTAACCTAGTGTCGATCAAGGAACGTTTCTACCCTGACAAAATCTTTAAGATACACGGGGATATGTCTAAGGCTATGCTCTTCGGTATGCAAGAGTTTCCTAAGACCGGACGTTCAATCACAGTAACCGAGGGCGAGTATGATGCCATGGCTGCCTACCGCATGACAGGTAGTAAGTATCCTCACTGTAGTGTGTTCAATGGTAGCGGGAGTGCTAAGAAAGAGTTCAAGAGATGCTTTGAGCAGCTTAAGAACTTCGAAAGTATCACCCTTAACTTTGATGCAGACGAGGCAGGTAAGGCCGCAGTAGAAGCAGTTGGTCCTATGTTCCCCGGTCGTACTAAGGTTCTACAGTTAACCGAAGGCAAGGATGCCTGTGATTACTTGAAGGCTAACAAAGGTTCTAAGTACGTGGATGAGTTCTTCCGTGCACGTCAGTATACCTTGGGTGGTATCATTAATGGTGCGGATACTTGGGATAAGTACAAGGAGAAGAAGGAAGTCAAGAGTATCCCCTTTGACCCTCAGTACGAGAGCCTTAACCAGAAGACATATGGCATACGCTTCGGTGAGATAATACTGCTAACCGCTGGTACTGGCTCAGGTAAGACTCAGATACTCAGAGAGTGGAAGTATCATCTCTTGCAGACTACCATGGAGAAGATTCTAGATATCTCTTTAGAAGAAGATACAGGGGACACAGTTGGTGGTCTGATGGCCATCCATGCTAACAAACGTATCATGCTACCTGATGTTAATATAACTGAGGAAGAAGAGAAGCGATTACATAGTGAGTTATTCGATCACCAACGTTTCTTTGCGTTAGATCACGAAGGTTCCATGGAAGACGATTCACTTCTTGATAAGATAGAGTACGCAGCAGCCGTAGATGGTTGTCGTATAATCTTCCTCGACCACATTACTATAGCGGTCTCAGATGTTCAAGCAGGTAGTGAGAACCTTAGTATGGATAAGTTTATGGGCAGGCTATTGAAGATAGTCAAACGCTTGAAGATATGTGTTATAGTAGTCTCTCACTTACGTAAAATGGGAGGTGGTGGTAAGTCTTTTGAAGAGGGCCGTATCCCTACAGAAGACGACTTGAAAGGCTCAGGTTCTCTAAAGCAGATAGCAATGACAACCATAGCAATAGCGAGGAACAAGTATGCTGAGAATGATAAGGAACGTAACACCACGAGTTTCCATGTACTTAAATGTAGATTTAGCGGTAGGACAGGGCCTTGTGATTTTGCCCACTTTGATGACGATACTGGTAGGATGTACGTAGTAGACCCTAACACATTCTTTGATGATGAACAGAGCGAGTTTGATGATAAGCCTTTAGGTTACTAGGAGATAATGTATGGAGGATAGAACACAATGTGGAAAGAGTTAGAAGGTAAAACCATTGGTATCTTTGACACTGAGACTAATGGGCTGCTTCACAATGTATCAGAGGTTCACTGCTGTGTTATATCAGTTACCAGAGACCCTAAGACCAAGGAGACCATGGAGTACTGCTTAGGGGCACAGAAGCTATACCTAGCAGCACTCGATAAACTGGACGTACTAGCAGGCCATAACATCATTGGGTTCGACCTTCCTCTCTTGAAGCAGATGTTTGATTGGTCACCTAGGCCTGACGTTATAATCCTAGATACCTTATGGATGAGTCGTATGTATCACCCTGACTTAGAGGGAGGACATTCCCTTGGTTCTTGGGGTGCCCGTTTAGGTAATGATAAGACTGAGTATTACCCAGTGTTAGACCCTGAGCAAGACTGTTATAACCCTGAGGCTAAGCTTAAGTTAGATAAGGGATGGGAGGCTAGTCATTATACAGAAGCCATGGGAGCTTACTGCGTTCAGGATGTTAATGTTAATGTTGATGTATTCTGGAAGCTCGTTAGTTTACTTAAGAACTTCTCTTGGAAGAGTATCAAGTGTGAGATGGATACGGCTACTATAATACAACGCCAGATGACCCATGGCTTTGTCTTTGATGTTAAGGGTGGGGAGCTTCTCCATGCACGACTTGTAGAGCGTGTTATTGAGTTAGAGGATGAAGTATTAACGACCTTCAAGCCTATCGCTAAGTTCGTTCGAGAGGCACAGCCTAGAGTTAAGAAGGACGGTGCTGTGTCCAGCGTTGGTCTCAAGAAGATAGAGGAATGGGAGACAGTCATACCTGTTCCCGAGTTTACTGACGAGTTCGGGCACGACAGGGTGTACCACTCGGGTTCCTTCAGCTTCATTGATTTCCCTGAGTTTTCCTTAGGTTCTCGACAACAGATAGCAGAGCGTCTCATTCGTGCTGGTTACAAGTTAACTAAGTTTACTGAGAAAGGTAATGCAATCATTGATGACGTGGTGTTACAGGAAGCCGCAGACGCAGGTATCCCAGAGGCTATTCCCTTGGCTGAATATTTCCTCGTACAGAAGCGTGAGGCCATGGTTAAATCTTGGATAGAGAAAGCAGTGTGGCATGAGGATCAAGGGGTTCATAGGATACACGGTTACGTGAATTCCATGGGAGCTAATACTAACCGTATGACTCATAGTAATCCTAATGTTGCTCAGGTTCCTGCTAGCGGTAAGCCTTACGGTAAAGAATGCAGGAGTTTATTTGGTGTACGGAAAGGTTACAAGTTAGTTGGCTGTGATGCTAGTGGCTTGGAGCTACGTACTCTCGCTCATTATATGGGTGATAGAACTTACATACAGACTTTACTTGAAGGTGATATCCATTGGGTAAACTGTATAGCTGTTGGGTTTGTACCCGAGGGAACCATTCGTGATAAGACAAGCCATATACATGATAATCTCAGGAATAACGTTAAGACGTTTATATATGCTTTTCTTTACGGTGCAGGGGATGGTAAGATAGGTGCTATTGTAGGTGGTAAAGCTAAAGAGGGTAAGCAACTTAAAGCTAACTTCCTAGAGAAAACACCAGCACTCGCTAAGCTTAGAGAAGGTGTATTAAAGGCTGCTAAAGATCGTGGATGGCTTAAGGGTTTCGACGGTCGTATCCTGAGAGTACGTAGTCCACATTCCGCCCTCAACACACTGTTGCAAGGCATGGGAGCTATAGTCATGAAGTACTGGTTAATTGAAGTCGCTAAGAACGCAGATGCTGAAGACTTAGATTGGAACCCTTCTGGTAACATACATGATGAAGGTCAGTTTGAGGTTCTTGAGAAAGACGTTGAACGCTTTAGTGAGATATGTGTCGCAGCTTTCCCTAAGATTTCACAGGAACTAGGTTCCAAGTGTTTACTTGAGGGTGAGGTTAAGGTAGGTGATAACTGGTCTCAAACACACTAATAGGAGAACAAGTAATATGGCAAGAGGTAAGTTCAATGAAAACAAAGCTAAACCATGGAAGGGTAATGACCTCAAGGGTATTTGGAGTATCACCCTTAAGATCGATGGAGCTAGAATGCTTAGGGATTCAGAGGGTAATCCAGTCTCTAGAGCAGGTAAACCCCTGTATAACCTTTCCCTCGTGGACAAAAGGATAACCGATGCTGAAATCTATAACAAGAACTGGGAAACATCAATGTCTTTGGTACGCACTAAGAACAATGGTTCCCCTGTTGATCCTAGTTATGTGTATAGTTTAGACCCCTTGGATCCTAGGTTAGACATAGGCTCTATTGATACTCCCTCAGTTTACGAGATTAACTTACTCCTTAACGGTGCAGTGGATCAAGGATACGAAGGTCTAATATTACGTCAAGGAGATACATGGCTCAAGGTTAAACCCAAGGATACCGCTGATGTGTTTATCACTGGTTACCAAGGTGGCACTGGTAAACATACAGGTAAGATGGGAGCCTTACTTACTAACTACGGTAAGGTTGGCACAGGATTCTCGGATAATGATCGAGAGTGGTGGCAGATGATGTTTGATTTACATGGGTTAACTTGGTTGACTAAGCAGTTAATTGAGGTAGAATACATGGAGATGACTAAGTATAACAAGTTTAGACATCCTCGGTTCGTTCGAATCAGGGAGGATAAAACAGAGGAGAGTATATGAAACAATGCCGCAAGTGTGACAAGGAGAAACCCTTGGATCACTTTAGAGTCGTAACAGGCACAGGTAAACATCATTCGTGGTGTCAGAAATGTGAGAGTAAGTATCATAAGGAACGCAGAGCAGGTACTCAGATTGCTGTAATACCAACCACTAGTGACGCAGTGAATCCCAAGGATGCCAAGGAAATCGCAATGAAGCGTATGCTTTCTGGGGCTAAACAAAGGGCTAAGGATAAAGGCCTTATGTTTGACTTACATTATGAGGACGTACAGATACCAAACATCTGCCCTATACTTAGGATACCTTTGATCCCTAGTGTAGATGGTACTCATAATGATAATAGTCCTTCCCTTGATAGATGCATACCGTATCTTGGGTATACTAGGGGTAACGTAAAGGTTATCTCTATGAAAGCAAATAGGATTAAGACTGATGCTAACTCTAATGAGATAGCTGCTGTACTTAATTACGTACTTAAAATAGAAGAGGAGAACACCTGATGGGTAAGAAATACGAGGTAAGTTACAGAGTATTACACGGGGACGACGGGGCGACTTTAGAGCCTCAGGTTATTAAATACTTAGAGGAGCAGAGTTTCAGTAAAGACACTATATACTACTGGGAAACTAAAGGAGCTCCGTTCTACGCTCACTCTGGTATAGCCCAAGCCATGGTTAAGATACAGGAGGATAGAGATGACAAATGAACTATCACAAGAAGACACGTTAGTAAAACAATTAGCCGCCCCTATCATTGCCGCCCAGAAGTATACTAAGAAGTTCCAATCTAGGAACCGTAGTACTTGGAAACGAATGAACCGTCCTTGCAAGATAGCTAAGATAGAAGCAGGAGCTTTGTTCATTGATAAGTTTCTTAAGTTAGCTCACGGTTCACTGGGGGTTTAATGAGGATAGTTCTTATTGATGCAGACCTAATAGTATATGAAGCAGCCTTCTGTGTAGCTAAGAAAGAGAAGGAAGGTGTATATCTAAATTGGTACCAAGTTAGTAAGATAGTCAATACCATAGTCCGAGGAATCCTTAGGGGTTCCAAGGCTACTCATCACATTGGTTTCCTTACGGAAGGAAAGAGCAACTTCAGAAACAAGGTAGCTACAACGTTACCTTACAAAGGACAACGAAAGACTAACGCAGAGAAACCCCATTTCTACAATGAGATTAGAGACTACTTACAGAAACACTTTGGTTTTCAAATGATGCGAGGAGTCGAGGCAGATGATGCTTTAACTATTGCGAGTGAATACTTTAAGGATAATCCTAAGGTAACCACTGTAATAGCAACGAAGGACAAAGACCTCTGGCAATACGCTGGTGAACATTATAACATGAACACCAAATCACTCATGACCATAACCCCTGATGAAGGATATAGACATTTGTGGGAACAGGTACTCTTAGGTGACATGGGTACCGATAATATCCCCGGACTATCTCATTCAGGTAAGTGGGAGATACTGTTTAGAGATGAGGAGGCTAGGAAGAAACACAGACCAATACCTTGTCATTCTTTCGGGAAGGTAACTGTGAATAAAATACTTGACAGCATGGAGCCAAAGGATTACCCTAGGGTTATACTGGAACACTACCTTGCTGCTTATGGTATTGAGAATGAAGCAGACGATGACTTTGGAGAACAACGGTTCTATGAAACCTTTACCTTGGTTTACATGCTACTTGTTGCCCCTAAAGATTTAAAGATACATTACACACCTATTAGAGTTAAGCCTTCAGACATTGCGTTTGATGGTGACTACGATGGGTTCAGACCTGACCTAGAGTTCTAAGGAGAATATATGCAGAAATTAAGTACTAAGCGCTTCCTGAAAGCACAAACCATCCAGCTAATGACTGAGCTACTAATTGACCTTATCCCGCCTGAAGAGGGCATGGATATGACTAAGGATGTAGTTATGAAACAGTTAGGTAAGAAGTCCTACTATAAAGATCAAGATACTGGTGTGATACACTTGGGCTTATGTTACAAACAGATACGTAATGAAGTCAAGAAGAATCCCTACGTAACCATGCAGCAAATTAAGACGAAGAATAAACTTGGGTAAGGTGGTGATCGAAGTCAGACTCAATCAGAAACCCTTCTCGGCCAACAAGATGCATTACGCTAAGTTCAAGAAGGATACCAAGGAGTATAGAGAATTTAAGTCTGCCATATACCAACTGCTTGGTACGCAAACATACGACTTCTTGGACACCGACAAGTTTAAGTTATCTCTAATCACAGGGTTCTCTAGTTCCCTTAGTGACTTAGATAACGCCTTTAAACCTCTACTAGATTCCATGCAGTTGGCCATGGGATTTGATGACAGGCAAGTGTTCGAGATAGAAGCGTTGAAAGACAAGGTTAACAAGGGTGATGAGTACCTTATGATTAGACTTGAGACTATAACAGATAACCAATGGAAACGCAGGATTAGGAAGTTGTTTCCTGTGTTTCATAAGGAGAACAAAGTATGAGTAGATATATAGACCCCGTAAGTGTCAAAGGTGCTGCAGGGGAAGCAGCAGGCTCGTTTAAGTATGACGCAGGTAAACCCCAGATGGACTTAATACCACTGTCTGCTGTTTACGCAGTGGCTGAGGTAATGACATTCGGTGCTAAGAAGTATAGTGCGAACGGGTGGAAGACAGTCCCTGACGCAATCAACAGATACACAGCAGCAATGCTTAGACACATGACGGCGCTACAGGAAGGTGAGCTAGTAGATCCAGATTCAGGACTTCCCCACGCAGATCACATCGCGTGTAATGCATTATTCCTTAGTTGGTTACGTAAACAGGAGTTAAACAAATGAAATTACTAGAGAGACTGACAGCACCGTGGGATAAACCTTCTTCAGTATGGGACGTATTCATGATAGGTGGTATATTCACTACCGAATACTTAGTAGTTAAGGTAATACTTTTGGTTATTCTCGTAGTACATACTGAAATAGAATACCGGATTAAGGAGTTAAACAAATGAGTTTAGAACAACAAGTAAACCAATTCAACACCACGTATAACGTACCCACTAGTGAAACCCCTAGGCTCCCTACGGACATGGAGGCAACACGTTTACATAACCTAATCTTAGAGGAACTCATGGAGTTGAATGACGCGATAGACGCAGGAGATATCGTAGAGATAGCCGATGCAGTAGCTGATATCGTTTACGTAACTGCCCAACAAGCTGTGACCTTAGGGTTCCCAGTGGATGCATTACTCAGGGAGGTTCAACGGAGTAACATGAGTAAACTAGGGGCCGATGGTTTACCAATCTTTAGAGATGATGGTAAGGTACTCAAGGGTCCTAATTTTAGTGAACCTAATATTACTAAGGTACTAACGGAGGCAGGTTATGAGTGAGTTAATTTTAGTAGGTGCGATGTATGCTCTTGGAGTAGCCTTAGTTGGTTTTATTATATGGTTACTACTTTTACTTATAACATGGCCTATTGATCTCTACGAAGAAATACGTAGACTAAAATCAGACAATGCACATGCTTATAAGTTAATAGACAGTTGGAGAGAACGTTGTGAGAAAGCAGAGGGTAAACGATGAAAGTTGAATACATTGATCACATGGGAACCGATGCCTCAGTAGTTAAAGCTGCTAGAGTTTCATTTGCTGGGGATGCAGAAGCTGCTAGGGGAGCTGAAGCAGACCGTAGGTTGATTAACTACCTAGCTAAACATAACCATTGGACGCCCTTTGCACACACTAGTATTACATTACGGATGACTGCTCCAGTCCCTATTAGAACCCAGTGTTTTAAACATAAACAGGGGTTCGCAGAGAATGAAGAGAGTCGTAGGTATATCTCTGGTACACCTGAGTACTTCGTACCGACCTTCCGTACACAGGCTGACAATAAGAAGCAGGGTTCTGGTGGTGCCCTCGATACTAAGACTAAAATACAGAGTCTTATAACTGGAGGATCTGAGACTATTACAGAGGTCTACATTGATTTCATGAACTTAGCCATTGAACAGTATGAATATTTGATTACTGTCGGTATCGCAGAGGAACAAGCTAGGTTTGTACTCCCTCAGGGTTGTGTGGTAAACTGGTATTGGACAGGAAGCTTAGCAGCTTTCTCTAGGTTCTATAGTCAACGAACAGATTCTCATGCTCAACTTGAGATTCAACAGTTAGCTAAGATGGTAGGTGATATTATACAACCGCTGTACCCAGTTTCGTGGGCAGCATTAACAGGAGATAAATTATGAAAAAAGCAATAGGTGCGTTATGTGTGGGTCTTGGGGCTTTATTAGTATGGGGTAGTGGTATAGGTGTTTTTGTTTCCATGGTAGTATGGGTACTATCTTTAGTAGGTATTACTTCTATCACAGGAGCAGGGTCATTAGTCTTTGCGTTTTTAGGAGGGTGGATAGGAGGTGTGGTAACCCTGTCACTAGGTTACGCTTTATTACCATACTGACGTACAGCCTGATGTAATTGGTTAGTTATTAAAACATTAATAAACATAGGGAACCTTCGGGTTCCTTTTTCCCCTAGGAGGATTATGAAAAATCAAATTGAGTATACAGTGTACGGAACACCAACGTGTCCCTATTGTGATCAGGCTAAGAAGCTACTAGACATGAAAGACTTACCTTATAACTATGTAGATGCTAGAGAGAACTTATTCTTTCAGAAGACATTCATTGAACAGAATATTCGCAAGGTACCTCAGATCTTCATGACTGATGCTGATGGTAAAGAGAGCTACGTAGGTGGCTTTGAAGAACTAATGAAGGAGTTGATGTAATGCCCTTACTTAAACCAACAGAGGGCTACGTAGTTGAATATGAGTGGGCTCTCAAGGCAGCAGAGACACAACAGGATATCCTATGGACACCTAAGGAAATCGAAGTATCTAAAGACATCCAAGATATAAAGATCAACATGACAGCCAGTGAATCCCATGCTGTTACATACCTGCTAAAACTATTCACCTTGTACGAGAAGATGGCAAGCACTAGTTACTGGGGCGACCGAGTAGTCAAGGCGTATGATAAACCCGCGTGTATCGAACGCATGGCCATGACCTTTGCTTTCGTAGAAGAGGCTGTGCATGCTCCCTTCTATAATAACTTGAATGCAGCGTTAAACTTGGATACCGAGGAGTTCTATACTGAATACAAGAAAGATGAGGTACTTGTGGATCGTATGAAATTCATAGGAGAAATGATAAACCACCAAGATAACGTTGTATCCCATGCAGCCTTTAGTATGGTCGAGGGCTGCATCTTGTACTCATCCTTTGCTTTCCTACTCCACTTCCAATCAGCAGGCAAGAACCTACTTAAGAACGTATGCTCAGGTACAAAGTTTAGTGTACGGGACGAGAACATACATAGCGAAGCAGGAGCCTTGTTAACTAAGACGTATATCAATGAGTACCAAGACGGGGGTTACACTAGAGGTCAGAAGGACGCTCTATATGCCTGTGCTATGGAGATCATTAAGCATGAAGATATCATCATTGACCGGATGGTTCCTAATGATGATGTTGAAGGTATTTCGGTAGCCAGTATGAAGGTATTCGCTAGACATAGAGTAAACTTATGTTTACAGCAGCTAGGACTACAGCCCTTGTTTAACGAAGAGAAGAACGTTATTAAAGAATGGTTCTATGATGGAATCAACGCAGTTCAGTTACATGACTTCTTCGTTGGGGTCGGTAATGAATATAACAGAGATTGGAATGAACGGAGGTTTACTTGGTGAGTGAAACTATATATCAGAAGTTATCTGTAGAACGCAAGCATCTCCAGAGTATCGGAGCAGTACCTGAGTGGTTCACTACGCCATCTTGGCAGCTCTTTAAGGCTAAGTATTTACACGAGGCCGTTGGTATCCGAGATACCTTTGAACGCATAGCTAGAACCTTAGCTAAACACATGCCCGATAGTGCTAAGTGGGAGACTGAGTTCTTCAACATACTGTGGCAGGGTCATTTAGCAGGTGCTACTCCAGTAGTATCTAATACGGGAACTAATAAGGGTTTACCTGTGTCATGCTCAGGACAATACGTAGGAGATTCAATTGACTCATTTTATTCAAACAGACGAGAGACTGCTCTGCTTACAAAAGAAGGCTTTGGTACTTCAGCTTACATGGGAGACATTAGACCGCGTGGGGAGCGTATTAGTAAAGGAGGATCTGCTTCAGGCGTCGTTCCTGTTTTTGAAGGATTCGTTCAGGATATGCGAGACGTTGCTCAAGGAACCTCCCGTAGAGGAGCGTGGGCGGGATACATTGAGATTACTCATGGAGACTTTTTCGAACTTGCAGACAAGCTATTGCACGAGGGAGACGATCTTAATGTTGGATGGATCATTACTGATTCCTTCATTGAGAGATTGGAACGAGGAGATATTGATGCTATTGAAAGATATCAACGAGCTCTTAAGGTTAAGTGTATTACAGGCAAGGGCTACTTCTACTTCGTTGATAAAATTAACAGGGCTAACCCACAGTCTTACAAGATACACGGGTTAACCTGCAAAGCTAGTAACCTTTGTACTGAGATCATGCTCCATAGCGACGAGGACGAGACGTATACCTGCGTATTATCTTCAATGAACCTTACTAAGTGGGACGAGTGGAAGGATACTGATGCAGTGTTTAACTCCATAGTATTCCTAGATTGTGTAGCTAGTGAGTTTCTTGAGTTAGCTAGGGAAATCCCGGGGTTAGCCAAGGCAGTACGCGGAACGGAGAGAGGACGCCCGTTAGGCTTAGGTGCCTTAGGTTTCCATACTCTCCTTCAAATGCGACGATTCCCTATGGATTCTCTAGATGCAGCGCTACTTAACGATGAAATCTTTAGCTACATACGAAAGGAGGCTGAACGTGCCACAACTTATCTTGCCGAAGTACATGGGGAGCCTGACTACTGTAAAGGACTTGGACGCCGTAATACTCACTTACTTGCAGTCGCTCCCAACACAAGCTCAGCTCTCCTTTGCGGTGGAGTTTCTCAGGGAATCGAACCTGTGGTGGCGAATGTCTACAACCAACCAAGTGCAGCAGGAGAAATCTATCGTGTTAACCCTGTGTTCCTTGAGTTGGCGAAGGCAAGAGTTGGATGGGACGAAGGAATCGTTAAATCAATTATTGATAACAATGGATCAGTGCAACACCTAGATTGGCTTACGGACCACGAGAAGCAGGTATTCCTTACAGCATACGAGATAGACCAGAATGTGCTGTTACGCTTAGCTTCACAAAGGGGCCCTAAGTTATGTCAAGGCCAGAGTTTAAACTTGTTCTTCGATGCAGACGAGGATGAAGAGGTTATCTCTAGTATCCATAAGGCTGCCTTCGGGAATGAAAATATTAAAGCATTATACTACATGAGATCAAAGGCGGGAGTCTCTGGTTCCACTGGTGAATGCGTAGCTTGCGAGGGTTGACGTATGGAAGATTATAGACAGGAGATCCTCTGTATCGGAGGGTCTTTAGATAGGAAGTGGAAAACTGTGGATATAAGGAACTACTGTTTCCGCTGGGCTCTTCCTCCTAACTATAAGGATCTTACGATTGAAGATGAGTTAGGAGTCTCTCATATAGCTTTAGAAATTGAAGAGTACGACATAATTAAGTACCATTCCCCTAGAGGATATATTTTTTACCAAGGAGAATTTATAGAATGAATAAGAAGCAATTAAGAGAATTAATACAGGATGTACTGAAGAGCTTGGAACCTAATATCCCCTATAGTGAGGAAGCTGTGGAGTTACTAATGATGACTGCGGCTCACGAGAGTAACCTAGGGGAATTCATTAAGCAGGTTAAAGGCCCAGCATTGGGGATATACCAGATGGAACCAGCGACTTATAATGATATCTTTGATAACTATTTAATATATAAACACTGGAGTCCCACGAGACTAGGAGCAGACGTCCTACGATGGAGCCTATGGCACTCTACAACACTGGCACGTATACACTACTATAGAGTAGCTGAAGCGTTACCAGAGACCATAGAGGGAGCCTCAGAGTATGCTAAGAAGTACTACAACACTATAGCAGGTAAAGCTACAGCAACTAAATACTTAGAAGATTACTTGAGGTTAGTCTCTTGACAACTAAAAAAATCCATGCTACCCTCAATACACATGTTAACACCAGAAGGAGATAAGAAATGTTTAAGATACTTTCAGCTAATACAATAAGCCTCTTAGAGAAAGAAGCAGAAGGATACATAATAAGTAAGTTAGGATCATTAACTATAGCGAATGGTCATTATTTCCTAAGTTTCATAGGTGAACCTAAGGTTATCCCTGAGGAAACATATGTTAACCCTGAGGTTACCAAGGAAGAGATACCTGCTATAGAGAAGCCTAAACCAAAGACACGAAGAAAGAAACCTAACACTAACCTGTAGAAACACGAAAGGCTCCAAGGGGAAACCCAAGGAGCCTTTTTTAATTCACGGTTATTGATAGTATAAACCCAGCACTAACAGGTAATATACTAAGAGGATGGTCTGCTATTAGACATTTCATTTCTCCTTAAGTAACTCTTTCTTAGCCCAAGGGTTAAATGCCCTGAACAAGCGCATTAAACCAAAGACACTAACAAAGATACCTACTATAATAAACTCAAGCCACCAAGGTGCACTAGTGTAACCCATGGCTAACCAACCATCCTCTAGTGACTCAGGTACAACAAAGTGTGCACCTACTAGTACAATTACACAGAAGATAAGTATCTCATCTGCTATAGTGTAGCGTCTCTCGCGTTGTGCTTGTTGATCATAATCTGAATCAGAGGAATCCATAGACTTCAAGCGTTCCGCGTGTGACTCATGCTTAGCTACCTCGAGGGCAACCTTAGCTTTAGTAATCGCTAGTTTACCTTCCTCTTTCATGTACTTCCTTGATTCGGCACCCTCCACCCAAGCGGTGATAGGTCTACTTACGAATTCTAATACAGTGGACCACATGCCTCACCTCCCTGCCTACTACATATACTAGAATACTTCTCAGCTATCCTTTTATTATAAGAAGCAAAGTCATTAAGAGACGAGCGTATTCTAGAGGTTCCATCTATAGCGTTAATATTGCTAATGACTTGTCCAATCCTAACGCCCTTCTTAAAGTAAGCACTCGCTTGTAAATTCAAACCATAAACAACATCATCAATACTCTCCGAGGCACTCAAGAATATAATCTTTACAAGGGTAGTCTCGGGATGCATCCTAAGCTGCTCTTGTAGTTCCCTTCCACTTAACTCAGGCATATTCATGTCGAGTATAGCGATGCTTGGTTTGTACTCAAGAGCCACTTGTAAAGCATCCGTACTCTTAGATACCGCCTTAAACTCAATACCTGCGGCCACAAGTGCTGTTGTAATTACTGTTAGATCTATTTCATTGTCTTCTACTACCATTACCCTCATGTTAGTCATTTGTATCTCCTGATAACCTATGTAATATCTTGTTAATCTCTGCGTGAAACGAGTTAGAAAGTGCTAAGTTAGCGTTAGCTATATCCTTAATATCGCTCTCTAGACAAGCTACTCGCTCGAGTAACAGATGTACATCTATATCATCTTCTCTCTCTTTTACTTTAGCTTCGGTATGCCTAGTAACCAACCATTTGATTGAAAGTACTAAGGCAACCAGAGCAGCGGTAATACCACTTATCCATTCACTCATTTAATTATTCCCCATCTATGTATCTCGTGATCACCCTTCCTTTGATGGAATTAGTAACACTAGTTACCCCTCTATGTTTATTTAAAATCGTTTATTAAGAATACTTGTGAAAGCCGCAGCTATCAGTAGTACCTCGTGGTCATCATACTCGTCAGTGTACCTATGAACTACTCTCCCTATGCCCCCTCCCTTTGACTTTGGTTTCTCTTGTCCAGTCGACAATAAACCCCTGACCGCAATCTCGAAGGTGTTCCCTAGGAGACCGTCTGTGGCTATCTTGAAGGCGTTCATTGACGTGTTACTGTTGTGCTAAGGTCATCTCCTGTTAACGCCTGTACTATGCTTCCAGTAGACCTTTGAGACTGTGTTACGGTTAACGGATTAGTAATGTCTAACCCTTGTAACTTATGTAACTCATCTACTAAGGAGTTCATTGTACTAAGCAGTTGTGATTCACCTGATGTTAAACCTGAAACATCTGTCTCTACAACCACTGCTCTAGTAGATACCTCTTGACGAATAAAGGCATCGAATCCTCCAGACTCTATGAACATAGGTTCTAAAGAGTTTCTAGGGAATAGATTACCTACAATGATAACCTCCCCATTAGCAGCAGGAGCTTTAATCCTCCAACCTAAGTCATTCCTACAGAAGAAGTAAGGAGCAATCTGTTGCCCTCCCCCTATATCATCCCCTCCTGTTGTCTCGAAAGCTATAGGGTATTTAGCATTATCACTCAACACCACCCATTCCTTCCAAGCTGAATATAACTCACTCTCAACATCGTATGTACCAACATCAGGTAGTTGTATTATCAGTGTTTCACCATCAAATGTAGCTATTGTCATTATACGTTCTCATAGTTTCTATCGAAACGCTGTTGAATAGGGAGGGCGACATCCACCGTAGTATTAACAGCTTTCAATTTTAGTATCTCATACTCAAGCGAGGCTACAACAATATCTACAGAGGATGTCGTAATGCTTGTACTGAATGTCCCATTTATTACATCTTCTTGCCCCGCGACTTCCGTTGTAGTTCCTGCTTCATACACCCTCACTTCACTTGGGTTCTGTAAACCTGTCAGTGTTAAAGATGTTAAGCTTGCAATATTTACCTGTCCAGC
>TARA_R110002073_G_scaffold220878_3_pt1 | contig 16261 bp, 10 predicted proteins | sample TARA_R110002073 | Tara Oceans TARA_R110002073 (sample SAMEA4397174) | marine metagenome | biome: Polar Biome; feature: [DCM] deep chlorophyll maximum layer (ENVO:01000326); material: water (ENVO:00002006), including particulate matter (ENVO:01000060) such as... | depth 40 m
TCGCACGTCCGCGACGGCTATCGGGGAAAACGTCACCAATGATGGCCATCGAGATTCCCCCCAAAATCCCGCCGAACGCTCCCGTTAGCACTCGAGCAAACACGAGAGTTCCATAGTTGGGGGCGAGTCCACACAACAACGTGCCAAGAATAAAGCCAGCGTACAGCACCAGAAATGCAGTTTTTCGGCTAAAGCGATCGACGGTCGCCGACGCGACCAAACCGGCCACACCCGCAGCAAACGTGTAAGACGATACGATTAGCCCAAACGCCGCAGGATTGATATCCAATACCCTCATCAATTGGGGGCCGAGAGGCATCACAATCATAAAGTCGACGATGGTGATGAATTGAACGGTCGCCAATACAAGCAAGATCAGCCGCTCGTTGTAACCCGTCGTGTCGTTCGATTCCGATTGGGACATTCACATTTCGCTTGCATTGAAAAAGAAGACGGTTCGCAGGCAACGAAATCGGGTGAAATCGTTTGCATGCATTTGAGGATCAACCCGAGAAAACTTTCTTCCTGTGGCGTCTCGTCCTCGCGATGCCGCCAACACTGTACAGCATTTCGTAGGGAAACTCGCCAAGAGTTTCGCAGGGCATACGTCATGGAACGAAAGTCTTGACGACTTCCACTACGCTAAATTGCACAAACCAGCTAAGGAGATAATGCTTCATAGCGTTAGCCAAACCGCCAAAAGCAATCCGCAGTCTCGGGTGATGGGGGGCGTGAGCAACGCGGAATCAGCGATCCTTTACCGATCCCATCTTATGACACTGCATCGTTTTCGGGGTTCACGATGATTTCAACACGACGAGGGAATCTCAACAAGGCTGGGACGAGTCGCATTTGCAAAGTTCAACCAAACTTCGCAAAGCGTTGGAATCGGCCATTGGTAGGCGAGCCACAGCAACCAAATCCCCCCAATCGCCACTGCAATTTTCAGCAACGGCGGTCAAGCAACCAAGGCACCGGAGCGAATGGACCGGAAAGCGACCTAACAAGATTTCATTACCGTAAAAGTCGTGTCATCGCGGCTGCGACTCCACGCGTGACTTCGCTCATCCGTTTGTAATCGAGCGTTTCGGGGGTGTCCGAAGCTTGATGGTAATTTGAATTGCGTAAGAAGCTGGTGTCGGTCAACATCAGCGCCGCAAAGCCATGGTCCCAAAACGAACTGTTGTCGCTGCGACGGATCTCGCTGACCTTTTCCGGTAGCACGATTGAGAATAGCGGCATCTTGGTACCGCATTTGAATCCGCGTCGAAATTGCCAATTCAGTTTCCACGAGGCCGGGTTTGCGACTGCAGCCAAGAAATTGCCTCGTTTGGGAAACAGCCGATGAAGCGGCCTGGGGATCGATGGCGGTACTTTTTGTGATCCAATCTCGTCACGAAAATATCCGACCATTTCGAGACACAGCATCCCGATAATTTTCTCGCCCTGTTGTTTTGCTTGACGAGCATGGTGCTGGCTGCCCATCGCATCGAAATCGCCATACGGCTTCTCTTCGCACGTGAACGCAACATACCTCGCCGTGCGTTTGCCAGTGTGTTGCCTTAACAACCGGCTGACTTCGATCATCACCGCAACGGCTGACGCGTTGTCGTCCGCACCGGGGGTTCCCGCAACGGTGTCGTAGTGGGCACCTAACAAAACGATCTCGTCGGATCGCTTCGTTCCGTTTTTCTGGACGAACAAGTTTGTCGCAGGCGTGCCCATCGCATCGTAGTGCTGCTGTTGAACGTCATATTCCATCGCGTTCCATTGGCCTGCGATGTAACCGGTCGTCGCTTTAATCGACTTTGGACGATCGAGCGTACGAGGACCGATTAAACCGGCGAGTCGATCGACATGCAGACGAAGATTGGCTTCGATTTCATCGCTCATCAGCAGGGACGCTCTTGGGGAATCGTGCTTCGGTTCACTTGCCGCTTAGGCTGGTGTTGCACCGAAAATACAGTCCCAAGCGGGCCACGTCAAAGCGAAACAAAGGAGTTCGTTTAGCGGCGGCCCCGGCCATCACGCCGCCCAAGTTGAGCAAAGAGGCTGTCGAAATTCGCAGCGTTGGTGGTCGTGCGGAGAGATGTTGGAGGTGACATTGTTGTCATCGTCGACTCCGCCGAGGGAATCGTGATCTTGGTTTCCCGAGTGTCGAGCCAAGCAGCGAATTCGTCCGAGCTGATTAAACCATCGTCGTCGGCGTCGACGTCACCGTCCGACAAGCAACTCCAAACCGTCTCTGGCAATTCCTCTTCGCTGAGCGAGCCGTCTTCGTTTGTATCATAACGAGCGAGCAACTGATCGAAACCAACTCGGAACGGTGGTTGCCGCTCAATGCGATGATGGGGGCGATCCAAGGGAGAGAAGCGTCCGTGATCACAAATTGCGGAATCATCGTCATCTTCCCCGTCCTGGTCGGTCAACCCGCCATCGTCAATGGCACTGTCGTCATCAGCGGGGCTATCGTCTGCGTCAGAGCTATCGTCGTCCGTCACCACGTCCGTGTCATCGTCGCTGCCTACCGAAGGCGTATTGTTCGTTAGATCGATGTCGTCATGGTTCTCGACCTCGTCTTCAATGTCGAGACTGTCTTCGTTCTCAACACTTTCTTCATTCTCGACACTGTCTTGGAGCGAATCCCCTTGCTCGGCGACCACATCGGCGCCCACAATCGACTCACTCGTTCCTTCCGTTTCCGCCGGAACCAGTGAGTTAATCACCAACAAGGCATCGAGCGCCGTGACGGATCCGTCGCCGTTGACATCAGAAAATCCGCTCACCCAATCGTTGTTGCGGCTCAATTGGTTGATAATTACCAACGCGTCCAGTGCCGATGTCGAACCGTCATCGTTGGCGTCCGTTGGGGCGTAGAGATTATGGCTCTCGGGGACATCCGCTTCGAGCCGGCCTCCCCAGCGGTGCCAATTTCCGCCGCGACGCCAACGTCGCCGTGGAAACGGATCGTCCTCAGAGTCGGGCGTGTCATCCGGTGCGGCTTCGGGGATTTCCGCATCCGTTGTGTCTGTATCGTCGGTACTACTTGGATCTTCGTTGGTTCTCTCGTCAACCGGCGTGTCATTAATGGGAGTGTCGACGACGGGATCATCACTCGTTTCGGTGACTGTGGACGGGGCATACAGCATTAACGCTTCGGCAACGTCGCTGGAGTCCAGCCCAGTGAACTGTTGGTTCGGTGAAACAGACGGCTGAAGCACCGAACCAAGATCCGCCAAATGGTCCAGCCCGAGTGAATGTCCGATTTCGTGAGCGGCGACCCAGACAAGATCGAACGCTTGATTGCCCAACGAGTTACCGACCTCCCAAATCTCGGATGTGTCGAATTGGATATCTCCCGCGATTCGTGCCGGGTTCACATCATCCGGGAAATAAGCTTGCGCCAGCGTACCACCGCCGCCATCAATATTCGCAAACGAAATGTCAATCGAATCGCTCAGTCCGGTCTGGTTGACTTTGGTAAACGTCACATCGACGACACTTGACCATGCATCCAGCGCTGTTTCAATGGCCGCATCGACTTCGACTTGCGAAAGCGAGCTCGGAGCGTTGCTGATCGTGTAAGTCAACTCTGCCCCACCCAACCCGGGACCGTCCCAACCGAAGCTCGCCGCCAGCACGCGTCTTGCTTCGAGTGGCTCGGCCATCAACCGGCGACGTTGTTTGGAACGAACGGGTTTCGATGTCCGTTTGCGAAATAGTCGTTTCATTCAAATGGCTCTAATGTTTCGGTTGACGACAAGAGGGAGGGGGAAACAGAGCGTCGCGTGGTTCCCCGTCAGGGGGCACTGACGGAGAACCACTACAACGCCGCGCGTTGCTACGTCCACGCGTTCGGCGGATCCGGAGGGTTCGAAAGAATCCGCCGAACGGCGTCTATGCGTAAGGGGGATTTCTTCCCGGTGTTGTCACGCTCAAGCCAAAGAAAATTGGTAATTCGTACAATTCGCAATGTTTTTCCAGAAAACGGAGCGGGTTCGCGTGCACAGAACGGCGTTGAAACCACGCCGTGTGGCTTTACACGCCGCTAAAATAACGGAGCGTGCGGAATTGTTTTGTCACGCCCCCACGCTTTGCCACGCCCGAGTCTGCTTGCGGATTCGTGAGGTAGCGAAAGTTTGCATTGGATTCATTGCTGCACTATGTCCGAGAACGACGAACCACTAGAGACCCCACTGCCGCAATCGCACAATGAACGGCTCTTGTTGACGGGCGCGACGGGATACGTTGGCGGGCGATTGCTTCGCTTGCTCGAAGACTCCGGTTGTCCCCTTCGCTGTATGGCACGCCACCCCGAGAATTTGCGGCCCCGCGTCTCGCAGCGAACCGAAGTCGTCCGCGGCGACGTGCTCCAGCGTGATACATTGGCGGACGCGGTACAGGGGATTCACACCGTGTACTACTTGATTCACTCGATGGGCACCAGCGACGGGTTTGAGCAAGACGACCTGGACGCCGCTTGCAATTTCGCCTCGGCCGCTCGCGATGCTGGCGTCAAGCGTATTGTCTATCTTGGCGGACTTGGTGAAGACGACGATGAACTATCGAGCCATTTGCGTAGCCGTCATGAAGTTGGCAAGGTGTTGAAAGAATCGGGCGCACAGGTCATCGAATTTCGGGCCTCGGTGATTATCGGGTCGGGAAGTTTATCGTTTGAATTGGTGCGTGCCTTGGTGCGAAAACTGCCGATCATGTTGTGGCCAAAATGGGTATCGACCGAAGCATCGCCAATTGCGATACGCGACGTACTGAGCTATTTAATGGAAACGCTCGAGATGCCGCTCGGGGAAAGCAAAATCTATCAGATCGGGGGTCCTGAACCGGTTTCGTATGGCGGGATCATGGACGAATACGCTCGCCAACGTGGTTTGAAACGGATCAAGATCCGAGTTCCGTTTCTATCGCCGCGGATCAGCAGTCTCTGGCTAGGCTTGGTCACCCCCGTTTACGCCCGGATTGGCCGAAAATTGGTCGAAGGACTCCGGAATCCTACGATCGTGACCAACGACGCGGCGCTCCGTGATTATTCGGTACGTCCGGTGGGCATCCGAGACGCGATCCAGCGGGCGATCCAGCGTGAGGACGAAGAAATGGTGGAAACACGGTGGTCCGACGCTTTGTCATCGGCGGGACGGACGCCGAAATGGGGCGGCGAAGCGTTTGGCAGTCGACTTGTCGATTCACGCACGATCGACGTCGATGTGCCGCCGGAATGCGCCTTCACCCCGATACGGCGTATCGGTGGCGATGCCGGCTGGTACTACGGCGAATGGTTGTGGAAAATTCGCGGATTTATGGACATGTTGATCGGTGGCGTCGGGTTTCGGCGTGGCCGCCGGCATGCAAATAACGTGCATGTCGGCGACGCCATCGATTTTTGGCGAGTCGAACTCATCGAGCCTAACCAACGACTGCGACTTGCAGCGGAAATGAAACTACCTGGGCGAGGATGGCTCGATTACGAAGTCTCTGCACGCCCCGGCGGCGGATCCACCATTCGCCAAACTGCCGAATTTGATCCAGCGGGCTTGTTTGGTTTGTTCTATTGGTACTCGGTGTGGCCACTGCACCAATTTGTATTCGCCGGAATGCTCCGCGGAGTCGCGAAACGAGCCGAAGCATTTTGCCGAGCGCAGCAGCCTTAGTCCTGAGGGGCAGGTTTGGGGAGCATCGAAAACACGAGCGAAGCCACCATACCGATCAACGCAAACACCGCCACGACCGCAAACAAATGCTGGTGACCGAGAGCACCCGGCGAATCGTCAAGCAATTTGCCCATCATCGGCCCCATGAACACATCCGGTGTATATCCGATCGCCGACACCACCCCAACCGCCGTGCCGGTGTAGTGAAACGGCACGTTACCTTCTTGCATGATTGCGAAATAGAGACCGCGCAGTGCAAACACCGCGGCACTGGTGGCGATGATCGTGCCAAAAAAGACGGCGTTCATTCCCGGTTTGAACACTCCGAATGCGATCGATCCGCAACCGATTGCGACGACAAGGAAGCTCAATGCTGTGATCCTCGAAATGCGACTGCGATCAGCGACGATTCCCGCTGCGATCGCCGCCACCGGTCGGATCCACATCGACATCGTGCTGGTGTGCGCCGCCGCCACCTCGTCGTATCCAAGTACCTCTCGAGCGTACAAGGAAATATCGTCGAGTCCTTTGTAGCCAACGTACGCACAAACGATGATCACCGCTTGCAGCGCCACCGCAGGCATCTTCAGCACCGCCAATACCCCTGCCCATGTGATTCTGGGCTCGCTTGTCATCGTGTCGCTCAGGTCGCTTCGAACCGCAAACCAAACCAGCCCCCCTGAGGCCAAAGTGATTCCTGTGAAAACCAGAATCACTTGTCGAAAGGCGGCGGTTCGTTCCGCAATGCTCGCCGCATCGGAATCACCTTGTAACAACCACGAGTAAACCAACACTGCTACCGAACCCGTGGCCGCGGCGACCAATCCGCGTCCGCCATCGAGGATGCCAAATGCGGTTCCCGAATATGTCTCGCCTCCGATCTCACGCGTCGCGCGAATCATCGCCGCCCAGAACAACAAGGTCGTCGTCAGCCCCCAATAGGCATACAGCCACTTCATCATCGTGATCGAAGGTATGGCGGCCAACGCCAATCCGCCGAGCGATGTCGACAACAAGGCTAATGTCATCATCTTGCGTGGGGCAAATGCATCCGCCAGCGGTCCGCCCGGAAAATACGCCAGCATTGCGATCACGCCGTAGGCTGAAAATGCATAGCCGAGTTCAAGGTTGCTGATCCCGAACACCTCCAGCAATGTGGGACGAAAAACCCGGGCAATCACAAACGGCAAAAAGAAGATGGCTTCTCCGGCAATCACCAACGCCAACATCGCCACCGTCAATGGCGGTCGAAGCGGCGGTGATTTGGATTCGCCCATGCCGTCAATCCTAAAGCCGTTCTGGATTGAATGGCGTCGTCGGAGTTTTCCCGGATGCACGAACGTGCAACAACGGACGCAGCTGTGCAATCACGTTCCTGGCCCGCTCGTCCGGATCAATCGCCAAATTTTCGAACTCCAATGGGTCGGTGTGGTGATCATACAATTCAAATCCGTATTTGCCTTCGCCCCACTCGGTATACCGGTAGCGGTCGGTGCGGATACTGCACCCCATCACCGGATCGCCAAGTCGATCGTCCGCAGGCCGCAGCACTTGCGTCACCGCCACCGAGTCCCAATCGGCCAACGGATTGTCCAACAAAGGACGCAAACTCTGGCCGTCTAGATCCTCAGGAGCGGTGACTCCAGCCAAATCGGTCAGTGTCGGATAGATATCGACAAACTCAACAACACGGCGACAATCCCCCGCAGCCTGGGCGTGTTGTGGCGAGCGGATGATCAACGGGGCGCGAGCGGATTGCTCAAACAGGGTTCGCTTTTGCCAGACGCCATCATGTTCGCCCAAGTGGTACCCGTGATCGCTCCAAAAAACCACGATCGTGTTTTCAGCGAGATCGAGCTGCTCGAGCGCATCGAGCAACCGTCCGACCTGAGCATCAACAAATGACACACACGCATAATACGCCTGTGTGGCCTTGATTAACGTGTCATGATCGAGGTTGTAATTCGGGACGGGACAATTATGTGCGAACGCGGCGAGCGGGATGTCATCGCGATCGCCTGGCGGCGCATAGGGCAAACGCAGTGACGCGGCCGGGTACATGTCAAAGTATTTCTGCGGTGAAACATAGGGCGTGTGAGGCCGAAAGAAACCGACGCCGAGGAAAAACGGCTCGTCCCGTTTCTGCTGCATTAGCGTGATCGCTTCGGTTGCAATCATTCCATCGGTTTGCTCCGTATCCGCACCGTCGGCTGCCAACCAACTGAGTGCCCCACTGATCTTCCGATGCGGTTCGGCGTTAAATACAAGAACCTCGTCGGTCTTGTCACGACCAATCGGGTTGACGGTTTTGTTCCACGACGGTGGGTCATCGAATCCGTTGGTTCCAATCGATGCAGGAACGTTGTAGTGATAGATTTTACCAACGCGTGCAGCGTAGTATCCATCATCCTGAAACGCTTGCGACAGCGTGACAACATCAGGCATCTCGTCACGAAAATGACGATCGAGGTCGTAGACTTTGATCTTATCCGGTCGCAATCCGGTCATAATCGATGCGCGGGTAGGATTGCACAACGGCAATTGATTGTAAGCTCGCTGGAAACAAACGCCGCTGCGGGCAAGTCGATCGATGTTCGGCGTCTTGGCAATCACATCACCGTAACAACCTAGCGTGCAGGCCAAATCGTCCACTGCAATGAACAGCACATTCGGTCGCTCTCGCTGCGCGACCCGGCGGATCTCATCGCCCGCATGTAAGTTGTTGACGCAACACACAATCACCAACAACAGCGATGCGTAACTCCGTGAAACCATTCCGATCGAACCCGTGAAGAGACGTGACTAGAAAAATTCGCTAGTTTGCAGGGAGGCCCTACGGCGCAGGATCGTTCGAACTGTGTTTGCGAGGACGCTCCCTGCATTTGGCCAGTCAAGCGTGGCTGGCGGATTTACTTTGCTTTGTTGCGTTTGTTTTTATTGTTCTTTCGCGTTTCCGGCGGAGTCAATCCATCGTCAGGTTGATCCCAAAGTCGATACGGGTCGTCCAGCCGCCGCATCTCGCTTAGCAACAACGCTTCCATCTCCGCCAACTTGTCAGCGTATTTCGGATTGTCTGCCAAATTCGTCAGCGATGGATCGTCCTTGCCGTGTTCGGCGAGAAACTCGTGAGGATTTTCGGCGAGGTTGAAGAGCTGCGTTTGACGAACCGTGCCATCAAGTACGTCATATTTGATCAGCTTCCAGTCGCCCTTTTTCACCGATCGCATTCCCGGCTTCGTGCCGCCGCTGTACGTACCGTACAAGACGTCGCGAACCGTCGACTTTTGCCCATCAAGAACCGGTTTGAAACTGATTCCTTCGTTTGTCTCCGGTGCCTCAATCCCCGCGATGTCGCACAGTGTCGCGAGCGTATCGAGTAAGTAAGTATTTCCGGTCACACGGGAGCCCGGTTTGATTCCCGGTCCTTTGACGATCAAAGGAACTCGCCAAGTGTGTTCGTAGAGGTTCTGTTTTCCTTGCAATCCATGACGTCCGATCGCGATACCGTGGTCGGACGTATAAACGATGTAGGTGTTATCGAGTTCGCCCATCGCTTCGAGTTTTGTTAACACGCGGCCGATTTGGATGTCGATTGCCTCATCGCAAGCGAATTCGCGGCCACGCTCGTTCCGAATTGTGCGTTCGTCTCGGTTTGTCCACACGCCGCTGACGGACACTTCGTCTCGCAATCCCGGATGACCATGAGGAAAGGGATGCTCGGGAAGATAGTTTTCCGGAAGCGGCGGTTGTTTGGGGTTTTCTGCAGGCAGCGAGTTGCGATCGGTGTGGTTGGTGGCCCCATACTTTTCGAGCAATTCAGGGCGTCCGTCGCGGGTGTCGTGAGGATGTGAAAAACCAAAGTAAACCAAAAACGGATCCGAATCGTTATCGGCTTCGCGCTGATTCAAATAGTTCATGACTTGATCGCCATGCCAAGGGCTGCCGGTCTCATCCGTGCCGCCTCGCTTGCTGGCGTCATGACGCACGGTGAACTGTTGGTTTGCCCCTTCATAAGAATTGCCTCTCTTGCAGGTTCGCATCGTGTCGTAACCCGCCCGATTGAACACGGCCGCAAGCGTGTTTTGCTCGAGGTTTGGCGGACAGAGTTCTTTTGCGTTCGGCGCGATCGGCAAATGCCAAACGGTCCGCCCCGACATCACCATGTGCCGCGACGGCGTGCACACGGCACCCGAAAACGATCCCATGTGATAGGCGGCGTCAAAGACCATCCCTTCGGCGGCCAACTTATCAATGTTGGGCGAATTCAGCGTCGATTTCGGGTTGTAAAACTTAAAATCCTCGGGCGACTGATCGTCAACAATGATAAACAGAATGTTGGGCCGTTTGGGCGAGTCATTTTTGCTGTCGGCAGCGTTAACGGCGTTCGGCGATTTCAGCATCCCAACGCATAATAACGCCACGAAAAGGTGAAGTGTTTTTGAGGCTCGTATCATGAATTCCTGCTTCGATTTCGGGGACGTGGTGATTCACTTGGACGCGACGCGGACCAACTTGATTGTGGCTCGCCATCTCGCATCACTTTGGGGCTAATGTCCGCAATGGGCTCGCTGTGAACAAATTTTAGTCCCCTTCGATTGAAAAATGTTTAGCAAACGCGGCGGAATGGCTCGGCGTTTTTTCTTTCGTGCGGCTTTAGCAACAAATTTTAGGCGTACCGCCGCTCACGCGTGAATTTCGGACCACTCGGTAAATAACCCTCACAATTCAAATGAATTCCGCTACGCCGGCACCAATTTTAACCTTCCAATGGACACGAATGTGATTGGCAATCGGGGCACGTCCAGGTCGGTTATAATTGTCCATCGAGTGTGGCAAAGCCTGTTCGCTGGCCATTCTTAACGCCCTCAATTCCAACCTTCGCTGGCTCCCGCCTTCACCCCCACCCAAGGTCCGATCATGTTCTTTCAATTGGCAATCCCCCGGCTTTGGGGCGTACTTGGTCTGTTCATGGTATTGATCGCGACGTCGCCGCAGGTGCATGGCAAAACCGCAGACAAACCGAACTTTATCGTTGTCTACTGTGACAATCTTGGCTACGGCGATATCGAGCCGTTCGGATCGACGCTGCACCGGACTCCCAACCTAAACCGGATGGCAAGCGAAGGCCGCAAGTTCACCCACTTCTGTGTGACGGCTGGCGTGTGTACCCCGTCCAGAGCAAGTTTGATTACGGGGTGTTATTCGCAGCGTGTTGGCATGCATACCAACCCCCGCGACGGTTTGGTTTTGCGGCCTGTTTCACCCTATGGGTTAAACCCCGATGAAGTGACCATTGCCGAGTCGATGAAGGCCGCCGGCTACGCCACCGCGATTGTCGGAAAGTGGCATTTAGGGGACCAGCCAATGTTCTTGCCAACACGTCAAGGTTTTGATTGGTTCTTTGGGGTGCCCTATTCGGATGACATGACCGAGCGGGTTTGGAGTGATGGTTCTCAGTGGCCGCCGCTGCCCTTGATGGAAAACGAAACCGTCATCGAAGCCCCCTGTGACCGAAACGGATTGACCAAGCGGTACACCGAGCGGGCGATGCAGTGGATTGCAGAGCACCAGGATGAACCCTTCTTTCTGTATTTTCCGCAAGCGATGCCAGGCAGCACCGCAACCCCCTTCTCGAGCGATCAATTCCGAGGCAAAAGTGCAAACGGGCCATGGGGTGACGCGATCGAAGAACTCGATTGGTCGATCGGCGTGATGCTTGATCAATTGCAGCAACTCGGGATTGCCGAGAACACCTTCGTGATTTGGACATCAGACAACGGAGCTCCGATCCAACGCAAAGTCAACGATCTGAGCCGAGGATCGAACCTGCCACTGCACGGCCGCGGGTACACCACCGCCGAGGGTGCTTTCCGGGTGCCAACGATCGTGTGGCAGCCTGGCAAGGTGCCTGCGGGCACAGTGTGCGAAGAACTTGCCACAACGATGGATTTGCTGCCGACATTCACCAAGCTCGCAGGCGGGACATTGCCGCAGGACCGCAAGATCGATGGCCACGACATTTCACCGTTGTTGTTTGGCGAGCCGGGGGCGAGAACGCCCTACGAAACATTTTACTATTATCACGCCGCGCAATTGCAAGCGATCCGCAGTGGCAAATGGAAACTCTTTTTGCCGGTCGCGGGCAAACCACATCCGCATTTCCAAACCAACCAACCGCCTGAACCCCTGCTATTCAACGTGGTAGACGACGTCGCGAGCGAGCATAATGTCGCTGCGAAGCATCCTAAAATTGTTGAGCGGCTGATGGCGTTAGCCGAACAAGCACGTGAGGAATTAGGCGACAAAGGACGATCAGGATCGGGGCAACGCCCAGTCGGTCGAATCGACGCATCGGCGATCGCCCAGCCCCAGCGATTGTTGCCATAGCGTGGTTAAAGATTTTGCTTTGGCGTTTCGGTTTCGTGTGTTTTATCAGCGCAACGACGTAAACCAGGATTGCTAAAACACTTGTGTTGACTCGGATATTACGCGAAAGTTTTTCGTTCGGACGATACGCCTGTTACCAAGATGTCATCCAGCTTCCGCCGCTCGCCGCACGCCGAGTCCTGATCGCGTGCGGTGGATCTACTCGCCAATGCAGTACAGGTACTCTTGGCGTTTGTCGTCTTCGTGGGCTGCCGACCGCAAAAAGATCTGCCCACCGGCGATCGCAATTGAGGCAAACACGCTTTCGCCTAACCGGTTCTGACCGAGGTTTTCATATTCATCGGGGCTGGCGCGAAAAATAAACGTCTCCCCGTCTTCGTTAGTCGCGTAGATGCGATCATTCACCATCACAGGCGAACTTGTGAACGATCCACCAAGTCGTTTCTTCCACATCGTTTCGCCGGTTTTGGAATCCAGACACATCGCGACTCCCGCATCGAGTGTCAGATACAGATAGCCATCACGATGCAAAATCGAAGGTACATAGACTCGTAAATTTTGGTCCCACACGATTTTTCCCGAGCCGTCCGCGGCGATCGCGGCAAGATGGTTGCGTGGGTAGCCACCGCTGCTGAAGACATGCGTCCCGTCAGTCACCGTGGTGGTAACGCACTCCGTCGTCGCTCCCTCGATTTCCCATAATGTTTCGCCGTTGGACGGATTTAGACTGGTCACTAAATCACACCCGGTGACGATCAATTGGTCGCGGCCGTCGATTTTTAAGACAACAGGCGAAGCATAATTGGGAAGCTCGGGACGTTTCCGGGTCCAAACAATGTCACCTGTATTGCGGTTCAGTGCCGCGATCGCGCCCCCCGCCTTGTTGTCGCATGTGACAAGGACCAGATCGTTATAGATGGTGGGTGAAGAACCGTAGCCTTGATGAATCAAGTAGTCGCTGACGCGAGTCTGCCAAACCACTTTTCCATCCAGGTCCAATGCCGTAGTGAACATCGCACTGTCGTTGATGAAATTGATGTAAAGTCGCGAACCGTCGGTAGCGATCGTCGAGGACGCCAGCGTCGCTTTCTCGTTCGCCTTGCGGCCGCTTTTGTTCTCGAACCCACCCTCATGCACCACCGATTCCCAAAGCTGTTTGCCAGTCTGCCGTTCAAAGCACAGCACCAATTGGACTTTGCGAGTTTCATCAGCAGTCGGCAGATAAACGCGGGCCCCGAGCACCGTAGGCGATCCATGTCCGCGACCCGCCACCGGGGTTCGCCACAACACGTTTTCATCCTGACTCCACTTCAGCGGCGGATCTTGATCCGGCGACGCGATGCCGTTGACCGAAGGACCTCGCCATCCGGGCCAATCGGTCGATCTCAAGCTTGAATCAGCCTCGAGGCGAGGTGTTTGTGCGGTGGCAAGGTTGCCGTGCAACAGACAACACCATACAACCGCGACCGTGGTGGGGCCGACGCAGAAAAGTCGCTTCACGCAAATTCCCATTTCTTAGCAATCGTTGTAAAAGAGTTTTAGCAAGTAAAAGTCGTTGATCACTCCGCGATCATAACGAAACCGGCCATCGAAACAACATTCTCGATGGATCGCAGATTATTAGGCAATCATCAAATACACGATCGCTGCAAGCGAGCCACCGACAAGCGGAGCGACGACGGGAACCCAAGCATAGCTCCAATCGCTGTCACGTTTTCCGGGAATCGGCAGCAGTGCGTGCACCAATCGAGGTCCCAAATCACGCGCCGGATTGATCGCGTATCCGGTCGTCCCGCCGAGCGACAATCCAATGCCAAACACCAACATCCCCACAGGCAGGAACCCGAGTGTGCCCAGTCCGAGTACGGGATCCGTATCCACAGCCGCGTCGCCATGCGTCAGACTCGGAGTGATCATCAAAAAGATGGGCAGGATCAAGGCGAACGTGCCAACGGCTTCACACAAGAACGCTTGCGGCAAATTGCGAATGTTGGGCGAGGTGCAGAAGCAGGCCAATTTGCCGTCGGCGTCCTCCGTGACTTTGAAATGTTCACGGTAGAACAGATAGACTAACGCGGCACCCGCAATGGCTCCGAGCATTTGCGCGGCAAAATAAGGAATCGCCATACCGATACTTAATTTGCCCGCAATCAACATCGCTACAGTGACCGCCGGGTTGATGTGAGCGCCACTAAAATCGTTAGCGCAAAACGCGCCGATGAAAACGGCAATTCCCCAACCCGCCGCGATCACAATCCATCCGGAATCATTTCCTTTGGTACGTGCTAGTACGACGTTGGCAACCACGCCGTTGCCAAACAGGATCAGCATCATCGTGCCAATAAATTCTGCAACAAAAGGAGACATAACTTCGATTTTCGGCTTCGATGTTCAGGGGGAGGGGAGGATCACGCGGCGGGGACGCGTGAATCGATCAAGAAATCGCCAGCGTCAGAACACAAATGATAATGCAATTAAAACGGGCTGCCTGCCGAAACGGCGAGTCCGTGTCATCATTTTGCATTATTCTTGCAAGCGACTGTTTAGACCGCAGTGGATTTCGCCGCGTTACTGGATCGGCGCCAGCAGTCGCGAGCCTCGCACGAGCAGCTGGAACGGGTAGGCGCTGTCGGTTAATTCGCTACCGGGCGCCGGATCCGAATTGCGAAGATCCTCTTCGAGTATTTCCGCCAAATGGCCGGCAACGGCCGAATCAAAGAACACCATCATCAACTCGAAGTTCAGCCGGAACGAGCGATTGTCAAAGTTGGCGGTGCCGATCGAGGCGATCTCATCATCAACCAAGATCACTTTTTGGTGCATAAAACGATCTCGGTAGCGATACATTTTCACCCCTGCTGCTTCCATTTCCGGCAGATACGAAAACGAAGAGAGCCAAACGAGGCGTGCATCGGAAACCTCAGGAATGATCACGCGAACATCCACGCCACGCAGCGCCGCCAACTGCAACGCCGTCGACATCTGTTGATCGGGGACAAAATACGGACTTGCGATCCACACTCGCTTCTCGGCCCGATTGATCACTTGCAGAAAGAACATGGACGCGGTTTCAAACTCGTCCGCAGGCCCGCTGGGGAGACAAATCCCCTTGACCTCGCCATTTTCCGATTGTGTCGGTGTCCACTGCAATGGGTGAAGTAGTTCGCCAGTAACCGCGTGCCAATCCTCGGCGAACACGATTTGAGAACATTGCACCATCGGGCCTTCGAAACGAACATGTGTGTCGCGATAGACGCCCAGTTTTTCGTTATCCGCAAGATACTCGTCTCCGATATTGTGGCCGCCCACGAATGCCTCGCGACCATCGACAATGACAAGTTTGCGGTGATTCCGGAAGTTCAGACGCGTTGTCGATCCATCTTCGAGCGGCGGGTTGAAGCCGTGAATCTGCACTCCCCCGGACCGCAGCTTGTCGATATATCGGTTGGACATGTCGCGGCTGCCGTACTCGTCATACAGCACCTTGACTTGCACACCTTGTCGGGCTTTTGTCAACAACAGCTCGGCCAACCGGTTGCCAAGTTCGTCATCGCGAAGAATATAGAATTCAACCAGCACGTAGGATTCGGCTTGTTCAATGGACTGAAACAGCGAGTCAAACGTCTGCTTGCCATCGACCAAAATGGTGGCCGCGTTTCCTTCGGTGACCGGAAAATGAACGAGCTTGCTGAGTAGACGCTGTGTTTCATTCTCCGGATCCAACGCCAATCCCGACTCGACCAGATCCCGGTTCAATCTGTCCAAGATCGGGGCCCCTTCGGATTGACGGGCGCGGTAGGCGATCGCTTGTTTTCCGTAATCGGTTTCACCGATGGCCCAGTAGGCGGGAACGGCAATGTAGGGGAACGTGTTGAGCGTGACGATCCAAGCAATCGCCCCTTGTGGAGTACGAGGCTCACTGAGCACATTGATGGACGAAATGAAGCCAAGTGTATGAGCCAACAGCAGGATCGAACCCGTGATGCTGCGGCGATGAAGTCGCATCCAGGCCACGACGCGGCGCGAACGCTCGTGACGTAAATACAGTAGCCGGATCGGACGCCAAAGCGTTCTCGAAATCGCGTCGCGTTTGCGATCGATCCATTCAAAAACTCGCGCGGGTAACAATCGCCGCTTGGAACCAGACGCGGCTGGGGTGTTCATCAGTAAAGCAGCTCGCAAAAAGAAGCATCATCGGAGGTCGGTTG